>Ga0209390_10000164_pt1 | contig 118129 bp, 97 predicted proteins | sample BON01_FD_187212 | JGI IMG/M metagenome (GOLD analysis project Ga0209390, IMG submission 187212) | Freshwater microbial communities from Lake Bonney liftoff mats and glacier meltwater in Antarctica - BON-01 (SPAdes) (version 2) | ecosystem: Environmental > Aquatic > Freshwater > Ice > Glacier...
GTGTCAAAATTACCCCGTCAAAATCCTAAGCCGATCAAACAAAAATCTGCGCTTTTTCTGCGTTAATCTGCGGGACACCTTCTTCCGCGACGAACAAAGCTGCGCCTCTACTCCGGCGAAAGCAATAAGTTTTGCGTCGGTGTCAAAATTACCCCGTCAAAATCCTAAGCCGATCAAACAAAAATCTGCGCTTTTTCTGCGTTAATCTGCGGGACACCTTCTTCCGCGACGAACAAAGCTGCGCCTCTACTCCGGCGAAAGCAATACTCTTGCGCCTCCACGCCTCCGCGTCCTTTTTTAGGCCGCGACAAATACGCTACGACAAACAAATTGCGCCTCTACTCCGGCGAAAGCAACACTCTTGCGCCTCCTTTTTTAGGCCGCGACAAAATGGGCCGCATCAAATACGCTACCACAAATTGTTAGTCCCCGTTGGCATTGCCCTTCGCCCTTCGCCCTTCGGCTGCGCTCAGGGTGACGGCTGCGCTCAGGGTGACGGGCTACATGTAACCGTCTATTAGTCTGGCAGTCTATTAGTCTTGTAGTCTGGCAGTCTATTAGTCTAATAATAGTAAAAACTCAACGTCTGCTTGCTGCCACTTGGATGGATTCCCTCAATCACAATTCTTCCTTTAATGCGCTCCATGTCTTTGATAAAGTCTTCGGCAGTATTATAGGAGGTATTATTCAATTTCGTAAAAATAAAACCATCAGGAATATTCATTCGGCGTATGATGCCAATGCCAATATTACTCACCCGAAATCCTCCATCAATCGAGTAACGGTCTTTTTCTAGCTTCGAAATTTTCTCGAAATCAGCACCCAAGGTCTCGGAATGTACCAAGGTTCTTTTGAGCATGATGGTAGTGCCTTCTCGGTTTACTAGGGTGAGGGTTTTTTCCTTGCCATTACTCAAAGTGATATTGATTTTGTCGCTGGGACGGTAATAGGCAATCTGCTCATCAAATAAGGCCTTGCTATTTACTTCGGTACCGTTTACTGATAGAATAACTTGTCCTTCGGTTACTCCCGCCTCTTTTGCTGGGCCATCTTTCCCCACAAAACCTATATAAACGCCTTTGTCTTGATTACCCGTTCTTTCCAATAATTCAGCGGTAATATCCACGATTTCCATCCCTGTGAATGCCCGTTGTACTTCGCCAAACTCCTTCAGGTCTTTGATGATTTTACTCACGATATTTACGGGAATTGCAAATCCATACCCATTATAGGCTCCCGTTCTTGAGGCAATGGCGGTATTGATTCCTATAAGTTCTCCTTTTAAATTCACCAAGGCTCCTCCCGAATTTCCGGGGTTAATGGCGGCGTCTGTTTGGATAAAGCTTTCAATAGGAAATTGATTATTCACCACATTGATATTTCTTCCTTTGGCACTCACGATTCCTGCTGTAACAGTGGAGGTGAGGTTAAATGGATTTCCTACAGCCAATACCCATTCGCCAATCTCTACCTTTTCTGAATTTCCAATACCAATAGCGGGTAGTCCTTTTGCGTCGATTTTTAAAAGTGCCAAATCAGTTGACGGATCTGTACCGATGACTTTGGCAGGATATACATAGCGGTTATTATTCAGGATGACCTCAATACTGCTAGCGCCATCCACCACATGATTATTCGTGGCAATATAGCCGTCTTCGCTTACAATTACCCCCGAACCAGAGCTTGTTTGCTCCCCACGTCGGCCGAACATATTGAACCAATCATCCCAATAAGAAGAGACTTGCGCAGGGGAAACCGTTTTGATATATACGACACAGGGGGTACTCTTTTTACTGGCGTCAACGAATTCTACATTGCCAGCTGCGGCGCTGTATTCTGTATTATTGACCGCTTGAAAGGAAGTGCTATTATCCGAAGATTGATTTGAGCTAATTGATGAATTCGCAGGACTCCATTCATTAAAAATCCAGGAACCTAGTCCGCCAAAAACAAGGCTAAAGCCAGCTAAAAAAAGGTATTTCTTCATGATTGTTTGCTCATTTAGGAATTCACCATTCCTTTTGCAAACTTAATGCCTAGAGCGCATTTGGGTTTTCCACAATTGTGCCCTTCAGGTAGATTTTGGAAACGGGATGGGCGGGATCATTGGTGATAATGGTAAGAGTTTTCAAATCTTCGCCTTCTCTGCCTAAGGTATTGAACTCTATCTGAATGGTGGCCGAATCGCCAGCAGGGATTTCCATCTTATCGACTTTCGAAGCCGTACATCCACAAGAAGGCTGAATTTTACGGATGATAAGTGTGTTCTTGCCTTCATTCTTAAGGACGAAACTCGTTTTTACTGTATCGCCTTTGAGTACGCTTCCAAAATCGTATTCTTTTTGATTAAATACTACTTCTGGATTCCGGCGAATGCGTCGCTTGGTTTGTTTTGGGAAGCGTTCGAGAATATGTGCATTGATATTGAGCGGCACTTCCGCTGCGTACATATCATCGGTTACTAAGGTGAGATAATGAATCATATCACCATAATCATGAACTTGCCGAGCATCGTAAATAATTTCAATGATGCTTTCCTCGCCTGGTTCGAGGTTTAAATCCTTACTATTGAGGATAATATATGTTGGTCTACCTGTAATTCCTTTGATACGTATTGGTGAGGTTCCATTATTATACATAGCTATTTTGAAGGTATCAACATCGTCTTCATAAAGAAATCCAAAGTCGTGATAGCTAGTGGTCATGCGAAGATTTCCTAGGTTCATGCTATACTTATCGAGCACTGTTTTTTCTCTCGGAATTACTTCACCTCTGATGGCCATATTTATTTGGTAGGGCATCCCTGTATTATAGATAAAAATGGCTTTGTCAAATTTTCCTTTTTGATTGGTAGGGTCATATGAAACTTCAATAGTCATGGAGTCGCCAGCCTGCAGGGTATCTTTATCGTAGCTTACCGAAGTACATCCACAGCCCACAGTAATGCTGGAAATCACCAATGGGTCTTTTGCAATATTCCAGGCTATAAAACGACCTTTTTGAACACCGTCTTCCTCCTTGATTGTGCCGAATTCTATCTTCCTTTCTTTGATATAGAGGAAGCCCTTTTTCATTTCATAATTTTCGCGCAGGTCGAATTGAGAAAAGGCCGATGATGCACCAATTAAAAAAAGTAAGCTAAGTATACTGAAGCGTAAGGGGTTTCTGAACATGTTGTTAAGGTTTCAAAAAGTATTCCATCCATGCATAGATGATATTGCAAGATGCAACAAATGCAAGATGATTGAAATGATGCGGAGGTTGCATTACTTTTGAAAAGTGCGGAACGATTTAATCAATGCAGACGATGATAACCTGAGTCCAGAAGAACGGGACATCGAAAAGGTACTGCGGCCCTCGGAGTTCGACGACTTTACGGGGCAGGATAAGATATTGGACAATCTGAAAATTTTTGTTCAGGCTGCCAAACTTCGTGGAGAGGCTTTGGACCACGTGCTCCTGCATGGCCCTCCGGGATTGGGTAAAACCACCTTATCACATATTATCGCCAACGAATTGAACGCGGGCATTAAAATGACTTCCGGACCCGTACTCGAAAAGCCTGGTGACTTGGCAGGGCTGCTCACCAACTTGGATGAAGGGGATGTTTTGTTTATAGATGAGATCCATCGTTTAAGTCCGGTGATTGAAGAATACCTATATTCAGCCATGGAAGATTTCCGCATTGATATCATGCTGGAATCCGGTCCGAATGCACGCTCCGTGCAAATTGCCTTGAACCCTTTTACCTTGATTGGTGCGACTACACGTTCTGGCTTACTCACTTCACCCTTACGCTCTCGATTTGGAATTAATGCTCGCTTAGAATACTACGACGCGAAGCTTTTAACTCGCATTATTGAACGTTCGGCAAGCATTTTAAAATCGCCCGTAAAAGAAGATGCTGCCTATGAAATTGCCAGAAGAAGCCGAGGTACACCACGTATCGCAAATGCGCTCTTGCGAAGAACGCGCGACTTTGCTCAAATAAAGGGCGATGGCACTATTACGATTGAAATTGCCAAGATGGCCCTTCTTGCTTTGAATGTGGATACCCATGGCTTGGATGATATGGATAACCGTATTCTGGTGACCATCATCGATAAATTTAAAGGCGGACCTGTTGGGCTCTCTACCATTGCTACGGCAGTAGGTGAGGAGTCAGGAACCATTGAAGAGGTATACGAACCTTTCCTCATACAAGAAGGCTATTTAGCAAGAACCCCAAGAGGGAGGGAAGCCACCGAAAAGGCCTATCGCCATCTAGGCAGACTCGCAGCACGCGGAAATTCCGATTTATTTGATGCCAAATGAACCCCATTCAGCGCCAGCAACGAAGCCATTGGCTAAAAGAAAATGCGCAGGCAATGGGTTTTTCCTTTTGTGGAATCAGTGAAGCACGCTTTTTAGAAGAGGAAGCCCCGCGTTTGGAAAGCTGGCTAGCCAAAGGACATCAGGGTGCCATGAGCTATATGGCCAACCATTTCGATAAGCGATTGGACCCCCGTTTATTGGTCCCCGGAGCCAAGACGGTAGTCAGCCTTCTATACAATTATCATAACCCAGACAAGCCTGTTGAAGAGGATGTTCCTAAGATTGCCTCCTATGCGTATGGACGCGATTATCATAAAGTCATCAAGAAAAAATTGCTGGAACTCATGCGCATACTTGAAGCGGAATGGGGCAGTATAGATGGCCGTGCTTTTGTAGACTCGGCACCCGTTATGGAAAGGCAATGGGCTGCACAAGCTGGGCTCGGTTGGACCGGAAAAAACACGCTCCTTATCAATAAGCAGCAAGGCTCTTACTTTTTTCTGGCTGAGCTAATCATCGATATCGACTTAGAACCAGACGCCCCCATCAAGGACTATTGTGGTACCTGTACAGCCTGCATTGATGCGTGTCCGACGGAAGCCATCACTCCCTATCATGTAGCGGCAGAAAAATGCATCTCCTACCTAACAATAGAGCTGAAGGACTCCATTCCCAAAGAATTCAAAGGCAAAATGGAGAACTGGGCCTTTGGTTGCGATATTTGTCAGCAAGTATGCCCCTGGAACCGCTTTGCCAAGAAGCATGAGGAGCCGGATTTCGAGCCTCGTGTACTTCTAAGCTGGTCAAAAAATGATTGGAAAGAGCTTAGTGAGCTAGCTTTTGATACGCTTTTTCAAGGAACCCCTTTGAAGCGAGCAGGTTTTGAAAAACTGAAGAAAACAGTGAGGTATTTAGGGTAAGGTTTCCGCCGTCGCAAAAAAAGCTAGCGCCTCCGCTGTAGCTTTAGCGCAAGCGGAATGGCGGACGTGGAAGGTTTCCGCCGTCGCTAACCGCGTGGACAGCAGCCTTAGCTTAGGTGTATAAAGCTAAGGCGCACAGGTCAGCGGGAAAAATTACTCTGGCGAAAGCACTACTCCGCGACGCAATAAACTGGTGGCAGTAAAGCGGAAACTATGAACCCTTTTTAAATCGCAGGTTATAGGTAATCCCGATTCCCAAAGCTTGAATGTCTGGAGCACTATCTTCGGTGATAATATGGTCATAATAGCCGAAAAAATTCCAATCATAATAATGGAGTCCAATTTGCGGTCTTGTAAAAATTCCGCCTGTCGTTCCGGGCATTCCTGAGATAAAAGCATAGCCTGCCTCAAGTCCTAAAAACAGACCGATTGATTTTGGATAATAGCGGTACATGATGGCCAATGGAATAATATCGACCGGCTTCGCATCCGTTTTTTCAAAATAATGGAGGTAGCCAACTTTTATACCTATACCAGAAGCTTTTGTTTCCAAAAACTGAAGTCCCAAGTCGAGTCCTAGCCCAACATTTTGGGTTTTTGCAAGTTCATTTATTGGTAAGGCGGCGTTTATACCCAGTTTAAGCCATGTGTTGCTGCTGCTCATTTTACCCAAGTCAACTTGTGAGTAGGCGGCTAGCGAAAAAGTAGCTAGAAATAGTAATAGGAGTGATTTTTTCATATTTGGTTGAGGTTAAGTACCGATAGTTATCGGGAGAGGTTTCCGCCGTCGCAAAAAAGCTAGCGCCTCCGCTGTAGCTTTAGCGCAAACTAATGGCGGGCGCAGAAGGTTTCCGCCGTCGTTAAAATGCTTTTATGGGGCACTTCGTGAAATATTTAGAGGATAAGTGAATACAAGTAGAATTACTCTTACGCATGTAAAGATAGATGAATAGTTGCTACTAATTTTTTATTTGTTTGCATCGACTCGCTTTGTTGAAGTGCTAGCGGAAACAAAACGCTACACCTGCGCTAGGGCTATGGTGTACGCGGTCAGGATGACGAATTTAGATTTTGGAGCTTGGAGCTTGGAATTTTTAGAACTGGTGGTAAGTTGACGGATTTACATGTTAATTATTGAAGTATTTTTGAGAACCGATCATGATGCAGCCGAACCCCGAAATATTGAAAGAGATTGTGACGGTAAAAATGCCTTTTGGCAGGTTCAAGGGTAGTCTTTTATGCGATTTGCCCGTATCTTATCTTGAGTGGTTCCTTCGAAAGGATGGATTCCCAAAGGGAAAACTGGGCATTCAATTGGAAACAGTTTATGAAATCAAGCTCAATGGTTTGGAAGAGATTATCTGGGAATTGAAAAAGCGTTTTAAGGGGAACTGAGGTTTCCGTCGTCGCAAAAAAGCTACGGACCAACCAGCCATGGTCTATGGACTATGGTCCCTTTTCTACCGTGGACTTTTTTCGTCTCTCAAACGACACTTCGACAGGCCCTTCGGCAAGCTCAGGAACCACTCAGTGTCCGGAGCTCTTTTTTTTTGCCGTTGACAGTCGACCGTTGACAAATAAGCTACGGATTAACAAACTATGGTCCATGGTCTATCGATTATGGACTAATAAGCCGATCCATCCCTGCGTCTTCTGCGAATCATCAAGCGCTCACAGGTTCCTAAATCGGAATTCAGCTCGGCATTCAATACCTTATTGCCAAGAATGACAATAATGGTCGCGGTGTTCGGGGGAATGCTACCCAAATTATGGGCGTAGAGAAGCATTTCGTTTTCTCCTTCCTTTAGCTGAAACCAGAAAGTGTCTTGCTTGGCGGTAAGCGGACGGTATTTTAAAAGAGGTACTCCGTTGCAATAGAGGCTAATTGTATCACCATCAATTTTTTGACCGTCCCAAACACGCACCATCACCGAGTCTTCGAAAGTGGTAATGGTTTGGTAAGTTCGTACTTTTCGTTTTGGGTCGGGGAGATAGGGAGCTGGACTGCCATCAGGAATAGGCTTATCATACGCAACTACTAGGCTATCTGGGAGCTCTTCCACTGTTTCTCGCTTGCGTTCTCTTTTTTTGCGGGGTTTGATATAAATGGCCGGACGAAATACAGCCATGCCGTTTCTAGATGTTCCGCACCAGACGCTTCCATCGGGGCCAATGACGACCCGGGTGATACCGTCGCTTTTGTCTTTTAGGTCAGGTTTATAGGCTTTCCAGAACTCGCCATTATACACGGCAATGCCCGTATTAAACTGGGTGCTGATCAGGATACGACCATCATCCAATAAAACAAGATTATGCGCCACGTAGCGGGTTTCGCCTTTATAACTGCAATAGAGATCATGCGGGCCCGTTTTGATTATCTCGACATCTTTATCTATACGATGCAAATAGCCATCATCCATACACGTTCCCCAAATCACCCCATTATCATCTACCACTACCTCGTAATACGCATGATTGGTAATTTTTTTTGGCTTTGGCGAATAGGTGCCATCTGAATTCTTATCATAGCGATATAAACCTTCTTTGAAGGCGACAAGTGCATCGCCATTACTCATGATAAAGATGGAATAAACGTCTCCAAAACGATCGTTGAGGGACTTCACTTCACGGCCATTTATTTGATAGAGGTTATGGGTACTATTTACTCCGCCAACGCAGCCTATCAATACGATACCGCTTCCATTGATATTAATTACACTTGGCGACTCTTTCGGGATTCCAATGGTATCGAATTTATTATAGGCAAAATTGAAGTTCAGAATTGCGCCGTATTGCCCAGTAATCGTGTAATTACCCCGACTGGTTTGTACCCAATCATTCATCCACCAAGACGACGCCATTCCGCTTTTGGCCACATCTTCCCAGCGGCCACCACTGATAATATGTATGAGAGGCTGCCCTGTGCTGCTTACCCAAATACTGCCTTCATCGTCGATATATAAATCGGTAATAAAATTAGAGGGCAACTCTGAATTGCTTGTATCGAATACCTGCCAACCGTATTTATTGAATTCCAAATACTGTCCATTTGCCACTGATAGCATCATCCATAACATACCGAAAAAGGAGAGTTTGCGCATGACTATTAGAGTGAATTTAGGCATTTTAAAATCAGAATTGGAAATAGATAAATGGTTGAACTCCTGCTTGAGCCACTTGAATAACTAGCCAAATGGTGGCGCTCACGTATAAAGCTTGAAGTACTAATGGCCATTTGGCAAAGAAGTCCATAAAGCGTTGTACCCAGCTCTGTGGTATGAAGTGCAAGGCAAATGCCAAGAGTAATAGTCCTACAATGGTTTTATAGCCTTGATAGATCTCGTACAGCCGAATTGTCGGCGTACCGGAGAACATTTGCTTCAGCATGGTGTCGGCCATGGCAAAGGAATCGGCGCGGAAGAAAATCCATGCAAAACATACAATATGGAAGGTGATGACCCAGCCGAAAAATTTCCGCAATGGATTATTACTCTTGGGCAGTCGGACGGAAATTAATTTTTCAACGGCCAATACCGAACCATGTATAGCGCCCCATACCACAAATTTCCAGTTCGCGCCATGCCAGAGTCCGCCAATAAGCATGGTAAGTAAGAGGTTGATATAGGTGCGGGTTTTTCCTTTTCGGTTCCCGCCCAATGGGATATATAAATAATCGCGAAGCCAGGTGGAGAGGGAAATATGCCAACGTCGCCAAAACTCGGTCAAGCTTAGCGATTGATAGGGCGAGTTAAAGTTATCGGGCAGTCGGAAACCGAGAAGAAGCGACAAACCTATAGCGATATCGCTGTATCCGCTGAAATCACAGTAAATCTGAGCGGTATAGCCATACATGCCCATCCAGTTTTCAACGGAGCTATAAAGCAATGGATTATCAAAAACGCGGTCTACAAAATTCACCGAGAGGTAATCGCTGATCACCACCTTTTTAAAGAGTCCGCCACATATCAATACAAAAGCCTTTCCTAGGTCTTTTCTTGTTAGCTGAAGCCGATCGTATATCTGAGGTATAAAGTCGGCGGCCCGAACAATAGGACCAGCCACCAGCTGCGGAAAGAAACTCACAAAGAAGGCAAAGTCCATGATGTTCTTGGCTGGAGTGAGTTGCCGTCTGTAGATATCAATACTATAGCTAAGGGTTTGGAAGGTATAGAAGGAGATACCTACTGGAAGGAAAATATTCAGTTCTGGAATCTCCGTGCCCGCTATGAGATTGATATTGCGAATTCCAAAATCCGTATACTTGAAATAGGCCAAGATACCGAGGTTGGAAACCAGACTCACGACCAGTAATAATTTTCTTCGTATGGGTCGCAGCTCTTTAAACAGGGCGTTTCCTATCTGGTAATCGATGAGGGTCGAAACAATCAATACCCAGAAATAGAAACCGGAGGATTTATAATAGAAGAAGAGGGAGAATAGAACGGTATAGACGATCTGCAACCTTTGCGCCTTCTGCGTGAGGATATATACCCCAAAAAAGGCCAAGAACAATAGCAGAAACAAGCCACTACTGAAAACTAGCGGTGCCTTGGGGTCGTATACGAAAATTTCGCTCAGTTTATGGATGTCCAGTTGCTCGATAAGACGCATATCCTCCCATTAGGGCGTTGTACAATAATTCTCCTTGAATGCGGTAGCCTGTTGCCGAAAAATGAACCTTGTCTTTGGCTGTCAGTCCGGCGCGGTACCACTCGTTCATCGATCCATAACCACCCATCACTTCATTCATGTCCCAAAAGGCTGTATAACGGTTTGTGGCATAGCTTTTTAAGGTCGACTGAATCATCAAGTTGCGCTCATTTTTGTAGCGCCTTCGTGTATAGCTGTCTGGCTGACTGCAAATCATCAAGGCCGATTCAGGATTTTGGGAGGAAAGGGTAGAGACTAGGCTATCAATCCATCCATATAATTCTATTTCATCTAATTCCGTGGCGAAGGCTTCGTTGGTTCCGAGTGAGAAAATGATTAAGTCGGGTTTCAATGAGGTGATTTGTTCGGCAAAATACTGCGCCTTGCAATAATGTGAAAATTGCGCACCATTCACGCCAATGGTATGATAGAGGATTCCCGATTTCTTGGTATTTTCTAAACTTATGCCGTAAATGATGCTCGAATTTTGGGTAGCAGTGGCGGGTAAATGACGAATATAAACGCTCGTAGATATGGCTGGTAACTGACAAGCCACGGCAACAGGTCCATCCATAGCCGGCATGCAGTAGATATCATTATAATGCGTTTCTTCTTGCACTACCGGGCGGTATATTACCCCCACAATTAGTTTTTGTCCCGGACGAATAAGGTCACTTCTCAGGTGATTCCACGACTTAATCTGACTTACTGAAGTATGATTGTTTCTGGCGATGAGTCCCAGGTTTTCGCCACTTCTTACTGTATGAAACTCATAGCCTTCTAGACTATTACTTTGATGCATCACTGGGATTTCTACGCCGAGTGCAAGATCAAATTGGTTGATTCCAGGTTGGCGAAAGACGGTTACTTTATTGAAGCAATAGTTCGCTTGTTCTTCCTCACGGATGCTCAAATAGAACATCGCATTGGTATCGGATGACTTGAGGGTGATACCACCTAGCCCGATAGGGAAGGCATCGTCTGGGAAAACCACTCGTTTGGCATTCCAATCGCCATAGCCCCCTGTTTTATAGTCGCTCGGACCATTGGTTTTGGCAGCGCGGTAGGGAAATACAAAGCCACGTCCGGCATTTCCGAAAGTATCTTGAAGCAAACGGCGTGTTTCTCCTGTCAAAAAATCAGCCTGCAAATGCGAATCGCCAATATGCACGATGCGCACTTGTTTACGTTTCCCCGCTTGCAGTTCTTCCACTTTTTTATAGAAGGCATCCAGGGCGTGTGCATTTTGAATGCGGTTGCTATCTGTTTGTAAAAACGAATAGAGTTGCTGCAAGGTACTATCCGCTTGTGCATGCAGCATTCCGGCCAAACAGATTAATCCTATACTCAATAATCCCTTACTCATAATTCTCCCTCTCCTTCATCAAAAAATCATACAAGAGTATACCCACATAATTTGCTCCTCGAAAATTGAGGTGAGTATAATCCTTATTTGCCAATGGCTTTTCAGCATCCGCCCATTCAATCATCGATCCTTTTCCGCCCATTGCTCCGTAGAGACTCCAAAAGGCTACGCCCGTTTTTTTGGCCACCTTGTATTGGGTTTTTAGCACCCGATACACTGCCGGATCACTTACCATTTCGTCGCCTTTTTTAAATCCTTTATCGGCCACCCCAATGAGTAGTATGCTCGCATTAGGAAAGCAGCGTTGATAATGTCTAACAACGCGAATCATTGCCGATTCGTACCAGCCATATTTCATGGTACTTGCGTTAATTACGTTGATGCCAAAATGCAGCACCACCAAATTGGGCTGTAGTTTCGCGTTGAAGCCTTTGAGCACATCGGAACTCATACGCGTTTGTGCCATGCCTGAATTGCCGCGCAAACTGAGGTTATCGATATAGACTCCTTCTTTCGATTCCAAGCTTACGCCGTAAAGAATGGTCGTGTCAAGCGAGTCGAAACGCACGGTGAAACTGCGTATGCTGGTATCAGAAAAAATCAGGGTATTCACTGCTGCCGTGTCTTTGAGCAATCGTTTTTGAGCTGTATTGCCATTAACTTTTATTTTGGCTTGTCCTGCCCCGCTTCCTTTTCCATAAAAGAGCAGCACTTCATTCCAACTGGCTTTTCCTTTTGGTGCTGTATAACTGGCCCATAAAACCTTTGAGGTGCTGTCTGAGCCTTGGGTCATAAATTCGCCATTAATTCCAAAAGGTCCCATTTTCATTTTTGCGTTTTTCACTAGGGAATAGTAGTTCCATGGTCCGCCGTATTTATGTATGATAGTCCTTCTAAATCCAGCGGTGATTGATATAAAGGGGACGAAGCCCACTCCATTTCCACCGTATTTATCTTGGAATTTTTTTCGTAGCGTTTGGGTAATAAGGTCTCCTTCAATCATGGAGTCGCCCCAATAGCTGATGCGGACTTTCTTTTTTTCCTCCTTCTCAAGTTTATTGAGTGCCACGAAGAATTTCCGAAGATGTTCGAGGTTGGCGGTATCAGGAATGGCTACCGAATCATTGGCAAACCAAGCCTCATCAAAATAGGCGAGAGGCGGCAGTGAATCTGTATTGACGGTATCAACCAAAAGTTCATCACTTTCTGGCAAAGTATCGAGTTGCTCAAATATGCTGCTGTCTATCTTTTCGGTCAGAAAGGCTGCTGAATCGCTTCCTTCTAAGTAATAAGTAAGGAATTCACTGTTTTTAAAATGCTCCTTAAAATAAGGTATGGATGGATAGGCCCATTGCAGCAAAAGGAGGAAACCCATTGCGAGCAGCAGAATGAGATAGGATCTGGCTACTAGTTTATTGGACATTTAGCTTGCAAAGGTAAGAGGCTTAAGCGGCCTCAAAAATTAAGAAATGCACAATTGGTGGATGAGATGAATTGTCACGTTTGTGTCAAAATTTATGTGGCGACTTCTTTTCTTGGCGCAATTGATTTAATTTTCCTTTCGAACTAAAATTCACTGCCTATGAAAACCAAATTCATTCAGATTTTAGGCTTGTTTTATTTCTTATTTTTTTCATTACGATCTATTGGACAAGCACCCGATAGCAGTTCCACCATTCCAGAATGGCTTCATTATATCTATGAACCTATTGACACCTGCGATAATATTGGCACAGGGATCTTGCTTGACAAGGGCAAGATGGACTCATTTTTTTTCTTTTTCCAAGGTACAACGAATGATAGCCTTGGGCATAAAGACACGTGGTATGAAATGTACAACTCTATGCAGTTGGCTGGTTTGGATAGTTTAACTCCATTGGATACAATTTATCGAAAAGCAGGAGAGTATATTGATCAGGGCTATATTCCTATCCTAGGTATGGATTTTAGTTATAATTACCTCAATCCGGTAGCATTAGACAGTGGCTGGGTAGATACCCTTGATGGACAGTTTCTTCCTGTCGCCGGAAAAAACCCATTCCTGGAAGGAGACCTCGTGTCGATTGCATCTACCCTGGATGTTGCATATGGGGATACGCTCAAGCTAATTTTTCCTAGTGAATTGTATTTCACAAATAGAACGGATGAACTGATTGGTCTTGAGATTAGAATATCGGGCGGAGACTGGCAAACCCAGAGTTTTGATAGTCACCTGTTATTAATTGACCCAGAATTTGACGGGCCGAGCCAAATCATGGATTTTGATGTCAAGATGATTTACGAAGGATTTTTTCGTGTTTCTAAGTTCCAGATTACAAATCTAAAAGACTATCAATTTGATGCGGAAATTGGAACCAATATTTTAACAGCTGATAATGCAATTATTGGTTCAAACCCGGCCAAAGGATATGCTGCGATCACTTTTGGGAAAGATGAGAACGGGATCAAGCATACATGTATCACCAAGCCCCTTATTATTGTTGAAGGCATTGATTTTGGAACTCGTGAAAATTGGACCGGATGTAGAAACGGTAAATGTGGGTTTCTTGGCTGGAAAGACATTGTAAGCGAAGCCAATCCAGAAATGCCGGAACTCGCAAATAACCCAAAATTGATTAAAGACCTGACCGACAAAGGATACGACCTGATCTATCTTGATTTTTACGATGGGGCAACCTACATGGAAAACAATGCCATGGTAGTAGTTAAGCTCATTCAACACTTAAATACCAATAAATGCACCAATGAAGAACTAGTAGTTTGTGGAGTGAGTATGGGAGGTCCTGTAGCAAAATATGCCCTCAGCTATATAGAGACTAATGATTTGGAACACTGTGTTCGAACTTATGTTTCATTTGATGGTGCACATCAGAGTGCAAATATACCAATCGGTTTACAACAGTTTGTTCACTATGGCTGGGACAAAAAAAAAGACGCCTTTGCAACTTGGACTTATGAAGGAAAACTGCAAAGACCCGCTACAAAACAATTACTGAATTATCATATCCAAGGCACTAACTATGCCCCACATTCCGACCGAGCATCTTTTTTGCTTAATCAAACCGCCGTTGGCAACTATCCAAAACAAACCAGAAATGTTGCCATTATTAATGGTAGCGCAACGGTGCAAAATATGGGATTCAATGGTGGAGACCGATTGATGGACTGGCATTACCATTGGGGAATATTAAATGTTGATGTGGATATTTTTGCTTTGTGTGGAGATGGTTTTGACCGCACGTGTTATGCAAATATTCCATTCAAAAATAGGAGAACATACCTTGCCCCAGACGATTGTGCCGATTTAGACCGCGCTCCAGGGGGAATCAGAAGTGATATACAAAGTTTTAGCGGAATTCAGAAATCAGGAAAGCTCAGGCTAGGCGTAGCCACCTGCCACTTCGATAATCAATGCTTTATTCCAAGCATAAGCTCGCTTGATGTGAATACAGGAAATTATTTTTTTGATATAAGAAGTAATATTTTGGATGATCGCCCCAACCCTTCCAGCTATCCATTCGAGGCATATTATGCACCTGCAAGCAATGAACAACATGTTTACCTTAGCTATGATATATTAGACCCTACCAATCCAAACAAGTCCAATATTGCCTGGCTGGTGAACGAAGTGGAAAGTACGCGTGTGGGACTGACATCCAGCACCCATGCAACGACCTATAATTTTGGAGAGAGCAATAAAAACCGTCTGCCAGGATTGACCTTGGCCAGCAATGGCGTGATCCATATTAATGGGAACTATGCAACAGGAGATGGTACCGGTCCAACACCCAGCGTTGGTTCTGACTTTACTGTGGTTCAACGGGGTTGTGATAAATTGGTAAAAGTACAATCGGGTGGATTGGTAGAGATTGGCGATAATAATACGCCTACGAATAATACGGGTACTTTGGTTTTTCCCAAGGCTTCAATGCTTGAACTCGAAAATGGTTCAACATTGCGCATCCACAATAATTCAAGCCTCATTATTGAGGAAGGAGCCACCTTAATTTTTCATTCGGGTGCCCAAATTTTGCTCGACGGACCAGAAGCGGTGATTGAAATTCGCGGAACGCTAAAAATTATGAGTGGCGATTTTACCTTTAGTCAAAGTTCCGGATTTACTGGAGGCTATATACGTTTTGATATGAGCGACCCGAGCGCTGGCATTATCAGTATGGGAACTAGTGCGACCTTTGATTTAACGGGAAGCAGCACTCCTACGAGCATGGACAAAGTTTTAGAGATTATTGGCGGCAAATTAACTACTCCAAATCAGTCGCAGTCACTTTTAAACTACCTGAGTGAGTTCAATATAACCAATGGAATGGTATCTATTGGAGAAGGTTCCGAATTGGAATTAAGTGTAAGCGGGACCTTTAGTAATTCGTATTTTATTGGCTTGAGTGACGTAGGGTCGACAGGAATGACTGTACTAGATGCAGATTTACTGACACTGAGTAATTGTTCTTTCCGCGATTTGGCTACGGGTTTATTTATAAATTTGAATTCTACCACAAGTAATCCAAGTATTTCTTACCTAAGCTTCCAGAATAATGGTGTAGGCCTGGAAACGGAAAATGGGGCCTTAGATATTCATAATTCTGCCTTTACAAATAATGAAACTGCTTGGTGGGCCAATACCATGAGTCGAAACGCCAATGTGTACCAAAGTTCATTTATATCCAACGATAATGGAATTCTTTTTGGAAATAGCACGCCCAAATTGCTCTATTTAGAGGAAGGTGATTTTAGCCTGAATGGGAATGGCATATATGCTGAGGACGAAATGGAAATTGTGGCCGAATGTTGTCTTTTCAAACTCAATACGAATAGAGGTATATTATCTGAAGGCATTTTGAACCTCAGCACCACCCAATTAACTTCGGGAAAAGCCGGTGGAAACTGCGCCTTTAACAATAACGAAATTGCCGTTGAGATAAATGGCGAATTATATCTGGATGATGGAGGAAATGTTTTCGTCAATACAGGAGCTTATTACAGTAATACCTTTTTTACCGGATTTTTACCCGCGTGCAATCCTTGCGCTTTTATGAATACCTCTTGGCAGATTTATTCGGTCGATAATTATTGGAATCCGAGATACCAATCTTCATTGCAGGTAAGTACAAGTCCTAACCCTACGAATGCAGGTTTTATTGGAACCAGTCATTCCAGCTTTACCAGTACTTGTTTCAATGAGAATATCTCCGGTAATCCGGAATTCACCGCAGGCTGGCCCGCGCCACAATATAAAACGGACCATACCCAGGGAGTAAAAGATAGTTTAATTGAAAAAGTCACTAATTATTCTGTTTTCCCAAACCCAGCGAATAACAAACTGCATATTGACGGTTTTGAAAATCACGAAAGGGTGGAAATCAGTATTTTTGATACCAAGGGTTCATGTATCATAAAAAAGGAGCTTTCCGGAAAAGAACGGTATGAAATTTCTACCGCCACATTATCCGATGGAATGTATACCATTCGCATTCAAGGCGAAGCAGGGATAGAAGTTCAAAAGTTTATCATTCAACATCACTAAATATAAAGCCATGAAAGCAAGTACAAGGAGCTTATATATGCTATGTTTAGGAATACTGGTTGTAGGCATTGCCTGCAAAAAAGACCGCGAAGTAGCGAACTATGACGGCGATTATACCCTTACAGGTCGAGTCTTGGATGAGATAACTGGACAAGGGATACCTAATGCCACGGTTGGAGTGATTGAAAGGGGAAGAGATGCCACTTCCAATCTGGGCGGAAAAACCATTGCATTTGATAAATCGGATGCCAATGGCAATTTTACATTGACCTTTCACGCGAACAGCAAGAACAACACGTATGATCTATCTGCAAGTGCTTTGTCTTACTTTGAAAGAACGGATGGTGGTGATGCCATTTCATTTACTAAAAATGGGAGTAAAGAACAGAACCCTAAGCTAATGCCTGAGGGGTATCTGACACTGTTTGTTAGAGGAAATAAGGGGGGGGTAAAAAAATATCTTTATCAGTTGGGGGGGGGGATATCTTTTTATCAAGGGGTTGATACTGTTAGGTATTATAATAAAAGACCTGATCAAATTATATCGTTTCCCTATTGGGTGTTTTTCCAAGATACAAGCTTGAATTATCAAAAGAATGTGGAATTACCCCCCCCCTCCTCCCCATGACACGACTTATTATCTAATTGAATTTTGACCAAGATGAGAACCGCTACTTCTTTATTGATTTTTTTTGGCTGCCTGTTAGTGGGTTCTTCCTGCAAAAAAGACCGGGAAGTAGCTAAATACACCGGCGACTATACCATAACGGGAAAAGTCATCGACGAAATAACCGGCGCAGGTATTGCCGGGGCCAACGTGGGAGTGATTGAAAGGGGCCGGGATGCAACCTCGCACCTTGGTGGTAAAACTGTGGCATTTGATAAATCAGATGCCGATGGGAATTTTACCCTAACCTTTTCGGCTAGTAGTGAAGATAATAACTATGAATTAACCGCAAATGCCCTGACCTATTTTGACAAAAGTGGAGGGGGCGATTTGATTACGTTTACTAAAAACGGTAGTAAAACACAAAATATCACACTCACTCCTCATGGATACTTGACATTTTATATCAAAGGAATCAAAGGTGGAAATGAAATTCGTTTGTCCGCCGGAGAGGGGGGGGGGGGGGTCTCATTTTATAAAGGTGTTGATACATTTAGAACGTACTATACAAGTCCAATCAAAGAAAGTCGTTCAGCCTATTGGGTTTTTTTTCAAGACACCTCAAAAAACTATAATGAGTTAGTAGTATTGCCTCCGCCTCCACCTCATGACACCACCTATTATTTAATCGAATTTTAATCAGAATCGCTATTGGTTTGTTGATTTTTTTAAGCTCCCTGTTAATTGGCTCTTCCTGCAAAAAAGACCGGGAAGTAGCCAACTATACCGGCGACTATACCATAACGGGAAAAGTCATCGACGAAATAACCGGCGCAGGTATTGCTGGGGCCAACGTGGGAGTGATTGAAAGGGGTAGGGATGCGACCTCCAACCTCGGTGGGAAAACGGTGCGGATTTTATATCAGATGATAAAGTAACATGACTCACCGCAATTATACCACTACGCCTAAATTCTGCGGACCAATGAGCTAAATAGAGTCTGTCTATAAAGCCGGCTATCGGCGTTGCGCTAGCCACCAAAACGCTCATTTAAGAAATTGAACTGCGCTTTTGGCGTCGTCGCGCGCCTCCAATCGGCAGGCTCAGGACAGGTGCTATCGAACTTTCTAGCTCAGACTCTCGATATTATGGACAGACTCTAAATCGTTAAACCTCAATCACCGGTTTTAGTTTTAACTCACCAGAGAGCGATTATTCCCTGACTATTACTCGTAGAAATCAAAATCCCTTTTCAATTCGGTCGTTCTCAGTTCTTTTTTGGCTTGTTCAAATACGAAGTATTCAGCGAATACATTTGAAAAGAAGACTTTAGACATGAGCTAAAAACGAACCCAAAAAGGACAGTTTCCCTCTCGTCTCTTTTCCACCGCTCAAGGCCAACGCTTGCTTTTGATGCTGCACGCGCTTGATGGAAACGAATGTCGTGATTATCTAAAAGGACACCCCGCCGCACTGGGCCTCGCAGAATAGATTAATACATAGAAATAGGGTTTCTAAACGCAGTCTCCGCGTCCTTTTTTAGGCCGAGCAGAGTTTGCGCCTCCTATTCTCGCGCCAGCCCCACTATTGCGGCTCCGTCTCTGTCCTCCGTAGCTTTTTTACACCTTCGCTAAGGCTATGGTGTACGTGGTCAAGCGAAGGTGGAGCCTCCGCGTCCTTTTTTAAGCCGAGCAGAGTTTGCGCCTCCTATTCTCGCGCCAGTCCCACTTTTGCGCCTTCCGCGTCCTTTTTAGGCCGAGCAAAATAAGCCCTAGTGGTAAGAAAGCGGTGTCTCATGTAAAGTTCAGATAGAGCCGACTGTCTATCGCTGATTCCCTTGCAAATTGCCCCCTATCCTCTTACCTTTGCAAACCATTAGAACAAGTGATTGTTTTATCCATAAGAAACTTGAATTATGACAGTATTAGTAGGAAAAAAAGCCCCTTATTTTGAAGCCGATGCCGTTACTAACGGTGGTGATTTTGTAGAGAATTTCTCTTTGGCGCAGTTCGAAGGAAAGAAACATGTATTGTTTTTCTTCTATCCAATGGACTTTACGTTCGTTTGTCCAACTGAGATCATTGCTTTCCAAAAAAGCATGAAGGAATTTGAAGAGCGCAATGTAGCGGTTGTTGGCTGTTCAGTGGATTCAAAACATACTCATTGGGCTTGGGTAAACACCCCACAAAACGACGGAGGAATTCAAGGCGTTGAATTTCCTTTGGTAGCAGATATCAATAAAACCATTACCAGTAATTACGGTGTATTGGCCGGTCATTATGATTATGATGAAACTGGAAATATGCTTTTTGTTGGCGACGGAGGAAACGACGCGGTAGCTTACCGTGGTTTGTTCTTGATCGACAAAGAAGGAATCGTTCGTCACCAAATCGTAAACGACCTTCCATTAGGACGTAGCATCGACGAAGCAATTCGCATGATTGACGCGCTTCAGTATTATGAAGAAAAAGGAGAAGTATGTCCAGCGAACTGGGAAAAAGGACAAGATGGATTGGTTGATACTGCGGAAGGTATTGCTTCCTATTTGTCTAGCCATTAATTTGACCATAGACCATAGACCATAGACCATAGATCATGGTGAAAGGTTTTGGTTTTAGTTAGATCCGGTCCCTGAGCTTGTCGAAGCTTTTGGTCCCTGAGCTTGTCGAAGCTTTTGGTCCCTGAGCTTGTCGAAGCTTTTGGTCCCTGAGCTTGTCGAAGGGGGGGGGGCTTGGTACAATAAATTTCAGAGCGACTCGGGGAACTGGGTCGCTTTTTTGTTTAGAGTGCCTAGTCCGCCATTACTCGTCGGAGCTAAATCAATACTTTTTGACATTCCGTTGACAACTTGTCCCTTTTTGTGACGGGTTTTAAACATTTCGCGAAGTACTTTTGGAGTAAAGATTTGAATCATGGCAACAGACAATAAAGAAAAGCTGAAAGCCCTTCAGCTCACCATAGATAAATTAGAGAAATCATACGGTAAAGGCGTGGTAATGCGCATGACCAGTGATGATGTAGTGGAAGGAATTCCATCTACCTCGACAGGGTCTCTTGGTTTGGACATCGCGCTAGGAATTGGCGGATTCCCAACCGGACGTATTATTGAAATTTATGGTCCGGAATCTTCAGGTAAAACAACCTTGGCCTTGCATACGATTGCAGAGGCTCAGAAAAAGGGGGGTATGGCTGCGTTTATAGATGCAGAGCATGCCTTTGACCGTCAGTATGCTGAGCGGCTCGGTATCGATACCGAAAACCTATTAATTGCTCAACCTGATGATGGAGAACAAGCCTTGGAAATTGCTGAGAACTTGATTCGTTCAGGAGCGATTGATGTTATCGTGATTGACTCAGTAGCGGCCTTGGTGCCGCGCGCTGAGATTGAAGGCGAAATGGGTGAATCGAAAATGGGCTTGCAGGCACGTTTGATGTCGCAAGCACTTCGTAAACTCACAGGTACCATCAACAAGACCAACTGTATCTGTATTTTCATCAATCAGCTTCGTGAAAAGATTGGTGTGATGTTCGGAAACCCTGAAACGACAACAGGAGGTAATGCCTTGAAGTTTTATGCTTCGGTACGTTTGGATATTCGTCGTATTGGCCAGTTGAAAGACGGCTTGGATATGGTTGGTAACCGCACGAAGGTGAAAGTGGTGAAGAATAAAGTAGCACCGCCATTCCGTGTGGTGGAATTTGATATCATGTACGGACAAGGAATTTCCAAGGTCGGAGAGATTGTCGATTTAGGCGTTGATTTTGGCATCGTCAAGAAAAGCGGTTCTTGGTTCTCGTATAATGAAACCAAACTCGGGCAAGGACGTGATTCGGTGAAGGAATTATTGAAAGACAATCCCGAACTCGCCGATGAGATCGAAAAACAAATCAAGGAAATAGCCTCAACCGGTAAGGTTGATACTAAGGTAAAGGTTGAGGTAGAGTAAATACCATAGCCCTATAAAATTTTTAACAGCAGCAGGGCCTCTATGAAGTCCTGCTGTTTCTATTTCATGGCACTTAGGAGGAATATTTTTTAATGGAATTCATATGCCCGCACGGGATTTTATTTTCGAGCGATTCTGCCCGCAATGTGGAATTAATCCTATTGCCTGTGAGTGATGATCAATTTCGTGGAGGATATTTGGCCGGTATCATTGGTGGTGAGGCGCACATAGTAGATTCCTTGTGGGAAGGAGGCGCAATTGATTTCTAATTGTCCGATGCCTTTGCTGCTGGAGATTATTTATCCGAGTTCATTGAAAATAGGACACGAAAATCCGGCATTGGCATCGCTGAGCCGCACGGAAAGTTTATAATCCGCTGGGTTTGGATATACCACGGCTTGTTCGCGATGAATCATTGGGAATATCCCCACCCCATTACCCGATGTGTCTTTTGTTGTTTTTGGTGCAAAACAATCGGCGGGGATTTCAGGTTTGTTCGGAATAAATCCTCTTGCCCTTAAGAGGTCGACTTTGGAGCGCCCAGAATCAATGCTAGCTAGTCGGCCTCCATTCGGCGTGGTTCTGTCGTATACGTACATCAGAAATAGCTCAAAGGTGTCGGATTTATTGAGTGAAGGACTGCCCGTAACAGCAATACTTTTATAATCATTTGGAGCGAAGGTATCGGTATCCATGGTCCAGCCACTTGAATTAGTCGGGTCACCCGTAAAAGCATATCTTGACTTTTTCCCTTTTGAGCTCCCAGGTGAAAGCACGGTCATGCTATCGCCAGCTGTGTTTTTAGCTTCCAGCAAATTTTTGTATTCAGTTGGATAGAAAGGTGGGCGATAGGAATTGGTCGAATCTTTCCACCTTGCTTGACTCATATGGAAACAACTATTGCAGAGCGGTTGGTTTAGAAAAACAATCCCCATTGCAGGTGGATTTAGTCCGTAGCCCATAATCCCTTCGTCATCTTGGTCTCCGTTATAGGCATATACCATGTTTCGGGAAGTGTCGGTCCCAATCATATCATCCGCATAATTGCCAAGGTCAAAATCGGTATATACGCCCATTCTGAATTGCTTGAGGTTTCTGCTGGTGCTTATCACCTTATACTTCAGAAATAAAACGGCGTCAGCTGAACCATACAAGTTCATAAACCCAAAAGCTTCCACTTGAATTTGGAGTCCTAGGGGATCTGTTTGACCAATTGGATGTTTCACCATGTCGTGATACACGAAATGGAGGTATTCCTCTCCCAAGTAGCTCGGTATTTCTCCTAATGTAGGTTCGTAAAATCCATTTTTGTTCTTGTCATTAAATGGCGCCAAAGGACATTGATTGCCTTGAAAACCATATGTGGCAGGCCAATTTAATACCCCGCCGGCAAGATTGTTCGAATCACTCGTTCCTGCAAGCACCTCATAATGTGTAAATTGAACCAAATGAACATCCGGAGGAGTAAATCCGATTCCGGCGTTTGGTGGTAAGGGCCCTGGCAGAAAATCACTTCCGTCCTGTCCATAGGTTTACGGTGCTAAAAGGGTATCCCCTGTAACCGAGTCTATAGCCATAAACCATAGCGTTCCTAAACTAATCGTCGAGGCATTAGTATTCGAATGGTGGTCGTAAGGAACTAAAAAACGAGGGGCGCTTGATTCATTTCAAAATAATCGACCGGAGGAACTGAATGTTGCTTTTATTTTATTTGGGTTGATTGAGCCTATTTCAAACTGAGCCGTTGCTGAATTAATGCCACTTACTAGCAGCATTAAAAGCAGAGTAATATTCTGGTTCTACCACGAACCTTGTGGTATGAGATCTAATTTTCCATTGAAAAACAGTATTGCAGATTTAAATTTTTCAAAGGTTCTATATCCTTTGGCGGACAGTTTAATTTCTTGAATTTTCCCGTTAAGTCTTTCGGCCATTGCGTTGGATTTATTTTTTATCAAATCGTTAATAATGCCATGCAAGTGTTGTGTAAACATCTCCGCAACTTTTATAACTGGTTTAAGCTTGGATTGCTTTGCTTCTCCCAACCATTGCAAAAATGCAATTGCAGATTTCTCGCCACATAACGGAATACAGTCTCTAAGGTTCTCTTTGATGCGCCAAGCAATCGCTGTTTGGTAGTTGATATCCTTTATCGCTTGGTATTTTTCTCGCTGATAGTCTGTTAAAGAAGCATGATCTTTCAACCAAATGTATCTGGTTCCTTTAAGGTCTTCTGTTGTTTTTGTTTCTTGTCTTCTAACTTGATCTACCGCCTTATTCATATGTTGAATCAGGTGGAACTTATCGTGACAAAGCACCGCATTCGGGCAGGCTGTTAAGCCAGCGTTCATAGACGCTTTCCACATATCGACACTGATTGTTTTGATTTGGTCTAACTGGCTAAGATTAAAGGTAGAAGTAAAGGCTTCAAGAGCGGCTTCTTTTGTTCTGTTTTCTGTCACGTTTAAGACTCGTCCATTCTCAGGGTCAGATAGAATAGTGACATAATAATGTCCTCGCCGAAACGATTTTTCATCAATGCTCAAGTCTTCAATGCCATCTAATTTCCGGACAGCTAAACCGCGTTGAACTGCACGATGCAAAATTCGATTAACCTGATTGAAGCCCATCCTCAGGAGAATTGCCGTCTTAGTCTGATTCTTTGTTGCCAGCAAAATAGCTATAACCCAAGCCTCAAACCAGATTGTATGAGGGTCTAAATCTTTCGCCCAGGGAGTATCAATTGTACGAACCTTGTTGCTGTCTTTTACACGTGGTACCCGGCAAACAATCCAAGTCTTATATTGAAGAAGGCCCAGATGCCGCCAAGCTCTTTCTTCTCGAAGATCATAAATAGAAAGGCTCTCACCTGTTTTGGTGTCTACCCAAAACTTTCTCTTGTAATCTACGTGAATGAAAACATCATCCTCGACAACTTCTACCCTGTTAACTTCCCAATCAGATCCTAAGTTTAGTAAGCTATCTAAAAACGTTATCAGTTCCATTCTTCAACAATCCAACATTTTCCTTATTTTCACAAGGTTCGTGGTAGAACCAATATTCTTCATGCTCCGAAATTACACGTAAATGGGAAATCAGAAAAGAAAATTCGTTATAGTTGCGTTTTACGACAATCCCGAAATCACGCCATTGGCATCAATGGTCATTCCTTCGGAGGCGGGAATGTTTGGCAACCCTGGCATGCGCATCATTTTTCCGAGGATAGGGATGATAAATCCAGCTCCTGCGGCAAATTCGAAATCGCGTACGGTGATGGTGAATCCTTCTGGACGGCCAAGTTTTTTCTCGTCATCGGAGAAGGATTTTTGGGTTTTGGCCATGCAGAGTGGGAGTTTATCCAGCCCTAGGCGTTCAATTTTTCGCAAGCCAGCAAGAGCTTCTCCACTATATTTTACGTCTGTTGCGCCATAGATTTCTTTGGCAATGATGGCGATTTTTTCTTTAACTGGCAGGTTCCAATCGTAAATCTGACGGTATACTCCACGTCCGCTTTCAATCTCTTGAATTACGGCTTCGGCCATATCGGTCATGCCTTTGCCACCATCTGCGAATCCGCGAGCGACTATTGCTTTGCATCCAACAGCGGCGCATTGGGACTTGACAAAATCTACTTCTTCGGATGAATCGGTAGGAAATGCATTGATGGCAACCACTGGGTGATAGCCATATTTCTTGCAGTTTTCGATATGCTTAGCTAGGTTTTCATATCCGTTTTTTACACGCTCCATACTTGGCGTATTGTATTCTTCGGCAGGTGCTCCTCCATGGTGACGAAGTGCACGAATGGTAGCTACCAAAACAATGGCTTTTGGACGTAATCCGCTCGAAGCACATTTGATATCGATGAATTTTTCTGCGCCTAAATCAGCACCAAAGCCGGCTTCGGTAATCACGTAATCCGCAAGCGACATCCCCATTTTGGTGGCGATGATTGTATTGGTTCCTTGGGCGATATTGGCGAAAGGACCCCCATGAATAATTACCGGATTGTTTTCTAAGGTCTGAACAAGGTTTGGCTTGATGGCATCACGTAATAGGATGGCCATTGCATTTTCAGCTTTTAAGTCACGGGCATAAATGGCTTTTCCTTCGAAGGTATTTCCTATATAGATATTGCCGAGACGTGTTTTGAGGTCGTCAAAGTCGGAAGCCATACAGAGTATCGCCATCACTTCGGAGGCGGCGGTGATATTGAATCCGTCTTCACGGGGTATACCGTTCGCTGTTCCGCCAATACCAATCACGATATGACGCAATGCGCGGTCGTTCATATCCATTACACGCTTCCATAAGATGGTACGTGGATCTATGCCTAAGCCGAATTTTTTGTTCTGAATATTATTGTCAATCAATGCCGCCAAAAGGTTATTAGCCTTTTCGATGGCAGAGAAATCCCCTGTAAAATGCAGGTTGATATCTTCCATTGGCACCACCTGCGAATAACCGCCACCCGCAGCACCGCCTTTTATTCCGAACACCGGTCCTAAGGAAGGCTCACGCAATACAGCCATGGATTTTTTGCCTAGCTTATTCATTCCTTCATTCAAGCCGATACTGGTAGTTGTTTTTCCTTCTCCTGCGGGAGTTGGGGTAATCGCTGTTACCAGAATCAAATTGCTTTGGGCCACTTTCGCTTCATTGATTAAGGAAAGAGGTAGTTTGGCTTTGAAACGTCCGTATTGTTCTAGATCGTTCTCGTCAATACCCAGTTTTTCCGCGATGTCACGGATCGGTTTCATAGCGGCTTTTTGTGCGATTTCAATATCGCTAGGGAAGGAAACTGTATTACTCATAGTGGTTAAAAGTATGCCTTTCGAATATAGGGAAAAGGTTTAGATTAAGGATAAGGTTTAGGAAAGCCTTAACCGGCAATTGAGTGTGAGATGAAGGTTAAGTGGGTCCCTGAGCTTGTCGAAGGGGAGGGTGTCGCTTTCAGTCAGGGATATACTAGTCTGGCTGATATTCCAGTAAATCGCCGGGCTGGCATTCGAGTATTTCGCAAAGGGTCTCAAGGGTAGAAAAACGAATGGCTTTCCCTTTTCCAGTTTTGAGGATGGATAGGTTAGCAATGGTTATACCAACGCGATCCGATAATTCATTCAAACTCATCTTTCGCGTGGCCATCATGATATCTAGGTTGATAATTAGTGCCATATCAGATTACTTCTTCGAGTTCATTATTAATATCAATCCCCTGAAAAGATGCCTGAAAACACAGCTATGATTCGGCTAATTCCCGATGCACTTTTAAGCATGTAGCCAAAGCTGCGTTGATACCTTTTTGGTAAATCACACAGGTACTGAAACCAATTTGTTTTTTTTGAGGCGCGTTGAGTTACTATGGTATTTCTAATTGCTATTCGAATTACAGTAAATAATTATCGATAAACAATAAAAATATTCTGAGATACGATAATTGTGCGTTTTTCTCTGATGAATGGAGAATAAAACGACCCGTAACCCAGAACCCCTTCTATGAAATTACTTCACCCTCTACACGTACCTTCCCGTCCCATTCAAAATCAGGGTCGTACTTGATAGGGGAGACACCATGCAGGAGAATGGCTCGTGAAAGTCGAAAGGTCATTGGAGCAAAGAGAATCATTGCAGAGATGATGCTAACGATATAGACATTGATATCTAGTCCTTCGCCAAATAGGATACGAATGGCAAGACCAATGGTAACACTCATTGCAACGCTAATTCCATAGGAGATATACATGGCTCCCCAGTAAAAGCCAGTCTCCGGTTCAAAGTTTACCTCACAAACTGGACAATGACGGTGCATTTGCTGAAACTTGCCTAAGTTGAATACCGAATGGGTAAACATTTTGCCACGGCGGCATCTTGGACATTTGAACTTACGAAAGGCTTCAAATTGTGAATTGGCTTTTTCGGTGCACATCCTTATGCGTTTAGCGCTTTTTTGCGGTTGTTTTTCACCCAAAGGAGAAGAACAGTTCCGAAAAGTAGGTAAGGTGCGGCTAGGAGATAGAGAATTCCATCATTTAAGCCCAGACCGGCAGTGGCGCCTTCATTCTGGAAATTAGACTCTACCGCTGCTTTACACATAGGACATTGTGCTAGAGTATAGCTAGCCGTAAGGATAAAAAGGACGAATGAGAAGAGGATTCTTTTCATGCTTCAAAGGTAATGATTTAATGCGCGTAATAGGGGGAAATCATGAGATAAACCAGCACCCCAGTTACGGCCACATACAGCCAAATTGGAAATGTAATCTTGGCCAATTTCTTATGTTTATCGAAGCGTTCATTCAGGGCTCTTACAAAGGTGAAAAGCACGAAAGGAATAACTACGATGCTCAAGATGATATGGCTGCTTAGAATGGTGAAGTAGAACCCTCTCATAAAACCAGTCCCTCCGTAAGGGGTTGAATCAGTTGTTATATGATAGGCCACGTATAACACTAAAAATAGAGCAGAAAGACCGATGTTCACCTTCATGAGGCGTTCATGTACAATTCGGTTTCCATTCTTGATGGCTACAACTGCAATCACAAGTAATAGAGCAGTAAGGCCATTGATTCCTGCATAGATAGGCGGAAGGAATGTGAGATTATATCCGGGTATTTTAACTTGAAAAAGAACAGCCACAGCTATTGGAATGATTACCGAGAGAGCGATTATAAGTCCGCGGTATTGATTAGTGTTATTTCTGTTTTCCATTGGTTTCTACTACCAGCGCTTTGATATCATCAGACAAGTGACGCATTTCATTAAAATCTGTTCCTTTATAAAAGCCACGAATACGGAAATCGGTATCTACCAAAACGACCATATCGCTATGGATAAAGGCGGTTTCGATAGGTGTTTCAACGGTGGCCAGCAAATAATCGTATTCGGCCGCAGAATAGAGCATGGCTTTTGAACCCGTTAATAGATACCATTGTTTCGGTTTGGCGCCTAGGTCGTACCCATACTTTTCTAAGACGGAAATGGAATCTCTTTTAGGATCCACGGTCATAGAAAGAAACTTAATGTCGGGAGATTCTTTGTATTTATTATAGACGAATTGCAGGTTTTTCATCATCGTCGGGCAAATATCCGGACAATGCGTAAAGAAGAAATTGGCAACGAATATTTTTCCTTGCAGATCCTCTTTGTAGAGGGAATCACCTACCTGGTCAATAAAAGTAAAATCGGAGATGGTATGGTATACCGTATCTCCAATTTTTGTATCGTAATAGCGCTCACCGTATATGGGAAGGGAAGTAGAAACGATGTTTCCTTTCCTCAACATGAATATCCATATTATTGGAATGGCTAGAATGCCGATAGCTATGTAAAAGCCGTATTTCTTCATATTAAACCGTGCTCCAGAAGTTTCCCTCGTAAAGCAGCCCCATTATCAAACCCAAAACAAAAAGCAAAGGGATGATAATAGATAGAGCAAGGTTCAGGCGCTCTTGTTTCATATGCATGAAATAGCCCACAATTAAGTAAGCCTTAACAATTCCAAATACCACAAAGGTGATATTACGGAACATGGTTGGTGGCAATGTAAAGTAGAGGATAATATCCAATACGGTGATGATAGAAAGCCAACCAAAGATTACCCAAATTTGTTTGGTACCGTGACTCTCACCATGATATAACATCTCCTGATTGTTTTCATACATCAGGGTTTGATTATCGCTATGATTTGCGTTTGACATGTCTTTATTGGTTAATACGTTAGATCAAATAGAAGAAGGTAAATACAAAGACCCATACCAGGTCAACGAAATGCCAGTAAAGTCCTGCTTTCTCTACCATTTCATAATGACCACGTTTCTCGTAAGTGCCTTTTAAAACATTGATATAAACAACAATGTTCAGTACTACTCCAGTGAAAACGTGGAATCCGTGGAATCCAGTTACGATAAAGAATAAAGCGGAGAATACACCCGGACCTACTTGTCGCATTCCTTCGTGCCATTCATAATGACCGCCAACTTTCAGGGTATCGGCATAGGCCAAACCTTCACTAGTTAGAGAGAAATAGTTGATGCTTAAGGTTGCTCCATCACCGATGAAATTGCTCCATTCCCAAGCTTGGCAGCTTAAGAAGGCAAGTCCGCCGATAATGGTCATAATCATGTATTTGCTTACTTCCTTTTTTGATTGACGATGTCCTGCTTCTACCGCCAGTACCATGGTAACGGAAGAGAAGATGAGGATAAATGTCATCAAACTCACGAAGAATAAAGGCAAGTGAATATGATGGGCAAAGGGGAAATGGTTAAACACCATATCAGGCATTGGCCAGGGTGTATCCAAATTTCCTGCGAAACTAAAACGTTCTGCTCCGTATGCAACCAGCAGGGATGAGAAAGTAAATGCGTCGGATAACAAAAAGATCCACATCATCAACTTGCCATAGCTGATATTGAAGGGAGAGACTCCTCCTCTCCAATCAGATACGGAATTGTTCGATGCTACTGAGTGTGTTGACATTCCTTGTTTATTAGCGGTTCAAAAATAAAAACAAATACAAATAAATCCACAATGCGCCCATAAAGTGCCAGTAAGTTGTGCACATGGTTATGGTACGCATGTTCTTTTTATGGACCTCAAGCTTCATGGTTTTCCATAAAGTACGTGAGGCGGCAATCCATCCACCTGCAATATGCAAGAAGTGGAAAGCGGTAATGGCATAGAAAAAGGAGGCCGCGACATTGTCGGATGCAAAGATTTTATTGTTGTTATACAATACTTCCCAACCAAGGTACTGACTGATTCCAAAGGCAATGCCTAATATCAAAGTACTAAATACGGCCACTTTTGTTTGCATCAGTTCATCACGCGTTGCGGCAAAATAAGCCCATTGCATGGTGATAGAGCTGACAATAACAATGACAGTTGAATAGATGAACTGAGGTGGAATCATGAATGCATCCCAATTTCCTTCAGCGCGTTTAACAATGTATGCGGAGGTTAAAGCCGCAAAGAACATGCAGGTAGCAATAATGGCTAACCAGAGGTTAAATTTAACCGGGTCAACAACATAATTGCTTTCGCTTTTATCGGTAGTATTTGTAGCGGTGATCATACGTTTCTTATAGCTTATCTAGGACAAATGAAAGAAGTACAACTGGTAGATATAGGAAAGATGCGAACATCAATACTTTCGCGTCTTTATCGGCACAACTGCGGTAAAGTTTAATGGCAAAATAAAGGAAAGCCACTGCGGCAGCGGCCGAAATTATTCCTGATACCAATCCACTCACTCCCAAATTATAGGGAAGAAAGCCCATTGGAATTAAAACCACGGTATACCAAACCATCTGACGTGCTGATTTTTTACCTCGGCCTTCAAAAGAAGGAAGTAGGCGGTAACCCGCGCGTTTATAATCTTCATCTAAGATCCAAGCAATGGCCCAGAAATGCGGGAATTGCCAGAAAAATTGAATAGCGAATAGGGCAATAGCAACTTCATCAATTACTCCTGTAACGGCTACATAGCCCAACATGGGAGGAATTGCTCCGGGAAAAGCGCCAACGAATACTGCTACGGGCGACATCCTTTTTAATGGAGTATAGAAGAATGCATACGATACCAAGGAAGCCAATGCCAACCATCCACTGAGTGGATTTAGGAAATAACTAAGGATGCTTACACCAGCAATGCCCATCAATAAACAAAATACAGCCCCTTCAGTAACGCTCATTCTGCCAGTAGCAATAGGGCGATTTGCGGTACGGTGCATCAGCTTATCGTAGTTCTTTTCGATAATTTGATTGATGCCATTGGAACTTCCAACGACCAAAAACCCTCCCAATACCAACCAGAAAAGGTTAATCATTGGAGTGCCAGCAGATGTGGCCAATAAGAAACCCATCGCCGCAGAAAATACGACGGTGAAGGTCAGTCGCATTTTTATCAACTGACTATAATCACCCAATTTTGCTTTGAGAGAAAATGCTTCACTATGTGTTAATTCGTTCGTGATCATGTCACTTATATGCTTAAAGGACCTCTTGTGAGGCTGACTTTCTATTTAATACCATCCATAGATAAAAATATCCTCCGGCCATCAAGGTACCGAAAAGAATATGACTCATCTGCGCAATGGCTGGCAAATCCATCCATCTGTTAGCGATTCCACTGAGTATCTGCACTGCCGTAAAGAGCAAAGTGATATTCAGGACTTTTTTAAGACCTTGATCCTTGTTTAAACTATTTCTCGCTTGGTACCAGAAAGTGACAATGATGCCTAAAAGTAAGGTTGACAAAATCACGTGGGAGCGAAGAATAGAACCAGCATGTTCAATCCAATCAGGAGCGAGGTGATGAATTAAAACCTCATCAACACGTTCTCTGACTTGTGTACCAACTGTAATCTGAATCAGGGTAAGAATTAAGGCAATCATACTCAAGTTTCGAAGAGAAGCTTGACCATTGATTGATGATTTGGGCGTAGCATGTCGAAATACAGCGAGCATAACCAGTGCTACTACCACAAGGGCAATGAGCATATGAATGGTAACCATCCATCCGGCTAGGTTCTTATCGACAACCACTTTTCCAATCCATCCTTGGAATCCTACTAACACGAAAGAAAGAACTGCATATGCCGTAATTTTTGGTTCTGTTTTTCTAAATTGAAAAGAAGAAACCATGGTTATGGCAATAAAAACCCCAATCAAAACGCCCACCAAACGGTTGACATATTCTGTCCAGGTATGAAACACATTAAACTCTGCTACTGGTTTCCCAGGTGCAGCAAAACGCGTTTGATAATCTTCAGGTAATTGGGAAACTTCAGTAGGAGGAACCCATTGGTCAAAACATTTTGGCCAATCAGGACAACCCATTCCGGAGCCTGTTACGCGAACCCAGCCGCCTACAAAAATCAGGAAATAAATGGAAATGACCGTTAGTAAACCGAATTTCTTAAAAAACGATTCGGAAAATAGCGTCCTTTTCATATATTCCTTTCTATCACTTCTACCTATATCGTAGTGGTATCAACGAAGTCTGTATTATCATCCTCTCCTTCTTTATGCGTAGGAGAGATATCATTTTTCGGTAAACGAACCTCATCCCCAGGTTCCATGGGAACATTTTGAGGAATAAAGTCATCCTCGCTATCCGGGTGACTATAGTCATAAGGCCATCTGTAAACGGTTGGAATTTCTCCTGGCCAGTTTCCATGCAATCTTTCCACTGGAGCAGTCCACTCCAAGGTATTTGATTTCCATGGATTTTGAGGAGATTTTTTCCCTTTGAAGATTGAATAGAAGAAGTTCCATAGGAAGAGTACTTGAGCTAACCCACCAATGAGTGCAGCTACAGTAATCAATACGTTTACATCCATCCATATACCAAACTCTGGCAATACAGTGAATTGGTAGTAACGACGTGGAACGCCTGCAATACCCATAAAGTGCATTGGGAAGAATACCAGATATGCAGAAGCAAAGGTGATCCAGAAATGCACATAGCCAAGGGTATTGTTCAAATAACGTCCGTACATCCGCGGGAACCAATGGTAAATACCGGCCATCATACCAAAAATGGCTGCTGAACCCATTACCAAATGGAAATGCGCCACAACAAAATACGTATCATGTAAGTTGATATCGAGGGTAGCATTACCCAAGAAGATACCAGTCAAACCTCCCGAGATAAAGAAGGATACCAACCCAATAGCGAAAAGCATCGCTGGAGTGAACTGGATATTTCCTTTCCAAAGGGTGGCCAAGTAGTTAAACGTTTTTACTGCCGAGGGCACCGCAATGATCAGTGTTAGTACCATAAATACTTCACCTAAGAATGGATTCATACCGGTAATGAACATATGGTGTCCCCAAACCAGGAAGGAGAGAAATGCAATACCAAGTAATGAAATGACCATTGCCGTATAACCAAAGATTGGCTTACGTGCGTTGGTGGCTATTACTTCGGAGGTAATACCTAAAGCAGGCAATAAGATGATATAAACTTCAGGGTGACCCAAGAACCAGAATAAATGCTGGAATAAGATTGGGCTGCCACCTGTATTATTCAATGCACCGGCTCCATTGATCCAGATATCGGATAGATAGAAGCTGGTACCGAAACTACGGTCAAATATTAAAAGTAAACCACCACCTAATAAAACTGGGAAGGCGAGCAAACCAAGAACAGCGGTGAAGAAGAAGGCCCAGATAGAAAGTGGCAATCTGTTCATCGACATACCTTTGGTACGCATGTTAAGAATGGTTGAGATATAATTGATACCCCCTAAAAGGGAAGAGGCGATAAACAAAATAATCGCTACCAACCATAAGGTCATACCGGCTCCTGAACCGGGCATCGCTTCAGGAAGCGCACTCAGCGGAGGGTATACGGTCCAACCAGCAGAGGCAGGTCCTGTTTCAACAAATAAAGAACAAAGCAATACTACCGAAGAGGTAAAAAAGAACCAATAGGAAAGCATGTTCATAAAAGGAGAAGCCATATCTCGTGCTCCAACCTGTAATGGAATGAGTAAGTTCGAAAAGGTACCACTCAAACCGGCTGTCAATACATAAAATACCATGATAGTGCCATGGATAGTAATGAGAGCGAGGTAATAGTTTGGATCGAGTTTTCCGTCTGGAGCCCATTTACCCAAAAGGGTGGTTAGAAACCCGAAAGACTCATCAGGCCATGCCAGCTGTAATCTGAACAGCAGCGACATGATCATTCCAATGACACCCATGATGATACCCGTTATCAAGAATTGCTTGGAAATCATCTTATGGTCCATACTGAAGACATACTTGCTTATGAAGCTTTCTTCGTGATGGTGCTCGTGGGCATCGTTATGAAGTTCTGCGCTATGTGTTGCGTTTGCCATTCTTAAATGTATTGATGCGTGTTAAAAATCTTTTTCTTAGTTAGTTGCTACTTCTTCGGTGCTAGTTTCAATAGCGGCCTTTGCTGGCTCACTTTTGTTATAGCGAGGTTTTTGTGCCTTCAACCATTTATCATAGTCGGCTCTTGACTCAACAACCACTTTAATTTTCATGTTAAAATGGGCTGCACCACAAATCTTAGCACAGAAGAGGTAGTAGTCAAATTCTGGATCTTCTTTCTCTGTGCGGATTTGAGCCGTTGTTTTGGTTGGTTTAAACCAGAACTGTGTTGGCATACCTGGCACGCAGTTCATTTGAACGCGGAAATAAGGCATATATGCACTATGAATTACGTCGCGAGCACGGAAGCGCATAAGCACTGGCTCATCAACCGGGATATGAATTTCTCCAGGAAAAAGGTCGTCGTTAGCCGTTCCGTCAAATACACGCTCATTGCCTTTTAAAGCAATCAAACGATTATAATGACCTTGTGCTCTTTTAAGTCTTACCTTATTCTCTGATATAGCAGCGGCTTCTTCTGGGGTAGGATTATCATTCATATCCAAAAAGTCGTGCTCTTCTTGTGCTTCTGCTAAGGTAGCAGCAGCCTCTATAATAATGGCGTCATATTCAGAAACCACACCGATACCCAAGTCATTGGTTCCCGAAATTAAGTTGAAGTTTGATTTACCTAAAACTTGGTCGGTTCCTGGGTAACGTGCTTTCCAACCGAATTGGTAGGCAAAGACTTCAATTTCATTCGAATCTTCTGGAGCTTTATCGGTAATGGTGCTCCACATGCTGAATCCATTTAAGACCAACACCGTCAAGGCTATGGCAGGGATAATCGTCCAGACAACCTCCAAACGGTTATTATGCGCATAGAACAATGCTTTTCTACCTTCTTTTGCTTGGTAGCGGTAGGCAAACCAGAACAAGGCGATCTGCGTTACTACAAATACAAAACCTGTTAGGTAAAGGGTGATGTCGAACATCTTGTCGATCATCTTACCGTGTTCAGAAGCAGCTTCTGGAAGAGTACGCGGACCGTGTACCGCAAATTCCCATACCGTTCCAGCCAAGCCGAGTATTAAGAATAACAGCATCAATTGTGCATTGGTTCTGTTCGCGTTGAAGAATTTGGTTCCTGTATACTCTGAAACGAGTTTTAATATATTGAAAATCTGAACGATCAAGATGAACAAGCCGAGCATGATGGCTACAATCATCCACGTAGAATTTCCGGAATCAGCTGCAGGACCGCCTGTGTTTACCACTTGGTTTTCTGTTCCTGCCTCTGCTGCTGCGGGTTTGTCTCCACCTGTAGCGATATAGGCCAAAATGTCTTTGATTTCGTCGTCGCCTAATTGCTCAAAGGAGGTCATAACAGATTTGTTATAGTCTTCATACAACTTCACCGCTGTGGGATCACCTGATTTGATTAAAGCCTGCGAGTTACGGACCCACTTAAGGAGCCAAGCCTCTTGTCTGCGTTCATTCACGCCAGCAAGAGCAGGTCCGATAAGTTTTTCGTTGATTGCATGACACGAGGTGCAATGCTGTTCAAAGAGGGCCTTTCCTTTAGGGGCATCTGCGGCCCAGCTGCGGACGAAGGTTACTAGAACCAAGGTGCATAGCAGCATGATTCGGGTAAAGTTCTTTCCTGATTGAATGTTCATCTTGTTGGAAAAATCTATGTTAGAGTGCATTAAATTTTTTATCGGTCTTAAAGCGCTGTGCCCTTTGAATGCTAACAAATAGTAGGGCTATACTGTTTTAATCCCGCGCAAATTTAGAGTAAATTTTAAATTAAAAAACTGGATAGGTGCGTTTTGCTTATTTAGGATTGTTCTAAACTAGCTAGGGCTTTTAATTTCCGCTGTTTTCCATATCTGAGGCCCGCTGGAGTAAGCGTTTGCTCTCTTCAAGGATTCCGTCATCTTGGATGGAATAACTATCCACAATGCTGTTTAAAAGTGCACGGGCATTAAAGAGGTCTTTTTGATCAAGCAATGATTCCGCTAAAAGATTATACCCTTTGGCCACCCAATATACCTGATTCGCGTATTTCTCATCCAGAGAGTATACATGCTCTTGAAGTTTCTTGCTTTCGCCTTTCTTATAAGCAATCAAGGCAAGGTAGAATTTGGCTTCTGCTCCCTTGGCATTTTTGTTCTCCTTGTCTTTTTCTACTTTTTCAAAATAAGGCTTGGCTAAATCCCATTGCTCCTCAGCAACAAGCACGTGTCCTAAAATAAGGTTCGCATCTCTTTTTTCTGTTTTTTGAGCTTTGTCATTGCTCAAGACCTTTTCTGCAAAGCCTCGGGCATTCTTCAGGTCATTCAAATTGAGATACACATACATGAGGTTTACTTGAGCATAGAGGATATTGTCTTTTTGAGATGCAGATTTTTCTAGTTCAAGTAAATAGGGAATGGCCTGAGCCTCTTTTTTCATCCATAAATAAATAAAGGAGCTGCGACGTAATGAGCGTTCGTAGAATTCCGGGAACTTTTGCTTCACCGTAAACTCATAACCCACCAAGGCTTTTTCATAGTCTTGCTTGGCATACAAACACTCCGCACGGTAGAAATTCGCCTGAATGCGGAAATAGCCATTCGGGTGACGCTCCAAATAGGCGCCAAAATCTTGAATGGCACGTTCGCAGTTATTGGCCTGGTATTTCTTTAAGGCTGAATTATAGAGGGTAGAGTCTTCATATGAAACAGATAGGGATTTACCAATCGTTTTGAAGTAATCGATAAGTTCAGTGCCTCTTCCTTCTTCGTTATAGATAATTTCAATCTGACGCCAGGCTTCTTCGGTCTCCTCATTTTTTTGGTAATTCTCCACCACCATCTTATAGTCCACAAGCGCGTCGGCGTTCATTTTAAGATTATACCGGGCTAAGCCTCTATTGAGATAGGATGATTTTGCGTAAATGCCATTTGGGTAATCCTCTAAAAGAAAAGAGAATCCGCGGAGTGCTTCACGGTAGTTTTGCCTTTGTAAATCAACCAAGGCAATTTGGTACAAAGCATCGTCTACATATTCCGAATTGGGATAAAGAGATGGGATGCGTTTCATGGTCACGATTTTCTCTTCGTATTTGTTCTGAATCCCATGAATCATCCCTGTTTGGAACCAAGCATAATCACTGTTCGCTCCCGCTTTGCTGGTTACATAGGCATACGCATCAATGGCTTGACCATAATTTTTAGAGATATAATAACAATCGCCTAAGCGCGTCATGCCATCGATATACTTGGGTTTTTTCTCTCCTATATACGCTTCCTTTTGAGAATAAGATTTAAACCAAGTACTGGCCTTCTCGTATTCTTTTTTGTCGAAATAAGCATAAGCCAAGTTATACATGCCATCTGCATAAACTGGAGTTTCTTTGGCTTTCGGGTTGGCACAGAAGCGTTCCCAAAGTTTTAAAGCTTGCTCGCCTTTGCCATCTTTATAATAGATTTCGCCTTCCCAGAAGTCTACCTGGGCATCAATCTTGGCGTCGATAGGATAGGTGCGGGCTTTTTCAAAATAGGTCATAGCCGCCTGTGGATCCTGGCGAAGCAGCTCATTGCCATAGAAATAGCAAATTTGTTGATAGATGCCCTTGATTTTCTCTGTCTTGTTTTTGATGCTCTCTAAAACAGGAATGGCATCGGAGTATTTTTTAGCACTTAATAATGCTTCACCTAGATAACCTTTGGCTTCATCGCCATATTTGGAGGATGGATAGGTGTCGATAAACTTACTCAATGCAGCAACTGCTTCATTTTGAAATGGTGGTTCTAAACTCAATTTGGCATAATTGAACCAAGCAAGTTCCTGCAAGTCTTTGTCGGTTTCCAAGCGTGATGCTTCAAAAAAGGCATTACGTGCATTGGCTTTTTTATCGAGTTGGAGAAAACAATCGCCGGCATACATCAAGGCACTTTGACGAAGTTCGCTGGTATTGCTGGTGATAGAGGTGAAATTCACAAAGGCGTTTTCGTAGTCTTTCACCTGATAGTAGGCCATCCCGACCATATAGAAGTCTTCGGCACTCAGTTCTCTTGTCTGTCTTCCTTTTTGAAAGTTATTGAGCGCTTCTTGCGCTTGATTTAATTGGAAATAGGCTTTGCCGCGTTCCCAGAAAATATCCGCTGCATAGGCGGTATTGCCTAAAGTATCAGAATAATCAATCAAGTCTTGATAACGGCCTAATCGATAGTAGGCAAGACAGGAGTATTTCATGGCTAAATCGGCATATACTTTCGATTTATCAAGCTTGCTAAAATGAGCGAGAGCCTTCTGATCATAACCTTCGCTTAAATCCATATAGCCTAAATAGTATTGGGTAGGATAGTAGTACTTGTCTTTATTTTTTTCAATATGCTGAAACTGTTCACGGGCCTCTTTGTATTGCTCTTTCGTAAATAACCCATAACCGTATACAAAATAATACGATTTACGGTCCTCGGGGGCAAGGTTCAAGGGGTCACATTCTTCCAAGTACTGCAAAGACTTGCCAATATTTCCGCGAGCGTAGTAGGATTTCCCTAAAACATAGCGGCCATAGTTGGCTTTCGGATGTTCTGGATAAGCTTCGAGGAGGTTAAGAATTTGCTGTTCAGCGTCCTTATGATTGAGTTCATTATGACAAAAAGCGACATAAAACTCAGCGTTGATGAGCACTTCAGTCTCTTGGGCGCTTTGTATATAGGCCTTAAATTCAGTGATTGCTGCGGCGAATTTTTCTTTGTCATAGAGTTCCAACCCGTTATTATAACGAGCAATAGGGTCGGCATATATCCGTGTTTCCTGAGCAAAGGCCCCAAGGTAAAGGGTTAGGCACAGCAGGGTAACGATATTTCGCAGCTTCAACATGGTTTAAAATTTCCGAAAGGTATCTTCTCTTCTTAACGATAGATAAAGTGTTTTTTGCACATATGTGGAAAGCAAAAAAAATCCCGACCAAGAAATTCAAGGTCGGGATTTATAGTTTCGCACTTTATTGGAGTACTCAGCCTTCGACTTTTTCCAATACAGCCTCTTCTTCTTGCTGTTCTTCTAACAATTCCTCATTGGTTTTGGCACCAAATAGGCGCTCAAAGAATGCTTGAAGCTTGTCTGTTAAATAGTACATGGCAGGCACTACCACCAAGGTAAGGAAGGTCGCGAAGGTCAAACCATAGATAACCGTCCAACTCATCGGTCCCCAGAATGCGGCTGAATCTCCTCCTGTATAGAACTGTGCATCATAGCTCGATAGAAATGTAAAGAAGTTGATATTCAGTCCGATTGCCAAAGGAATCAAACCAAGAACAGTGGTAATGGCCGTAAGTAATACTGGCCGTAACCTGGTTTTACCAGCTTCCACGATGGTTCCGTGGATTTCTGCCTCAGGGAGTCTTCCTCCTTCAGGAATACCTAATTCAGCCCTTCTTCTGGCTCGGAGCAGGTTGGTATAGTCAATCAGTACAATCGCATTATTTACTACTACCCCCGCTAGCGAAATAATTCCAATACCCATCATCAATATCACAAATTCCATTTCGAAAATAGCGAGCCCTATAAATACACCCGTGGTGCTAAAGAGTACTGAGAACATGATAATTACCGGTTGCATCACTGAGTTGAACTGGGCAACAATAATCAAGAAGATCAGTAAGAACGCGATTCCAAAAGCTTGTCCTAAAAAGGCTGAAGACTCATCTTGATTCTCTTGCTCCCCAGTGAATTTCATTGAATACCCTTCAGGCAATTCGTGGTTTTTCAAGAGGTCCTTGAATTTGGCGACAATTTCATTCGCATTGGATCCAGCTTTTACTTCCGAGAAAATGGTGATCACCTTATCGGCATCTTTTCTTTTAACAGAACCATAGGTAGAACCGTATTCAACACTCGCCACGGAAGAAATAGGCACCTGGGCAATTTGTCCAGTAGGACTTCTGAAGGTGATTTTCTGATTCATCAAAGAAGTGATGTCATACCGTTCATCCTTACGCAATCGGATAAAGATCTTATAGTCGTCTTCTCCTTGTTTGAATTTCGATACTTCCTTGCCAAACAAAGCAGTACGCAGGGTGCTAGCAATCTGCATAGTTGAAACCCCATAACGTCGTGCTGCATCTCGATTGATATTGATCAATAATTCAGGTTTACCAGTTTCCAAGTCGGTTTTGAGTTTATCCACCCCTGCATAGTTGGCATCTACCATCAAATTCTTCACATCCTCGGTCACCCTAATTAAGGTATCCAATTCAGGACCGGTAATTTCCAAACTAATTGGTTTCCCAACAGGGGGGCCTTCCGAGTTTTTCTGCACCACAATATTTGCTTGAGGTAAATCTTCAACTGCCTCAGCAATCAATTGCATCATACGCGTGGTGCTGGTATCTGAGATGAAAACGCGGGTAGCTGTTTCTATAAAGGAAACCGTAATACGGGCTTTATGCGGAGAGCTTCCTTGCGCAGGTCCTTCTGATGGGTCGGCAGTACCTTCTCCAACAGAAGCTACCATGGCTTCAACGATATTCGCATTCGGTTGAATTTTTTTCCAGATACTGTCTTCTATCGCCTTGGTGAATTCATTGGTGCGCTCGATATCAGTTCCTAATGGCATCTCAATAAATACGTTCACATATTGAGGCTCATTTTCTGGAAAGAAGAGCACCTTCGGACTGCTACCAAAGTAAAGGAGGATCGAGATGATCATAAAGCCGAACATGCCAATGAAAATAAGGTAGGGACGCGCGCCTTTCAATACCCAAGTTACAAGGTTTGCATAGGCATTTTCGAGTTTTGGAAGTGCGATATCTTGAAAGCGAGCAGAGGCCGGTTGCAGCCAAAAACGGTATATGATACGCAGGATTCCAACAATCAGCAGGAGATTTCCCACCGTTTTATTGTCCATAGCAAATACCAAGTACAAGCCAATGCTTAAGACCCCTAAGCTTATTCTCCAGAATTTTTTAGCAGAACTTCTTTTGCTTGGGTCTTCAATCTTCATGAAGTTAGCCGTAAGTACGGGGTTGATAACCAAGGCCACAAAGAGGGAGGCAGACAGGGTAACAATCAGGGTAATCGGCAAGTATTTCATGAATTCTCCAATCATGGATTTCCAGAATAGGAGAGGAAGGAAGGCCGCCAAAGTGGTCAAGGTTGAAGCAATAATTGGAACGGCTACTTCACCGACTCCATACTTCGATGCGTCCTCTCGCTTCATTCCATTGGAATAAAGTCGGAATACATTCTCTACCACCACAATTCCATTGTCTACCAACATTCCCAATGCTAGGATGAGCGAGAAGAGTACCATCATGTTCAAGGTGGTGCCCAACATATTTACGATACCCACTGCCATAAGCATGGATAGCGGAATGGCAATACCAACAAACATGGAATTCCTTCCACCCATAAAGAACATCAATACCAAAACAACCAGAATAACTCCAGATATAATGGAGTTCTCGAGGTTCCCCACCATATCGATGGTGTTTTTCGATTGGTCGTTGGTGATAGTCACTTCCATATCCTTAGGCAGCCTATTTTTCTGCGCGGTAGCGATGAAGGACTTGATTTTTTCGGAAGCGTTGATCAGATTTTCCCCACTTTTCTTCTTGACATCCAGGAATACTACCGGCTTTTTATTCAAGCGAGCAAAGGAAGTAGGCTCAACAGGACCGAAACTTACTGTGGCGATATCACGCAGGTAAACGATTTGTTGTTTTTCATCCTTTACAATGATGTTCTCGATTTCATGATAATCTTTGAACTCTCCACTTATACGAATGCTCCTGCGATTTTGGCGATCTCCACTGATGCTGAGGATATCTCCCCCAGACATACTCACATTCTCGGAGCGAACTGCGTTTTCAATATCACCGAAGCTGATAAGTGAAGCTTCCATTTTATAGCGGTCGACTGTAATCTCCACCTCTTTTTCGAGCAAGCCACGAATATCTACTTCAGATACTTCGGAGAATTTTTCAATTTCTTCTTCGAGGTATTCGGCATGGTCTTTCAAAACATCATAAGGGAAATTTCCGCTTAGATTGATGTTCATGACAGGGAATTCAGAGAAGTCGAGCTCAAATATATTTGGATCGGCAGGCAAGTCTGTAGGTAAATCAACCATCGACTTATCTACGGCATCTTTTACATCTTGTAAGGCTTTTGAAACCTCAACGTCGAGTTCAAATTCAACGACGATAGTTGAATAATCTTGGATAGAAGTGGAGGTAAATTTTTTCACCCCTTTTAGCGACTTTAGTTCCTTTTCTATCGGACGCGTCACTAAATTCTCCATGTCAATTGGCGAGTTTCCTGGATAAGCAGTACCCACATAAATGGTAGGCTGCTTGATTTCAGGAAAACTTTCCTTCGGCATGGTATTATAGGAAATCAATCCGACCAACAGCACGATAAAAGTCAGCACATAAACGCTGGTCTTATTCTCTATCGAGAAGCTGGAGAGCTTGAATTCTTTGAGTTTTTCTTTAATTATGCTCATTGCTTTTGCGCTTATTGAGGTTGAACCATGTCGCCAGCTTCCACGTTCAAGTGGCCTTCAACAATAACTTGATCGCCAACGTGTAATCCGCTTTCTATATAAATGTACCCATTGTTGCTAAGTCCGGTGCTTACAGATCTTTTTTCCACTTTATACGTGCTATCGGATTGTACAGCTACCATAACATATTTATCATAGCCTACAGTTTGAACCAAGTTTGACGGAACGCTGATTGCATTGTCAGACTTGAAATCAACGGCTTGGATGATGGCCAACAGGTTTGGCTTCAAACGATTATCATTCGATTTAATCGCAACATGCATATTGAACGTACGGTTATTGGTATTGATAACTTGACCAATAGCGGTGATTTTGGCAATCATCGTGTCTTTAATGGCGGGGAAAAACACTTTAACTTGATCACCCACTTTAAATGCTCCGACATATTTTTCAGAAACATCCGCTGTAATTTCTAAATCATTCAGGTTCACAACACGCACTACTGGGAAACCTGGCGCAGTCATCTCACCTAAATTTACCATCACATCGTCAACCACCCCATTAATTGGAGACCGCAATTGGAATTTGTCCAGTTGAGTGGCAAAGGTTGATTCTTGATTTTTAAGTGCTTCATAATTGTTTTTGGCCTGGAGGTACTGCATTTCTGTGCCGATTTTTTTATTTAGAAAAAGTCGTTCCTGTTTTTCGAATGTAGTTTTGGCTAATCCTAGACGGGTCCGCAATTCAGCAAGAGTTGCTTCAATAACGCTTCCGTCGAGGTCAACAAGTCTTTGACCAACCCTTACGTTTTGTCCTTCTTTCACGTAAACCTTCTTCACTTTCCCGCCATTTTCTGCTGAAAGTGTAATATTATTATCGGTATTGATAATTCCTTGAATATCTACACTATGACGGAATTCATTAGGAGCAATGGTAATTAAACGCACCTGAGGTAAAACAGCCTCAGCTCCCGTATCATTGGCAGCTTTTAGTACGGCGATTTTTCCTTGAATGCTTTCTAGGCTATCTGATAATTTTTTGATTTCGACTTGAAGGGCTCCTTCTGTTTTTTCGAGATCCTTTAATTCGTTTTTTGCTCCACATGCCGCCAATAGTAGGCTGACAGAAAGGAGGAGTGTTAATTTATTCATCGCTTGGGGTGTATGTATATGTTATTTAAGTAATCCTAATGCCTTTTTATAGTTGATTTCTGCTACTAGGATATCGTAGACAGCGCTTAGGTAATTGGTTTCTGCCTGTAGCATGTCGCTGTTGGCTGCAGTTACTTCAAGCGAAGTACCAACACCTTCTTCAAATTTAGCTTGAGCTATTTCACGGATTTCCAAGGATAGTTCATAGTTCAGTCTCTGGTTTTCTACCGTCTCCAATGAAGTAATAAATACATTTTTGCTAGTATAGACTTCGTTTTGAATGGCGCTTTCTAATTGGTAGAGATTATTGCGGGTTTTGATGGTCTCCAAACGTGCTTGTTGCACGAGTGAATTGCGTTGGAATCCGCTGAAAATTGGTACACTTAGAGATAATCCCCAGCTTGTACCGCCATAAAACGTGGAACCTAAATCGCCAAAATTGTTTTTTGTAGCAAAAGTGTTTTCGGTATGCGAACCAAATGCACTCAAGGAAGGCAAATACCCCATTTGATAACGGCGCACATTCAGGTTGTTTAATACCTGCTTTTGCGTGAGTATTTGGTAATCAGGACGATTCGTATAGGCTAAGGTAGAAGAGGTATCCATAATTGCTGCGGTGGTCATGAATTCACGCAGATTCCCAGTCAATACAAGGGGTTTATTTACATCCATACCCATTTGGAATTTGAGGATACGGTAGGCGTAATTGCGCTGGTTTTCCATATTCTGACGCTGAATTTTCAGGTTACCCAATTGCAAGGCCAAACGAGAAACATCAATTTTTTCAGCAAATCCATTATCATAAAGCGCTTTCGTGTCCTCATAGGTCTTTTGCAAAGTCACCAAATTCGAATCGACGGTTAGGATGCTTTGGTCAGCGATTAGAGACATATAATAGGCCTGACTCACATTCACTCGGGTGTCGATTTCCGTTTTGGCACGCATGCGAGACGCAAGCTCTACATACTGGCTTGCTGCTTTGAGTCCGAGGAAATAGGTTCCATCCACCAAAAGCCAGTTGGCAGTAACTCTTGCCGAGGCACTATGTGAAATACCCATTTGAAACTCCAAAGGAGGACCAGTTGGGTCGATGAAGTTAGGAACAACCGTGGTACCAATTTGTGGCTGACTAGTATAATCGACCTGTCCATTAATTTTAGGCAATCCCATTGAAGCGGTTTCGAGCACTTGCTTCTTCGCTATTTCAATGTCGATATCGGCATTCTTCAGCGATGGATTATTTTGCAACGCATAATCGATGGCTTGTTGAAGCGACATGGTAGCCGTTTCGTTTTGGGCCATAGCAGAAATGCCCGTGCCCGTTAAAAAAAGAAGGAGAAAGAGTTTCAGTTTATTCATGACTGATTTGTTTTTCGTTTAAATAGTGTATGCCTTGTGGGGTAGATATTCCGTGGATATGATAGAGGATGATTTCTTTTTGCAATTCTTTAAACGTGTATACGGCCTTCGGAAAGCGGTCTTCATCCATGATCAATTCAATGAGGTTGGTATAAATACGCGACACGATGTCTTTATTCAAATTGTCGCGGTATAAGCCAAGCTCTATCCCTTTTTCAATGTTCTTTTTAATTTGACCTTGGGTGAAATTATTGCGGTGGTCTTGAATTTTTTTCCACGCTTCAGGAAAATATTTACTCAACTCATAAAAGAGATTAGGGTTGATTTGTCGCGTCATATTATGGAAGAATAAGCTCACGCCTAAAAGCTGGTCGATTGGGTTTTCATGCTCCAAAAAGATTCCACAACATGATTGCTCAACGGATTCTAGATGATAATCGATTGCTGCCATGACTAGTCCGTGACGGTCGCCATAGTGCTGATAGATTGTTTTTTTCGAAACCCCAGCTTCTCGAGCCACATCATCCATACTCACGCTCCTTACACCAAAACGCATGAACAGCGTTATGGTTTTTTCAAGCAGGTTATTGGGCGTTTGATTTACTGTTGTCATTTCGGGTGCAAATCTATATCAAGGAAACTATTTTTGTATTATAAGTTTCCTAAGTTTTCGGTAAACAGATAGTCCAAGCGGGTAAACGGACCTAAAAACAGGGGCGAAATAGCATTATAAAACTGCTTTATAGTGCAAAGAATTTACCGAAGCGGCTGATTCATTGACCGAAGCGGGATGGAAATTGGCTGAGTTGAATTTATACTTTGGCTATATTTGAGCCCTTGGAAAAACAATACTCCTTACTTGGTTTGCACGGACTCACAGTAATTGTGAGCATCGTTTTAATGGGAGCGAAGTTCCTTGCCTGGTATCTCACAGGCTCCAATGCGATTCTCACGGATGCGTTAGAAAGTATCGTGAACGTGCTTGCAGGTGGCTTTGCCCTCTATAGTCTTTGGCTCTCTTTTAAACCAAGGGATCATGATCATCCATACGGACATGGAAAGATTGAGTTCATCTCGGCATCTATTGAGGGTTCATTAATAGCTATTGCAGGAATTAGTATTCTCTTTAAATCGGGCTATAACTTATTTTTTCCTCAGCCCATTCAGGAGATTGATTATGGTATATGGATTATTGCAGGAGCGGGGGTGATTAATTTATTGATGGGTTTATGGCTTCGTAATGTGGGAAATAAACGCGCATCGCTTACTTTAAAGGCAAACGGACAACACCTCCTAAGCGATGCATGGTCGAGTGCAGGTTTGGTGCTGGGCTTGGTCATTCTCTATTATACCAAAGCAGTATGGGTGGATAATGCGCTGGGAATGCTCTTTGGAGGGTATATCTGTTGGGTGGGTTTAAGGATTCTACGTAAGTCGGTAGCTGGAATAATGGATGAGGCAGATTTTGGTTTACTGACCGAACTTGTTGCTCATTTGAATGAAAAACGGAAGCCAGAATGGATAGATATCCATAATCTCCGAGTAATTCAATATGGCTCCATGCTGCATATCGATTGCCATATAACCTTGCCCTGGTATTATAGCCTGCAAGAAGCGCATGATGAAATTAAAGACTTGGAAAAGGTCATCTATGACAAATACAAAAAGGTAGAACTCTTTATCCATATGGACCCCTGCATTCCGAGCTCTTGCTCCATTTGCAGCCTAGCTAATTGCAAGGTGCGCAAACATCCCTTTGAAAGGCACGAGGAATGGAAATTGAAAACCTTATTAGAAAATAGCAAACACGGGGCTTCCGAAAGCTAAACTTCTATAAATGGTTTTTTCATCTCCTTGCGGAATAGCAAATAGTGATATAGAAGAGTGATAGAGAAGGCAATCGAACTAGCCACAGGAGCGGCATCCATCTGAAGGGCATCTATCAATAAAAAGAAAGAGGCCAAAAGCACTCCTAAGTTTAGCAAAGAACCACCAAAGTTGACGCGGTTGAGTCCCAAGCCAGCAAAATAATGCGCATAAATATTGCCCAAACTCATGCTCAAAATAGCAGGAGCTAGCAAGACCAAATAATGATGGATGCCTGAGAATTCCGGTCCGAAAAGCCATACAAAGAAGCTATCGGGTAGTATCACCAAAAAAACTACTCCAATCAAACTAACCACCAGGCTAATTCCTCCATATTGTTGGGTAAGTTTCTGATTAAAGCGGCGGTTTTCACTGTTCGCTATTTTTGCAAACTGCACGGTAGAGATGCTGCGGGTAATCATCCATACAGATTCAGCAAGCGACAACGCATTCGAGTAAATACCCAAGACACTTTTCCCAAAATGGCTATCAATCAAAAAATAGAGAATGCGGTAATTGAAGAATTGCGTGAGGTTCGCCAATTGGATGAAGAGTCCGTGACGAATAAAAACCCGTAATAATGCCGGGTCCCTGCTTTTCTCGGCTTTTCGGTATTCAGGGCGCAGGTAATAAATGGCCAAAAAGAGGTTGAATACTTGAGCAAAGATATAGGCGCCTATAAAACTCATAAAGGCCACATCGATATAGATAAACGCAAGAATCAGCGCAAAGGAGGTAAGCAAGGGATGAATGACCTGAAGGGTATTATACGCTTGAGTCGCTGCTTTGCCCAATAGGATATTTGACAAATTACTCCACCAAGCCAAAAGGAGTGCGCTAAGCAATATAAGCAGATCATAGCCATCGGGCATGATTCCCGTAAAGTACAAAATGAGCCAGCAGAGGAAAGCAAAAAGGCTGCTCCACCAAAACGATATTTTTGTCAACTGACGCACCGAATGACGGGATGCCAAATATACCAGCGAAGCACCCCCTAGCCAATTGGTACAAAGGTGAATCAAGGCAATCGAGGCAATAAATAATCCGTGTGTACCGCGACCCTCCGTGCCCAAATACCGGGAAATCAATATCCCAATAAACAGGTTAAAGAGGGCAGCTCCAAAACGGGTAAAGAATTGCCAAATGATATGCCGATTAATGCCACTCATGCCAAGGCCTGCTGATAGAGCGCAAAATACATATTTCCAACGGCCTCATAGCTGAAGCTTTCTTTTACATATTCGCGAAGCTGTTCTGGGTTCGGACGATTTTTCCCCTCTGCTTGCTCACAAAAGGCACGAGTGAGGGCCGCTTCGTCGCCAGCATCTAGCAGCATACCTCGATTATCTGCAAGCATATCAGGAATTCCACCAACACGGGTAGCAATCACCGGAGTGCCGCATGCAAAGGCTTCGAGAATAACGACAGGCTGGTTTTCGTAATTACTGAACATCACCATGCTTCCATGGTTTTGATAGGCTTTTACCAAGTCATCGCCCATCTTGAGGCCCACAAAATCGGTATACGGACTTAAACCCAGCCCAGTCGCATAGGCTTGGGTGCTCTCCCAATCTGGACCTTCACCTACCAAAGTTAAAAAGAGGGATGGATGCTTTACGAGAGCCAATTTAAAGGCACGAAGTAAACCGTGGGTATTCTTCGCCGCCTCATCAAAACACGAGACATGCAAAAATTTGGTTGGATCTCCGGGCTTTTCGCTCAGAGTAAATCGGTTTAAGTCGACCACATTATTCACCACATGAAAGCGTGGGTTCGTAAAGCCCATCTCTTGCATGGCATTGCCTAAATTTTCATTCACAGGACAAATGGCAAAGGCCTGTTTTACCACTTGTTTGGTGAGCCATTTTTTAAAGCTTCCTCCAAACTTGTGACGGTTAATTTTTTGATAGCGCGACCAATGTTCGGTCACTAAATAAGGCACTCCGCCTGTGATACGAATGAGCCAAGGAAGGAAGCCAGCGCGAGTAAGTACATGCACATGATGTAAATCAGCCTTACCCTCACGAGCCACCAACATAGCGTATCCTTTCAGGGTGCCATAGAGGTAATTATAGGCGTCAATGATTTTTCCTAGTTTGCTGTCCTGTTTGCGGTAGTATACACGCATCGTTGCGAGGCCATCTTCTTCTTGATAATCGAATTCTATCAAATTACCCGATTTCCTTGTCTCACCAAGCACTTGAAGAATGCTCACTCGCGCATGAGGCAAAAGGGCCGCAGCATGGTATTTGACAAAAAGTCCTGGCATTGGATCAGATCGATGTGGATACCAAGCTGGAAAAAAGACACTATGAGGCTTATCCATGGAAGCCACAAAGTTAGGTGCAGCAGCCTTTTTGCCCAAGAAGGAATTTAGCCGATTATTTTCTCCAGTTCAGTCGGAGTGAATTTCCCACCACAACTACATCGGAAAAGGCCATAGATAAGGCTCCTAGCATAGGACTTAAAAAACCAAATGCAGCGATTGGAATAGCCACCACATTATAGGCCAAGGCCCAGAAGAGGTTCTGTTGAATGGTGCGATAGGTCTTCCTTCCAAGCGATATGGCTTCTACCACTTTGCCTATTTGTCCGGAGAGTAAGATCACATCTGCAGATTCTTTGGCGATATCCGTAGCCGAGCCCAATGAAATACCCACATCTGCTAAGCTTAATGCTGGTGCGTCATTGATCCCGTCGCCAACCATGGCAGTAGTTCCTTTGGCGCTAAATCTACGAATATGTTCCAGCTTTTGTTCTGGCAATTGAGCAGAATAATAGGTTTTGATGCCCACCCGTTCGGCCACAAAGCGGCATTTTTTCTCGTTATCTCCGCTGAGCATCACCGTCTCAATACCCATAGCATTCAGCTTGGCAATGGCTTCGCGGCTACCTTCTTTCACGCGGTCTTCAATATCAAATCCAGCTACAATCCGATCGCAGTAGCTGAGCAAGAGGTCTTTATCGGGAATTTCTTCCTCTATGCCTATGAACCAATCCTTGGCACCCAAGCGGAATTCGTTTCCTCCATCGTCAATGGCTAGCAGTCCTCTGCCTTTTACTTCTTCAAATTTTTTATAGTCGAAGGGCATCATAAACCAGTCGGGATTTCCCTTTACAATGGCTTGCGCAATTGGGTGCGACGATTTCTTTTCCATATGAAGAACAATATTCTTCGCTACGGTCATGTCGAAATCGTAGGTTTCAAAATTCTTTACCTTGAACTCACCCGTGGTTAAAGTTCCCGTTTTATCGAAGACAACCGTTTTTACTTTGGCCAATTTTTCAATGGTTTCTCCGCCTTTCAATAATACCCCAGATTTGGCACCTTTTCCAACACCCACCATAACCGCCGTTGGAGTAGCGAGTCCCATGGCGCATGGACAAGAGATAACCAATACGGCAATGGAGGCCATGATAGAGGACTGGGCACTGATATCAAAAGCAAAATAGGAGAGGAGGAAAGTTAGCAGGGATATACCGATTACCACCGGGACAAACACTGCCGATACCCTGTCTCCTAATTTTTGTATGGATGGTTTTTTCGATTGGGCATCTTTTACCAATTCAATAATGCGTGAAAGCGTGGAGTTTTTCCCGGCTTTTACCACTTTATATTTGATGGAGCCAGATAGAATGATACTCCCAGAAACGAGGGTATCACCTTCTTCTTTATAAACAGGAACGCTTTCTCCGCTAATTAAGGATTCGTCTACTTCCGCATCACCACTCACTAAGGTTCCATCAGCCACAATTTGATCGCCCGTATTCGCCAGAACACGGTCGCCAGGAAGAAGATGTTCTGCATCCACTTCCTCCACCACTTCTTCCTTATTTAGGTTCGTCTTTACTAGTTTGGCCTTTTTATTACTCATAGCAACCAGCTGCTTCAAGCTATTAGTGGTGCGCTGAACGGATTTTTCTTCAATCCAATTACCGAGCAGAACCAAGGTGATAATGGTAGCTGCCGTTTCATAAAATAGGTATTGATGAACTTGAGGTGTCCCGAAATAAAGATAAGTGCCAATTAGGCTATAGATAAATGCAGCACTCGATCCAATGAAGATGAGCACATCCATATTCGTATTGCCTGAACGCAAGGACCAATAGGCGCTTTTTCCAAAATGACTAATGCCAATATACATGACCGGCAAACTCAACAGAAGCTGAAAAATGGGGTCATGAAGAATAGGCACAAAGGGCAAAAACATATGCAGCAAAAGGGGAAGGGTAAAAAGGGCAGAGAAGAAGAGACGCTTTTGCAGCTTGGTCCAGCGTGGTTGAGGTTTCGCTTTCTCTTTTTCGCCAATTACGGTATAGCCCAATTGTTCTATGCCAGTGCTTAGGTCTTTAAGACTCTTGCCTGCGCTATTTTTGAATCGAACTTCTTTGGTGGCGAAGTTGACATTGATGTCTTCACCACCCACTTTTTTCAAATATTTCTCAACAGATAACGCGCAATTCGTGCAGGTCATTCCATCTACTTCAAGTTCTGTTATTTCTGCCATATAGATCCTATTTCAATAGGTTCATTCTTTACGAATGCAAATTTCGTGCATTGAATCGGCATATACGGAGAAGCTTTTTAATAATTATCATAAAAATGATGCAATGCCTCTTGGAAATGTAAAATTGCAAAGCCTATCTTTGTGCTCCTTTTAAAATGGTGGTCGTAGCTCAATCGGTTAGAGCACCAGATTGTGGTTCTGGAGGTCGTGGGTTCGATTCCCATCGATCACCCCAAAAGTCCGGTCTTTAAGGCCGGACTTTTTTTATTATGGCGCAAACAGACACACAGAAACGCTACTTCGGGTTCACGGCCATTTTCTGGAGACTTTGCGGCTGTAACCTGCTCTTTTTTGCCAGCTTTAATATGATGATTCCTGAATTACCTAGCTACCTGCGTGCTATGGGAGGGGAAGAATATGTCGGACTCATCATTTTCCTATTTACGATTACGGCACTTATCTCAAGACCTTTTAGCGGCAAATGGGCGGATAATATTGGGCGTGTACCTGTCATTATTATTGGCGCTTTGGTGAGTGCGTTCTGCGGATTTCTCTATATTTTCACTACGACAGTTTTTGCCTTTTTGGCTTTACGTCTCATTCATGGTTTTTCAACAGGCTTCACGCCCACAGGCACTTCGGCGTATGTGGCAGACTTGGTCAAGAACAATAAACGCGGCGAGGCAATGGGACTCCTCAGTCTGGCTGGTTCTGTGGGGATGGCGATGGGTCCTGCCTTTGGAAGTTGGCTGGTGATTGCCTATGGCTACGATACTTTATTTCTTTGGTCGGGGCTCACTGGATTGCTGGCCGTTTCTTGGATGATAGGGATGCGTGAAACCTTAGAAGATAAAAAGCGCTTCAAGCTTAGTATGTTTCGGGTGAGGTTTCATGAGTTTTATGAACCACGTGTTTTGGCGCCCGCCTTTGTGCTCTTCTTAGCGGTTATTTCCTTTGGAACCATGCTTACCCTAATTCCCTTTCGTTGCGAGGTTTTAGAGCTTGAAAATAAAGGTTTATTCTTTACTGTATTTACTGCGGCCTCTGTTCTGGTTCGTTTTTCTGCCGGGAGAATTTCAGACCGGGTTGGAAGAGAAAAGGTATTGGTGGTAAGTACCTCCTTGGTTGCCATTTCTATGGTGGTATTAGGAACAGCAGAGACCATTCCCATGTTACTTTTTGGCTCCGTACTTTTTGGTTTAGGTAGTGGAATCAATTCTCCTACCGTTATGGCATGGGCAGTAGATTTGAGCGTCGACAAACATATTGGGCGCGCAATGGCCACGGTTTATATGGCTTTGGAATTAGGAATTGGAGGAGGCGCATTGCTTTCAGGAACTTTATTTGGAATGAATCACGGTTATTTCACCGCCATATTTTTGGGTTGTTCTTTCTTCTGCCTGATAGCTTTAGCCTTCTTGGTAAGGCGTATTGCCATCCATTCGAAATAAGATTCTTGCCCATTCTTTGTCGCTACATTGTATCTTGCTTCCATGAAGCATCTATTCCTCCTTATTGCACTGCTGCTCAGTTTTCAAGGATTTTCACAAAACAAACTCTCTCCTGCGGGAAGGATATTTTTTCAAGAATTACAAGCCCTTATAATACAGCAAGAAGGAACCTTGGTGTCCTTGCCTAACAATTTTCAGCAACGCTATGATTTAACTAAACGTGGTGCAGCTTGGTATATTGGGGCACTTGTTTTGGTTGACGCCAATTTTGATGAAAATGCCTTAAATGGATTGGCAATGATTAATGGAGAAAAAATGGCTTCCATGTATTGTGTTCAGGTGCGTTTACAAGACTTCCAAAAGCTCATTATATTGCCCGGCATTCAGTATATCGAATGCGGCTCGGGCATCGAACCGAACCTTGAACGTGTCAGACAAGGAACCCACGTGGATAGCGTTCAAATGGGCTTGGGGAATCTTCAAATGCCCTATAGAGGAAAAGATGTGGTGATAGCGGTTATCGATTGGGGTTTCGATTATACCCATCCGGTATTTTATGATAGCCTCTTGCAAAATTACCGGGTAAAACGTGCGTGGGATCAAAACAAAACAAGCGGACCAGCTCCTGCTGGCTTCAATTTCGGAACGGAATACCTGGGAAAAGATGAGTTGCTGGCAGCAGAAGAAGACACCCTCTATGTTTTTGGTCCTGGATCTCATGCCACCCATGTGAGTGGGATTGCAGGAGGAGCCGGAGCACAAACCAAATATTGGGGAATGGCGCCAGAAGCAGATTTGGTATTCATTTCTCTCCGCAGGGATGATGCTTCCTTCGTTGCAGCGGTCAACTATATCCATAACTATGCAAAATCAGTGGGCAAGCGTTATGTGGTGAATATGAGTATTGGCAATCATAGTGGTCCGCATGATGGCAGCACCTTAAGAAACCGAGCGATGGATAGCCTCGCTATGAATGGAGGGGTTTTCGTAGCTTCCGCGGGAAATAATGGGGGAGAAACTTTCCACCTGCAGCGCGATTTTTCTTCTCCAGACACGCTTATCACAGAAGTTGCTCGAGCAAATGGGCTGAGTAATTACTGGGGTGAATCAGTGAATATATGGGCAGATTCAGGCAAAAGTTTCTCCGTTCAACTTGAACTCTGCGACGCCAATTATACACCCCTCTATCAAAGTGCTTGGTATGCCACACAAGATATGCTAGCCCTTTCTGATACCCTTTACCAATTGGATGGCGATACACTTTTGCTTCGCCTGGTCTCGGAAGAAATCAATTTTCTCAATGGAAAACCTAACCTACTCTTTGAGTCGAGAAACCTTGGAAATAATAAAGTGATTCTACGTGTGAAAGGTTCTGGCAATACGCATCTCTGGCATGTGGCGCAATTGAATAATCGGGTATCCAACTGGGGACAACCCTTCAAGGCAGGATACCCCGGCGCCGTTCAAGGGGATGGACATTACGGCGTTGGAGGTCCTCCGGGAGTGGGAAAAAAGGTAATTACAGTCGCTTCCTATTTAGCAGAAGCTACTTTGCCAAACGGAAATACCGCCTTGGGAACTTTGAGTAGCTATTCAAGTGAAGGCCCAACACCTGATGAACGCCAAAAACCAGACATCACTGCACCCGGCGAAAGTGTACTCTCTTCGGTGAATTCTCATGATCCAAATCCGGGCAATGTGCAAGAAACGGTTGTGTTCAATGGAATCACCTATTCTTTCGTGCGCTATTCTGGAACGAGTATGTCCTCGCCTGCAACTGCGGGAATTGTGGCTTTGATACTGCAAGCCAACCGTTTTCTTACTTCCGAAGACATAAAAGAAATCCTTCGGGCCTCAGCGCGCTTGGATAAGAATACAGGAGCTATTGGTCCGAATGGCGACTTGTTCTGGGGCTATGGAAAAGTGAATGCGTATGCCGCCGTCCGAATGGCTGAAATCCGCACCGGAAATCAACGAATTATGGAGCATGCGCCTTTTGCCTATTACCCTAATCCGGTAAGCCAGCGAAAACTGACAATCGAGTCAGAGAAAAACCTCAGCATTCGGATCATCGATATGCAGGGCAAGGAAATGCAATGTGAACAGATTGAAGCTGGGACTACCTCATTGAATCTCTCAACACTACCAAGTGGAGCCTATCTCTTGGAGTGGCAGTCTGGGAATGAGGGGGGCTTCGAAAAGCTTATTCTTCCGTAGTCTTTTCTTCATCCGACCGCTTTTGCTTTAATAGATAAGCGGCATAGCTTGTTCCTGCAAGGACAAGCAGACTCAATCCTCCATCCAAAGGAACCGGATTCGTTGGGTTATTGGGTTGAGAATAGCTGAATAGGCAGAACATTAGACTGAGAATCAGGAGTAGGTAACGTGTTTTCATGGTAGATAGATTAATTGACGGTAAATGCCTTTCGGAAGAGTAAGTTCTAAGAGGTAAATGCCCGATGGGAAGGGGAGAGGCCCAAATTTTCCGAGCGAATCATCCATAGGAAAATGACTTCCGAGCAAGCGTCCATCCATAGAATAGATAGTCGCCTTTTTGGGGACGGGGTTTTGTATGATGAGATACTCATTTTGTATATGGATGGAAGGAATCTCTGATGAATGAACTACGTAATCGCCTAATGACTTCTGCTCCAGCGTGAATCGTTCGGGATAGTATCCTGCTTCTAGGCTTAACTGAATAGGAGCTTGATTGGCAATGGCATAAGTCCAGGAAGTATGATGGTCTAACAAAACCCATGAATTGGAATTCGGACCAACATAGTCGAGTGTCAACTGATACACTCCACTTTTAGCGATAGATAGATATAGAGGAATTTTTGTTTGATTCTCGTGTCTGCCTATCGACAAAGAATCACTGGATGTCTTCAACCAAAGTTGCGGGGCATTCTCGTTTCCAAATAGTTTGGGAGCCTCACATATTGGGGCACTTTCATCCATATTCCCAATTAAAAAAACCGCGTCATTATAGCCTTGATTGGGGTCTTTGATTGCTACTTCGATATGCCATGTATTACCCGATTTTTTACCGAAATGATTGATAAAGCCAGAATCGCGAAACGTATTTTTAAGAATAAAATCCTGACTCAATCCCTGATTTACCTTCACCCAAAATCCCTGAAATGGCGGAATAAGGTCGCCTGCCGAACCTACCGAACCATTCCAGTTGCGGTAATTTCCATCGGCCACACTCCATAGCGAATAGTTTCCATTAACGCCGCTTGGGAACTGTCCGCCACTCCACCGTAAAGGCGATGGAAAGGGGTTCCCAATAAAATGCCAGCCCTCACTCTGACTAGTTGAGCTACTAAAACTAAGGGCTCCATAATTCACCTCACTGGTATCATACAAACCACAGAGTTCAATAAGGGTACTATCTGGATTGAACAGATAAAGGTTCACGGCCGAATCATGTAAACTAAAGCTAGAGCTGGCTACTGCCGACCAAGAAGCACTGCTTTCGGTCCATTGATAGGCGTTTCTATTATCTCCCGAGCTAGCCGTATTTTGGAGATGAATTTCTATCTGGGTGCCCAGCTGACCCATGGTCACAGTATCCAAAGGCGACATAAATCCCCGCCACCCGGAGTTGCTTCCTGGAATCAGCGTTTGCATACAGAGTGCTCCTTCTACGCTTCCTTTTGCCTTGGGGTCGATATAAGCCGATTTTCCCTGGTTCAAGCTGAGATGCAAAAATCCTTGGCTATGAAGGGTTCCTGCGCCAGGATATAAAAAATGATTTATAAATAGACTGTCCTGCACATAAACCTCTGGGGAGCCGTTTTCTAAACGCAAGGAACGCAAACTACTTCCTGAAGTGAGACGAAGCACGCTGCTATCCGTCCCTTCGAATTCAAGTATTGATTCTTCATCTGCGCGGAGGCTCCCACTTCCAGTTAGCGCTCCTAGTAGCCTTAATTGCTTCCCTGAAATGTCCAGAACTCCTTGAAGTTTTAAATCATGTATTTCTGTTGCTTCTGTTATCCAACAGCTGTCTTCTGCTCTAATTTCCATCGACTGCGAATCATTGGGCAGTATGGATGTTTCCGCATAGAGAGTAGCATAATAACCATAAGTCCAGAGACTGCTATCCAGAAGATTCCCGTTTTTCTGACTTCGATAGGCGGCTGCAAATCTTGCATTCCAACGCGTAAGTTGCAGCGACAAATCATCTAATCGGAAATTGGCAATATTGGTGGAGGCAGATCCAGTTCCATCATATACATAGAGGCGAAACTCAAGGGAATCTTGGAATCTTAAGACCAAACTGTCGCGGCTTATCCATTGCCAAGTTGAATTATTCTGGATATTCCCTGAATATAAGTCGGAATGAAAGGAATCATCCGAGGACCGCAAGCACCATGATTGAGGACCCGTACTTGTTGAACGTGCCCCAAAGGAGAGTCCATTGATCAAGACTTCTTTCCCTGATTGTGGCACGACCACCCAAGAAATATGACTACTGGCGCTGGTGTCCAAGCTTCCTGTATGAACAGCCATCGCAGCATTCTGATTTCCTGAAGCGCTCACATAATTATCGGAAGAGGAGGAGCTGGAGAGAAATTGAGTCGTCCCTTTATTATTCCTTTGACTGGCATTACGCATCCATAACCCAAGGTGAGGGTTCGTAAAACTAGCTGTTTCGCAATCCCAATATACCGCAGATTCTCCCGCATAATAAATCTGACCCGAAACAGGAATGGCCAATGTGGAGGAGCTTGGGTGGGAGAAATAGATGGAATCAGAATAGGCATTGCGCAGGGTGTCATCAGATAAGCGCACATAACATGTAAAGGGCATATAGCTCGAATCGACGGTAAATAGGAGGCTATCAATTCCTTCTAGGGTATCGATGCTTAATTCAAAAGGTTTATTTACCCGAGCAAGTACACTATCTCCTGTTTGAAAAGCATAGGTATTGAGCTCAATTTTGCTCCATGAGGAGGGTTGATAGTCAGCAAATGCAGCGAGTGCGGGTATTGTTGTGGCGCTTTCAATAAAGGGATTGGACAAATTCCCGATAAGAGAGATATCATCAATTCGCATGCTTCCTTGCGTTTTAATCCAGCGCAGAGCCAGTGAAGTGACCGCTGCGGAGTCAGGTAGATGAATAGGGCCGATATAGTACCAGCCGGTTGAGAGGCTGTCTGCCGGGAGCGCGATTCCGCTCAAGCTATCCCAAGACTGTCCTTGGTTCGTAGAATAATCAAGATGAAAATCGGCATTGCTCGAGGCGCTTTCTTTTCGGTAGGCGAAATAGAGCTGCAAGGAATCAAAAGCGGAAGCGCGGATGCTATGTATGGAAAATCCTCGTTCGTTAGAACTACTAAACCACACATTCGCACCGCCACTCGCCGCAACAGAATCCCATCTCACATAGCTTCCCCACGAATTACTGCTACTCCGAATATCCACAGGGTTGGCCGCGCCGCCTTGCGAAAAGATGAACGCATCTTGGTCGAAACCATCTTGTAGCACATGCGCATTCAAAGTCTGAGTCGAGCTCACATTTCCTATTGATTCAAAAAAAATAGACTGCTGCGCCACACAAACGTGCATGCATGTGCAGGCTAATCCGAAGAGCATCTGTTTGAGATTCATACTTCGAATTTGCAAAGGCTATTTCAAAGAAAAACCCTCCGAAGAGGGTTTTGACTTTTAGCTGACACGCCTTTTACACTAGCCTGACAAAAAATAAGATTTTAGGTCAAAATTAGGTCAAACTCATACACCCATCTCTTTCAAGAGGTGATCTCCCTTGCCTAATTCCTTCACAATTAATAGCACATAACGAATGTCTACACCAATCGAGCGGCTGTATTCTTCATTCCATGCAAAATCATTGATTGTAGCAGTATAAGCGCGGTCGAAATTCACCCCAACGAGTTGTCCATACGCATCCATAATTGGAGAACCTGAGTTTCCACCCGTGGTATCTAAATTATAGAGGAAGCATACGATGCTCATTGGATCGGCCGATTCGAGGAGCTTTTGGATATACTCTTCCATATAATAGTCGCCTGAACTGCTGGCTTTTTGCAAGATTCCTTTTACATGGGTAAACGGATTATGCACTTCAGCATCTGCTGGTGAGTAGCCACGGATATAGCCATACGTGAAACGTAAGGTGGAGTTTGCATCGGGCAAGAAGGTCGATTTTTGGTACATCTGGCGCAGGTCTACCATCTTTGGCAATAAAACCGTAAGCGCATCCTGACGTTTTTTCTCGGCGTCTTGGTAGCTGATCAAGTGGCCCCATAAATCGCCAGCGATAGACATAAATGGATCTTTCACCTTCATCAATTTGGCCGGTGAATTTTCCAACATTTCAGTATACTTAGCGCTTTGGCTAAATAAGCTCTTTTCGTAGTGCTTATCTACAAAGGCATCAATACTTGCTTTGATGTCTTTTTCTTTGGTGAATACAGCCAAACTTGCGGGTCTTTGTCCCTCAGGTAGCGTAGCTCCATAATAGAACAAGGCTTTGATGATGCGTTTTTCCAATTCTGGGTGAGAGATGGATCCGTAGCGTTTTAAGCTGCTGATTCTCTCTGTAATTTCTTTATTGATAAAGGCTTCTCGGTCTTCTTTTTTAAGCGCTTTATAGGCTTCTTGACGATTCGCCATATATCCTGCCGAATAAAGCAACCCACTTGAGCTAAATACTTGCCCGAGCCATAAATCGCGTTGAGCGGTGCTGAGTTTCTCTTGGTAAATCTGATCGATTTCTTGGAATACGGTGCCATATTCAGCTTTGAGGGCTGGGTCATTATTCACCATGGCCATCATGCCTTCATCGTCTTTTTTACGGTCGGCAATAACCGAGGTGCGTTGCAAACCCTGCAATTTGCCTTTATAGTTTTTGGTGGTATTTGCCAAACGTTTGATAGGGGATGCAAAGGCCATTTCGAGTGCTTTGTCTTCTTTAGCCAACTCTTCCATCTGCTCAATCTGAAAATCAAACCATTGAGAGATATAAGGCATTTGATACGTATTTTGGTATTCTAGGAACTGCGCAGGCTGATTGCGGTAAGTTCTTCCAGGATAGCCTAAAATGAATACAAAATCGTTCTCTTTTACCCCATTTGGGTTGATTTTTAAAAATTGTTTCGGAGTGTACGGAATATTGTCCTCGGCATAATCAGCAGGATTTCCGTCCTTGCCAACATACGCACGCATAAAGGAGAAATCACCGGTATGACGTGGCCAAACCCAATTATCACTTTCTCCACCAAATTCACCTACTGAGCGCTGAGGTACATAGACCAAGCGAATATCTTTCAGCTCTTGGTAACGAAATAGGGTATAGCTTTTTCCCTGGAGCATTTCGGATATTTCAATGAGTAAGTCGGGATGTTTGGCTTGTTCAGCTTTTGTCAGGTTTTCGATATTTACATCTAATTGTTTGCTACGTGCACTGAGGTCGGAAATGGCATTCAATCCGTTTAATACCTGAGTTGAAACGTCTTCATACGAAGCGGTAATACGCGCTTTGATGCTGGTAGGGATTTCTTTGGAACGCTCACCGGCCATAAAGCCTTCGGTAATATAATCATGCTCCGGGTCACTCGCAGAAGCTACGGCACCAAAGGCACAATGGTGATTGGTAATAATCAGTCCTTCGTTTGATACAAAAGAACCCGTACATCCTCCCACCCGAACCAGGGCTTGAACCAAGCTTGTTCCTTCTGGGTTATAGATGGCTTTTAAGGGGATTTTTAGTCCGGCTTTTTCGAGGTCTACTCGGTGCAGTTCATTAAGAGGGAACATGCCTTCTTCCAAGGTACTGAAAGAAGAAAAGCTCAGGCATAGGCCGAGGGCAATAAGTGATTTTTTAATCATGCGGTTTGATTTCCTTTTGCAATAATAATTGAACTTGATTGGCTATCTCAGAGCCATATTTTCTAAAATCGCATTCGGCCACCCAGCGCACGCCGCGAACAGCATTGCTTATCCAGATTTCATCGGCCAATTGGAGGTCTTCTTTTTGTAGGGAAACTTCTTCCACGGTCATGCCATTAGCAGGAAGCATCTTTAGGAGATGGTGGCGCATCACCCCTACAACCCCACCTTCTTCATTGGGCGGGGTGAGTATTTTGCCGTCTTTCACAATCCATATATTCCCGCTGCTACTTTCGCAAATGCGGTCTTCATGATTCAGAATCAGGATTTCATCCCAGGCTTCTTTACGTGCCTTGCGAGCAGCCATAACATAGAGCATGGATTGTCCACATTTAAAGGGCGACAAAGGTGAAGGGTATTTCTTTGCCTCCTCATAGAGGCCAATATGCAAACCTTGTTTAGAGATAGGGTAAGCTTTCCCTTCTATTTCTTCTACATCGATGAGGTAGGAGCATTTGTCGCTTTCTGGGGTATAACCCAGCGATTCCTCTTCACGAAAGAGAATCAAACGAACCCGTGCAGAGGTCAATTTATTAAGTTGCACCGTCTTGCGAATCTCATAGCGGAAATAATCTTCCGTCCACCAAGGCGCAAATACATAGCCTATGGCCGCTGCAGCCTTCAATAATCGGGCGTAGTGAATACTCCATAGGCGAGCATCTCCATCAAAGCGAATCGATTCAAAAACCGAATCACCATACAGAAAAGCACGATTACCCGTTGAGATAAGTTTCCCTGCCGAATAATAGGTGCCATTGAGGTTGACTGTCTTCTCCTTCTTCATGGAAAAACTCAAATATAAGCTATCCAAGTGAAGCAAGGAAAATCAATCCTAAAGTGCTGTTGATGGGAGGGAAGTATTCGTTTTTGATGACCTTAATGGAAAGGCTAGGGTATGATGGGGATAGATAGGGCCCTCTCAAAGTCGCGGCACATGGTATAGAAGAGCCTGCGAGTGGGTGGCTTATTGAATTGGGCTAGCGTCGTGTTATGGTGCGTGTATTTGAATCAATTCTTCTTATCAAATCTGTGGCACGATTAAGCTTTTGGGCGTACCAAAACTTTGCATTCAGTATTGTTAGGAATGTAAATAATGGAAATCCAATGCTAATAAACTTTCTTCTTTTGAATAAGTTATTTCAGAAGGAGGCCTAACAATCAGAGCAAGACTTCGATAAGCACCCCAGCAAAAGATTAGAAATATTCCATAATTCAGGAGCAACCTTAGAGTTTGGAGATATTTGTTCTTTTTACCTTTAATCAGTTCATATATGAATTTCACTCCGAGTAATATTAGTAGGGTAGAACCTGGATAGAAAACAATTTTAATAAGCACGTTAATCATTGGTCTTTCAGTCTGCCCATAGCAGGTTTATATCACACTAAACTGAATGCTAAAATACCGAATAGGCGGGATAAAATGACAAGTGACACATATACTTTTTCACGACTATCCGTTTAAATGCCACTTTGTAGTTTTAATCTCCAATATTAAAGTGCCAAGTCCCAACAGGTGTCGGGACCAAAATAGCCCTTATTCTTATTGGAATTTGGAGCTTGGAGCTTGGTTCCGATAGCTATCGGAATTAGAACTGGTGGTAAGTTGACGGATATACATGTGGTTTTTTTACTTCTTTTGTTCTGTAAATACATAGAGCAACATATGTGTCTTCTTTTTGGAGTTTAATTCGCCTGGTCCAGTATAAATATAATTTACTTTTAAGTCTGGATGTTCTTCTTCAAACGCTTTTAGAGTATTTTCCATAACAAATTTGTCACCTAAAAACGGAAAATCAAACTTGTAAACGCCTGCAACTACTTCTTGGCCTTGCACAGCTTGCGTTTTGTTTGTAAACGTGCTTTGTGAAAAGTCCAAAATTGAATAGGAAGCAATAACAGTTAAAAAAGCACCCACCAGTATGCCTATTTTAATATCATTGGAAAATGAAAATTTTATGACTCTTTCTTCGATCAGTGAATTATATTTATAAACCACCCAAGAAACCACTAATATTATCCAAAATATACCGTGTTCAAGCAAATTGAATCTGTCACCAAATACCTGGTCGCCAATTGAAAATATACTGAATAATAGAACCGAAAATGAAACTCCTCTATAAAACCATTGCTCCGAAGTTTTGTCCTTGCCTTTAAATAAGTTAAATAAAGAAAACAAATAACAAACAAAAGCCAAAACTTCTATAAAAGTAATCCCTGCCAATGCTATTGTCGCAAATAACGGATCGGAAATACCTAATGAGGCAAATAATTTTATAAAGAGTGTATAAAAATCTACTCCAACCCAATATGGATATACGTCAGGAACGATTTTGTCTATCACAGTTAAAGCCCCAAAAAAGGTCCAATAGATTAGGATAAGGTATTGTATTATTTTTTTCTCTTTCATCTTATGCTATCGGTTTGAATATAGATAATAAGCCCGTCTGACTCTGCTAATTTCAACGGAGTTGGTGTAGTGTAAATATAATTTATGTTTAATGCCGGGTTATCGGCCTTAAATTTTGCAATGGAGTTTTCAAATGCTTTACTACCAGCAAGAAAAGGAAATGTAATTTTGTATTTGTTATCAGTAATTTTGACCGCATCCACTACTTGGATTCTTTCTATAAATGAAGTGTGATTATGAGAAAAAATCGCAAAAGTGCTTATAGACGCTATTACAATAGTGAAAACTGTTGAAGCAAAAAGCTGTTTTTTCCCAATTGAAAAAGTGTTAAAAATTTGAATTTTGTCTATACGGATAAAGATAATCCAAGAGAGTAGTGTAATAAACCAAAATAAGCCGTGCTCCAAAAGTTCAGAATGATCGCCAAAAATCTGGTCGCCAATTGAAAAGAAGGTAAATGTAGTTAGTGTCAACACAATCCCCATAAAAAACCACGAACGTGCAGTATCACTATTTTTCTTTAAGAAATGATACAATGCACCGGAAAAACACACAAAAGCAAAAATTTCCAAACCTGCAGTAATTATCAATGCCACGTTTGCAAAAATCGGATTGCCAAGTCCAAGCGAGTCAAAAAATCTTTCTATTTGTGCGAACCTGTCCTTGCCAACAAATAGGAAATGAGCACCTCCAATTATTTTGTCAACAACGTTGAATAACCAAAATACTATCCAATAGATAAGGATAAAATACCTTATCAAGTCTTTCCCAATTATTCTGCCATTGCTTCCCAAATTTTTGTTTCCCATATTCTAATTATATTTTGAAGTCTTGACTGCATATGTCTATTGCTTAATGTTACTGGTTGTCTGAGAATCTCAGCGTAAACAGCGAGGCAATCTACTTGAAATTTAACTTGACTCACGTTTTATTACCACAAAACCGTGGAATTGAATGAGAAACGACAGTGATGAAACGCGATTACCACAGCTAAGATCTTATCTAAGTATGGGGCCTCCCGTGTTGCAATTGAAAGAGGGTTTAGTATTCAGATTTCAGCGATTCTATTCGTCTATTTGGTCGTTTTTCGACAACAATTTTGAGATGGTGGTACTATTTGTAATAACCAGATATCCCAGGAATAGGCTGATAATTGAATTAGAAAATTGATAGTAATCAACATATTGGTATTCTAATATTGGAGAAATTGGTATTGAACCTTTCCTTTCAATTAGATCCTTGAACACAAAATAGGATTGATTTAAAAAGGATGGAATACTGCTTATTAATATGTATCCGCCAATTATGATGATGGCAAGCTTGAGAATATTTTCTCCTTTTATTTTTCCAAGGTTAATTCGTTCGTCGTCAAACCCTTTCTCCAGCTTAAGAATTCGAACTAGCGGGTCGGCTTTAAATAGCAAAAGAACAGCTATAACTGCTATCGCCAATTGAATCAATATTGAAGACATGATAGAATAATGTTCAAAATCATTCACCCATAAATTTATAAATGTTGATGGAATGCTAACTACTAGTTGAATGATTAAATAGAGTCTGTCTATAAAGTCCGCTTGCTGCGTTGCGCTTGTCCCAAAAATGCTCATTTACAAGGGTAAACTGCGCTTTTTGGTCCGTCACGCGCCTTGCTATCGAACTTTCAAGCTCAGACTCTTGATATTATGGACAAGCTCTAAATAGAGGGCAAATAATTTGGATAGCAGCCTGAAGAAATCTCGTTTAGTCATAAGTGATAAGGAAATATTCGATTATGTTCTTGCCTTCGCCTCAGTCTTTTCCATCTATGGTGTTTGGAAGTTTATCGCAAAGCATCATTTTGAGAATAGCATAAACACTATAGTAGAAAGGATTGACACTGCAACTAATCCAAGAAAACAATAAACAGCAATGTAGATTAAATTTACTCCACTTGTTTTTGCGTTTTTTTTCTGAATTATATTTCATGACTATCCGTTTACTTCCCGCTGCACCGCATTATGGCGAAGCGGGTTGTTAACTTCCCTGTAAAACTATAGGATATTACTCAACGAATTCTTTAAAAATTTTGGAACAGAAGCAAAATGTAAGGCTGATTGGGTTGAATTGCGCAAGAAGCACGGAGTTGTTTGTCAGAAACGCCAATGTCAAAAACACTATTGGTTGCCAAAGAAAGAGCAGTTTCAGTGTTCAGAATGCCGATTTCGCACAGCACTCAGAAGCGGAACAATCCTAGATTCTAGTAAACTTCCATATTTGGATTGGTACATGGCAATGTATCTAATGACTTCAAGCAAGAAAGGTATTTCTGCACTTGAGTCGCCATCATTGCTGTTGAATCAAAAAAGAGCAATAATCTGGGCCCTAAAGGCGGAAAACGAATGGGATATGTTAAAGTTGAACCAATTGAAAGCCATGGCGCAAAAGTGGCCAAGCGTGCAATTGAGAAAGTGACAAAGGCGCTAAAGAAAATAACAAGCGATAAAGGACGAGAGTTTAGAGATGTCTGCCAAATTGCTGAACACGAACAGGTTTTATCTACCAAGGAGAATAATGACTTGCATCTACCCTGGATAGGCGTGGTAACCGCAAAAATTAAACGCATGTTATTAGGCACATACCACCCGGTGAAAAGAGAAAATCTCGCTCGGTATCTCGCAGAATATTGTTATAAGGTTAATCGAAGATACTTTGGACTCAATATCTTCCAAAGGCTAGTGAACATAAGTGTTTTGCCTAGTTTAGTGGTAAGTTAAAGGATAGTCATGATTTTAAGTTGATTGCTATTTCTTCGTTGAAACTGTCGCTAAAATCAAAGGCTATTAAATAGAGTCTGTCCATAATATCAGGAGACTGAGCTAGAAAGGTCGATAGCACCTGTCCTGAGTCTGCCGAAGGGAGGCGCGCGACGACGCTAGCGGACTTTAGAGACAGGCTCTATTTAGTTTACACCTTCTAAAAATTGGATAATAAGCATCTAGATAATCGCTCGGTATCCCATTTAAATGGATAGTAATTTTTTGTCTGGAAGTCTTCTAGTCTGGCAATCTTAAAGTCTTGCAGTCTGGCTATCTTCTATTCTGGCTATCTTAATAATCTTGCAGCCTGGAAATCTTAGCGATTTAAGTAAACAACAATATAGAAGTTGTACACGAGTTGAGCTATAACGAAGACTCATCGAATTATTTACAGCGACACATACGAAAGCGATGTACATTTACGTATTAGTCAAGTATGAAACACCTTCCCCTAACCTGTCTCACTGCATTGCTGGCCTTGTCAGCGAGTGCGCAAACCCCACTTTTAAAGCCAGCAGATTTTTCTGCAAGCTCTGGTATGTCCGTTTTCTCTGGCGGAACTTCCGAATTTATTGATGGCTATCATAAAAATTTCCCCAATTCATCCATTCTTAGCGGTAATTATTCCACCTATAATTCTAGTACAGGGTATATGTCTCATGGAACGACCACAGGAATAATTACGATGGGATTCAATCTCCGCAACAAAGAAAAAACGGGCTATTACCCCAACCGCTTGTTTCGCATCGGACTGACTTTTGGCTCTAGCAGTTCTTTTGCGAATAATTTTTATAAGCAGGAATCTTTTCCCTACGATACCTTGAGATCAAGTAACGGAACGATATATCCAATTGATTCGACATCCTCTCAGAACCTATCCATGAGTGTCGAATCCAAAAATATTTTAGTGGATGCTGCCCTTATTTTTCGCACCTCAAGTTCCAAGCGCTGGAAGCTATTTGCCGGTATTGGGGTCCAAGCAGGGGCACATTTTAACGGCCAAGCAATCGTGAACCAGAGTAATTCAAGTTACTTAACACTGGCACAAGGAGGGTATATGCCGTTTAATAATGAAGTGAGTTCCAATTGGAAAACAGAAAGCATATCCGTGAAGCCTGGTTTTTATGGAGCGGCCTATATTCCAATGGGAATTGATTGGCAAACCGGAAAAACAAAGCCGTTTTTTAAACAATTGCATCTATTTTATGAGCTTCGTCCTACCTTGGGTATCATTCAACAAAATGGTTTTGGTACAGAGATAAAAACAGGAGCGAACCAACAACTGGGAATTCGTATTCAGTTTATGGATTAACCAACATGCCAGCAATGGCACCGGTCAATAAGCATGCAAGGGTTCCTCCAATTAAGGCTTTAACACCTAATTTGGATAGGAGCCCTTTCTTTTCGGGTACCAAGGCCCCAATTCCTCCAATTTGAATTCCTATGGAGGCAAAATTGCTGAAGCCGCATAAAACGTAAGTGGCTATGATCACCGATTTCTGAGAATGAAAGAGGCCTTGCGTCTTCATATCACCCAAGGTAATATAGGCATAGAACTCATTAAGAATGGTCTTCTCGCCGATCAACTGACCCACTAATAAGGCATCATTCCAATCAACCCCTACCAGCCAAGCAATAGGAGCGCAGAGGTAGCCAAGGATAAATTGAAAGCTAAAGGTTTTATACGGGGTATTTCCACCAATCCAGTTGTTTAAGCCTGTCCATGAGCCCACCCATTCCATCAGTCCATTGCCCATATAGATGAGTGCAGTGAATACCAAGAGCATGGCAGCTACATTGATGGCAAGCTTTAAGCCATCGCTTGTTCCAGTGGATATGGCGTCTAAACTATTTGCTCCAATTCGGTCTTTGCTCACCTTCATCTCCGTATTGACCTTCTCAATTTCAGGAAGCATCAATTTTGCAATGAGCAAGGCCGCAGGAGCAGAAAGAACGGATGCAGTGAGTAAATGCTTGGCAAAAAGCCGTTGTTGCATGGGATCATCACCCCCTAAAAAGCCAATATAGGATGCCAATACTCCGCCAGCAATCGTCGCCATTCCGCCAGTCATCAAAGCCATGATTTCAGAGCGGGTCATCTTGTTGAGATACGGACGAATTAACAAAGGAGCTTCGGTTTGTCCGAGGAAGATATTCCCCGCAGCAGCAAGACTTTCAGCACCCGATAGTCCCATAGATTTGCGCATCATCCATGCAAAGGCGAAAACGACTTTCTGCAAGATTCCCCAATAATAAAATAGGGAAGTAAGAGCTGAAAAGAAGATGATGGTTGGCAATACATTAAAGGCAAAGCTGATCATCCCTGATTCTATCTCTCCAGTAATAAAGGACTTAAATAGAAATTCCGTACCAAAGCGGGTATAGCCGATAATCGTCACAAAAACGCCGCTGAAAAATTCAAAGCCACGTTCTATAAAGGATACATTAAAAAGGAGGAAAGCAATAAGCAGTTGAATGCCTAAGCCGGCAAGCACGATTCTCCAAGAAATTTTTTTTCGATTTTCACTAAGCAGAAAACCAATGCCTATAATCACTATAATGCCCAAAAGGCCCCTTACGAGTGACTCAATATTCGGCATATTTTATTTTCTACGGTTTATCTCATCACGAATAGCAGCCGCCTTCGCGTAATCTTCCACCTTCAATGCTTTTTCTAATAGCTCTTCTAAGTCACCCACACTCATAATTTTATAATCATCGCCCGAGCGAACACCTGGCTGATCGGGAGAATTCGGACGAGCGGCTCTCACTGGAGCTTGTTCGTCTTCTTGCTCATCTATCAGAATCCCTGCAGCGCTCATGATTTCCTTGGTGGTATAGATTGGGCACTTAAAACGCACGGCCAAGGCAATAGCATCGGAAGTGCGGGTGTCGATATCGTAGGTTTTCCCATCTTGGCGGCATGTAATCTTGCTGTAAAATACACCTTCCTGCAAGGTATGGACAATGGCCTCTACGACCTCCACATTAAAGGTTTTGCAGAAAGACACAAACAAATCATGCGTCATAGGACGGAACGGAACAATCTTCTCGATTTCAATAGCGATTGCCTGGGCTTCAAAACTACCAATGATGATAGGTAGCTTACGTTCACCGGTTTCTTCGCCCAGGATTAAGGTATATGATCCATGGGTCTGCCCCGAAGTGAGGCCAACGATATCGAGGCGGATTTTGTCCATATTACTGAGCGGCTTTCAGTTGCTTAGCAGCTTCAATCAAACGAGGCAATACCTCAAAGGCATCTCCTACAATCCCGTAATCGGCTACCTTAAAGAAAGGCGCTTCTGGGTCTTTGTTGATGGCTACAATCACTTTACTAGAACTTACTCCAGCTAAATGTTGAATGGCACCTGAAATTCCTACTGCAATATACAAGTTAGGTTTGATGGTTATACCAGTTTGTCCCACATGTTCTTCATGCGGACGCCATTCCATATCGGAAACAGGCTTCGAACAAGCAGTTGCAGCGCCAAGGATAGTGGCAAGTTCTTCAATCATTCCCCAATTTTCTGGGCCTTTCATTCCGCGTCCTGCTGAAACCACTAATTCCGCTTCTGTTAAAGGGATTTTTCCTTGTACCTTATCGGTAGAGGTGGCATTCACACGGTAAGCATTGGAGCTAATATCCGCAGATAATGACTCCACCGGAGCGTCGCTGCCAGCTTCTGTGATGACGAAGGTATTTGGAGTAATGGCCAATACTTTGATGGCTGCACTAAGGTTTACTTCCGCAAAAGCTTTTCCTGAGAAAACCCCACGTTTTACGCTAAATCCATTATCCGTATTTGGCACGCTGATTACTCCTGTAGCTACAGAAGCTTCCAACTTAACCGCTACCGAAGGAGCAATGGATTTTCCATTATAATTATTTGAAACCACTATAAGCTGCGCGTTTACTGCTTTGGCTGCCGCTACTATGGCTTCAGACATTGCCGCAGGACGGTCTTCGTTGATCGCTATTTTTAAAATTTTATTAGCTCCGTATTTTCCTAATGAAGCAAGGTCGGCATCGCTTGGCATCTGAGCAGAGGCACAAAGCGCAATGGCTTCACCACCTAATTTGCTCGCTACTTCTTTGCCATAGCTAATAGCTTCGTATACAGCTTTTTTGAATTTTCCTTCGGCGGATTCTGCAAATATGAGAACGTTCATGTTCTAAAGTCTTTAGGGTATGATTAAATAATTTTAGCTTCTTGATGGAGGATTTGAATCAACTCACCAGCATTTTCAGGGCTGATAAGTTTTACCGCCCCTTTCGCTGCAGGCAATTCAAATGAAGCATGATTTCCTTGCGCCGCAGCACCGCTTGGTTCAACCACTGTCAAAGGCTTAGAACGAGCTGCCATGATACCGCGCATATTTGGAATACGTGGCTCTGTTAGTTCCTTCTGAGCACTCGCTACAAGGGGTAGGCCTACTTTGACAGTTTCCTTACCTCCATCAATATCGCGAACAGCCGTTACTTCAGTTCCAGCAACGTCGAGCTTCGTGACAATATTGATATACGGCAAGCCTAGTTGCTCAGCTAGCAGTCCACCAACCAATCCACTGTTATAGTCGATGGATTCACGGCCTGTAAGAAGTAGGTCAAAACCCTGTGAAGCTGCCCATGTGGCAATTTCATTGGCTACCAAGGTAGCGTCGCTAGGTTCTGCATTGATTCGAACTGCTTCTTGAGCACCAATCGCCAATGCCTTGCGGATACTGGCTTCTGAATCAGCCAAACCAACATGGATAACAGTCACGCTTCCACTTTGAGCTTCGGTAAGCTCCAAAGCGCGAGTTAAAGAGAGCTCATCATAAGGATTGATGATATACTGAACACCAGAAGTATTGAACTTGGTGTTATTATCTGTAAAAGTTACTTTCGTCGTAGTGTCCGGTACGACACTCATGCATACTAGAATCTTCATGTAAAATGTTGACGGTTTTTTGAGTATTAACGGAACGCGAAATTAGGAATTTAAACTCGAATAAAAAATGGCAAATACGCGACTAGAACAGGTAAAGGCCCTTCTAAAGGAGGAACCGGATGATGCATTTCTGAATCATGCCTTGGCTATGGAATACCTAGGAATGGGGGAGAATGAGCAGGCCATTCAGGTGATGGAGCATGTCTTAAAGGTTCATCCTGAACATACTGGAACCTATTATCACCTCGGATATGCGTATCTTGGGTTGGCAAAACGGGAGGATGCATTAGCCATCTGGCAACAAGGAATTGGCAAGGCCAAAGAGCTAAAAAAACAACATCATTTGGCAGAACTTCAAAGTGCCTATAATGAGTTATTATTTGAGGATGACTAAAAAAACATACACTTAAACGGTCCTTTGGAACGGAATTTGGCAAAGCACAAGAAACACTACAACTATGAAAAAGCAATTTTTACCAATTTTAATGCTGGCGGGCTTACTAGCCGTATCAAGCTGTTCACAGCGTCAGGTTACTCGAATCAACCCGGATGAACAAACGGATTTAAGTGGTCGCTGGAATGATTCCGATGATAAAATTGTCGCGGAAGACATGATTGACCAATCCATCGATAAAAACTGGAGAACAGAATTTGAAGCCATCACTGGAAGAAAGCCGGTGGTGATTGTTGGACGGATTAAAAATAGCACCTCTGAATTTATCGACCCGATTGCAATTATTAAGCAAATTGAATCAGCCTATGTGAATACCGGGAAAGTACGCGTGGTAGCAACAGCCGATGAGCGCAAGGGGGTTCGCGACGAGCGGGAAGATCAACAAATTTTCGCCAACGAAGAAAGCCGTAAAAAATGGGGCAAAGAAAAAGGAGCTGACTTTATGCTTATGGGAGTTATGAGTTCTAAAACCGATGAATACGCAAAAGAGAAAGTAGTAGCCTACCAAGTAGACTTTGAATTGATTGATATCGAAACCAACGAAAAAGTATGGATGGGTCAATCAAAAATTAAGAAACATATTAAAAACTAAGTATCCCAATGGCTCATCAAAATACCTATCGCTGGATTAGAACAGGGATATGGATTGGGATGTTTGCCCTCGCTTCCTGTTCGCAGATTACCTTAAAACAAGGGGAGATTAATGCTTCCCTATACCAAGGGGATGTACAAAAGGCCTACGATGTTTTAAATCAGGACATCGATAAGTGGAAGAAAAACCGCAACGCCTTATTGTATTACTGGAACAAAGGAACCATGGCATGGATGCTCGGTAAGCACCAAGAGAGTTCGGAATTATTCATGACCTCCGACTATTTCTTGGAAGATATGTACCGCAACTACGCCAATGTCGCAGCTTCACTATTTACCAATGATAAGGTAAAACAATACCGCGGCGAGGATCATGAACGACTCCTATTCCAATATTACCAGATTCTAAACTTTATGCAGCTCGGAAATCGAGAGTATGCCCTGGTGCAGGCCCGTCGCTTGCAGTTGGAATTACAACGCCTTGACGATCGGTATAAGGGCGATAAAGATGCGCCTGATGCACGGTATCATGAAGATGCCTTTGCCTATTTATTAATCGGACTGGTTTATGAATCGGCGGGTGAGTTAGACAATGCTTACGTGGCCTATAAAAATGCCTACCGTATTTATTCGAACTTTTATCCAAGCACTTTGGGAGTGGAAATGCCTGAACAGTTTAAGCAAGACATCATGCGCTTGGCCTATCATTTGGGGCATCCCGATGAGTTGGAGCGTTATGAAAAAGAATTGGGCTTGGTATATGATAGGAGTCAAGGAAAACGAGGAGGGAATACCGTCTTTTTCTGGAATAATGGACTCTCTCCGGTCAAACAAGAAATTAGTATAAACTTTACCATCCTGCGAGGCAGTGGCGGCTGGGTAACATTTACCAATAGCCAGTATGGATTTTCGATTCCTGTTTATATTGGCGAAGAACATACTGCAGATGGAAGTGCCTTCAGTAATGTGGAACTTATTCGCGCTACCTTTCCTAAATATGCTTCTCGTGGTGCCTTTTTTACCCATGCTGAACTCTTAGCAAACGGAAGGCATTATCCACTTGAGTTGGCGGAAGATGTTTCAAGTATTGCGCACAAGGAGCTTGATGATCGTTTTTTGAAGGAGATAGGAAAAACCTTAGCCCGCTTGGCGCTAAAGAAGGCTTCCGAATACCAATTGCGCAAAGAGAGTCCTGAGGCTGGCGCAGCATTGGGCTTGATTAATTTCTTTACCGAACAAGCGGATACCCGTTCTTGGGAATCCATTCCACATCAAATCAGTTATACACGCTTGGAATTACCGCCAGGGAAGCAATCTTTGGTACTCAGAGCAACGGCGCCTTCTGTTTTACAAGATCATCCTATTACAGTTTATGTGCACAGTGAAGGAATGAGTTTCGTAGGTTTTCATACCTTGCAGCCTGGAAATCCATTGCCTTAAAACATGCCACAGTTTGAAATTAAGAATCCCCAATTTCGGGAGCATATTCGCGAGAAATTAAAGAAGCAACATTTTATGCATCACCTGGATATGCAGCTCACGCATATTGAAGCCGGTGATGTGATTGCTGAAATTCAATTCCAAGACTTTCTTCAACAGCAAAATGGCTTTCTGCATGGAGGGGTTACCGCAACGCTCTGCGACGTAAGTGCTGGTTTTGCGGCATATAGTCTCGTTGCAAAAGATGAAGTGGTGGTAACAGGTGATTTGAGAGTTTCTTATCTAAATCCTGGCAATGCACCCAAATTTGTAGCCAAAGGTTGGGTCATTAAAACAGGAAAACTGCTGCATTTCTGCGAGAGCGAAGTATGGGGCGTATACCCCGACAAAGAATCCATCCTCATAGCCAAAGCAAGTGCGACCATGGTTACCGTTCAGCTGAATTCCATGCAAAAGTAGAGCTAGGGAATAAGGCTATTTGATAATGCTCAACTTTCCCGATATCACGTGTTCTCCGGCTTGGATTCGGTAAAAATAGACTCCAGCATTCAATGAAGTAGTCTGCCTGATGGAGAGGAACCTTCCAATTCTGTTTTGCATTTGTCCCATTATTCTTTGTTCGTTCATAGTCAACCCAAGCTGTAAACAAGGGACCATAGGCCAATGCCATTCCACCATTTCCGGTATCCTGGGCAATTTTCACTGTAGAATCTGGAAAGAGGGTCGTATTTGTTGATGCTACATAATGGATATCTCCTCCGTTGGATGCACTCGAGGCATCTATGAAATTAAACGAATTCCAAGGACGACGTTTTCCTTGGGTCTGCGAACTAGCAGGAGCATCAAATTAGGGTATCGGTAATTGGGTGAACTTTGTACTAAGGACTGCGCCGTAACGCTGGTTCCGGCGCTAAATGCAAGAATGAAGAGTATATATTTTGGTTCCATCTGAATTACAAGACGTTCAATATAACTGCTTTTGTTGCATGAGGGCCGTAGAAAAACGTAAAGCAAAAAAAAAGGCCCATAAAGGGCCTTTTCTAATATCACTCGAGGTGAAAATTATTTTACAATGCTCATTTTCCCAGTAAGAATTTGGTCTCCAGCTTTGATGCTGTAAACATAAATTCCTGCGTTCAATGAAGAAGCATTTACAGTAGCAATTTGCTCACCAGCTTCAAGCGCACCGTTAACCACTGTTTGTACTTTGTTTCCAAGAAGGTCGTAAAGTTCAATGGTAACGTTTGTGTTTGAATTCAACGTATAAGCAATGCTTACTGACTCGCTGCCCATGCTTGGGTTAGGATATACAGCAGTAGTGCTTGCTTCGATTGGGTTGATACCTACGTTAGGGGAAGAAATATGGAAGCTAATGTATACATAGTTCGAGAAGTTATTCCAAGCATCACCAGGGATGAAGGCTGCTGCCCAATTGCTTTGATCATTGTATTTGTTTGATGATACAACTTGCAAGCTATGGTTATATGAATCTTCTTCTGTTTTGGCATTATCCGTTCCCATAAATGGTTGAAATTGATTCAATTTATGGTCTGGAGCTGGATCCCATGTATGTGTAATGGTATCACCAGGGCTATAAGCGTATCCAGGAATGAAGCGGTAAGTGATTGCTATCAATCCGTCTGCAGCAATCGTTGCTGGATTTGGAAGTTTAAGCCCTCTTATATTGTAATTAGCCCAGCTAGTATCCGTTTCGTCAAGAGTAATTCTCCACTCTTGTTTTGCATTAGCACCTTTTTGAGTTGTACGATCGTAAACAACCCATGCAGTTGTTTCCAATATGTTCCCATTTGCATCAACTAAGTTACCTTTTCTGACTGCATCATCATAGAATGCTTGGAATTCCAAAGTATCAACAGATCCTGGAATATTATATGCGTAACGATATCCGAATGCAATTGAGTCAACTGTATATGGATTGTATTTGTCCAAAATATCGGTATAGTAAAATGATTTAGGATCAAACATTTCACCAACGATATGCTTTCCAACAGGTGAAAGAACTACTCCACCATTGCCGTCGCCATAGGATTGAACAACATTGGTATCTGGGAACATCACGTTGTTATTATAATACGTGTAGCTTATTGCACCGCCGCTAGCTGCGTCAGATGCCTCCATAAAATTGAACCAATCAGTAACGATTTTTTTGCCTTGAGTTTGTGAGCCGGCAATAGATACAGTAGAAGTTGGTTCTGTGCCTATAAATCTAGGATCTAGTTGTACAGGTGACTGAGCCATCGCTGAAGCTCCAGCGGCCCCTACAAGAACTGCGAGTAAAATTCTCTTTTTCATTTGTTCTTTTTAAATAAAATTTTTACAAAAATAGGAAGAATATGCGAAAACTCACAATACGTTAATGAATTGTTACCTTCCCATGTTTAGAGGTAAGACAGAATAGCGCCCATTAGGCTGCAGGCACTCAAAAAAAATTATCCAAGGTCGCCTTGCATAGGACGAAAGATGATTTCTTCCATGACCGTTCTTGGCGAGAGTTGATAGGACTGCCAAATGGTTTCGGCAACTTGATTCGGGTCGATAAACCGGGAATCAGGAAAATCCGTCCCTTCCCAAGAGGCTGTTATAGTTGCGCCAGGTAGCACGGCTGTTACGGCAATTCCTTCTGGTTTCAACTCTTCTCTTAATACTTTGGTCATGCCAAGGAGCGCAAACTTGCTGATGCAGTAGCTCCCTCCATTCGCATAGGCGGTTACGCTAGCTGTTGAACAAAGGCTGAATATATGCGCATGATCTAATCCCTTCATATAAGGAAGAAGCGCGCGCGTTAAATAATAGGCGGAAAATACGTTCGTATGCATGGATTGTTCAAAGACCTCTTCCTCTTCCGTACTCATTTGGCCAGGAACAAATATTCCTGCATTGTTTACAAGCACATCAATGGCTTCAAATTCGAAGGCTACCTGTTCGGCAAACCATTGCACGGCTTCTTTATCTGATACATCACACGCAATGGCTAATACCTTCTGATTATCGCTAATGGCCTCTAATTCATTTTTGAATTGGTTTAGTTCTTTATTATTCCTCGCGCAAAAAGCCACATCAAAACCGGCTTCAAAAAAGCGCTTCACAACAGCTCTTCCTATGCCTTTGCTGGCGCCACTTACAACTATATTTGGTCTTCTCATCGTTTCACTTCACTATTCGGCTTTCAAAGTTAGGAATTAAGACTTTATATTTACAGCCGAATCGCACATGTTACTATTTTATAATTTCGGTCGTTACCTCCTTTTTCTCGCGAGCATGTTTTCCAAGCCCGAGAAAATTGGCATCTATATTAGTCGCACATTTAACGAAATGGTGAGCATAGGAATCAATTCACTTCCTATTGTTGCTGTCATTGCTTTGTTCTCTGGTGGTGTGAGTACTATTCAGACATCCTATCAGTTAATAGCTAGCTGGATCTCTAAAACTATCATTGGATCAATCGTGAGTGATACTGTGATTCTTGAATTCGCTCCAACCATCACTTGTCTGGTTCTAGCTGGAAAGGTCGGTTCAAGTATTGCTTCTGAAATTGGCACCATGAAGGTATCCGAACAAATCGATGCCCTAGAAGTCATGGGGATTAACAGCACGGGCTACTTGGCTTTACCAAAAATTATTGCAGGGGTAATTATGATTCCTATGCTCATTATTATTGCCATGTTCCTTGGTATTTGGGGTGGTATGATGGCTGGAGTTGCCACTGGGATTTTGCCTGCGGAGTCGTTTATGGAAGGGGCAAGAAGCAGCTTTAAAACTTTCAATGTCGTTTTTGCGCTCATTAAAGCTACTAGCTTTGGTTTTATCATCACCAGTATCTCCAGTTTTCAAGGGTACTATACAGAAGGAGGCGCCTTAGAAGTTGGTAGGTCTTCCACCAATGCCGTGGTATATAGTTCGGTGATGATTCTTTGTGCGGATTATTTAATTGCTCAACTATTCCTTTAATCCATGATTGAAATTCAAAATCTCAATAAATCCTTTGGTGATAAAGATGTTCTGCGAAATATCAATGCCACATTTTATCCGGGTCAGGTGAATGTGGTGATTGGTGCGAGTGGAAGTGGTAAGTCGGTATTGATGAAATGCATGGTGGGGCTGGTATTGCCCGACACAGGAAAAATTCTATACAAGGGAGATGACTTTATCGACATCGACTATAAAAAGAAAAAGGAAATCCGGAAACAAATAGGCATGTTGTTTCAAGGCGCGGCGCTTTTTGACTCGCTTAGTGTAGAGGAAAATGTAGAGTTTCCGTTAAAGATGTTTAGCGATATGAGCAGAGAGGAACGACTTGAACGTGTGAATTTCTGCTTGCAACGGGTAAAACTTGAAAATGCCAATAAGCTCTTTCCTTCTGAAATATCAGGGGGTATGAAAAAAAGGGTAGGAATTGCTCGGTCCATCGCCTTAAACCCGAAATACCTCTTTTGCGATGAACCGAATTCAGGACTCGATCCAGTTACCGCAAGGGTGATAGATTTACTCCTCAAAGAAATCACGGAGGAATACAATATCACCACCATCATGAATTCTCATGATATGAAAACGCTCTTTGATATTGGTGATAATGTAACCTTTATCTATAAAGGCGATTTGGAATTCGAAGGCACTTTTGAAGACTTCAGAAATAGCGGCAGTCCGCTCATTGAAGAGTTCTTAGCCGCCTCTTATTTTCAGCGTTAGCTTTTACTTGAGTTTCTTTTTTAGAAAGGGTGCGGTCAATGAAGCTTTTTCTTTGATGAGGTCCTCAGGAAGGCCTTCAAACAATACCTTTCCTCCATATTCTCCGCCCCCTGGGCCTAAATCAATAATCCAATCAGCGCATTTGATTACATCCATATTATGCTCAATCACCACCAGGGTATGTCCTTGTTTAATCAAGGCATCAAAAGAGGCTAGGAGCTTTTTAATATCATGGAAATGAAGTCCAGTGGTTGGTTCATCAAAAATAAAAAGAATCTTTTCGCTGCTATTTCCCTTCACCAAAAAGGAAGCGAGCTTAATCCTCTGAGCTTCACCACCTGAAAGCGTATTGGATGACTGTCCTAATGTTACATACCCTAAACCTACATCGGCCAAGGGCTGCATCTTGTTTTGGATGGCCTGTACATCATGGAAAAAATCCAAGGCCTCATCTACGGTCATGTTCAGTACATCGGAAATATTTTTATTCTTATAGGTAACCTCCAAGACTTCTTCCTTGAAGCGTTTGCCGTTGCATACTTCGCAAGGAAGATGCAAATCGGCCATAAACTGCATTTCTACAATGGTTTCACCTTCGCCTTTGCAATTATCGCAGCGCCCGCCATCCACATTAAAGGAAAAATGCTGGGGCTTGAAAGCGCGTGTTTTGGATAGATGCTGAGAGGAATACAAATCACGAATCGCATCATACGCCTTTATATAGGTAACAGGATTCGAACGAGAGGATTTTCCAATCGGATTCTGATCTACCATCTCCACGCGGTCAATGCGTTTTAGCGCACCGTCTAAGCGGTCAAATGCTCCAGTCTTGGTTCCTGTGTATTGCCCGAGTTGTTTCTGCAGGGCAGGGTAGAGCACGGTCTTGATGAGCGATGTTTTCCCAGATCCACTGACACCCGATACACAGGTCATTACTTGTAGAGGTATTTTGACATTTACATTCTTTAAATTATTCTCACGCACACCATACAATTCAATGGCTTCATTCCACGTTCTGCGTCTTTCAGGAACGTCAATCTTGGCGCGTCCATCCAGGTATTTCCCAGTGAGACTCTCTGAGCTACGCATCTCTTCATGATTGCCTTGGAAGATGAGTTCCCCTCCGAGGGTGCCAGCAAAAGGACCTATATCGACCAATTCATCGGCCGCTTCCATCACTTCTTCGTCATGTTCTACCACAATGAGGGTATTGCCTAAATCGCGAAGTTCTTTCAATACGCCAATCAAACGGGCTGTATCTTTTGGATGAAGACCAATACTTGGCTCATCTAATATATACATGGAACCAACCAGGCTACTTCCTAAATTGGTCGCAAGATTGATGCGTTGCGACTCTCCGCCAGAAAGTGAATTGCTCAAACGATTGAGGGTTAAATAGCCGAGGCCTACCTGAACCAAAAAATCCAAACGACTACGTACTTCTTTTAAAGGGCGGTCGGCAATAATATGATCATGCTCGCTTAATTTGAGTTCACTTATAGCTTCTAAGGCCCGCTCAACAGGCATTAATATTAAATCAGAAATGCTATAAAGCGGTTTGTTTTTGGCGTCAGTGAGCTTCACGTAGTTCGCGTCTGGACGAAGGCGTGTGCCTTTGCAATCCGGACACATCGTCTTCCCGCGGTATTTGGAAAGCATCACCCGGTATTGAATTTTATAGGATTTTTCTTCGAGGTGCTTAAAGAATTCATTGACTCCTTTGATTCCCTTAGCGCCTTGCCAGAGCATGTCCTTTTCGGCTTCTGTTAAATCATAATAAGCACGATGTATTGGGAAATCGAGCATGACTGATTTTCGTGCAAAGTCATGCTTATAGGCTTGCATGGTCTCTCCACGCCATGGAGCTACTGCGCCATCATACACCGATAAAGATTTATCAGGAACCACCAAATCTTCGTCGATGCCAATTACTGAACCGAAGCCTTCGCATTTCGGACAGGCTCCATAGGGGTTATTAAAGCTGAAAAGGTTGACTGTAGGTTCTTCGAATTGAATGCCATCCATTTCAAAAAGATTCGAGAATTGAAGGGTCTCTTCTTTTTCTTCTCCTTTAATTAAAGCCACGCATATTCCATTTCCTTCAAAAAAGGCCGTTTGTGCAGAATCGGCGATGCGCGAAAGCAGCTCATCGTCCCCTTCTTCAAGCATGATGCGGTCTACGACAAGGGCCACTTCTTTGTTCGGTATAGATTTTAGTTTTTTTGCTTGCTCTTCCAAAAAATCATCGATGCGCCAAAGCTTGTCTTCATAATACAAACGGCTATATCCTTTTTGCAGAAGAAGGGGCAATTCGGTGGAGAGTGATTTTCCGGGACTCAGGGAGCTCATCATAATGACGGTTTTCCCCATGGCCTCATTCACCAAATCTTGCACCACATCATCCGGAGTATGACGTTTTACCTGTTTCCCACTAATAGGAGAGAAGGTCTTTCCTGCTTTTGCAAAGAGCAGCTTCAGGTAATCATATATTTCGGTTGAAGTGGCAACGGTAGAGCGTGGGTTTCGGGTATTGACTTTTTGTTCGATAGCAATAGCCGGAGCGATTCCACGTATGAAATCCACTTCAGGTTTATTCATCTTGCCCATAAACTGGCGCACATAGGCCGAAAGGCTTTCTACATAGCGGCGCTGACCTTCGGCATAGAGGGTGTCGAATACTAAAGAGGACTTCCCAGATCCCGAAACACCCGTTACTACGGTCATTTTATTTCGCTTCAGCGCAATGTCAATATTCTTGAGATTGTGCATTCTTGCTCCTTTGATTAGGATATACTTTTTACTGTCTGTGGGTAGTTCTTTTGCTTTGCTCACGCTGATTTAACAATGGAAATGCAAATCTCCCTCATTTTTTCTAAAAAAAATTTAAAGATTCATAGGATAATTCAAAATTTAATTCTCTATATTTATAAAAGTTTTTAGAAATTGTTCTAACCAAAACCAATAAACCGATAAGCGTATTCGAAAAACCTCTACCTGTCAAGTATAATTTATTCGCACACACGAGTAGTAATTAAAGGAGGTTTGATATGAAGCTTACACAAATTAGCGACAAGGAGTTGTTGCAAGCTTACGTTCATGGTAACGAAGCATGTCTAGAAATGCTGATAAAGCGGCATAAGAGAAAGATCTTTACGTCTATTTACCTTATCGTTCACGATAGATATATCGCGGAGGATATTTTCCAAGAGACATTTATCAAGGTAATCCAAACGATCCGTGGGGGAAAGTATAGGGAAGAAGATAAATTTATCCCTTGGGTAATGCGTATTGCGCGCAATATGTCTATCGACTATTTCAGAAAAACACGCCGGGTGGTGATGGTAACTGGAGAAGATGGAGAGGATATTTTTTCTCGTTTAGAAATAAATGAGACAAATCGTGAAGATGAAATAATTTTAAATCAAACGCAGAAAACGGTAAGGCGTTTGATCCAAACCTTACCAGAGGAACAGCGTACGGTTTTGATTCTCAGGCAATATGCAGAATTAAGTTTTAAAGAAATAGCTCAAATTACGGGCGTAAGTATAAATACAGCTTTAGGACGTATGCGCTATGCGCTAAATAATTTGAGAAAAATGATACTTGAAAAGGAGTTAAATTTGCAATAAGGAAACTTTATATTCGTTAGGGATATAAACAGCACTAAATGCAATGAACTCTACTATCACTGAAACTGAAGTTCTTCGTTATATCTACGGAGAGACTAACCCCTCGGAATCCAAGGCAATTCGAGAAGAACTGACTAAAAATCTTGTCTTAAAAAGTTATCATGATCGGATGATGGAAACCAAAAACGAGCTGGACAGGTTCGGAATGGAGCCTGACGAAACATCGGTGAGCATTATTCTGGAATATTCTGCTTCCCATCACGATAGCTTAGAACATCATTAATTTCTTTCTTATTTTCGTGCGTGCTTAAAAAAGAACGCTACGAGAAATTTCTGGAATACCAACTTACGCATCACCCAGAAGTGGAGACGGAATTATTCTATTCTGACCCCTATGAACTTTTGGTGGCCGTGATTTTGTCTGCCCAATGCACTGATAAAAGGGTGAATATTGTGACAGCTCCGCTATTCCGTGATTTTCCTACTCCAGAGGTTATGGCCGTCAGTAATTTCGATGCGCTCTTTCCCTATTTACGGTCTATATCGTATCCAAATAACAAAACAAAACATCTTCTGGGCATGGCAAAAATGCTGGTGGAGGATTTTAATTCAGTTGTACCTGATACGATTGAAGATTTACAGAAGCTTCCAGGAGTAGGACGTAAAACGGCGAATGTCATTGCATCCGTGGTCTATAATCAACCTGCCATGGCCGTTGATACCCATGTTTTCCGGGTCTCTGCCCGTATCGGTTTAACGACCAATGCCAAAAACCCCCTTCAAGCAGAACTGCAATTAGTCAAAAACATTCCCGAAGAACTCATTCCACGTGCACACCATTGGCTTATCTTACATGGTCGGTATACCTGTTTGGCGCGGAAACCCAAATGTGAACAGTGTGAACTCACGCATCTTTGTAAATACTTTGAGAAAAAATTTGGCAAAAGCGAATGATAGCTCCCTTTTTCCCTGCAAGGAGAGCGTAATTTTAAATTTGTGAAAGTGATTTGCTTATTTTTTTTAGGGTTTTTTCTAAGAAACTAATGGAAATAGATTCAAAAATTTTACGTAGATTGCAATCATGAAAACATGGGGTAAAATTTTCCTTTTGTGCAGTACGGTTTTATTCATCGCATCTTGCTCTAAGTTGCAGGAATCTCCTGATCCAGGCACTGCTTCAAATGGAACCACTACCGGGGGAACTACAGGAGGTAATACTGGAGGCTCTACCACGATTCATTTTACTTGTAAAATTGATGGAGTAGCCTATGAGGCAGGGACTTTCGAAGGCAAAGTAGTAAACAATTCACTCAGTTTAAACTCCTTTCCTCAAGCAGCTTGGAGCTACCCGAATGTAGGGATTTCAGCCCCTGCAAGCATAGCTGTGGGTACCTATTCGCCTGGACAAGGCGTGACTGTTATTTATATGGAAGGGGCAGATCCGAGTCAAATTTGGGGTTTAATGCCAAGCGGTACAGTGATAATCACCTCACATAATACCAGCACAAAAGAAATCAAGGGTACTTTCGACTGCACGGTTAAAAACCTGATGGGTGGCGGTTCTAAACAGCTAACGGACGGTTCGTTTTATATGAAATATTAGTGGCCTTCAAATGGGAATTTGCTCACCGTAAAAATGAGGTTCCTTATGAAGGATATACAGATCAATACAACACTTCACCCTCGCTAAGTATTCCCGCAATTGAGTTCTTAGTCCATAATGTGCACTCACATCTTGGGCATTAGCTCCTATAAGATGGATGCCTTTATTTGCCCCAATGAAAATAGCGCGTTCATTGTGAAATTTTTGAGAAACTACAAGAGCTGAGTCTTGTCCAAATATTGCTTTTAACCTCACTACAGAGTCTAAAGTGCGGAAACCAGCATAATCAAGGTGCAAAACGGAATCAGGCACACCCAATTCAATTAATGCCAAACGCATGGCTTCCGGTTCATCATATTCTGCACTATGGTTATCTCCACTCAGAACAAAAAGCGTGACTTTTCCTTGTTTGTAAAGTTCTGCAGCAAGGCGCATGCGGTATGTAAAATAGAGGTTGTCTTGCCCATTACTTAATTTGGGGCTAGTCCCTAAAACCAGGGCAGTCTTTGTTGTTGGGATAGCTTCAATACCTATAAAATGTTTTCCTTTAGTTGCTTCACTGATCCAATAATTGGAGATAATAATCAGGAGCAAACAAACCAAGCCAAATCGAAAAGTCCAACGAATAAATGTTTTCACCTGCTTAAGATATTCTGCTTTGCTTATTTTTCCAAGAGGGGCTTTAATATTTGCATGCCTGTGCGACTTACAGGAACTGATTGTCCATTACTCAGAATCACTTCATAGCCTTGTCCTTCGCGTTGGTCCAAACGAGTAATATGGTTGATATTTACCAAGTAGCCACGATGCACACGAACAAAACGGTCGGAGGGAAGGGAGCTTTCGAAATAGCTAAGGGTTCTCTTTTTAGCAAAGGCTCCTTGTTTGGTCCGAACTACCACATAATCATCATCTGCTTCAATCACAAAAATCTCATCATAAGGAAGCACATGAATCTTGCTCCCATTTTTAATGGCTACCCGATCGGCTAAGGGGTATTGAATGGCAAACTGTTCGACTGTTTCCTTGCTCGGTAAATGCTGCGGCATCCGCTCTTTATACTTTTGTATCGCATGGTCGAAGCGCTCTTGGGAAAAGGGCTTTAGCAGGTAATCGGCTGCGTTTTGGTCAAAGGCTCGCATGGCATATTCGTCAAAAGCCGTTGTAAAGATGACGGCCGGAGTTTCATCCAAAACTTCCAGCATCTCAAATCCATTTAGTTTGGGCATTTGAATGTCCAAGAATATCAGGTCGGGAGTTAATTCTTGAATGGCCTTGACACCATCAAAACCGTTATGGCATTGGGTGAGAATTTCAATATCCGTATGCTTGCCGAGGAATTCAGCAACCATGGCGCAGGCGAGGGGTTCGTCGTCGATGATAATGGCTTTAATCATGGGGTAGAGGAAATTTTAAATGAGCAATAAAGACTTCATCTTTGGCGCTGGTTTGCATCAAATCGTTTCGGGCAAACAGCAGATAAAGGCGCCGTTTTACAGCCGCCAATCCAAAGCCTGTTCCTTTTACTTGGGAGGAGCTGGCATCATATGGATTGCTGATATCTATATAAAGAAAATGTTCGTCGCGCGTGGTGTGAACCTGAATACATACATCGCCAATGGTGCCGTATAAGCCGAACTTAATGGCATTCTCCATAATGGGTTGGAGAACCAAAGGAGGAACAGGGATGGTAAGTAGTGCATCATCAACCGTAATCTGTGCCTGGAGCCGGTGACCGAAGCGCACCTGTTCAATTTCAAGATACAACCTTATATAGTCGAGCTCTTCGCTGAGGGGAATGAATTTGCTTTCTTCTCTTCTCAGTGTTCCGCGGAAAAAGTCGGAAAGCTGAAGGACCATTTTTCGCGCTAAGTCGGGCTTTGAACCGATGAGCGCATTGATAGAATTCAGGCTATTAAAGAGGAAATGAGGTTGGAGTTGTTGACGGAGTTTGTATAATTCGGCATCTTTCGAAGCTTTGTCTGCTTCTTCCTGACGGGCCAATCCTGCTTCCAGATCCTTGACGCGGAAATAGAACCAAGCCACGGAAGTGGAGCCAATAAAAAGGAGTAAAGTAAAGAGAAAACGAGGCAAGAAGAGCTGCTCTTTCAGGAGGCTTAATTCCAGCTCATTATAATAGAGCGGATACATCATTTCGATAATAACCGTATAGAGAATACTCAAAAGGAGGGCAACAGAGCCAATGAAGATAAATACATATTTATCGGGATGATAGAAGGATAGGGTAATAACCAAGTAAAGTAGAATGATAGCCAAGAGAACGGTGCTACTTATGCTATCATACAAGGCTCCTTCAAAAGTGAGACCTGCTTGATCGAGTGTGATAAAGAGAAAGCCCCCAAATGATAGGCAGCATAGAAGGAAATAAATCCAATTATTCCGATATACCAATGGATGGCTTAACATTCCTTAATAATTCTGAATGTCTACCCCACCAAAGAGAACAGTTCCTTTGATGATAAGCGTTTTATCGGGAATCACTTCGAGTCCACCCCGACCGCGTTTGTCTTCGATACCTGCAGCAATAGTGGTCATTTGTGTCTTTACTTCCCAGTTATTTGGAACGACAATTTTTAATCCGCCGAACATGATGGACACGTCGATGGTGGCTTCTTTACTGATATCTGCTTGGCTCAGGTTAAGTTCCGTTCCGCCGAAGATGATATTAATTTCTCCGCCTTTGAAGTCTTTTGAAAGGATATGTTTTTTAGATCCACAAAACATGGAATCCACTTCGAGTCGGTCTTTGGTATCGCTTTCTTTCCAAGCACCACCCATTTTATGCTTATGCCCCATATCAATGGCTTTTTTTGGACGCAGGAGGATAAAAAGCCCGAGAATGATGATGGTAATTGGCATGAATAAATAATTCATATCTGGCGGAAGCAACTCATACTTCTTGATTAGCCAGGTGGTGCCCAATAGGGTGATAAATATGGGCCCCATTCTCCGAAACCTTGTTTTGATAGTGAAGAGGAGTCCAATCACAATCACAATCACAGGCGCGCTAATTAGCCATGTAGGGATGAAGGTGATATTGAGTCTATTTAATAGCCATAGAAGGCCAATTATTATGAGCATAAAGCCGAAAAAACGGCCGCTATGTTCTTTGCCTGGATGATCTTGATGCCTCATAGTGGATATCTTTGAAACAAAGGTAAAAGCAAAATAAATACTTGTAAGCGCTACTTGTTCAGCGCATAAGATTGGTAGGTTAACGGACAAGAATAGCGGTGAATGAAAAAAAAGAAACCCCGATTCTGGGTAGAACCGGGGTTTCATCTATTACTGGGCTAGATTATTTTACTTCTTCGAAGTCTACATCTTGCACATCTTCGGTGTTTTGATCGGCACCAGGATTTTGTCCCTCTGCACCTTCAGCTCCACCCGCATTTTGTTCTGCGTTATAGATGTCTTGAGAAGCAGCTTCCCAAGCTTTGTTCATTTTCTCCATTGCCACATCAATTTGGGCAATGTCTTTTTGCTCGTATGCTGTTTTCAATTCAGTCAAGGCAGCTTCGATATCTGCTTTTTTCTCAGCAGGAATCTTGTCGCCATAGTCTTTCAATTGCTTATCTGTTTGGAAGATAAGTTGATCAGCGCCATTGATTTTATCTACGTCCTCTTTGGCTTTTTTATCTGATTCAGCATTTGCTTCCGCCTCTTTTTTCATTTTTTCGATTTCAGCATCGCTCAAACCTGAAGAAGCTTCGATACGGATTTTTTGTTCTTTACCGGTTCCTTTGTCTTTCGCAGACACATGCAAGATTCCGTTCGCATCGATGTCGAAGGTTACCTCTACTTGAGGAACTCCGCGTGGTGATGGTGGAATATCAGCAAGGTGGAAACGTCCGAGGGTACGGTTATCGCGTGCCATTGGGCGCTCTCCTTGTAGGACATGAATTTCTACAGAAGGCTGATTATCGGAAGCGGTAGAGAAGGTTTCACTACGTTTGGTGGGGATGGTTGTATTTGCATCAATTAAACGAGTCATTACATTTCCCATGGTTTCAATACCAAGTGATAACGGAATCACGTCGAGCAAAAGAACATCTTTTACTTCTCCTGTCAATACACCTCCTTGAATTGCCGCACCAAGTGCAACAACCTCGTCTGGGTTAACTCCTTTTGAAGGCTCTTTTCCGAAGAATTTCTTCACTGCTTCTTGAATGGCAGGGATACGCGTTGATCCACCTACAAGAATTACCTCATCAATATCAGAAACGATCATATTGGCGTTTTTCAATGCTGATTTACAAGGGTCAATTGTCCGTTGAATCAACTTGTCGGCCAATTGCTCAAATTTCGCACGGGTTAAGGTTTTAACCATATGCTTAGGCACTCCGTCAACTGGCATAATATAAGGCAAGTTGATTTCTGTGCTGCTGCTGCTTGAAAGTTCAATTTTCGCTTTTTCAGCGGCTTCTTTCAAACGTTGCATCGCCATTGGGTCTTTGCTCAAGTCGGCACCTTCGTCGCTTTTGAATTCAGCTACCAACCAGTCGATAATTACGTTATCAAAGTCGTCTCCTCCAAGGTGGGTATCCCCATCGGTAGATTTTACTTCGAATACGCCATCTCCCAATTCGAGGATGGATACGTCATGTGTACCACCACCGCAGTCGAATACAGCAATTTTAATTTCAGAAGTCTTCTTGTCCATTCCATAAGCCAATGCCGCAGCAGTAGGCTCATTGATGATACGTTTAACCTGAAGTCCTGCAATTTCACCTGCTTCTTTGGTAGCTTGACGTTGTGCATCGTTAAAGTAGGCAGGAACAGTAATAACTGCTTCCGTTACTTCATGACCCAAATAGTCTTCCGCCGTTTTCTTCATTTTTTGAAGAATCATCGCTGAAAGTTCTTGTGGGGTATACATACGTCCGTCGATATCGACGCGTGGAGAATTATTATCGCCTTTTTTTACTTTATAGGGTACACGAGAAACTTCCTCAGTTACCTGATCGAAAGTATTTCCCATGAAACGTTTAATAGAGGAGATGGTATTTTGTGGGTTAGTGATCGCTTGACGTTTTGCAGGATCACCAATTTTCCTTTCACCGTCCTTAATAAAAGCGACAACAGAAGGGGTAGTTCTTTTTCCTTCGCTGTTTGGAATCACCACCGGTTCGTTTCCTTCCATTACGGCAACGCACGAGTTGGTTGTTCCTAAGTCTATTCCAATTATTTTTCCCATGATTATAATATGCTTTGCCCAAAAAGGTCAATGCATGTGCCAAGCTGGAAATCATGACAGCTACGTGTAAGCACGTCAGGTTTGTCAGGAAATTTGAGAAAATAAACCGGAATCCTGCCGACAGATTGTCAGTTAGTCGACGAAGTTGAAAGGAGAGAGTATGATACTCGTCTTCAATTCATTCTTTGTTCTAACGTCGAGCTTCGTACTCTTAATCTTAAATACGTTCCGGCTGGCGAAAATGCCATACCCTCCTTCGATATTCGTATAATCTGTTTTCTTCTGTACCACCCCAATACTGGAAGAACCATACACATCGATATAGGTGCTCAATTCATTATCTCCGGTCCAGTATTCAAACTCGATAAATTTCCCACGGCGTGTGATTTCATTTCCCTTCACCTCCAGATTGTTTGCCAGGTGCTCATAGAAAAAGTAACCATCTTGGCGGAAATTAATTTTTAACTGATTATCAAATTTGTTTTGGGTAAGCGTCCAAGGCAAGGTATCAAGACGCACTTCATTGGTTTGACTATTTATCTCTTCATAAATAAAATTCAAACGAATCTCATACGCCCTTGAATTGGCCGATGCGTCATAATTGATCGACATAATTTTGCCGGATTCAATGGGGTAAAAGTCGATATTAAGTGAATTAGGCGAATTAGGAGTGGGATCACCTACCAGCCTGAGTTTTGATTCGACTTTTTTACCACTTAAGGGATTAAAAACCCGCAGCAAATAATCGTTGTTTCCAATCAACTTTAAATCCGTCGCATACACATAGTTAACAGCATTGCTAAAGAGACCGTCTGCTTTTTCGATTGCATACTTTTCACAGGCTACAGAAATGCCAGTGTTCAGATGGATAAGGCTTACTTCCAAGGAGTCGAAAAATAGGTTATCGACGTCTTTAGCCAACTCGAGTGGAGATTTATCTTGGCTCGCAAAACCTTTGTTTATTTTGATGAGATGGAGGGAGTCGAATTTGTTGAGAATACCGTACACAATCATCACTTCTTCTTGTGGAGCGATAATATCTAACTCGTTCTTGCAGCTTGGCAATAGAGCTAAAAGGAATGAAAAGCATAAAAGGGCTTTTTTCATAGAGGTTTCAAATCTAACTGCTTCACGCGAAGGGAGCAATTTTTTGTTACTTTTGATGCAACAATTCCATATTAACGCTAAATTCATCTTGGAGTTAGAATCATTAAAAAATAAATCCTCATGATCTATCGATTAACCTTGGCCTTTGTCCTATTGCTAAGTTTAGGATTGCGCATCGCAGAAAACCCTGACCAATTAATTTGGACGGAACAGTTTGATAAAGCCAGCACAAATTGGCGGACCAGCAATTCTCCCGATGAATTGTACTTGATTCAAGGCGGCCAATATGTGCTATTCCGCAAAAGTGTGAATGGTCCGAGTATCATCCTACCTGAGGAGGGCGATTTATATGGAGAGAGCCGTGTAGAAATGGAGCTTTATCTCGACGCCGCGCAGCCAGGATCTTCATTGGGCTTGATGTTTATGGCCCGACCAAATGGCTCTAGCTCTTATTTGATGGAGATTAACGACGAGAGAGAATACCGCATTCGCCGTATTGAAGAATCGGTATTTCAAGAGATAAGCGGTTCTCCCAAAAACGGAGGCTGGGTCAAAGAAAAGATGATTGCCAAGTCGGGCGAACGCAACCTCATCAGTGCTACCTATGAATCGGGGGTGCTAAAATTTGAAATCAATGGAAAAGATGTTTGGGTGGGCGATGCGTTTAAACCTGAAAAAGGAAAGATTGGAATTTATATAGGACCTGCTTCTAAAGGAAGTGTAGAAGAAATTCGCGTTTATGTGAGCGAAGAAGAGGCAGAGAGAATACGGAAGGACCGCGAAGACAAAGACCCAATTCGTGCGGAATTAACCGACATCATCATTTCCTTGCGAACCACCATCAATGCGCAGAACAAAGAAATTGATAGTCTAACGAAGTTAAGCGGCAAACTACAGGCTGAACAGAGTAAATTTGACAATAACCCGCGAAATGTGCGTAAGTTGGGTGCGGAAATTACCCAGCTCACAAAAGAAAATAAATCGTTGAATTGGCAGCTTACCAAAGCGAATAAGGAAATTGATAAGCTGAATAAATTTCAAGACATTATCAAAACCCGTCAGGGCGGAGATATCATAATTAAGTTGACCAATGCCTTGAATGATGAGCAGGAGAAGAATCAGGCATTAGTAAAAGAAAATAAAGAACTAACCACGCGGCTTGCGGCGCTTGAGCTTGAGCTGAAGAAATACAAAGAAGATGAGTGATACGAAATACAAGGAAATTGGCCGCGTTACCACCCACGTTCTCCAAGAAATGAAAGAACGCGGCGAGAAAATTTCGATGTTGACCGCCTACGATTATTCCATGGCGAAAATTCTCGACGAAGCGAAAATTGATGTCATCCTTGTGGGTGATTCGGCCTCCAATGTGATGGCCGGACATATGACTACCTTACCGATTACATTGGATCAGATGATTTATCATGCTGCTTCAGTTATTCGGGGCGTATACCGTGCTTTGGTGGTGGCAGATTTACCTTTTGGGTCTTACCAAGGGAACTCTAAAGAAGCCCTCAATTCAGCCATTCGTCTGATGAAAGAAGCAGGAGCTCATGCCATAAAAATGGAGGGGGGGATCGAAATATTAGAATCTGTAAAAAGAATTTTGTCGGCAGGTGTACCGGTGATGGGTCATTTAGGATTAACGCCTCAATCCATCTATAAATTTGGCACCTTTGAAGTACGTGCCAAGGAGGATGTAGAAGCTGAAAAGTTGATGGAAGATGCCCATGCATTGGCAGAGGCAGGCTGTTTTGCCATTGTACTTGAGAAGATTCCTGCTAAGCTAGCGGCGAAAGTGGCTCAGAGTTTAAGTATCCCTGTTATTGGTATTGGCGCTGGTGGTGACGTAGATGGACAAGTATTAGTTCTGCATGATTTATTAGGAATCACCAAGCAATTCAATCCGCGTTTCTTACGTCGTTATATGAATCTATACGATGATATCCTTGATGCCGTTTCGCGTTATATTGAAGATGTGAAGCTTAAGGATTTTCCGAATGAAAAAGAGCAGTATTGAATGTACCTTTGCCGCTTGCTGAATTTCAGCGACTAGGTTCCTGAGGGGGAACATCATTTCATTGTATGGAAAATATTGAATCTCAGATTGTTTTTGAAGACAATCATCTTATTGCAATCAACAAACGTGCTGGACAATTGGTGCAGCCTGATAATGATTTCACAGAAGAATCGCTAGAAGATTTTGTAAAGGAATATGTACGTGTGAAGTACAAAAAACCCGGCGACGCTTTCCTTGGGGTAATGCATCGCTTGGATAGACCCGTGAGTGGTTTATGTCTCTTTGCAAAAACGTCGAAGGCTTTGGAGCGTATGAATAAGCTCTTTGCCACCCGTGAAGTTCAAAAGACCTATTTCGCTCTGGTTCATGGAAAGCCGAAAGATATTACCGGAACCCTTGTTCATTATTTGAATAAGGATACGGATAAGAATATTGTCCATGCCTATAATAACGATAAACGCGGGGGCGCTCGTGCTGAATTAAGCTATAGCGTCGTTCGTCAGGCGGGAGGATTAACGCTTTTAGAAGTCAAGCCTATCACAGGCAGACCCCATCAAATTCGGGTACAGTTGAGTAAGATTGGGCATCCTATTATTGGCGACCTAAAATATGGTTCCAATAAAGCAAATCCCGATCGTAGCATTTGCTTGCATGCACATTCTTTGGAATTTATTCATCCGGTGAAAAAGGAGCTTATCAAGATTGAAGCGCCAATGAATGATGAGCATCTCATCAACCTTTACCTCACTTAATAATTCGGTTTCGGTTTATTTCTTCCTGAACCTCCAGGGTTATCTCCAGGCTGACGACCACTTGGAGGAGTTGGAGGTTTGGGTGTAGTGCCACTTGGAGGAGTTGGGGGAACGGGTCGTGGACTGCGCGGAGGAACTGGAACCACTACTGGAGGGTTCTGTTGTGGACGTGTGCTTGGAGAGGTATTTCGCGGGGCCGCTTGTGTATTCGGAGTTACGGTCTTTGGTATTTGTTGATTCAAGTATACAATTTCGGGTTCAGAAGTACTGTCCACCACATTTTCATCCAAACAAGGAGGGATACTATTTCCAAAATCATCACTCATACCATACGAGATTCGAATGGCTCCACAGGTGTTCTTATCGGAGATCATCATGCCTACTTCTTGTTCTGAATACGGGTTTTTAACGGCAACAGCGGCTGTGTTCTTTGGAATATCTCCGAGGTTATGTGCATATAAGACCAAGATATTTTCTCCATTATTAAGCTGTACTGGCAAACTATAGGGCGCTTTAGTAAGCCGGAAATTTTTAAGAATCCATTGTCCGTTTAAATAAAGGCTCACGGTATCATTGTCTTCTACGCCGCAATCCCAAAGCAATAAATCAACTTGCTGTGTGGAGCTATTATAGCAGTCTTGAATATCTACTGTACGAAATGATTCTCCGGCATTCAAACGAAGGCCTTGTTGTGTGAGCATAAAAGAGGGTAGAGCAAGTGCAGGATTGGAGCGAAGCATTTGGGCTTCAGCGTCGTCGTTAATTGGTTTTAGGTTCTTGGGGCATTCTGCTTTAACGAATGTTTGCGCTGTTCCATTCAAGTTTATTTGCATGGCACCATTGACTTCAAGTCCAGAACTTAAACTTATTTTCTTGCCGCCATTTGCAGAAATGGCTGCTGTATTATTCGGAATGTCTCCCAGGTTGAGGGCAAATAGACGCAATTCGTTGGCTCCTGGCCTTAATGCTAGTTGGATACTTTGTTTAGCCTTGCTCAGTCGGAAGCTATCGGCAACGATTTCGCCGTTTAGGTAAAGGCGAATGCTATCATTGTCTTCGACCCCTGCATCCCAAAGTTCAATCTTGAGGATTGGGTTACTGGTTTCGATGCAAGCTTGGTATTCGGTGCTGCGTTCTGCAAGCTGTGCATGACTAAAATTAGCGTTGAATAGAAAGAGGGCTAGAATAGAAGAAGAGTAGAACAGTTTCATAAGCAGTCTTTTCCTATTCTATTCTAAAAACGTGCCATACGTGAATGAACTGGTGTTTATCTTGGTCGTTCTGCCTAGGAATCCTTACTTTTGCGGGGAAAATTATTAAAGAAATAGTTGATATGTCATACGGAACTTTTCAAGTACCACCCGCCAAAAACGAAGTGGTGAAAGCATATGCTCCCGGTTCTAAGGAGCGCCAAGAATTGCAAGAAGCAGTGCGCATCGCTCGTTCTGAGGAACGTGATGTACCCATGATGATTGGGGGTCAGGAAATAAGAACAGGCAATAAGGTAAGAATGTCTCCTCCTCACGACCATGCTCATACCTTGGGACATTTTCACCAAGGAGATGCGAGTCATGTGAAAGCAGCCATTAAAGCTGCATTGGAGGCGCGTTCTGCCTGGGCAGCAATGGCCTGGGAACAACGTGCAGCCATCTTCTTAAAGGCAGCTGATTTAATTGCTGGTCCGTATCGTGCGCGTTTGAATGCGGCGACCATGTTAGGGCAATCGAAAAACGCTTACCAAGCTGAGATTGATGCCGCTTGCGAGTTTATAGATTTCTTGCGCTTCAATGTACAGTTCATGACGGAAATCTATGCGCATCAACCAGGTTCTGATCTAGGGATTTGGAATCGTATGGAACACCGTCCGCTTGAAGGATTTATATTCGCACTAACGCCATTCAACTTTACTGCGATTGCTGGTAATCTTCCTACTTCTGCAGCGATGATGGGTAATGTGATTGTTTGGAAACCTGCCAATACGCAAGTGTATTCTGCCAATGTATTGATGGAAATTTTCCGTGAAGCGGGTGTTCCTGATGGCGTTATCAATTTGGTATTTGTGGATGGACCTACTGCGGGAGATATCATCTTTAATCATCCAGATTTTACGGGTATTCACTTTACTGGCTCAACTGGAGTCTTCCAAAATATTTGGAAAACCATTGGAAACAATATCCATAAATATAAAACCTATCCACGTATAGTAGGAGAGACTGGAGGAAAAGACTTTGTGATGGCGCATCCAAGTGCTGACGTGAAGGCTTTATCCACTGCTTTGGCAAGGGGAGCCTTTGAATTCCAAGGACAAAAATGCTCCGCAGCCTCACGTGCTTATGTTCCTGCCTCTATTTGGCCTCAAGTAAAAGAATACTTGACTGCTGATTTGGCGAGCATGAAAATGGGTCCAACTGAAGATTTTACTAATTTTATCAATGCAGTGATTGACGAGAAGGCCTTTGATAAAATCTCTTCGTATATCGCTCAAGCGAAAAAAGACGGCGTTGAAATTGTTGCAGGTGGAAACTTTGATAAGAGCAAAGGCTATTTTATTGAGCCAACGGTATTATTAAGTCCGAGCCCAGATTATATCACCATGTGCGAAGAAATCTTCGGACCAGTCTTGACCATCTATGTATATGAGGATGATAAGTTTGAAGAGACTTTGGATATCTTAGATAAGACCTCCATATATGCGTTGACGGGTGCTATTTTCTCTCAAGACCGTTATGCTATTGAATTGGCAACACGTCGTTTAGAAAATGCTGCGGGTAATTTCTATATCAACGATAAGCCAACAGGAGCCGTAGTAGGTCAGCAGCCATTTGGTGGAGCACGAGCTTCCGGTACGAACGATAAGGCGGGATCCATGCAAAATCTATTGCGTTGGGTATCGGCTAGGACCATCAAGGAAACCTTCGTTCCCGCAAGCGATTACCGCTATCCATTTTTAGGAAATGATTAAATAAAAAAAGCTCCACTGCACAGTGGGGCTTTTTTTCTATCAAAATAATCTCACCGTCTATCTCTATTCTATTTCGAGGCAGTCACCACAAACTTTTGAATCTTATTATCAATAGGCGGAAGACTTTGTAAGTATGCATAGATTGCCTTTAAATCTTCCTCTTTCATGCCTGAATACATCGCCCAAGGCATCACTGTTTGGAAATCAGTTGGACCTACTTGAGCAGGAACATAGCTACTGTCTTGGTATACTTTGAATCGATATAAGAAATCATCTTCAGTCATGGCTGCAATTCCAGTAGCATGAGGGGTGAGGTTCGGAGAGGTAAGAATTCTGCCATTGCCAATATTAAAGACCATTCCACCGGCAAAGGGTTCACCTATGAATTCTCCTTTTTCTTGTTTGGTATGACAATCATAGCACCCACTTGCATTCACCATATAGCCACCATAAGCCACTAAATCTGATTTGTTGGGGATAGCTTGGTGATTGGCGGGTTTAGGCATGGTGCGCACGATAAAGTTGAGCGGGAAATCTAAGCTCGTTTGAACAGTAGGTGTTTCTACCGGAGGAAGGTTCCGGATATAAGCTATCACCGAATAAATATCTTCCTGATTCATTTGTCCGTAATGGGGGTAAGGCATAACAGGGAATAGCGGACTTCCGTCTTTACTCACACCGGAGGTAATGGCTCGGTATACTTCTCCATCCGTCCAATTTTCGAGTCCGAAAGGAGTGATGTTTCTAGAAACGATAACTCCAGGAAAGCCCATGTCATGGTTGAAATGCTCCCCACCGGTTCCTTCGGATCCAGGTAGAGGTGGCGCTGCAAATTTGTCCCACTCACGCTTTCCATGGCAATCCATGCATAAATTAACATGGTTCGCTAAATACTCACCGCGTTCTAAACGTTCGGGGGTAATTTCAACTTGAATGTTGGGAGCGGGCTCAACTTTAGGGTAGGCAACTCGGAGGTAGGAGAGTCCTCCTCCTGCAATAATGGCGATAAAAAGCACTAGAATTCCTAGCACACGAAATACTTTTTTCATGATTTTTGGTAAAGGTTCATCTCGAAGTTAATAAATAACTTTCCAATTCCAAAAGAGAAAAATGTTACGACGTTTTATCCTGAAGCTCTTTTTCGAATTTCTGTAGGGTGAGTTTAAGGTGCTGAATGTCAATTGGCTTAGCAATATAATCATCCATGCCATTGGCTAAATAATTTTCTTTGTCCCCTTCCATAGCATTGGCAGTCATGGCGATAATTACTGGGCCTTTTTTGCCGTATTTCTGACGAATAATTTTTGTGGCTTCGGTACCATCCATATCCGGCATTTGAATATCCATTAATATAAGGTCGTAGTGTTTATTTTCTAAGGCCTCAACGGCTTCACGTCCACTTACTACCATATCAACGGCATAGCCTAATCTGCTTAAAACGATAATTGCCAATTTCTGATTGAAATGGTTGTCTTCTGCCAATAGGATGCGCAAGTTTTTCTGTGTAACTATTTCTGGCCCTTTGGCGGGAGCAATTGGTTTAGCTTTTGCGTTGGGTTCCGATCCCAGCAGGCGGTTCACTACCTGTAGAAGTAAGGTATGTTTGACCGGCTTAGTAAGAGCATCATTCAAATAAGGACTTCCTTTCACCTCTGGATGCATGTTCAAGGAGCTCAACATCAATACAGGAATGGTGTCGACTATGGCGTGTAATTCTTTGGCAGTTTCTAATCCATCCAAATCAGGCATTGCGTAATCGAGAACAAAGAGAGCGGGACGATAACCCTGTTTTAGCGCCTCCAGCATGGCAGAAGGACGCAGGAAGATAGTTGGTTTTGCTCCCCAGCGCTTGAATTGATGCTCCATGATTTTGAGGTTCGTGGAATTATCGTCGACCACACAAATTTCTTTTCCTTTGAGCTTGGAGAAATCGAGACTTAGCTGATCTTTTGCTGCAGGTCTTAATGGAATCTCAAAATAGAATTCAGATCCTTTGCCTACTTTACTGCTCACTCCAATTTCTCCTTTCATGGCATTCACCAAGCGGGTAGAAATAGCCAGTCCTAATCCAGTTCCGCCATACTTACGCGTGGTAGAACTGTCAACCTGACTAAAGGCCAGGAACAGCTTCTGACGTGCGTTTTCGGGTATGCCTATACCTGTATCAAGTACTGAGAATCGTATATAATCTTTTTGAAAGCCAGGAAAGACACGAATAAGCACTTCGCCTTCGTCTGTGAATTTAACGGCATTGGAAGTCAGGTTAATTAATATTTGGCGCAAGCGGGTTACGTCGCCAATAATGGAGTCGGAGAGGGATTCATCTACGTCATACAAGAGTTCGAGTCCTTTTTCTGCTGCCTTTGTTGCGAGCAAATCGAAGGTCTCGCCGATAGTCTGTTCAATACTCAAAGGATGCACTTCGAGTTCCATATTTCCTGATTCTATTTTGGAGAAATCGAGGATATCATTGATGATAGCTAAAAGGCCATCGCCACTCATCTTGATGGTATTGACAAAATCCCGTTGCTCTTCATTGAGTTCGGTGTACTCTAGCAGGGACGTCATTCCCAACACTCCGTTGAGTGGAGTACGGATTTCGTGGCTCATGGTAGCTAGGAAGTCGGCCTTCGCTCTTGCAGCTAATTCGGCTCGGTCTTTAGCGGCAATTAGTTTTTCTTGATATTGAATTGCTTCAATATCGCGTTCAATCCATTCGCCCATCGAGCGCAAGAAGGAAATTTCTCCGTTATTGAAGTCGAGCATACGTGCCTCTTTTGCGAAGAAGTTCAGACTTCCATAGAGCGAATCATTTACATAAAGCAAGATTCCAATAAATGCCTTTTGCCCGAAGTCGTTATAGGCATTGGAATCTTTGAATGGGGTTTTCGTGATATCATTGAAGGCGACAATTCCCTGTTCTTGAATCAAGATATTGGTATAGCTCGCTTTGAGCGGACTTCTAAAGCCTTTGCTAAAATCTCTAGTATCAGGAAAAATATTGTTTATCTCAAATTCAGTATCATCAATCAGGTTGATTAAACCGAAATCGAGGCCATAAAAGGTTGTGCCTATTTCAAGGGTTTTTTGGAAGCGTTGATAGGGATCAGTGATTTGAATAACCGCTTCATACAACTGACTTAATGCCTCTTCTTGACGTTTCGCATTTTGCTCGAGATTTTTACGTTGCGTAATGTTTTTAGCATAAAGTGCTGCTCCTTGAATTTCTTCATTACTTACAATTGGATTAATAGAAACATCATAATAAGCAACGTTATCTTGCCACTCAAAGATATATTCGAAACGCTGTCTTTTTCCATGAATGGCCTTTTTTACGCGGTCTTTCCACATTTTCCTGTGAACCTCATCAAAAGCTTCGAACGCATCATTACCTGCCTCAGTTTTATGTGCAAAAGCTCTTGAGAGCTCTTTTTCATACTGTTCATTAAAGGTGATCAAGCGCATATCTTTGTCGACCGACCAAATCAAGTCGGAGGTATTGTCGATGATAGCCCTAAGATTGGAACGTTTTTCTTCCAATTCAGCCTGTGCTGCTTTGATATTGTCGATATCGGCATGGGTACCAATAAAGCGTATCGGCTGATTCTGATCATTCCGAATCACCTTACCCCGGCTTAATATCCATTTATAGGTACCCTCTTTTTGGCGCAGTCTAAATTCTTCCGAATACTGATTGCTTATTCCTTTTATATGGTCCTTAATTCCTTTGTCAACATGTTCGGCATCATCGGGGTGAATAATCTTCCACATCATATCGATGCTATCGTCTAATTCGCCAGGCGCATATCCCAACATGGCCGACCAACGCTCGGAGATATAAAATTCATCTTTAACAAGATCCCAATCCCAGATTCCATCCTCACTTCCAGATAGGGCATAATCGAAACGGGCTTCACTAATTTTCAATCGCTCTTCTACCGTTTTATAGGAAGAAACATTCACCAAGGCGCCAATCACCCGCAATTCGCCAGAATCTTGTTTTTCAGAGATGAGGGAGCAGCGGAAATAGCGTTTTGCCCCACTTGGTAGATTGCCAACAAATTCAAATTCGCTTCCGCTACCAGCAATGGCCATGAGGAAATGGCGTTTAACTCGGCTGCGGTCTGCTTCTTGAACAACGGCTAATATTTCATCAATTTCATGCTGGCGGTTTTTCTCGAGTTCAAATATTTTTGTTGCAGAGTCAGAGGCCTTCAAAAGATACTTATCATTCTCCCTATGAAGAACAAAACTTCCTGTATTGCTAATTTCTTGCGCCAAGCGGAGAATGGATTCATTCTCTTCAATCAACTCATTAAGTTTCGCTTGTTCCTCTAATTGCACTCTAAGTTCCTCTTGACTGGCTTGCAATTCTTCTGCAACCAATTGAAGTTCTGTTTCTTTGGCTAGGATATTAGTGATGTCTTGCTGAATGGTAGCATAAGCCAAGGTTTCCCCATGCGGCCCGATTACGGGAAAGAAGGAGGCTTGAACAGGAATTAGTTTCTCCGTTTTAAAATTTTTGAGAAAGAGACGGCCTTCCCAAGATTCTCCTTTACGCAATACGGGAATAATCTCTCTTGCATAACGTCTGGCCGTATCCGGGTCAAGTACTTCGAGTATTCGTTTTTGCTTGATCTCGCTCATTGGGGGAAGATTGGTTGTTTTCCTCCCTGCATCGTTGATATAGGTGATTCTGTAATCCGAGTCGGTAAGACCGATAAAGTTGGTTGAGTTTTCAATAACCAGATTATTCACAAAAAGCTGCGAAGCGAGTTCTGCCTTTTCTTGGTATGCTTCTTCTAGGCGTGCGATATTTTCATTGAGGTCTTCTTGTTTGCTCTGCAATTCGCCATTGAGCTCGCTTAGTCGGTTATTATGCGAACGATAGCTGAGCAGGAGCGGACGAACAATCAGCAGCAGTTCCATCAATAAGAACAAGGCAATTAACATGGCCGTGCCTAGTTCAAAACGTTTGATAACCCCAATTTGCAAGCGGCTATCATATTGAATAAAGTTAACCGCTTCGTCCATTGCATTGCGGTATCTTGTTTCCGTTTCTAGCAAACTTGCCTTTTGCGAGATAGACTCAGAAGCGGGCCGGTGAACCATAGATTCCATCAATCCCTTTAATTCCAGAAAAAGCACATCAACCCGACCTAATGCGGTTATTAAATCATTTGACGAAAGCAGGTCTGATTGATCTTTATTTAGGATAAAATTGTGATGATAGGCCCAAGTGTTAATGGTACGCTGCGCAGAATCTGCATAATTGTTCGCGCCTTCGAGGTATAAAAGAATTTCTTTGGTCGATTTTTCAGCAAGCATAAGCTGCTTCCCTGAGCGATTAATCAAGGAGGCATCATCGTTCCTCTTTTGCAAAAGGTACTGACTTAGCACTTGGGCCAATATGAGCAATATCCCAATTGTGGCTAAGGAAAAGGTATAGACCTTGTTACGGTTCATGGATAATTAATGACAAAGTAGTCAAATCTAGAGTAAATTGCGTTTTAGCAGGTGATAATATTATATGAATAGCAGAGGGTGTATTTTAATAGTGGATGACGAGGATGATTTAAGGAACCTGATGGCCAAAGTGCTCGAGTTAGAAGATTTTACAGTTTATACGGCTTCGACTCCTCAACAAGCATTTCATATTTTAGAAAATAAGGAAGTTGAAGTTGTTGTGAGTGATGTAAGGTTAGAAATAGCGAATGGCATCGATCTTATTCCTGAGTATAAACAGAAAAAACCCTTTGCCGAAATCATCATGTTAACGGCCTATGGGAATATACCCGATGGGGTGAATTCTATCAAGCGTGGCGCCTTCGACTACCTTACTAAAGGAGATGATAATGTGCGGATTGTTCCGGTAGTTGAAAAGGCGCTCGAAAAGGCACGTATCTCAAGCCGCTTGTTTCAAATTGAAGATGATATTCCTCTTGGTGGCTTTGATGCCGTAATAGGGGAGAGTGAATCATTGAAATCATCCATAAAACTTGCCACCCGCGTAGCTAGCGCTGATTTAAGCGTGCTGCTCACGGGAGATACAGGAACCGGTAAAGAAGTATTTGCCAATGCCATCCACCAAGCGAGTAAGCGCAAAACGAAAGCCTTTATGGCCGTGAATTGTTCGGCGCTTGGAAAGGAATTGCTGGAGAGCGAATTATTTGGTCACGTGAAAGGGGCCTTTACTGGTGCAACTGCAGATAAAAAAGGCTTTTTTGAGGCTGCTTCTGGGGGAACTTTATTCCTCGACGAGATTGGAGAAATGAGTCTGGATTTACAGGCTAAGTTGCTGCGTATATTGGAAACTTCCATGTATTATATGGTGGGAAGTACCAAGGAGAAGAAAGCAAATGTCCGAATTATTGCTGCCACCAACCGCGATTTGCTTCATGAGAGTGAAAACGGACGCTTCCGGCTCGATCTCTATTACCGACTTAGTGCCTTCGTAGTGGAATTGCCTCCGCTTAATCAACGCGGCGAAGACGTGATTATCTTAGCAAAGTTTTTTGTGAAACAAGCAGCCGAAAGAATGGGAATGCCCGTTCCGAAATTGAGTAAGTCTATAGAGCCAGCGCTGAAAAAACATGCTTGGAAGGGGAATTTAAGGGAGCTTAAGAATGTTATGGAGCGTGCGCTTATTCTTTGTGATGGTCAGGAGATTTCAGAAGAGCTCTTACCCGCCGATTTTCATACGGCTAGCCATGGTGCTGCCATCCTTCGTCCGAATGCCGTAGTAGATCTTGCCAGCATTGAAAGGGATCATATTATGAATATGCTTGCTTTTACCAAGGGAAATAAAACAAAGACTGCGGAGATTTTAGGTATTGGTATCGCTACGCTTTATAGGAAAATTCAAGAATACGGTATTTAATCCTTTCATAATGGGAAGGGAGATTATCATTTTGATAGGGTTTCGAGTTTAGTTCCAGAACAAGGTATTTACTAAAGCCCTTTATTCTTGGGCCTTTCAGGATTTTTTTTACCTCCTTCATTGACTGGCATGTTTTTTCGAATTTAAATCATCGAACTAGCATGTTGCTTCTGTACCAGGGATAGGTTTGGATAGGTTAAACAAAAGCAACGCGTGGTTAATTACCGCCTCGTTCAACTATTAAAAAACAGGCTTCCGGTGTATATCGGTTGCAGGGAAAAATTACCAATATTGGTTGTCGGCTTTGACGTTTACGTTTCGACTACCATTGCCGGGGCCTGCTTTTTTAACTATTAATCCGACTTATAATGGTAATGCAGGGCAATCAGTTTATCGAAATGAAAAGCCTGCTCCAACTCAAGAACCAGATGGAGCAACTTGGATTCAAAATCCCATTTCGAATACTGGATGCCTTTACCATCTTACACACTTCAAAGGGGACACGTCTTTTTCCTTTTTCAATTCAACAAATCTATAAACAGGTAAGTCCAGATGGGCAGGGTGGAGAATGGGTTTCCTTTTTCATTACCACCCGTGAGCGGGATAAAGGATTTGTGATTTACCCTGCCAATTCAACAGAAGCTCGCTTATGTGAAGCCTTTTGTGATAAGTGCCGACAGGCCTTCAATAATGGAACCACTCTGAATCAATAATACTTACTAATCCGCTTTCAAAATGCAATGGAAAATTTGGTTTACGCTGACCGTGATTGTAGGTGCAGTAGCAACAATATTACTCACCGTGTTTTACCAACGCGATTAATTCAAATTAAATTATCTTGAGCCCATGAAAAGGGGCTTTCTCGACTTCAGTATCAAGGCCCGCATACAGCTTGGGGTTAGCGCCTTTTTGTTGGCTATTGTGGTGCTTGGTGCTGCAAGTGTTTTCTATCTCCGCGAGATTCAAAAAAATGCGGAGTCCATTTTCACTAGAAATTATGTCATTCTAGAGAAAAGCCAACGTTTTGCCCGGTATTCATACCAGTTTCGAGCGAGCTGGCTGAACTTTGCCTCAGGCCTTGATAATAATCAAACGGCAATCAAAAAGTTATACAGTGGGATTTGGGAGGTTGATTCCATCCTAATTGATCAGCGCCATCTGGCGGGGGGAGAAGTCGAACCAGAATTGATGGATTCGGTGCAAACTGCGCTCAATCAATTTAAGGAAGACTTTAAAAAAATCCGCTTTGTAGGAAGATTCGATACCGCAGCCATTAGCTCGCTTCTATTGAGTGATCTGGATCACATGATTCTGGTGAATGATCAGTTGGCACAAATATTAAAGGCCGATGTATTGAGCCGGTATGATAAAACCAAACAGAGTGTAGATCGAGTCATCACTACCATGATTATTCTCACTATCAGCTTGTCTGCTTTTGGCTTTCTACTACTCTGGGTTATTCCTGGCTATATCGTTGGTCCCTTGAATGAATTGGCTATTCGTATTTCTCGTATTGGAAATAAAGACTTCAGTCAGCGTATGAAAGGGCTCAATAAAAGCGATGAGTTTGGAATGATAGCTACCGCCTTTAACCGCATGGCCAATCAGCTGGATGATTATGAACAGATGAATATCACCGAAATGGTGAAGGAGAAAAAGCGGATAGAAACAATCATAGACCATCTCAATGAAGCCATTCTCGTAACCGATGAAGAGGGATTGGTTATATGGATGAACGAACATGCGGAAGTGTTGTTTGGACTACCACGTCAAGCAATTCTAGGGATTCATATCCAAGATATTCAACCAATTAATTTTAATAACGAAGCACTTTTGTCTCGTCCGGATGAAAAAGGTGCCTCGCTCTTCAATTTCAGCGCACGTATTGGCGATCGTACCAAATATTATCATAAAGAAGAGGTAAGCGTCGGTGCATTGGGGAATGATGCGGAGCAAAATTCTGCAGGACGTGTAATCATCTTCTACGATATTACAGATTTCCGTGAGTTAGATATGGCTAAGACCAATTTTATGGCCACCCTCTCGCATCAATTCAAAACGCCTATTTCGGCCATGAATATTAGCTTAGACCTGCTTAAAAATCCAAAAGTAGGTGCATTAAACGAGGAGCAGGAAAATTTGCTTACTACGCTTCAAGCGCAGAGTCAGCGTTTGCTTAGTATGGTGAATGAATTGCTCGATTTAGGACAAATAGAAACGGGAAAAATTCGTTTGCTGAAAGAAGAAATTAGCGCAAAAGAATTAGTGAACCACAGTGTTTCTACCATCAAGGCTATTTTAGAAAGTCGTTCTTTAGTGATAGAAAAGCAATTTGAAGAAGACTTACCTGAATTGGAGGTAGACTTAGAAAAAATCACCTGGGTACTCAATAATCTTTTGACCAATGCCGCTCGATATTCCAATGAAAAGGGGAAAATCGAATTGCGTGTGAGTAAAAAAGGAGCCAAGCTGAAGTTTAGTGTACGCGACTTCGGACCGGGCATTGAAGAGGATTTATTGGCGCGGATATTCGAAAAATACCAGCGGAATAAATTCGACAAGACCAAGGGTACAGGCTTAGGACTCGCTATCGCCCGTGAAATTATCGAAGCACATAAAGGAAAAATTGGGGTAGAAAGTGAAATAGGGAAGGGCAGTACCTTCTATTTCTTGCTTCCTTATTCCTCGTAACCGAATTCTTTCAAGAATTTCTGGTCATTGCGCCAATTGGCTTTCACTTTCACGAAGAGCTCAATATAGACTTGTTTGCCAAAATGGTTTTCTAAATCTTTACGTGCAGCAGTGCCTGTATTTTTTAATGCGGCGCCTTTGCTTCCAATGAGGATTCCTTTTTGAGAATCACGTTCTACGAGAATATCAGCTTGAATCTTGAGCAGTGTCTTACCTTCCTTGAAGGAATTAACCACCACTTCACAGGAATAGGGAATTTCTTTTTTATAGCGTTGAAAGATCTTTTCGCGAATAATCTCCGAAGCAAAGAAACGATCGGTTCTATCCGTGTATTGGTCTTTTTCGAAATAAGCGGGACTCTCAGGCAAAAGACTGATGAGCATATTCTTCAGCTCGGTAGTATTGAACTTATTCAGCGCAGAAATTGGAATGATGCTTGTGGCAATTTCCTTCTCTTTCCACTTTTCTACCAAGGCAATTACTGCTTCTTGATCGAGTTGATCAATTTTATTGATGATTAAATAGAGTGGCTGTTTGATGCGGCGCAAGCGTTTTTCCACCTCTTCGCCTAGCTCTTTCTGTCCTGCTTCAATGATGAGCAAAACCACGTCGCCATCCACAATGCTTTCATCCACATAATGCATCATGGATTGCTGCAATTTGTAGGCGGGTTCAATGATACCAGGGGTGTCTGAGAGAATCATTTGGTAGTCATCGCCATTGATAATGCCGAAGATTCTATGCCGCGTGGTCTGCGCTTTTGGGGTAGCGATGGCCATCTTATGACCCATCATGGCATTGAGCAAAGTTGATTTGCCAACGTTCGGTTTTCCTATGATACTGATATACCCTGCACGGTGATTTGTCATTTTTCTGAGATTTATTTGCACTGCAAAGAAAGAGCATTATATTTGCACTCCCAAAAGGGAACAACCACAGTGCGGGATGGAGCAGTGGTAGCTCGTCGGGCTCATAACCCGAAGGTCCTAGGTTCGAGTCCTAGTCCCGCTACCGAAAAAAAAAAGCCAGCTTTTTAGCTGGCTTTTTTGCGTTATAAGCGTTAATCAGGACGAGAAGTTTATCCCGACATCACGCAGTGATCGTCGGGAAGTCCTAGTCCCGCTATCGAAAAAAAAAGCCAGCTTTTTAGCTGGCTTTTTTGCGTTTAAGCTACCTCGATAGTCAAGATCGGGCTTTATCTTGCTGTTAAATTCCAGCCCTCAATCGATTTTCTAAAAATAATTAGTCACTTTGCTATTTGAGTATCCATCTGATTCATTTAGTTACATGAATTTGAAATTTCACAGATAGCTACCTATTTTTTTGAGCGATTGTATAGGACATTGATATGCGGTGAATTGGGTGTTTAAATTAATAATAGATTAGTTGTATTAGATTTTTTAATTAGGTACTTAATTAAAAATAGTAGTAACTAACTAGTTAAAGAAAATATAGATATGGAGCATAGGTTGTGAATAACGGCGCAGGGAATGGCAGGGAGCCAAATAACGAAGTGAAAATTTATCAATTATTGGCTTATTTTCGAATATGCCTAATTCCCTGTTTAAGCATGACCCTGTATTTCATAATGCCGTTCATGACTTTGATCTGGATGAGCTTACACCTCATGCTGATTACTTTAATTATATGCTTCGTGCAATTGCCTATCAGCAATCATCGGGTGTTGTTGGAGCCAGTATCCATGGGAATTTTTTAAAGCGATTTCCAGAAGAGAAACCTTCGCCTCAAGAGGTGCTAGATATGCCTTTTGATGAGTTTCGAGAAGCGGGTTTATCCGGACAAAAATCCACTTATATGCAGAATATCGCGCGCTTTTGGATTGCCGAAAAAGTAACCAATAAGATGCTCGAAGACATGCTCAATGTTGACCTTATTGCTTTTCTTACTCAAATTAAAGGAGTGGGCAAGTGGACGGCAGAAATGCTGATGATTTTTGGCATATGCAGAAAGGATGTATTTCCGGTTGAAGATTTGATTGTTCAGCAAGGGTTTGCCGAGATTTTCGGCATGCAGGAGGTGCGATTAAAAGAGTTAAAACGACAAATGACCCTAAGAGCGGAAAACTGGGAACCGAATCGCAGTTCAGCAGCACGACTTATCTTTATGTGGAAAGAAAAGCAGGCCGAACTTAATGGGACGTCAATAACTTAGTAGCACTATTCGATTAATCGATTTCCTTCGAGGTAAAACTCATTGATTTCAGGTAGAATCAATTGTAAGAATTGATGCAATTTGCATCCATCAATTGAATGGAATAACTTCCTGATTCTATGGCACAATTAACTTTCTTACAATTCGATTACGACGCAACGGCAAATCAGTATGCCGTGGAAGCTTCTTTTAATGGTCATCCAGGCAGTCCCAAAAGCCTATTTTATGATGCCTCTCAGAAGCAATTTCAGGCGAGCCTCTCTGCAGATTCTACCTGTGAAACCTTTAGCTCTGTAAAGCTAGCTAGCACGCACTTGGCACCTTATACTGAGTACGATCTCGCTCGCATTTATACTGCAGGACCCACGCTATCCCTCAAGGGTGGGGGAATTATCAAAACAACCAAATTCCCACCGCCGAATAAAGAATTAGATGCTTCTTTTATTCCAGTAAATGCATCGCTTTTGAATGAACTCTACCTGAGTAAGCTGAGTATTCTACGTCAGGACGGCGGACAAAATTTCATACTCACCTTGGATATAAAAAACCAGCCTAATCATCCTTATCCATTCCGAATCGTTTCGGCAACATTGCAGCCAAGTTTGATGGGCAGACCTGATGCGATTTTGTTTATAGAAATCGGGACGGGGGCAAAAACCCAAGACAGTATTTCTATTCCATATAATAACGCGGCTCTCTCTCTTCAAAATCCCTGTTCCATCGTGATGGATCAAGTGCCATTGGATTTAAATAATGACTACTCAAAAAGTGCTTGGTTCTATATGCTGCCATAATGCGTACTATTCTGCTGCTCTTTGTTTTTAGTTTTTCCCTCTCACTTTTTGCCAATTCCGCGCAAAAGAAGTGGGAAGGAGAACTGCTTTCAATTGATTCAATGTATGAAGGTTCTGCTGCGAGTGCGCAAATTGATCTTTTATTGGACTTTGTGCGAATGCATGCGAACGACAGTATGGCGAAAGAAGCAGCTTACCGCCGCATGGGAATTGTGTATCAGCTTATCGGTAATTATGAGTCTTCCTTATTCTATCAGCTCCGAGCCTTAGACTTAGCTAACAAACAGGAAAAGGCACTTAGTCGGGCTTCATCCTTGAATAATATTGCTTCCTTATACTATGCCATGGGCGATTTGGATCAGTCGCAGCGCTATTTTTTAGAAGCCTATAGATTGTTTGGAACGCTGGTGGATGAAAAGCCACATGCTCGAAAAGGACAAAGTGATTTAGCACTGAATTTGGCGAGCATCAATCTTGAAAACAAGAAATGGGCAGAAGCGCATCATTTTCTCGATTTGGCATTTTTGCATTTACGCGAATTCGGAGATACCAGTGAAATCAGTTACCTCTATCTTTTAGGAGCGCAATTGGCAGAGGCAGAAGGGGATTCGAAAGAATGGTTAAATCAGCTGAAATTATTAGATGGATTTCTGGTCCAAAATACGGATTCTTATACGCAATTACTCGGCTACCAGCAATGGGCAAGCTATTATGAAGAACAAGGGGCCATGGACTCTATTCCCCTTTACCTAAAAAAGGCCTTGAGTTTAGCTTTTGCCCTTGAAAATGCAGAATCTATTCGCGAATCAGCTAAAAATCTATCCAGCTATTTTGAAATGCAAGGAGATAGCTTGCAAGCCTATCAATACTTGAAAATATATCAGGTCTTTAATGATAGTCTCCTCGATGCAGGAAGAATAAAAGCCATGATTGAAACAGAGCAGAAGTTTCAAAATCAGGAAAAGACTTTAGCCCTGGAACGCCAGCAAGCAGCGCTAAAAAGGCGTCAGTTTCAGTTGGTTTTTATGGGAAGTCTATGTCTTTTACTTTTTGTGCTGTCTGTGCTTCTGGTACAAAACCGAAATAAAACCAAGCGATTGGCAGAGCGTGATATTCAGCTAAAGGATAGCCGAATCAAGGAGCTCATGCAGGAGCAAGAATTAAAGAGTATTGATGCCATGCTTAAAGGGCAAGACGAAGAACGAAGGCGCATTGCCCGCGACTTGCATGATCGACTCGGCAGCATCCTCTCTACAGTAAAGCTTCATTTTTCGACCATGGAGGAGGAAATTCGAAAGCTGCAAGAAAAGCAAAATACGAGTTATGAATTGGCTACCCAGTTATTAGATGAAGCCGTGGATGAGGTGCGCAAGATTTCGCATGATTTGCATTCAGGCACCATCACCAAATTTGGCTTAAAGCATGCGGTGGAAGAACTGATTTCGGCCATACAAGGAAAAAGCGGCATTGAAATTCATTATATCGATAATCATATTGATGCCGAAATGGTAGCGAACTTTGAAGTGGAGCTCTACCGAATCATCCAAGAGCTTTTAAGCAATACCCTGAAACATGCGGCTGCCAGCGAAGTGAATATTCAATTGATGGGAGCGGAAGGTTTTATAACCTTCTCCTATGAAGACAATGGAAAGGGAATGGACAGGACCTTGCTTAAAAATGAGCAGGGCCTTGGATTATTAAGTATTGAAAACCGGGTGCAAAAGATCAATGGACGCAGTACCTTAGACAGCCGACCTGGACATGGATTCACCTATATCATAGAAATACCGGTATGACACAAAAAACGAAAATCATGATTGCGGATGACCACCAGATGTTTTCGGATGGGTTGGTATCTATTTTTCAACATGATGATGAGATTCAGATCGTGGGAATAGCTTCGGATGGAAAAGCCCTCTTGGATTTATTGGCGCAGAAATCGACCGATGTGGTATTGATGGATTTAAGCATGCCAACGATGAATGGGGAAGAGGCCAGCCAGGAAATACTCCAACACTATCCAGACGTTAAAATCATTGTATTAACCATGCATCATACTTCCGATGTGGTGCTGCCATTAGTCGATTTGGGTGTTCACGGCTTTATGCTGAAAAACTCAGGGAAGTCGGAATTAAAGACGGCCATTGCGAAAGTTATGGAGGGCCAGGGATATTTCAGTTCGGAGATTATTCAAATCATCCATAAAAAGAAAAATAATGCCACGAACGAAATCAAAATTACTCGTAGGGAAAAGGAGATTTTGGAATTGATCCATGAAGGCTACCTGAGTTCAGATATTGCTGAAAAGCTCTTTATTTCGCCCTATACAGTAGAGACACACCGCCGAAACCTCTTGAATAAGACCGATACGCGCAACGCTACGCAATTAATAAATAGAGCAATTGAAATGGGGTGGATTCGGGTTCGGCCACGCCTATGAGCGCTGCATAAGTTTCTCTACATACTTGCCAATGATATCGAACTCTAGATTAACCTCATCACCGGGCTCAATTTGATGGAAGACGGTATGTTCGTAGGTATAAGGAATAATGGCCACCGAAAATTGAGAATCCATGGAGTTTACCACCGTTAGGCTCACTCCATTGATGCAGATGCTGCCTTTAGCAACGGTTATATGTCCTTCTTTTCCATGTTCAAAAGTAAAAAGCCAGCTTCCGTCCTGGTCTTCCTTGCCAATGCATAGTGCCTTTTGATCCACATGTCCTTGAACAATATGTCCATCTAGGCGGCCATTCATGATCATACACCGTTCGAGGTTGACTTTGCGCCCTACTTTCCACGATTTTAGATTGGTTTTCTCTAGGGTTTCGTGAATAGCAGTAAGGGTATGAGTCGATTTGCTCGAATCGAGAGCAACTACGGTTAGGCAAACACCATCATGCGAAACACTTTGGTCAATTTTGAGTTCATTACAAAGGGAAGAAGCCACAGTAAAATGGATATTTCCTCCTTCGTGTTGGATGTCTACAATATTTCCTAAAGCCTCAATAATTCCTGTAAACATGGCTAGTTGCTTAATTCGATGATACCAGTAATATTTCTTTTAACGGCAATTCCCGCTTTTCTTTCCTCGATGTCACAATGATAGAAATAGCTACCAGGGATGCAAGGTTCGCCCGTTTCTTGATGGCGACCATCCCATTTGAAGTTAGGTTCCTTGCTGGCAAACACTTCGTTACCCTGCGCATCAAAAATTACCAAATCAATACGCTCAATGTTTTGAGAATAGACCGGCTTTAGGTAATTGCCGGCACTCAAAATGAATTTATCAGGTAATTGAAAGCGCGCACATAGCTCAATTAATACTTGATCGCTTGAGTAATGGATGCGTTTGCTGCTATCCATATATTCTAGCCAATAATATCCAGGAGAACCAATCCATATATAAGGAGAGCCATACAGTTGGGCTGAGTCAATCCTTACTGCTTTATAAAAGAGTTTGCCTGTATCGCCTTCGTCGTAATGGTAGCCTTTAAAGAGCATTTTCGGAGGTAGATCTAGGCTGTCGAGTTGCTCGGTATACCAGCTTACTTGGTATCTCTGTTGTTCGCAGCTCACGCTGATTTCAAGTGGGATATGGATGGAACGGAAATTCAGTGAATCTCCTTCGCGTTTAGGAATAACTTGTGCGGTAGCGCTTGAAATCGCCAGCCAGAATAAAATACCTAAACAAAGGATATATCTCACAGGGTGCAAAAGTAATAGGCCTTGATGAAAGCAAAAAGCCCACCGAAAAATCGATGGGCTTTAATTTATTTAGTGCTATACATTAATCTTTTGAAATCAAAGACGCACGAAGGTACTCGCGGTTCAGGCGAGCGATAACGGACAATGGAATTTCTTTCGGACATTCAGCTGAACAAGCACCGGTATTGGTACAGGCTCCAAATCCTTCATTATCCATTTCATTGACCATCGCCAATACGCGTTTTTCTCTTTCTGGTTGTCCTTGTGGCAGCAAAGCAAATTGCGAAACTTTGGCTCCAACGAATAACATCGCTGATGAGTTTTTACACGCCGCAACGCAAGCACCACATCCGATACATGTGGCTGCTGCAAATGCTTCATCAGCATTTGGTTTAGAAATGGGGATATTGTTTGCATCCTGAGCAGAACCGGTATTCACAGAGATATATCCTCCGCTATGTTGAATACGGTCGAAGGCAGAACGGTCCACTACCAAGTCTTTTACCACTGGGAATGATTTGGCTCTCCAAGGCTCAATCACGATTTCGTCGCCATCTTTAAAGCTACGCATATGCAATTGGCAGGTAGTAACTCCATGTAAAGGTCCATGAGCACGTCCATTGATAAACAAGGAACACATTCCACAGATACCTTCACGGCAATCATGATCAAAAGCCACCGGTTCGATATTGTCCACAATAAGCTGTTCGTTTACAACGTCGAGCATTTCAAGGAATGACATGTCTTCACTGATGTCTTTTGCGTTATACGCTTCGAAGTTTCCTTCGCTAGTATTATTCGGCTGTCTCCAGACTTTTAATGTCAAGTTCATGCGCTTTCTTTTTTTTGAATTATTTGTAACTCCGTTGAGTCAGTTTAACATTATCAAACACCAGTTCTTCTTTATGAAGGATGGGTGCGCTATCTCCTTGGTATTCCCAAGCGGCAACGTGAGCGAATTCGTTGTCGTTTCTTAGTGCTTCTCCGTCTTCCGTTTGGTATTCTTCACGGAAGTGACCGCCACATGATTCGTTTCTATACAAGGCGTCGCGGCACATCAATTCCCCCAATTCGAGGAAGTCAGCCACACGGCCGGCTTTGTCGAGTTCAGGGTTATAGGAGTCAGCAGATCCTGGCACATTCACATCCTTCCAGAATTCGTCGCGAAGAGCGCGGATTTCTTCAATCGCTTCTTTTAAGCCATCGACATTCCTAGCCATTCCACATTTATCCCACATGATCTTACCCAATCTTCTATGAAAGGAATCCACCGTTTTACTTCCTTTATTATTCATAAGGAACTCGATGCGCTCTTTTACAGCTTGTTCTGCCGTTTCGAATGCTTCATTATCGGTTGGGATAGCACCGGTACGGATATCATCTGCCAAATATTCTCCAAGGGTATAAGGAATCACAAAGTATCCATCAGCTAAACCTTGCATCAAGGCCGAAGCTCCCAAGCGGTTTGCACCGTGATCAGAGAAGTTGGCCTCTCCCAAAGCATAGCAGCCAGGAATTGTGGTCATCAAATTATAGTCTACCCAAAGTCCACCCATGGTATAATGCACCGCTGGGAAAATTTTCATTGGGGTTACATACGGGTTTTCGCCCGTAATCTGTAAATACATATCGAAGAGGTTGCCGTATTTCTCTTTTACGACATCTTTTCCGAGTTCCGTAATTCGTGCTGCTTCTGCATCATGAATATTCAAACGAGTTACCTCTTGTTTCCCATAACGCTCGATGGCGGAAGAGTAATCCAAGAATACAGCTTGACCCGTTTTGTTCACTCCGTATCCTGCATCACAACGCTCTTTGGCGGCACGCGAAGCAACGTCGCGAGGAACAAGGTTACCGAAAGAAGGATATCTTCTCTCCAAATAGTAATCACGGTCTTCTTCAGGAATTTCAACTCCTTTTTTCTGTCCGGCTTGAATGGCTTTCACATCATCCAAATTCTTAGGAACCCAGATACGGCCATCATTTCTCAATGATTCCGACATCAAGGTCAATTTCGACTGATGATCTCCTGAAACAGGAATACAGGTCGGGTGAATTTGGGTAAAGCAAGGATTACCGAAATAGGCACCCTTTTTATGTGCTTTCCAAGCGGCAGTTACGTTACTACCCATGGCATTGGTTGAAAGGAAGAAAACGTTTCCGTACCCACCTGAAGCCAAAAGTACTGCGTGACCTGAATGTCTTTCGAGTTCACCGGTAACCAAGTTTTTCGCGATAATGCCTCGGGCTTTGCCGTCCACATTTACCACGTCTAACATTTCATGGCGATTGTACATCTGAACTTTTCCAAGTCCAATCTGACGGTTCAATGCAGAATAAGCTCCAAGAAGCAATTGTTGTCCGGTTTGTCCCGCAGCATAAAAAGTACGCTGTACCTGAACCCCACCAAAAGAGCGGTTATCAAGCAATCCACCATATTCACGAGCGAAGGGAACACCTTGCGCCACACATTGGTCGATAATATTGGCTGATACCTCTGCTAGACGATGCACGTTTGCTTCACGAGCGCGGTAATCACCTCCTTTAACGGTATCGTAGAATAGACGGAAGGTTGAGTCTCCGTCATTTTTATAGTTTTTCGCTGCATTGATACCTCCTTGAGCGGCAATTGAATGCGCACGGCGTGGGGAATCTTGGAAGCAAAATGCTTTTACATTATAGCCCATCTCAGCCAATGAAGCTGCCGCAGAAGCTCCTGCTAGTCCGGTTCCAACAATGATTACATCAATATTTCTCTTGTTCGCTGGGTTAACAAGGCGAACATGGTCTTTATAGTCGGTCCACTTTTTATCAATTGGGCCATTTGGAATTTTTGAATTCAATGTCATGATCTTCTCCTTCTTAAATTAGCTGAAATACATGATGAGAGGAATGGCCGCAAAACCAAGTGGAATGATGATTCCGAAGAACCAGGTCAATCCATTAATAAGCGGATTAAGTTTTGGGTGTTTCCAACCCATGGTTTGGAAAGCAGAACTGAAGCCATGCAATAAATGGAAGCCTACAGCACCCATTGATATCACGTAAAGCAAAACAATCCAGAATGATTCGTACGATGTCGCTACCAAGGTATAAAGGTCTTTTAGCTTCTCTTTTTCAATGGACCCGCTGTTTTGAGCGGTTTCCAATTCTTTTAATAAAGGTTCATATTCTTTATAAACAGGGTCTGCTTCAAATCCTGCTTGATCGTTGGTGGCTTGGTATTTTTGAACGGTTTCGGTAAGACGTTTGTTCATTTCATCCATTACGGTTCCAGAAATATGTTTGGTTTCACCACTTTCTGTTTCAAAGGTCGTGTACTCTTGGAATAGCACGGTAGCGTTTTTATCAGAGGCATCGCTATTATGGTATTGATACCAGAACTGCCACATATGGGTAGCAATAAATACCAAGATGATGGTTCCTAATACACCCATAGAACGCGACATCCAAGTACTGTTTGCGCTAGCTGCGTTTTTCTTGTAGCCTTTCGGACGGGCTTTGATGTTTTTAGAAGCGAGCCATAAGCCTTTAAACGCATGAAATAAAATGAACAAATAAGTAAGATAACTGGCAACCTTAATAAGCGGGTTACTGGTCATGAATTTTGCGTAGGCGTTAAATTTATAGCCGTCGTCGTCAAGAAGAAGTTGCAAGTTTCCAATTAGATGCACAACCAAGAAAGTGCAAAGAAAGAGACCTGTTAAGGCCATCAGGATCTTTTGCCCGATCGAGGAGGAAAAGGTTTTTATCAGCCAATTCATACGATTAGTTTAGTCAAAATGCCGTGCAAATTTAATTCTTGCTAGAGTTTATCCCCCCATGAATTGGAGAAAGGTTTCTAATTTAAAATCAATCTAAGCAAGCAGCATTTATAGTAACTAACAAGTGTAAGGTTTATCTGGTTTGCTTTGGCAGAAAAAAAACATGACTCACCGTAATTATACCACTACTCCTGAATTCTACGGCCCAAGGATTTCAATCACTTGATAATCAATCCCGCTTTTGAATTTTAACTCAGGAGGGAGCGGTTATTTACTGACTATATATTCTTAGAAGTGAAAATTCCGTTTCAGCTCGGTCGTTCTCCGTTCCTTTTTGGCTTGTTCAAATACGAAGTATTCAGCGAATACCTTTGAAAAGCAGACCTAGACATGAGCTAAAAACGAACCCGAAAAGGACACCACGAAAACCATAATCCCGCTCTTTTCGTGGACCCCCTGCCGCACAGGGCCTCGCGGAATAGGACAATCTTAGAATCGTAGTTCCGAAATGAACACCACGCTTTGAATCTTTAAAATTAGTTGCCAATAAAACTGAGATTCCAGTGATACTTTTTTTGCTCCTCCTACTCTTGCGCCAGCCCCCACTATTGCGGCTCCGTCTACGTCCGCCGAAGTTAAGCGAAGTATGAGCTGAACGAAGGAGGAGCTACGTCCGCCATAGCGCTAGCGAAGGCGGGTCAAAAAGGCGTCAGTGATTGATTTATGTTATAATAAATAAGTCCTAGTGGTACGAAAGCGGTGACTCATGAAAAAAAAAGTGGGGAGGCCCTAAAATAAAGAAGGGAAGACGAATGCTTCCCTTCACTTAACACGGAGTATTGGTTTGGTAAATTTTTTACATAAGCGCTCTTCTATCTGAAAACGTCATTCGGTGTCTGACACAAATATACACGACCATTATTAAAAACAATAGGCCATTTGATTAAAAATGGATTTTTCTTGAGGACATTAAGCCAACCATCATCGTCGAACTCTTTTCCTCTACAGTGCCTTTGATAGCAAGGGTCGGCTTTATTCATTAAGTCTTTAGGACTCATTTTTAAGGCATCGAGAATTACCTGGAGGGTGGTGGAAGAAAGGCTGGATTTGGTTAAATCTTGAAAATTCACCTTACTCCCCATCATCGACGCATAAGCACGCGTTTTTTTACCAAGTGAATCGTTGCCATTATAGAACAGCACCGATACGGAATGTACAATTTGCATAGGCCAGAGAAATTTGAGGGTTAGCAATTTTCGGCCTGAGGGAAGTTACAAGATAGTGAATGTTAGTCGTATTAAAAAAAAGTATTCAGATTTCAGTTTTCAGTTTTCAGTTTTCTGGGTTCCGTGTTTAGTTTTGAGTTTTCAGTCGATTCGAGCTTTGCCTGCCCTGAGTTTCCCGAAGAGTCGAGAACTTGTTTCGTCTCACTGACTCACCGTCCACTGTCTCATCGACTTCGATAAGTCCCCCTGTTCAACATTTCGGCGCCCTCAACATAATTCAGAAACGTATCTGAAATGTTAATAGAAACTAAATGGTTGTTTACTTCATTTTGCTTGGGTCTAGGCAGTAAATATAATCGCCATCAGTGGTATAGATATATCCAAGCGTCGGGTGATGCGCCACAGTATTACTCCAAAAAGGACCTTTACCATTATTATTCCAACCATCGATCAAAGTTCTCCCAGTAATGGCATCAATGGCATAGATGCCACCACTGCTAAACCAAATGGTGTCTTTGTATTCTCTCAATAAGTAGGGCATAGGAGCATTATCCGAATTGGTCCATATTCGTTTCCCAGTCATTTTATCTAGTGCATACATCCAATAGCTATCTGATTTGGCGATTATTTTGTCATTGACCAAAAGTATATTGGCAGTTTTGAACCCACTGAAATTATCGGAAGGGTCTTTTTCCCATTCCCAGATAGTATTTCCTGTGGCTGCATCTATGCAAAACACCATGGAAATGCTAAAAAGGTATACACGGTTACCTTCAATAGCCGGTCTACTGCTGCTTGCTCGGTCTGCAATGCCTTTTCGGTACCAGGCCATGCTGTCGGCAGTGAGGTTCCATGCCATAACGTCCATCCGGTAATCATTTCCACTCCAGCCACGGTTATGTATAATCAATAACTCATTGCCATTCGGATCAACCCATTTCACAGGCATACATAAGGCTGGCTCATATTTCCCGTCTCCTTCTAGGTCTTTGGTTATTGAAAACAAACGCTGTTTTACTCCCGATTGGATCGCATAACTATAAAGTGCACTTTCTTGCGAATTTGAGGTTACTTTGTAGGCATTATCGTCAATCATGCAGATTCCAAAATCTCCATCATTCAGTATATCTTGCCAAAGAATTTGTCCTGTCTCGGCGTCGATTACACAGGTTTTGCTTCTATGAGATAATATTAATTTACATGACTCACCGCAATTTTACCACTATGCCGCAATTCGACGGCCCGGTGTCTAAATCGTTTGAAACTCAAGCCCCGTTTTCAATTTTAACTCAGGAGGGAGCAGTTATATACTGACTATTATTCTTA
>Ga0209390_10000165_pt1 | contig 117569 bp, 51 predicted proteins | sample BON01_FD_187212 | JGI IMG/M metagenome (GOLD analysis project Ga0209390, IMG submission 187212) | Freshwater microbial communities from Lake Bonney liftoff mats and glacier meltwater in Antarctica - BON-01 (SPAdes) (version 2) | ecosystem: Environmental > Aquatic > Freshwater > Ice > Glacier...
TTTCAAACCATCCCCGACCTCGGCATGCCCCACCCCTCCCAGATCTTGGCGTGCTCCGGGTACCACCCCCACGACCGGTGCTGCAGCGGCGGCGGCACGTACGCCAGCGGCGGCACCGCCGCCCGCGGCGCGCGCGCGGCCAGGTCCAGCGGCTGCGTCAGGATGCCCGCGCTGAAGCGCTGCCGCGCCGAGCGGTAGAACTTGAGGGTGGCGGCCGGCAGGCACGCCGCGATCAGGAAGGCCTGGACGTAGGCCGCCTTGAAGAGCAGGACGCAGAACGTGAACAGCTGGAACAGCGCGAGGCACACGCACAGGCGGTCGAACAGGAAGGTCCACATCAGGCCGCCGGACTCGTACTTGCGCGTGTAGACGTAGGCCAGGTTGTGGCGCCAGGCCACCCACGCAAAGGCAAACCAGGCGACCGCAAACGGCACGAGCAAGGGAGCCACGACGCTGAACGACAGGCCGATCAGGTACATCAGCATGACGTGTCCCATCTCGAAGCCGTAGCGCGGGGTGCGCGGGCCGTAGGCCAGCGACTCGTCGCGCTCGGTGTTGCACTTCGCCACGAGGCCGCGCGGACAGAGCACGTGCCGCCCCCAGTTTTGCCACACGCCGCCGTGCGGGATGCACAGGCGCAGCCACACGAGGAAAAACGCGCGCATGGCTATGAACTGCATGAAGAAGTTGGACGAGTCGGGCAGGGCGTACCCGAGCAGGCGCGGGAGGTCCGTGGGGTTGAACACGATGCGCCACACCTGCTGGAAGAAGGAGGCGCCGATCACCCCCTGCAGAAAGACGTTCAAAACGTCCCAGTAGAAAAACACGCCGCCGATCCGGCGCTCGAGCGCCGAGAGCGAGAAGCAGCCGCCCTCGGTCTGCACCAAAGCGTAGACCAGGCGCGGCATGGCCATCACGAGCCAGGCGTTGAGGAGGAGGGCGGGGACCCAGCCGTTGAGGAGGGACTTCAGGAAGTTGGCGGGCGAGGAGGCGTCGTCGCGCGAGCGGCAGTACCAGGCCCAGTAGAGCAGCGGGCGCGCGGACGCGGACGCGGCGGCGGCGGCGGCGGCGGCGGCTGTTTCGGACGAGGCCGCCGCGCCAGAGACGGCCGCGGCGCCGGAGACGCCGCCCGCGCCGCCCCCTTTTAGATCGGCGTCCGGGCACAGCAGGTACTCTAGGCGCGCCACCACGGACGTGATGAACGTCACGGGAAAGATGACGATCAGCACCAGGAGCGGCCACGAGAACCACGAGCGCAGGTCGCGCTCGCGCCAGTCCATCCACAGGTGCGGCCAGTTGACCTCCTCGGGCCCGGGCGCCGGGTGCACCTGGAAGACGCGGTTGTCCTCGCCGTGCACGCGCGTCGACGCGGCGACGGCCGCGGCCGCCTGCGACCGAAAGAGCACAAACCACGAGGGCGTGTGGCGCGAGGCCCAGGCCTCGCGGCGCTCGGCCTCGATGGACGTCTCGAGCTCGGCGATCTCGGCCTCGATGGCCGGGATCGAGGGGACCAGGGGGCCGGTGAAGCAGGCGGCGGCGGCGGCGAGGCCGAGGGCGCAGCCGCCGACGCCGCCGCGGCCGCCCGCGTCGGCCGCCGCGCCCAGGCCGAGCGGGCAGCAGCGCGGCGGCAGGCGCGCCATCGGCTCGTCGGCGCCCCTGGGCAGCAGGACGTCGCGCGCGTACTGCGCGCGCTCCAGGCGCGCGACGGCGCCCTCCCACCGAACCAGGAGGTCGTCCACCTTGCGGTAGTTGATCACGGGGATGGCGCGCTCAAAGTCGAGTGGGAACAGGCGCCGGAAGGTCGAGGTCACGACAGAGTAGGCGGCGGCGTCGTCCGGCAGCGCCAGAAGGCTGCCGTCGAGCAGCGCGGCGCGCACGACCGCCCAGGGCCCTCCCGCGGCGCGGTGCGCGGCGTAGGGGCGCAAAGGGGGAGGGGGCGGGTGCATCTGCTGCTGCTGCTGCTGGCGGTGGCGCGGGATGAGGCCCTGGTGCTGCGCGCGCTCGTCGTCCTCCTCCTCGTCGCCGTCGCCGTTTGCGCCGCCGCCGCCGCCGCCCGCCCGCGCGAGCGGCGCGCCGCCGCCGTAGGCGCGCACGTCGTCCTCAAAGCGCACGGCCACGGGCGGCGCGACGACCAGGGGGCGGGGCGCGCCCCCGGCCATGACCGTCAGCTCGAGCGCGCTGCCCAGGGGGCCGCGCGCCCGCCGCGTCGCGTCGGGCGTGCCGCCGCCGCCGCCGCAGCTGGGCGTCGTCGCCGTCGTCGTCTCGGTCGCCGCCGTCGTCGCCGTCCCGTCGGTCGTCCTGCGCGAACGACTGACAAAGGCCGCGCCGCCGCCGCCGCCCCCCTCGTCGGCGCTGCTGCTGCGGCGGGCGCTGGGCGCGGCGGCGGCGGCCAGCGACGGGGGAGGGGACCCTGCCGTCGGCGGGCGCGTCGGCGGCTGGCTGCGGCTGGCGGGGCCGCCGACGCCGCCGCCGCCGGTCGTGCCGCCACCGCCGCCGCCGCCACCGGTCGTGCCGCCGCCGCCGCGCGCGCTGCGCTGCGACGAGGGGACAGTCAGCGGCGGCGGCGGCGGCGCGCGCAGCGAGAGCGCCGAGGCGGTCGCGCGCAGGCCCGCGCGCTGGGCCGTCGCGAGGGGCGGGCCCGAGAACCCGCTGCCGCCTCCGCCGCTGCCGCTGCGGCGACCGCCGCTGCCGCCGCCGCTGCTGTCGGTGCCCCGGCGTCCGCCCGTCGCCGCCGCCGCCGCCGGTGTCGCGTCCGCCGCCAAGGCGGCCTCATGCAAGGGCGGTGGGGCCAATCCGGCCCCCCCAAAGCCCCGGAACGAGAGGTTGGGCGAGACGCCAGAGCGCTGGGGCCCAGCCGCGCCGGGAGCAGGAGAGGGGCTGGCGGCGGCGGCGGCGACGGGGTCGGCGCCCGCCGCCGCCGCCGCGAGGGCGTGCTCGGGGCCGCCGACGGCCCCGCCGCCGCTGCCGCTGCCGCTGCCGCTGCCGTTGCTGGTGCCGCTGCTGCTAACGCCGGGCGCGCGCGAGTACCGGTTCGAGGCGCTGGCGGCGCCCGCGGCGGCCGCCGAGTCGCGCACGGTGACGGTGGTGGTCGAGAGGGCCGGCACGGCGGCGGCGGCCACTCCGCCGGGAGGGGGCGAGCGGCCGCCGGGCGCCGCCGGCCCCTCGGCCGCCGCCGCGACTGCAGCTGCCGCGCGCGCGGCCGCGCGCTCGACGGCGCGGTCAGGCATCACGGGGCTGAACGTGCTGGGCAGGGGCCCGGAGACGTGCCCGTGCTCGCCCGCGCGGGAGGTCGGGGGCGGGGAGGCACCCCAAACGGCGCCGCCCCCGCCAGCGGGAGCCGCCGGAGCATTGTTGCCCCCCAGAACCGAGCCTTGCCGCTGCTGCTGCTGCTGCTGCTGATGCTGATGCAGCTGCTGCCCTAGGCCGAGCGCGGCCATGCGGTGTCGCGGCGAGAGCGCCGACGACATGTTGCTCACGGACCGCGGAGAGCCGAGCCCCGCGCGCGACAGGCCCCCCGAGCCGACCGCGGCGCCAGCCACCGCGCCGCCACCGCCGCCGCCACCGCCGCCGCCTCCGCCGCCTCCGCCGCCGCCGATCCCGCCGACCCCGCGCGGAGAGGCAATCTCGCTCGAGGCGCGGAGGGCCGCGTGGCGCGGCGGGACGCCCGCCGCGCGCGGCGTCGGAGCCATCCCCGCGGGCTGCAGCTGCGGGACGGGCACCGCCGAGGCGCCGCCGAGCAAGCCGCCTGCGCCCAGCGACAGCGAGCGGTGGACGGGCGGCAAGGAGCCCGTCGGCGGCGGCGGCGGCTGCGCGCTGGCGGCAACGCCCGCCCCCAGCCCCGCCCCGCCCGGGTGGTGGTGGTAGCTGTGGTGGTGCTGCGGGTGGTGATGGTGGTGCGGGGCGTGGCCGTCGGGCATGCCGACGGTCGCGCCGGCGACGGCGCCGCCGCCCGCGCGCATCGAGCCCGAGCGGCTGAGGGGCGGCAGCGCCGAGCCGCCGCCGCCGCCGCCGCCGCCGCCGGCCCTTTCAGCGGCGGCCGACGCGCGCGAGTGGGGGCGCGGCAAGGCCGCGGCGCTGCCCACGCTGCGCGCCGCGCCCGTCCCGGACGCCACGTCGTGGCTGGAGCGGTCGGTGGCGCCGCCGGCGCCCGCCCCGAGCAGCGAGAGCGACGCGGCGGGGGTGGTGCTGGCGGCGGCGTTGGCGGCGGCCGCGGCAAAGGCAGACAACACGGGGCCGGGCAGGGGCAGGTTGCTGCCGTCGTCTGCCCCCCCCATAGGACCGGTGCCGTGGCCGCCTGAAGCGACCCCCGCATGGAGCGGGAGATGGGGGGGAAGGCCGCCGCCAAAGTCGCCGCCGCCGCCGCCGCCAGCGCCGCCGCCCGCAGCCAGCGACGGCACCTGCATCTGCTGCTGCAGCGGCGCGGCGGTAGACGCCTCGCGCGAGAGCGCCGACGGCAGGCGGTCGCGCATCGCGGCCAGGCGCGACAGGCGCGCCTCGGCCTTCTCGAGCTGCTTGAGGCGGCGCGCGGCGTCCTCGGGCGTCATCAGGCCGTCGGGGAATCCGCCGCCGCCGAGCCCGCCGCCGCCGCCGCCGCCGAGCCCGCCGCCGAGCCCACCGCCGCCCATTAGCAGCCGCTGGCCGGCGGCGACGCTGCCGGCGAGCAGGTTCTGGGCGGGCTGCTGCTGCTGGTGCAGCTGCGCCGCGGCGAGCAGGGCCTCGAGCTGCCGGCGGGCGGCCTCGAGCTCGCGCGCCGTGTGGGCGATCTCGGCGTCCGAGGGGCCCTCGAGGCCGCCGCCGCCCGCGCCTCCTCCGCCGCCGCCGCCGCCGCCCCCCGCGCCGCCCGCGCCGCCGCCGCCCGCCCCGCCCCCGCCCGCCATTGCAGAGTTGGGGTGGGTCGGCTCTATCCCGCCCGTGGCCTCGAAGCCCCAGTTGATGAGGCCGCCTCCCGCGCCGGGCGTGTAGTAGGCGTGGTGCACGGAGCTGCGGTGCAGCGAGTCGCGGCCGTGCGGCGCGCCGAGAAGCGGCGGCGCGCCCGACTGCGCGGGAGGCGGGGCGCCGCCGCCGCTCGGCGACAGCAGGCCGCCAAAGCCGCCGGGGTGCTCGGCCGAGGAGCCCTGCGTGCGGCCGGGGCGCGGGAGCAAGGGGCCGCCCCCGCCCGTGGGCGGCAGGTTGACGCTGTCGGCGGTCGTGCGGCGCGGGCGGCTGGCGGCTGGCGGGGCCGCCAAAGACGTGCCCGCCGCCGCCGCTGCTGCCCCCTGGTGCGAGAGCGACACGGGCAGGCCGCGCCCTCCCGCGCTCGCGGGCGCGGGCGTGCCGCATGGCGGGCAGTACTCGACGGAGGCGCGGAACGCGCGCGCGGCCGCCGGGCGCGAGGGCGCGAACGCGGGCGGCAGCGCGCCGGCCGGCGCCGTCGCCGTTCCTGCCGCTGCGGCCGCCGCCGCCGCCGCTGCTCCCGACGCCGTGGCAAACCCGTCGCGGCCGTTGGTGTCGGCACTCGGTTGCTGGTGCTGCTCTCGCCGCTCCAGGCCGTCGCCAAACGCCGAGTCGCCGTGGCCGCTCGAGCCGTGCTGCTGCTGCTGCTGCTGCTGCTGCTGCGTCGGCGGCCACGACAAGGCCCCCCCCCCCCCTGCCCGCCCGGGCGACCCCTCGCTGTGCATCGCCACCAGGCGGGCGCGGTGGGCGGCCGGCCCGACGGCCCGCTCCCCGCCGCTCGACGCGTAGCCGTACGGCTGGTCGCGCACGGGGGACACGCGCGGGCTGCCGCCGCACCCGCCCGCGCCGCTGCCGGCGCCGCCGACGACGCCGCCGCCCGCGCTGTCGCCGTAAAACGCCGCGGGGCCGCTGCCCGTGGGCGCCAGCGTCGGGCCGCTGGCCAGCACGGCCTCGCGCGCGGGGTAGCCGCGGAAGCACAGCAGGCCGTTGCCCAGCGCCTGCGGCAGGCGGTGCAGGAGCGCGTCGGACACGCGCCCGGGGAGCGTCGAGCGGCGCGCCGCGTCGCGCTCGGCCTGCCCCTGCTCCGGATAGAGGGCCTGCTCCACGTCCGTGACCAGCACCGCGTAGTGCTGCGCGTTGACGGCCACGGGGTGGCCGTCGCGCCCCCAGGTGTTGATGGTCTTGCGGAAGCGCACCGAGGGCTTGGCCAGCACCCGCGGCCGGTCGCGGCCCTCGTCGCTGCCGCCCGCGTCGAGCAAGCCGCCGCCGCCGCCGCCGCCCGCTGCTGCTGCTGCCCCGCCGCCGCCGCCGCCGCCGCCGAGGCCGGACAGGACGGACGACGACTTGCGGAGGGACTCGGCCGGGAGCTCCTTCCACCAGTGGTAGGCGACGCGGCGGCCGGCGAGGGCGCCGACGCCGCCGCCGCCGCCGCCATCGCCGCCGCCGTCGTGCTTGCTCTGCTGCTGCTGCTGCCCGCCCGCCTGGTCGCCCGGCCCGGTCGGCGAGACGGTCGCGCCGGCCAGGGGCGTGCCGGGCCTCAGGGAGACGTAGGCGGCGCCGGCGGCGGCGGCGGCGGGCTCAGAGGCGGCGTCGTCCGAGCCGCGGTGCGAGGAGGAAGAGGCCGCGCCGCCGCCGACGCTGCTGCCGGCGCCGCCGCCGCCCGCGCTGGCCGAGCTGCCCGCGGGTGCGGGGGCCGGCGGGTGCGGCATGGCCGCGAGGGCGGCGGCGGCCGAGGTGGTGGCGTCCACCACGACCGCAAAGCTGCCGCTTCGTCCAAGGGCGTTCGGAGGGAGGGCCACCGCGCCGCTTTTCCTGCTGCTGCCGCTGCCGCTGCTGCTTGCGCCTCGTCCTCCTCCTCCTCCCTGCCCCTCCTCCTCCCCCCCCTCCTCGGGCCGCGGGCACACCACGATCGCAATGTCCTCGACGCGCGTGCCGTCTGCACAGGGACCCAGGCCCAGAACCAGGTCCGGCGGGCGCACCATGGCGGCGCCGGCCAGCACGCGCGGCGCGTGGCCGTCGGGGTTGCCGACGGACGCGCCGCCGGCGCCGCCGCACGCGCGCTCGGCCGACGCGCCGAGCGCGGCGATGCCGGTCGCCAGGCCCACAGACCCGGCGAAGGGCGAGTACTCCTGGCCCGAGGCGGAGAGGGCGCCCTCCATGTCCGCGGCTGGGAGAGGGGGACCGGCGTCCGTGCTCGAAAACAGCTGGACGCGCAGCAGCGGCGGCGGCGGCGAGGAGCTGCGCCGCTGGGCCCTGCCGCTGCTGCTGCTGGTGCGGCGGCGGCCGCCGCCGCCGCCGACGCTGCCCTGGTCGTCGTCGTCGCCCGCGGCCGAGTCTCGCGCGCTGGGGCCGAGCAGGCGCGCAGTGCCGTTGCGCGCGAGCGGGGAGGGCGGGCTGTCGGCGCAGGGCTCGGGCCCGGGCGCCACCAGCGAGCTGCCCAGGGGAGAAGACAGCAGGGCCAGAGCAGGCGCAGGCGCCCCTCCGCCCACCGCCTCGCTCGGTCCCGCTGCCGCCGCCGCCGCTGCCGCCGCCGCCGCCGCCACGGCGGCGGCCCCCTGGTTGCTGCTGCTATTTGCTGCTCCACCGCCTTGGCTGCTGCCGATCAGGGCGGCGCCGCTCGTGCTCTCCGTGATCTCGGTGATCGTGCGCATCAGGAGGTGGCGCGCGGCCGAGTATGGGGAAGGCAGGGCGGGCCCCTCCGCCGTCGCCGGCGCTCCTCCTCCCCCGCCCGCGGGCGGGAGAGGCGCAGCAGAAGCAGCGGCGGCGGCGGCGGCGGCGGCAGTGGCCGCAGCCGCAGCCACAGAGGGCGGCGGCGGCTGCTGCTGCTGTTGCTGCGGCTGCGGGAGGCCAGAGTTCGCGACCCCGCGCGCGCCCGTGGAAGAGCGCCGCCAGGGAGGCAGGCCCAGCGGGCCGGCGCGCGCGGAGGGCGTGTTGACGGGGGCGCCCGGCGGCGACAGCAGGCCGCCGCCGCCGCCGCCGCCGCCGGGCATAGGCCCGGGCTGTTGGCGTTGCCGCTGTTGCGACTCGCCCGCCGAGGCACCGCCGCCATCGCCAGGCACCTGCGGCTGCTCCTGCGCCGCCGGCCCGCGGAGGCTGTGCGCGCGGTCCGGCGGCCGGAGGCTGTGCCCGCGCGTCAGCGACAGCTGCGGGGGGGGAGCGCCCGCCGCCGCCGCCGGGTCGGCGCCGCTCGGGGAGGCGAGCGCCACGACGGGCCACGACGAGACGACGCTGGCGCCGCCGCCGCCCGTGCCGGTGATGCCGGCCGCCGCGCTGCCGGCCGCCGCGACGCTGTTGCCGCCGCCGCCATTGCCGCCGCCGCCGACCCCGCCGCCGCCGCCGCCGGCCGCCGCTGCCCCGATCGAGAAGAGCGCCGTGACCTGCCTCATGACGCTGTCCATGACGCTGCCGCGCGGATTGATGGCGGCCGCGCCGGCGGAGAGGGACGCGGCGGCGTCGCTGGCCGCGAGCGACGACCGAGGGTTGGAGCTGCTGCCGCCGCCGCCGCCGCCGTTTGGCCCCGTTTGGCCGGCGCCGCCCGAGCCGAGGCCAGCGCCGCCCGGGCCGGCCAGCGGCGCGCTCCCCCGCTCCAGCGCCTGGGCCCGCGCCTGCTCCCGCGCCGCTTCGGCCGCCCGCGCCGCCGAGGCCGCCGCCCGCCCCTGCTTGGCCACCTCCCGCCGCACCTCGGCCAGCATGCGCGACACCTTGCGGCTCAGGTGCTGCGCCTGCGCCTCGCGCGTGAGCTCCGCCCAGTAGTTCGGGTCGTCGCCCCTCACCAGGTAGTGCTGCCGGACGATCAGGTACTGCTTGAAGTGCCACCACAGGATGGCCATGGTGTAGCCCGTGTAGGCGAAGACCAGGACGAAGTGGAGCCTAGTGGGGGGGAAGGGTTGTTTTGTTCCGAGGATTTTGTCTTGTTCGGCGGGGGATGAGGCGGGGGGGCGTTTAGTACTGTAGTTTGTTTCGTTTCTTTGCGGCAGCAATGCGCCTTGTGCAAACAACGAAGCGCCTCTTGCAACCAAACCCCAGCCCAAACCAACGACACGAAAGGCAAGCTCACCACGCGAGCGCCGACCCCTGCGGCAGCGACGCGATCGTCAGGCGCATGAGCGCCGACCGGTCCAGGTCGTCGCCCGCCGACCCCGCCAACCCGCCCCGCCGCTCGGCCGCCCGGTAGTGCAGCGGCACCAGCACGGCGACGCCGACGGCGGCCATCGGTGCAAAGAGCTGCACGCCGATGGCGAGCGACTTGATCATGACGAGGGCGTCCAGGCCGGAGGAGCGGAGGATCTCGGCGTCGGTGGTCTGGATGGCGTTGAAGAGCCATTGCCTGGGGGTAAAGTCGATCGTTTTGTTTTGTTTTGTTTTGTGTTTTGTTTTGTGTTGTTCGGTTTTGTTGGGTCGAGGGGCGCGTCGTCGGTGTCAACGCGGAGTGGCGGGGGGGGGTGCAACAAAAGCGCGCCGTCGTTGCGCGAGAGCAAGCGAGCGCCGCCCCGAGCGCCCTCGACTCCTCTGTCTCACCAGAGCGACGACCACCCCTCGGTCGGGAGCGGCCTCGGCTTGACCGTCACGGACTCGGACACGAGCCGGTACCGGTAGTGCCGCGGGAAAAAGGACCGCTGCAGGAAGGAGAACGCGACGACGCACACGAGCCCGAGCGTCGCGTTGAGCCAGAGGCTGTTTTTTTTGTTTTTTTGTTTTGTTTGTTCGTTTGTTTGTTGGTTGGTTCGTGAGGCGTGTTTTATTTGTGTGTGGGTCGAGCCGAGTTGCGTGCGAGGCGTTTGCCTGGGTGACTGGGAGGCGCGCTCCAGGGCCCGCGGCACGCGACGCTCGGCGTCTTCAAGGCGCGCGCTCAACCAGGGGCGAGAGCGCCCTCAGAGCGACAGCGAAGCGCCGCCGCCGCGATCGCGTTCCCGAAAATAGAGCGAGCGGCGGCGCGCTTCAGGCGAGACCACAAAAAAACTCACGCGGTGTACAGCTGGCTGTCGCGGACCTCGTTGCTCATGACCTTGAAGATGTTCTCGGTCGCCTCGTTGGCCGCGCCGTGGGCCAGCATGGCGGCGGGCGGGGCAGCGGGGTCCATCGATGGGACAGGAGGGGCGACAGCTGCCATTTGAGCTGTTTCCCCTTGTCCGCCGATGCGAGTCTCTCGCTTTCGTTCGTTCGTCCCTCCCTTTCAATCATACGAGGGCTGCGTGCTGCAGCAGGCCATCTTCGTTGCCCCGCGCGCGCCGCTCTGGTCGACCACCACCACCACCAGCAAGGAGGGATCGACGAAGGAGGAGGAGTAAGGAGCGACACTCAGCTTTTGGGTCTGCGTCCGCAAGAGGAAGGAGGAACTAGGAAAGAACTCTCTAAGCAATGTGCGTGTGTCACTAATCGAATATCTGCTGTTTAGAAACCGAACGACCCAGCACCGCACGCGCTCGTGTATCGCAAGCAAACGGACGTTCTCTCTCCTCCCTCCCCGGAAACAAGGGCGACCCCACTTTTTTGCACCCGCCGGCCACCGCCCATCAGACCCGAGCGCACCAGGCGCAGAACCATGCGGCGCGCGCTGGTACCATGGCCGCGAGTAGTGGCAGGCTGGCGGCATTCGGCGGTGGGCGAGCGACACGCGGCGGCCGCCGCCGTTGCCGTTCCCGGCGGCGGCGGCACGACGATCGGCGGCGTCGGCATCGGCGGCGGCGGCCGCTTCGCTCGCTCGTTCGCGGCAGAGCCCGCCGTTGAAGGAGCAGCGGGAGACCCCGACCCCTCCTGCTCGCCCGAGCCGCGCCTCATCCGCAACGTCGCGATCATCGCGCACGTCGACCACGGCAAGACGACGCTGATGGACGCCCTGCTGCGCTTCTGCGAGCGCAACGGCTCGGCGGCGGCAGCGGCGGCGGCGGCGGCGGCGGGGGCGGCGACACGCGGCGCCTTGTCCTCCGCCTCGGCAGCACAACAACAACAACAGCAGCAGCAGCAGCAGCAACAGCAGCCGCAGCAGCCGCAGCAGCAGGACCGCGCCATGGACAACCTCGCGCTCGAGCGCGAGCGCGGCATCACCATCCTCGCCAAGACCACGAGCCTGCGCCACCGCGGCCACGTCATCAACGCCGTCGACACGCCCGGCCACGCCGATTTCTCCGGCGAGGTCGAGCGCGCGCTCCGGCTCGTCGACGGCTGCCTGCTGCTCGTGGACGCGGTCGAGGGCCCCATGGTGCAGACCAAGTTCGTGCTGGCCAAGGCCCTGCGCCGGGGCCTGAGGCCCGTGGTGGTGCTGAGCCGGGCGGACCGGCCCGAGGCCACGCCGGAGCGGTGCGGCCGAACGGCGAGCGCCGCCTTTGACCTGTTTGCGCGGCTCGGGGCCTCGGACGCGCAGCTGGACTTCCCCGTGCTGGCGGCGAGCGGGCGGGGCGGGTGGGCGCGGCGGTGGGGCGGCTCGGGCCCACCCGGGGCCGGCGAGGCGGCCGGCGGCGGGTCGATGGCGCCGCTGCTGGACGCGATCCTGGACGAGGTGCCGGCGCCTGTGCCGCTGGTCGGAGGCGGCGGCGATTTCTCGGGGGCGGCGGCGGCGGGGGGGGCGGCGGCGGCGGCGCCGGCCGACCCGCGCGACGGCCCCTTTGCGTTCGCGATCGCCATGATCGAGCGCGACCCGTACGTGGGGCGCGTCGCGACGGGACGCGTGGTGTCCGGGCGCGTGCGCGTGGGTGACCGCATCCGCGCGCTCAGGTGGGCGGGCTACAGCGCGGCGGTCAAGTCGGCCGCCGCCGGCAAGGAGGGGAGCGGCGGCGGCCGCGGCGCGCCGGCGTCGTCGTCGCCCGGAGGAGGAGGAGGGGGAGGAGCAGGAGCCGCCAGCGCTGGCGCCTCTTACATCACCGAGAATCTGCGCGTGACGCGCCTCGAGAAGCGCGCGGGCGTCGGCCGCGTCGTCCCGCTCACAGAGGCGTCCGCGGGCGACATCGTCCTGCTCGCGGGCGCGGGCGACGCCGCGGGCATCGGCGACACGCTCGCCGGCGCCTCGCCCGCGCCCTCGTCGCCGGCGGCGCCGCCGCTCGCCGCCCCGCTCGACCCGGGGCCCATCGACCCGCCCACCCTCGCCATGGTCTTCTCGCCCAACGACTCGCCCTTCGCGGGCCGCTCGGGCAAGGCAGTGACGGGGCGCGCGCTGGGCGAGCGCCTGTCGGCAGAGGCTGAGGCGTCCGTCAGCCTAGAGGTGAGGCCCGCGCGGCGTGCCGGCGGCGACGGCGGCGGCGGCGGCGCGGCCGGGCAGGAGGACGACGACGCCTCGGCCGCCGGCGCCGGCGCCTTCGCCTCCGCCTCGGGCGAGCGCTACGAGGTGCGCGCGCGCGGCGAGCTGCAGCTGGGCGTGCTGCTCGAGGGCATGCGGCGCGACGGCGTCGAGGTGGCCGTGTCGCCGCCGGCGGTGGTGATGCGGCGGGCGGCGAATGCGGCGGCGGCAACAGGAGGCGGCGGCGGCGGCGGCGGCGGCGGCGGCGGCGGCGGCGGCGGGGGCGGCGACACCAGCAACAACAACAACAGCGGCGGCGGCGGCGGCGGCAGCAGCGGCGGTGACGGCGGCTGGCTGGAGCCGGTGGAAGAGGTGCGCGCCGAGGTGCCCTCGTCGATGGCCGGCAGCGTGATCGACGCGCTCACGGCGCGGCGCGCGGAGCTGCTCGAGACAGAGGTGGCGTCGTTTGGCGGCGGCGGCGGCGGCGGCGGCGGCGGCGGCGCGGACGCCGCGGCGGGCGACCGCACCGTTCTCGTGTTCGAGGCGCCCAGCCGCGGCCTCATCGGCTTCCGCGCCGCCTTCTCCGCCATGACCCGCGGCGAGGGCGTGCTGCAGCGCCAGTTTGCGCGATTCGCGCCGCACCGCGGCCCGCTGCAGCGCGCGGCGCGCCGCAACAGCGCGCTGGTCGCCAGCGAGACGGGCAAGGCCACCGCCTACGCCCTGTACGACCTGCTGCCGCGCGCGCGCGGCGCCTTCTTCGTCTCGCCCGGAGAGGAGGTGTACGCGGGCCAGGTGATCGCCGAGTCGGCGCGCGACGGGCCCGACATGGACGTCAACCCGACGCGCGGGAAAAAATTGACAAATGTTCGCACGCACGCGGCGGACGAGGCGCTGCCGCTGCCGCCGGCCAAGCCGCTGTCGCTCGAGGAGGCGCTGGGCTTTTGCGGGGCGGACGAGCTGGTCGAGGTGACGCCCGAGCGCGTGCGGGTGCGCAAGGCGGTCCTGGACGCGGGCGCGAGGAGGAGGGCGGCGCGGTAGTGAATCGTTTTTGGTTGCAAGGGTGTTTTGTTTTGGTGTTAGGGACCGCGCGCCACGGCAACCAAACAAACAAACAAACGAACACGCACGCCTCGCGCCCTGGAGAGAAAACCAATGGCCGTTCATTTGTTTCTGCGGCGGCGGCGGCGGCGGCGGCGCCGGGCGCGTCGAGCGGGAGAAACAGGCTCTGCTCCCACATCGGGTGCCGATTGCGGTAGACCGTGCGGGTCTTGCGCGGCTTTTGGGAGTGGTGGGAGTGGTGGTGCCCGGCGGCGGGGGCTGGTGCTGGCCGCTGCTGGCCAACGGGGCGAGCGGCGGCGGCGGGGACGCCAGGGCGGGTTTCGCGAGCGTCGTTCCTTTTTTAGTTTTTGCATTCCTGTTTCAATGTGCTTCTTGGATGGCAGTGCTTCTTCTGGCGTTCTCTCGTTTTTCGCGTGTCGGTTCAGATCGAGCGTTCTCGGGGGAAAGGGTTGGGGGTGGGGGTTGGGTGGGGTGTCGTGCGATCGGGTTTCTCTCTCTCTCGTCGTCGCGGAAAGCAAAAAGGGCGCGCTCAGAAACTAAAAAAAGAATCTCCACTCGTCGTCGCCGGGCGCGCAGGCGGCGTCGTACTCCTCGTCGTCGTCCCCGCTGCCGCTGCCGGTCTTGCGGCGGGCCTTGGGATGCCGCGGCGCGGGCGCCTCGGCCGCCGCTGCCGCCGCCGCCTCCACCGCCGCTCCCGCCTCGCCGTCCTCCTCGTCCTCCTCCTCCTCGCTGCCGCCTGCCGCGCGCGCCGCTGCTCCGCGCGCTCGTGGCGCCACCACGCGTCGTTGACCAAGAAGCCCACGTACGCGTCCACCGCCCCCGAGGGCGCGGCGGGCCACACCGGGTCCGACTCGTTGTCGCGCGCGCTCGCATAGTGCACCCACGCGCCGACGCGGGCCGTGTCGGCCGCCGCCCTTGTCCCCCTCTATCGCCGCGCGCCGCCCACGGGCGACGGCGACGGCCCGCCTCCTTCCTTCTTGCCGCCTCCTCCGCCGCCCTCCGCCGCCGCCGCCAGGGTGTCGGCCCAGCCCGCACTTGGACAGCTGGCCGCTGGTGGAAACGGGCGCGCCTCTCGCATCGCTCGTGCCCTCTCTCTCGTCCCGCTCGTCGGTCGTCCCCACGCCGCCGCCGTCGCCGCCCCGCCGCCGGTGCTGTTTCCAACCCGCCGATCGCGCCCGAAGAGGCCGCGGAATCGCCGGAGAAGCGGCTCTATTGATAGAGGATCGAAGGAGGTAAGTATGTGGATGCTTCGTGGGGGTGTTGGATAGCGCAAGTGGGGTCACGGGCTCGTGGCGATCGTCGGTTTCCCGCCCCCCGCTCTCTCCCTCCTCATAGTGCTCCGCCCTCCACGGCCCCCCGCCATTCCTCTTTCCCCCTTTTTCTTTTCCGAAGAAGAAACTGCGACAAAATGGTGAAGGTCCGTCTCGTCATCTCCCTCGGCTCCTCCGTCGCCGTTCATCCTGCTCGTCGGCGGGCGCGCGGACAGGAAAAAAACGCGAGCTACACCAAAAGCTTTTGCGGCCGGCCGCCCCCTCGCGAACTGTTGCGCGCGCGGCCCCGCTGAGCCGCCGCGCCCGGCTCCATGGCGCGTGGATCGATCCATGTAGGCCGACGCCGGCTCGGGCCCTTGCCGAGCCGCCGCTTCGGAAGGAAGGGGAGAGAGGAGAAAGGGCGGCACAAATCGACCCTCTTTCCTCTCTCGAGCGCGCGAACGCCCGTCGGCGCGGCTTCTCCCTGCCCAGGGCGTGATCGGGGCGTCTCATGCGCGCCCGGGGATCGCTATGTCCTTGGATGGCTGGCGACGGTCACGTGTGCTGTCGTTGTTGCTCCCCCCCGCCGCTCGTCGCCGCCGCCGCCGCCGCCGCTCGACCGCCCGCCCGCTCACGCACGCCGTCGCCCGCTTGCCCCCCCTCTCTCCTCTCACCACCCCTTGAAACAAAACAGGCGGTCGTCATCGACGCCCGCGCGCACATGCTGGGCCGCCTGGCCAGCATCACCGCCAAGCAGCTGCTCAACGGCCACCACGTGGTGCGTTTGCGAAGACCGCCGTTGCTTCTTCTGTTTCTCTCTTGCTTAGGCCGCCGCCACCACCCCTGTCGTCGCCCGACAAGCGCGCCGCGTCTCACTCCCTCGCCTTCCCCGAAACACCCGACCAACCATCGCCCCCGAACAACACAGGTCGTCGTCCGCTGCGAGGAGATGGCCATCTCGGGCGGCATCGTCCGCCAGCGCGCCAAGTACGAGCGCTTCCTCGACAAGCGCCACAGCACCAACCCGCGCCGCGCGGGGCCCTGGCACTACCGCGCCCCCAGCCGCATCTTTTGGCGCACGCTCCGCGGAATGATGCCTTACAAGACGGCGCGCGGCGCGGCCGCGCTCGACCGCCTCAAGTGCTTCGAGGGCGTCCCCCCCCCTTACGACAAGGTCAAGCGCATGGTCGTGCCCCAGGCGCTGCAGGTGCTGCGCCTGCAGCACGGCCACCGGTGGTGCAAGCTCGGCGCGCTGGCCAACGCCGTTGGGTGGAAGCACCAGGACGCGGTGGCGGCGCTCGAGGCGGCGCGCAAGGCGCGCGCGGCCGACTACTACAGCGCCAAGAAGGCGGCGGCCAAGGCGGCCAAGTGATCAGCGGGATGATGTCGTGGTGTTCGTCGTGGTGTGGTTTGTTTGACGGCGCGCCTCAAGTGTAAAATGAAGGACGGATAACACGACAGCGGCGGCGCGCGCGACCTACAGGCTACTCGGCGTCCGTGAGCACGCGGCCCGCAGCCTCCGCCGCCGCCGCCGCCGCCGCCGACAAAAACTTGGGGGAGCAGCGGCGTCGGGCGTTGGCGTCGAGACGAGACGGGACGACGGAGCGTGGTTTTTGTCCGCCGAATGTGACGGTCGCGCGACCCCACTGATCGGGCATTCTTCTCAGGACACATCGGACCACCCCTTCTCGTGTCTCCCTACTTTGTCTCTTGTCTCGCGCAGCCGACCCTCCATCAGGCAGCTGCTGGCGAAGACTGTTCCTTGCTTCGCCTCTCTCCCTCTCCCACACCCGTTGGGGGGGGCCACCGCAGCTCTCTCGCCGCGCAAACACCAGCGCCAATGCACAACGCAATGCACAGCCGCCGAGCAATGGCGCCAGGCGGTTCCTGCTCCTGCGTCGGCAGGCCGCGGCTCGTCGTGAGAGCGGCCAATTCGGCGGCGGCGGCCGAGTCGGCGGCCGGCGGCGGCGGCGGGCCCGCGCAGCGGCGTCGGCGGCGAACGACGCCCGGCAAAAAAGCGCCGCGCCAGCCACCCCCGCCGCGACCCCCCGCGATCAACGACGACCTCGTCGTCGGCATCGACCTGGGAACCACCAACTCTGCCGTCGCCCGCATCGACCTGCGCACGGGCGCCGCGCGCTGCATCCCAAACGCCGATGGCGACACGCTCACGCCGTCGGTCGTCGCGTTTGTCGGCGGCGGCGGCGGCGGCGACAAGGCGCCCCCGCCCCTGGTGGGCCTGTCCGCGCGGCGGCAGGCCCCGTCCAACCCACGCAACACGTACAGCAGCGTCAAGCGCCTGATCGGGCGGCGGCGGGACGATCCGGCCGTCGAGGAGGAGGCGCGGCGCCTGGCCGGCAGGGGCGGCGGAGGAGGCAAGGGCAAAACGGGCGTCGGCGCCGGCGCGGGCCGCATCGTCGCCGACGACGACGGCGCGGCCGTCCTGCTGTGCGACCACACTGCCACGGGCACGCTGTACCCGGAGGAGGTCTCGGCCCTGGTGCTCGCCCGCCTCCTCGAGGACGCCGAGCGCGAGGACGCCCAGCTGCGGGCGGCAGCCGCCGCCGCCGCCTCCTCCTCGAGCGACGGCGGCGGCGACAACAGCGGCCCCCCCGCCGCCGCCACCGCCGCCTGCCCCCCGCTTGCCCCCCCCCGCCGGATCACCAAGGCCGTCATCTCGGTCCCGGCCTACTTTGACGACGCGCAGCGCGAGGCCACCGTGCAGGCCGGGCGCCTGGCGGGGCTGGACACCGTGCGCCTGATCCGCGAGCCGATCGCCGCGGCGCTCGCGTACGGGGTGGACCTTCAGCGCCGCGCCGCGCGGCGCGCGCAGCGTAGGGGCGGCGCGCCCGCGCCGCCGGACGCCGCCGCGACCTTCTCCGGCGCCGGTGGCCCGGCCTCCGCCCCGGACGGCGACGACGAGCCCGACGAGCAGACCGTCCTGGTCTTCGACCTGGGCGGGGGGACCCTCGACGTCTCGCTGCTCGAGGTGGGCGGCGGCACGATCGAGGTGCTTTCGACGGGCGGCGACGCCCGGCTCGGGGGGGACGACTGGGACGACGCCGTCGTCTCCTGGCTGCGCGAGCAGATCGGCGGGACAGCTTTGGGGGACGCGGACGGCGAAGCGGCGCTGTCGGCGCGCCTCAAGGCCTTGGCCGAGTTTGCAAAGGTGCAGCTGTCGGGCGCCGAGGCGGTCGACCTGACCGTTCCCGTCGGGGGGGGCGGAAGCGGAAGCGGCAACGGCGGCGGCACCGCCAGCGGCGGCAGCAGCAGCGGCGACCCCCGCCGCAAGGTTGTGCGCCTCACGCGCGCCAAGCTTGACGAGCTCTCCGCCCCGCTGTTCCGCCGCGCGCGCCTGCCCCTGGACGCGGCCTGCTGGCAGGCGGGGATAGACCTGAACGAGGCCGTCGCCGAGGCCGAGCGGAAAAAGGCGTCGCTCCTGAAGCGCGGCGCGCCCGCGTGGAAGCGCGAGATGGTCCGGCCGGACATGCGCCCGCGCGTGGGCTCGCGCGCCCCACTCTCCCGCGTGCTTCTGGTGGGCGGGGCGACGCGCATGCCGTCGGTCGCGGCGTTCGTGCGCAACATGACGGGCTTACACGAGTCGCGGATCGTGGGGGGCAGCGGCGGCGCGCGGACGCTGGCCGCGCCGGGCCGCGCCCGCGGCGGCACCAACAGCAAGGGCGAGGGCGAGGGCAAGGGGGCGGTCTCGGCGCTGCTGGTCGACCCCGACGAGGCCGTGGCCCTGGGCGCCGCGGTGCAGGCGGGCGTGCTGCAGGGCGAGGTGGGCGACGTGATGGTGCTCGACCAGTGGCAGGCGTCGCTCATGCGCGCGGCGGCGCAGCTGGCGCTCCTGCAGCAGGGGCCGGCGGCGGCAGCAGCGGGGGCTGGGGCGACAGCGGCGGCGGGGGGCGGCGCGGCCGGCGGCGACGACGAGGACGGCCTGAGTGGCGCGGCCAAGGTGGCCGAGCTGCGGGCCCGCCTCGCGCGCGACTACGACATGAGCGAGGCGCCTGCTCAGATGCGGGCCGCGCTGCGCGTCGAGGACGAGGCGGAGGAGGACGAGGACGAGGACGAGGATTGGTCTCTGCTCGATCTGAGCGGGCTCAAGGCGGCGAGCGACGACGGCGACGACGGCGGCGACGACGAGGAGGGGGAGCGCGACGAAGACGCGCGGCCCGCGCCAGCGGCCCTGCGAACGACACTCCCGCGCGAATAAATAACGCCCTGTGACCCCTCGCTCCTTTTTGGAACAAAGCCATGCCTCCAACGTGATGACGGCGGGACGAGCCGCGCGCGCCGCGCGCTGAACAACGCTGAGCGAGCACCAATCGGTGTCGAGCACCAATCGGTGTCGAGCCCGGCATCCGTCTTGAGAACAGACCAAGAGCGATGGAGGAAGGAGGCGAGGGAGAGGGCGGGATCGACGACCTGCTCAACGACCTCCTCGGGGTCGGCGCGACGGCGGTCGCTGACGAGGCGGCGGCGATCACAGACGAGGCGGCGGAGAGGCCGGCGAGCGTCGGGGACGCCGGCGCCGACGACGACGCAGAGGCGCGGCACGAGGCGCCAGGACCCTATGGCGCAGCAGCAGCAGCAGCAGCAGCAGCGGAGGCAGCAGGGTCGTCGCCGCCGCCCGTCGGAGCGGCGGCGCCGTCGGGACCGCGCACCGCCGCGGCCACGGGCGACGACGACTGCGACGGCGCCGGCGGCGGCGGCGGCGAAGACGGGCGAGCGGGGGGCGAGCGCCTCGAGACGCTTTCCGAGGAAGAGGAGGAGGGGGAGGGGGTCGAGGCCCGAGCGAACGGCCGAGGGGGCCCGGCGGCGCTCGCGGCCAGCCTCGCGGCCGTGCGACCCCCTCTTGCTCCGCAGCGCCCGCCAATGCCGCCGCCGCCGCCGCTGCCGCGCCCCCCGTCGGCGCCGCCCGGCGCCTCCGCAGCCGCAGCCGCAGCCGCAGCCGCGACGGCCGACTACAGCTTCCATCCGGACGACGACGACGACGACGGAGAGCAGCACGGAGAGCAGCCCTACTCCCCCACGCGCGAGATCGCGCTCCACACCCGCGGGGCGTGGCGCGACGGCTGGCTGCCGAGCGGACGGCCGGACGCCGCCGGGGCCATGGTGGGGGGGCGCGCGCTGCTGAGGCTGGACGAGCCGGGCGGGGGCGGGGCGATGGCGCTCCTGCGGCAGCAGCACGGCGAGGCGCGCGCGATCGCGGCGGCGGGGCAGCTGCTGGCCGTCGGCACGGCGACGGGCGAGGTGGTCGTGCTGCAGCTGCCGTCGCAGGCGGCGGCGGCGGCAGCCGCAGCCGCGGCCGCGGCCGGGGCGGCAGCAGCGGCAGCGGCGGCGGCGGCGGCAGCAGCAACCACAGGTGGAGGGTCCGCCCAGCCACAGCAACCGCCCGTGCCCCCGCAGCCGCAACCGCAGGTCGTTTGGCACCTGCCCGCCCCTCCGCCCGTCCAGGACCACCCCCACCGCCACGCAGCGGCGGCGGCGGCGGCCGGCGCCCCGCCGTCAGCGCTCGGGCCGCGGCGGCTCCTGGACGCCGCGACCACGGTCGCCTTTTCCCCAATGAACAGCCCGTCGGACCCGCTGTGGCTCGCCGTCGGGCACGCGACGGGCTCCGTGGCTGTGTGGGACCTGTCGCGCCGGCAGCCGAGGCACGTGGCGTGGCTCGCGTCGCACACGGGCCGGGCGCCGGTGGCGCACGTGTCGTTTTTTCCGGGGCGCGGCGCGTTGCCGCCTTTGGCGGCCTTGGGCGGAGGGGCGGCGGCGGCGGCAGCGCCCTTGTCGACGACGCCGCCGCCGCCATCCTTCTCTAGCGACGTCTCTTCCTCTCTGACGCTAGACGAGGAGTCTCTGTCGCTCGTCACGGTGGACCGCCGGGGCCGCATCGCCCTGCACGCGTTCGCCGGCGTCCCTGGTGGAGGCGGCGGCGCCTCGTCCGCGTCGCCGTTGCGGGGAGGCGGAGGGGCGGACGCCGGCGTCGTGTCCCGCGTCGTGGCCGACGACGGCCGCTTCGGGGGCCCCGTGCTGGCCCTGCACCACCTGACGCCCTTTGTGGCGCCCGGCTCTGTCGCGGCAGGGCGAGGGAACGAGCGGGAGGACGGCGACGACTGGGGGACGGCCGCGACGGCGGCGGCGGTGACGGGCCCCGTCGCGGGCGACGGCACCGTCGCCATCGTGACGTGCTCGGCCGTGCACGTGGCGCGCTTCCGCCCGCTCTCGGGCGACCTGGTCGAGCTGTACCGCGTCCTCCTGTCGCCCACGCCGGAAGATGGCGGCGGGGCGGGCGACAGGGCGGCGCCCCCGCCGCCGCCGCCGCCGCTGCTCGAGCCGCCGTCGGCGGCCTGGGCGCCGCACCACCGCCCGGGCGCGGCCGCGTCCGGAGCGGCGGCCGCCCTGCTGGCCGACGGCGACGTGCGCGTGCCCGCGGCCGTGCTGGCCGTGGCGCGCGGGTCGCGTGTGGCGCTGTGGCGCGTGCCGCTCCTCGGCGACCACGGCAGCCTCGCGCGGGAGGACCCGCAGCAAGGGCGGCAGCAGCAGCAGCGCATTAGCGGCAGCGGCGGCAACGTAGGCCACGCCGCCGCGCAGCGGCCGCGCCACCAGCGCGCGCTCGAGGCCGCGCTCGCTGACGAGAGCGAGCTGCAGCAGCTCGCGGTGCTCCTCCCGCCCCGCCTCATCGGCTCGTGGCATCAGGGCGACGACGAGGACGGAGAGCAGCAGCAGCAGAAGCGGCAGCAGCAGCAGGTCGGAGGGGAAGGAGCGGGCGGGGGGCAGCGGGCGCCGCCGCCGCCGCCGCCGCTACCGCCACGAGACAATCACAACGGCAGCGGCGGCGCCAACCCTGTCCTGGCCCTGCACTGGCTGGACTGCGACGCGCTCGCGGCGGTCCGCCAGCAAGGCCTCTGCGCGCAGCTGGTGGTGCTAGACGCGGCCGCCGCTGGTGCCTCTGCCGATGCCGCTGCCTCCGCTGCCGCCGCCGACGACACCAGCACAACCGGCGCGGCCGTCCTCCGGGCGGGCGAGTCGGTCGAGTGGGCCGACCCCTTGCCGACCGCCCCGCCTTTGCGCGAGCACCTGGCCTGGATGGCCGGCTTCCAAGGCACCAACGAGCAGCTGCGCCTGCGCCAGGCCTTTGCGCGCTCGTGCGTCGCCGCCGTCGCCGGCGCCGGCCCGCGCCTTTTCTTGCTCGGCAGCGACGGCGCTCTCTACTGCGGCCGCCTCATGTCGTGGAGCGAGCGCCTGGCGATGCTGCGTGGCGTGCAAAAGTGGCGCGTGGGCGTGGCTTTGGCGCTCGAGATGCGCCAGCGGGCCGTCGCCGCCGCCGCCGCCGCCGCCGCCGCCGCCGCTGCTGCTGCTGCTGCTTCTGCGAGGAGGCCCGGTCAGGCACCAGGGTCCGTCCGGCCGCCCTTGTCGCCGTCGCCGCTCGACATCAGCACCCTGGCGCGCTGCTGGGGCGCCGGCGCCGACCCGGCCCAGGTCGACCAGTGGCTGCTGAGCCTGGCCCTGGGCCTGGCCGCTGCAGAGCTGCGCGACGCGGCGGCGGCGGCAACGCCCCCCGCTCCCCCCGCGCAAACGCCCGGGGCGCCGCCGCCGCCGCCGAGGCACCCTTCGCAGCAGTCGCTGCACCGTGTCGCGCGCGTCGTCGTCGGCGCGTGCCTGTTGCTCCCCCGACCCGCCGCCGAGGCCGCGCTCTTTGACCGCGTGTGCCCCATGTTTTTGGCCCCCGCCCCAACCGCCGCCGCCGCCGCCTCCACTGCCGCCGACACCCCCACTGCCGCCGCCCCCCCCCCTGTCCGGCTCTCCCTTCTCCTCCCGGCCGCCCGCCGCGCCGCGCTCGCCGAGGCGCTCGAGCCCGCGGTGCTCGGCGGCGCGCTGCGCACGCTGGCGCCCGAGGCCGTGCAGGCGCTGGCCGCGCACTTTTCCGAGGCCCGCCGCGCGCCCCGCCGCGTCGGGCGGGTCGTCCTGCGCCTGCCCCTCGAGGCGCTCGACCTGAACCAGCTGCTGCCCCTGTGCGAGCGGCACCGCCTCCTGGCCGCCCTCGCGAGCGTGCTGTCGCGCATCGGCGACGCGCGCAAGCCCCTGACCGACCTGCTGGCCGCGGCCGCCGCGCCGCGCGGCGCCGCGGCCGCCCTGCTGCCGCCCGCCGCTTCTTCGTCGTCCGCGCGCTCGGCCCTGGCCGCCGAGGCGGCCGAGGCGTCGGGCCTGCTCCTGGCGTATGTGCGGTCGGCGCTGAGGGGCCTGCCGTTTGCGCCGGGGCTGGGGAAAGAAGGCGAGGGCGGGGGCGGGGGAGGGGGTCTGGGCGGGGGCGGCGGCGGGGGCATCGCCGCCGGCAGCCCGGATGAGATGCGGGCGGCGGTGCTCGGCGCCCTGCTCTACGCCCCGCGCGAGGACCTCGCGCGCGAGTGGGCGCGCAGCGGCGCCGCGTGCGCGTGCGCGGCGTGGGCCTCGGCCGTCGCCGCGGGCGCCCCGCCGGCCGTCGCCGCCGCCGCGGGCGCCGCCGCCGCCGACATGGCGCTCGGGCCCGCGCCGCCGCCGCCGCCGCCGCTGCCGCCGCCGCCGCCGCCGCCGGCAGTGGCCTCGGCGTCGCCGCGCTCACTGCCGCCGCCGCCGCCGGCGACGCCTGGCATGCGCAAGCTGGTGGAGGCCGCCCTCGGCCCGGGTTTCTACGACGGCGCGACGACGCGCAGCCGGAGCAGCCGCAGCGGCGGCGACAAAGATGGCGGCGGCGGTGGCGAAGACGAACGGGCGCCCGCCCTCCGCCTGCTGCTGCGCTGCGACCCGGCCGGCGCCGTCGCGGCGCTCAGCGGCGCCACCGACGGGTGGGACGCGCTGGACGGGGACCTGCGCGCGGCCGCGGGCGTCCCGGGCAGGGGGGGCGCCCCGGTCACGGCGTCCCAGGCGCTCGTCGACGCGCTGGTGGCGCTGGTCGAGGCGGGGGCCTTGGAGCAGCCGCATTGGCAGCCGCAGCAGGACCAGCAGCCGCAGCAGCAGCGGCTCGGAGCAGGGGGCGCGGCCGCTGCCGCCGCTGCGGCCGCTGCCGCCGCTGCGGCCGACGCCGCCGTCGCCTCTGCCGAGGCCGCGGCGGCCGCCGAGGCCGCGGTGATGGCCTACGTCGTGCGGCTTCTCAGCGCGGGCCGCGTGAGTGTTGCCCCGGCCGTGGCCGCGCGCCTGCTCGAGCACCTGGCCACGGCTGCAAACGTCGCCGCCGCCGCCGCCGCCGCCGCGTCCGTCCCCGCCGCCGCCGCCGCCGCCTCTGCCGCCGCCGCCTCTGCCGCCACCGCCGCGGCTTCTTTGCGCGAGCGCGACTTTGGCCGCATCGTGCTGGCGCTCGGGGTGGAAAAGGACCCTGCTCTGGCGTCGTCGTCGTCGCCGTCGCAGTCGTCGTCGTCGTCGCCTGGCGCGTCCGGCGCGGGCGCGCCCCAAGCCCCCCTCTCGGCAGAGCAGGCGCGGCGCGCGATCGCGCTCGCCAAGGGCGCGCGCTTTGCTCTCGCTGCCGCGGCCGTGCACCACGTCATGGGCGACTACGCCTCGGCCCTGGACGAGATCCTGGCCGCTCCCGCGCCGCCGCCTCTCGAGGCCTCCGCCGCAACCTCCTCCTCCCCGTCGCTGCCGCGGGAGGCCCGCGACCGGCGCGCCGCCGAGGCCGCCCTGGCTTCCCTGGCCGCCGCGCCCTCGACCCTCGCCGCGGCGCTGCTCGGTCCCCCGTGGCCCTCGGCGTTTTCCTACGCCGCGGCGGTCCTGTCCAACGCGGCTGCGGGCGCGGCGGGCCCTGCCGGGCGCGAGGTGGAGCGGGCCGTCCTGGCCGCCCTCGGCGACCGCGCCGCGCGCCTGGCCTCGCTCGACGCGCCGGCGCTGGGCGCCCTGCTGCTCGCGCATGGCCCTGCGTCGCGCTCGGCCCGCGCGCGGGCCGACTTTCTGGACGCCACCGCGGCGCAGCACGAGCGCGCCGCGGGAGCCGAGGCGTCGCAGCGGCTGCAGCTGGCGCTCATCGGGGCGCTGGTGGCCGCCGAGCGGGCGAGCGCGCGGGCGGGACGGGCGACGGCGGTGGTGAGCGCGGCGGCAGCGCCAACGACAGCGACAGCGTCGGCTTCCTCGGCGTCGATCATGGACCTCCCGGACGTGTTTGACCGCTACTTGCAGCTGCTCTGCCGCTTCGACCCGGCCGCCGTGCTGCCTTTCCTGCAGGCGGCCGAGGGAGAGGCGGGCGGCGGTGCGACCGGCGGCAACGTCAGCGGAGGCGGCGACGACGAGGCCGGCGACAGCGGCGGCGGCACCAGAGCGGCCCGCCGCCCGCAGTACCGCCCGCGCTTCGACGTGCAGACCGCCGTGCGCCACTGCCGCGCCGCGGGCGTCCGCGACGCCGAGGCTCACCTGCTCGAGCGCCTCGGCGACCTCGACGCCGCGCTCGGGCTGCACCTCGCCGGCGTCGCCGTGGCGTGCGGCGCGTACGCCGCGGCGCTGGGCGCCGGAGCCGGCGGTGGCGGGGTCGCTCCCGCGGCCGCTCGCTCGCCGCTCGTCCGGCTGACGGGCTGGGAACACGCCTGGGGCAACGGCGCGGATGCGTCGGCGGGGGCCGCGGACGGCGCCGCGCGCGCGTTGCTGACGTGGCTGCAGAGGGACCCGGAGCAGGAGCTGGTGCCGCCGCAGGATCTGGGTGGGGACGGCACCGGCGGCGGCGGCGGCGGCGGCGGCGGCGGCGGCGGCGGCGGCTCGCCCTCGCGTTGCCCCTGGTCCGCGCGCCTGGGCGCCAGCCCGCCGCTCTCTTTCGCGCGCGCCCATGTTGACCCGCGCCGCTGGCTCGCGCTCACCTCACCGCCCCGCCTGCTCTCCGCGAGAGCCGCGGCCGCCATCGCCGGCGGCGACGGCGACGGCGACAACACGCCTGCGGCGGCCGCTCGCCCCCCGCGCGAGCTCGAGGCGTGCTGGCGCGCGCTCGCGGGCGCCGCGGCCTTTTGCCAACGCAATACGCCCGAGCAGCAGGCGCCCGTGATCGCCGGGGTGGCCCCCGTCGACGCGGCGGCGGTCGCTGCTGCTGCTGCAGCAGCTGCTGCGGCGGCGGCGGCAGCAGCCCGGACGACTCGCGGCAGGGCCGCCGCAGGCGACGCCAACGGCAGCGGCGGCGGCGGCAGCGGTGGCGCAACGCCGCCGTCCGACCCTGCGGCCGAGGAGCGCCGCGAGTCTGACGCGCGCTGGTTCCGCCTGCTGGGCGCGTGCGTCGAGCGTCTGCGGCGGGCGCGCGAGCCGGCGCCCGCCGCAGCCGCGGCCGAGACGGCCGGCCCTCTGGCCGACCCTGGCCTGGCGGCCCTGGTCGCGGCGCTCGAGCAGCGGCAAGGGGGCAGAGGAGCAGCGGACGGCGGCGCCTCGCCGCAGCAGGGGGCGGCGCCAGCGCTGGCGCTGGCGGCGCGCGTGCGCGCCGAGGCCGCGGGCGCCGCCTGCGCGCGCCGCGCCCTCTGCGAGGCGGCCGGGGCGCTGCTCGACGGCGCGCTGGCCGCCGCGGCCGACGCCGTGCCCCTGCCCGCGCTGCTGGCGCACCTGCTCGGCGCGCACGGCGGCGAGCCCGTCGGCGAGTTCCGCCGCGCGCTAAGGGCGCTGCTTGGCGCCGCCGAGCACGAGCGCGCGCTGGCGCTGGCCGCCGCCGGGCTGGTGTCGCGCGGCGCGCACCGCGCCCTCGCGTCCGTGCGGCAGGCGCGCCTGCGCGCCAGCCCGGCGCCCGCGGTGGTGGTCGTCCCGAGCGGCTTGTCGGCGGGAGGCGCGCGAGGCGCGGGAGGCGGGCCGATGCTCGGGGGCCAGCGGCTGCTGCGTGCGGCGGCGGCGGCGGACGCGGCGGCGGCGGCCGCCGGGCGTCAGGGCGGCAAGGCGGCGGCGGCCTTGGGGGAGGCGGCGCGCCTGGGCGTCCTGGGGCGGGGCCCGGGCCGCCTCGCCGCCGGCGGCGCGCTTGACCTGCTGCTAGGGGCGGGCGGCGGCGCCTCGGCGGGCGACCCGTTCCAGCGGCTCGAGGTGCTGCGGAGGGCGCCCGGCGTCGGCGGCGGCGGCGGCGGCGGCCTCGGCAGCGGCGGCAGCGGCGGCGACGGCGGGGGCGGGGGCGGGGCCGGCGGTGGGGGCGGTCCTGGCGCCGCCGCCGCCGCTTGGGTCGACGCTGGGCGCGCCCGCCGCCGCCCCGGCTGCCGCCGCCCGCCCGCGTTCGACCTGGCGCGCGAGATGGCGGCGCTGCACGCGGCGACCAACCTGCCGCCGGGCGCGCGCGACGAGCCGCCGCCGCAGGAGGAGGAGGACGGGGCGGCGAGGCGGGCGGCGGGGCGAGGAGCGCGGGCGGCCGGCGCAACGGAGTTGGCGAGGGAGGAGGACGAGGAGGACGGCGGCGGCGGCGAGGAGGAGGAGGAGGAGGGCGGCTTTGACGTGGACGTGCTGTTGAGCTGGAGCCAACAGCAGCTTGGCGGCGGAGTTTAGGTCGTCTTCTGTTCACAAGCTCGGAAGGATGTTGCAGCGGAAATTCTGTGTTTTCACTCTCGGCCGAACGCGCGTCTGCTGCCGTCGTTTGCGGCTCAATGCCGTTGGCGCGGGCGACAAGCAACCTGTTTCTTTCTCGCGCCCCATCCTCTGCCCTGTCTCCCCGCCGCAACCACAACAACGCAACGGTCGCACTAGACCAACTCTCAACACTCAACGCCGATCCACCCCCGAAAGGCACGGCGCGCAAAGCTGACCAGGAATCATCGCGATCGTCGATGCCTCCGCGCCGTCCCCCGCTCGTCGGGGCGGACGATTACGACGACGGATTCCACGACGACGACGATGACTACGACGACGACGACGACGCGTACGACGCGTACGACTTTCACCCGCAGCCGAAAAAGGGGGCGTCGGCGTCGGCGTCGGCGTCGGGCCGCGGCCGAGGGGGCGGCGCCGCTGTCGGCGGCCAAGGAGCAGGAGGAGGAGGAGGGCGGGGAGTGACGACCGCCGTGCGGCCCAGGCCCGCCGCGCCCGCGGCCGCGGCAGGCGCATCCGCGCTCGCGCAAGGACTGTGCGACCCTGCGCCCCGGCGCGGCGACGGCTCGCTCCAGCCGGGTGGTGCGTTTTTGTTCTCGTCCGTCGTTGGGCGCGGCTGCGCGCGAGACGGCGCGCGCTGCCACCGATCGCCCCTCCCCGCCTGACCCAGCATGCCCTCGCTCACGCCTCCTCCCGCATCTCTTCGCACGGGCAACAACAATCACAACCAAACCGTACACATACAGCCGCCGCCAGGCCTCCGCGCGTCCTGGGGGGCATGCCGCTCGCGCCGACGACGGCCGCGGGAGGCAGCGGCAGCAGCGGCGTCGGCGCCGCCGCCCGCGCAGCGTTTGCGTTTGACGGGCCGTCGCCGGACGACGCGGCCATCGCGGCGGGGCTCAAGCCGCGCGTGCCGCCCGCGGGCATCCAGCTCGCGCCCTCCAAGACGCCGACGGTCTCGTCGCTCCCGCGGCGCTCGACCGTCGCCTCTGCAGCAGCAGCGGCCGCCGCCGCCGCCGCCGCCGCGCCCGCCGGCGGCGGCGACGCAGGCGCCGGCTCGCTCGCCGGGCCCATGTCTCGCCTGGCCGTGGCGGCCGCCGGCGCGCGCGGCGGCCGCCCGGCGAGCGACTACCGCCCGGACGCCGGCCTGGCCAAGGCCCTCGCGGCCGCGGCCGCGGCAGAGGACGGCGGCAGCGGCGGCAGCGGCGCAGGCGGCGGCGCAGGCGCAGGCGGCGGCGGCGGGAGCAAAACTTCAAAAACGCCGCTGCATCTGGCCGTCCTCGGCCACGTGGACGCCGGCAAGTCGACCCTGATGGGCCGGCTGCTGCACGACCTGGGCCGCGTGCTTGAGCGCGACGCCCGCCGCCACGCGCGCGAGAGCGCCGCCGCGGGCAAGGCCTCGTTCGCGTGGGCGTGGGCGCTCGACGAGCGGCCCGAGGAGCGCGCGCGCGGCGTCACGACCGACGTCGCGCTGGCGCGCTTTGAGACGCCGCGCCACCGCGTCACGCTGCTGGACGCGCCGGGGCACCGCGACTTCGTGCCGGAGATGATCGGGGGCGCGGCGCAGGCGGACGCGGCGCTTCTGCTGGTCGACGCGTCGCCCGGGGCATTCGAGGCTGGGTTTGGCGGCGGCCAGACGGCGGAGGGCGGCGGAGGGGCGGTGGGGCTGGCGGCGTCTCGAGCAGGCCCGGGAGGCGGCGGCGGCGGCGGCGGCGGGCAGACGCGCGAGCACGCGCAGCTCGCGCGAGGCATGGGCATCGAGCAGCTGGCCGTCGTGGTCACCAAGCTGGACGCGTGGGAGGCCGCGCGGGGCGCAGGCGCGGGCGCGCGAGCAGGACCGACGGGCCAAGGCGGCGGCGGCGGCGGCGGCGGCGGCGGCGGCGGCGGCGGCGGCGGCACAGGCCACGCCGGCGCGCGCGAGCGATTCGAGAGCATCAAGGCGGCCGTGGCCCCGTTCTTGCGGTCGTGCGGCTTCCGCGACGCGGCCGTGCAGTGGCTGCCCGCCGTGGGCCCCGCGGGCGACAACCTGACCGTGGCCCCGCGCGCGGCCCCACCGTCCTCCTCCTCCTCTCCCTCCTCCCCCGAGGCGGCGGCGGCGGCGGCGGCGGCGGCGGCGGCGCCGAGAAGCGCGCTGGCGGGGTGGTGGCGCGACGGCCCCACCGTCGTCCAGGCGATCGACGCGTTCGTCCCGCGCCCCCGCCTGACCGACCTGCCCCTGCGCCTGCCGGTGCACGACGTCGGCGGCAGGGGGGCCGCGGGCCCGGGGAGCGGCGGCGTCGTCGTGGGTGGCAAGGTCGAGTGCGGCGCGCTGGCGGTTGGCACGCGGGTGGTGGTGGTGCCGGGCGGCGGCGGCGGCGGCGGAAGAGCATACGGCGGCAGCGCGACTAGCGGCGGCGGCGACGGCGGCGGCGGTTACAGCTCCGGCGCCGCTCAAAGAGGGCCGCGCGCCGAGATGCTCGTGGTCAAGAGCCTCGAGGTCGGCGGCCTCCCCGCGCCCGTCGCGCGCGCGGGGGACAATGTCGACGTCGTGCTCGCGCCGGCGGCCGGCGGCGGCGGCGGCGCGTCCTCGTCGTCGTCGTCGGCCGACGCCGCCACGCGCCTGCTCTTCCCCGGCGCCGTGCTCTGCCACCCGGACTTCCCGGCCGCCGCCGCCTCGCGCGTCACGCTGCGCCTCCTGCTGCTGCCCGACCTAAAGGTGCCCCTGCTGCGCGGCGCCGCCGTCACCCTGCACGCCCACTCGGCGCGCGAGGCCGGGCGCGTCTCGGCGCTGCTGGCGCTGCTCGACCCGCGGACGGGCGCCGAGCTGCGCGCGCGGCCGCGGTTCCTGACCGCGGGGCAGGCGGCGCTTGTGCAGGTGGAGCTGGCGCGGCCCGTGGCGCTCGAGCCCCACCAGGGGGAGATGCGGGCTCTGGGGCGCGTGGCGCTGCGGCTGGGGTCGGCGACGGCGGCCGTCGGCGTGGTCGTCAGCGTAGACGACGACGACGACGACGACGACGAGGGGGCGTGAAGCCTTTTTTTGCTTTTTCTTTCTCTTCTCTGCGCCACACGGCCGTTGTTTAAGAGATTCGGTTGGAGTCGTAGCGGGCTTTCTGCACAGGGCCGGGCGCTGCTGTCCCGCCGATCGAGCGCGTATGTTTCAACACGAGAGGGGGCATCGACTCGGCGTTTTTTTGCCTCGTTGGTTGGAGGAGAAGCGGCGCGAAGCGGCGCGCAGGGCGCGTTTGTGCCCGCACCGTTATTTTCCCAAAAGTCCGAGACAAGGAAAGCGAGCGGAAACGAAAGGGCAGGGTTTGGGGCAAAATCGTGGGGGGAGGGCCCAAAAGGGGCTCCTCACAATGCGTGGTGCCGGCATGGTGGCGGGACATCAAGAAGGATGGCGTTGGTGTTTATTTTCCTTATCGTTGAGCGAGCGGCGGCGGCAAAGCGCCGCGCTCGGAAGCAAAAACTTGAAAGAGAGGAAAAAGGGGGGGAGTTTGGATCGGACAAGGTGCCGATGTCAGTGGTAGCGCGTCGTTTCGTTGCTAGGGCGACGCTCGCTATCTTCGCGGAAAGGGGGCTCAAAGGGAGATCTTCAATTTATGCAAAGCAGGGGGGGATGAGAGGAGCGGGGCGGCCCGGAAGGGCGCCCGCACGCGAAAAAAAAAAAAAAAAAACAAGAAAACTCGGGAGGGAAAGAAGAAAGGGCTTGATCTCTCGACGTCCGCGCCGCCGTAGCACCCGCCCCCCTGCCCTCGCCGTCGGTCGTCCTCACTACGTCTGCGCGGGCTGCAGCAGCTGCACGCGCCCGTCGTCCCACGCGGCAAGGTCCACGCCGAACCCCTCGGCAATCGCGGCGCCGCTGCCGTTGTCGGCGCCGCCGGCGCCGCCTGCAGACGAGCCCCACGAGGAGGAGGAATGGTGCACGACGCCCGAGGAGGGCGGCACGACGAGGACGCCCTGGACGCCGGCGACGAGGTCCTCGACGTCCGAGGCGGCGAAGCGGGCCTCGAGGCGGCGGGGCTTCTTGCTGGGCGCGGCGGCGGAGGAGGCCGCGCCGCCACCGCCGCCGCCCCCGTTGGCGCCGTCGACGGCGGCGGCAGCGGGCGCGCGCGTGGCGGCGGCGGCGGCAGACGAGGCGGCGCCGGGCGCCGCGGCGGCCGAGGCGTCGGCCTCCGAGGCCGACAGCGGTGACTCGATCACCGCCGCCGCGCAGCAGATGACCACGATCGACGTCAGGTCCACGCGGTGCTTGTAAGCGAGGAAGCGCAGCGCCAGCGCGCGCGACGCGCGCAGCGGCGTCACGTGCAGCCGCGTGGCGGCGCCGTCCAGCTGCGCGCACACCTGCGTGCGCAGGCCGCCGCGGCGGAAGCGCCGGCGGATGCGCCCGACCACCGCGAGCTGCTCGTGCGCGGCGAGGCCGTGGTCGCCCGGCGCGATGGCGGCGGCGGCGATGCCGTCCTCGGTGCGCGCCAGGGCGGCCGCCAGCGCCGCGCGGTCGACGACCACGGAGCGGCGCAGCGTGACGAGCAGGTGGTGCGCTCCCGCGTCGGCGCCGACGGTGATCGAGGGGCGCGTGAAGGAGAGGCGGCCGCCGGCGGCGGCGGCCATGGCGAGGCAGGGGGGCAAGGCGAGAGAGAAGGAGGAGGCGCGGGCGGCCGGGGGCCGGGCGGCCTCGCCGCCGCCGACGCCGCTGGCGCCGGCGTCGCCGGCGTCGACGGCGCCGGCGGCCGCGGCCGCGGCGGCGAGCGCGGCCGAAGCGTGGGACGCTAGGGCGGCGGCCGGGACCGGCGGCAAAAAGTTGCGCTCGGCGATCGACTGCGCCATGACGCGGCGCACGCTCACCTCGTCCCACTGGTGGCCGCCGATGTGCGCCTCGAACTGCTCGTCGAGGACGGGCTCGGGAGGCGGCGGGAAGGAGGAAAACGAGGAGGACGACGAGACGCCGCCGCCCGCCGCGCCCGCCAGGCCCGCGCCCGCCGCGCCGCGGCAGTACCAGATCTCGCTGCCGGCCTGGCAGATGGCAAAGTCGAGGTCGTCGAGCGTCAGGCCCGCGGGCGCAAGCAGCTCGGCCGTCTCCTGCAGCCCGTACATGGACGCGACGCCGACGCCGACGGTCTGCCCCGCCGTGGCCGCGAGGCCCAGCAGCGCGCGCCCCTTGCGCGCGAGCAGCGCGGAGAGGCGCGCCATCGAGTCGACGCTGTCGATCGAGAAGACGATGTACTTGTCCTTGACGTGCGGCAGGCAGCCGCGCGGGGGCGGCTGGGGTGGCGTGGCGGTGCAGGTGCCGGAGGCCGAGGCGTTGGCGGCGCCGGCGGGCTCTGCGGCGGCGGTGCCCGCGGCGGCGACGAGGCCATCGGCGGTGCCGAGCCCCTCCGGCAGCCCCGTCGGCGCCGTCACCGCGGACGCCAGCCGCGACGGCGGAGCGGGGGCGGCGGGCGCGGCCGCGGGCGCGGCGGCGGCGGCCGCGGCCGCGGCCGCGCCGCCAAGCTCGCTGGCCGAGGCGCGCGAGGGAAAGTCGGGGATCTGGCCGGGACCACTGCCCGCGCCGGGGCCGGCGCCGCTGTACGAGGGCCGCAGCGCCGCCTCGTCGAGAGACAGGCGCGCCGTGGCCGCCTCGAGGCCGGCGGCGGCCGCGCCCACGGGCGACGGCGGCGCCACCAGGGCGCCGCCCGCGCCGCCGTCGCCGCCGCCGCCGCCGCCCTGGTCTGCGTCGTCGTCGTCGCCGATGCCGAGGGCGTCGACCATGCCGCCGGCCCCGTCCGCGTTGCCGGTGAACGAGGGGCGCTGCGCGAAGGAGACCGCCGAGGCGCGGCGGCTTCCGGCGGCAGCGGGCAGCACGGCCAGCAGCTGCAGGTCGCTGCCGCCGCCGCCGCCGCCGCCCTCGCCGCCGCCGCCGTCCGTCTTCCGCTCGCCGCCGCTCTCGCCGGCGCCCGCGCCGCCGCCCGCCGCCACGCCCCCGCCCGCCCGCAGCAGGTCGTCCAGGCTCGCCGACAGCGTCGACCGCGCCACCCGCCGCACCCGCCGCAGCCGCTGCGCCTTCTCCCCCTCGATCGCGCCCAGGTACCGCGCGCAGTGCGACGGCCAGCTGTAGGCGTGGATCTGAGAGGTGCCGCTCGCCGAGCACTCGTCCCACAGCGCCGGGGACGTCAGCAGCTTGAGCAGGGCCGCGCCGACCGCGCGGCTGTCGGTCGGGTCGACGAGTAGGCCGTTGCGCAGGGTGTGCACGATGTCGACGGGCCCGCCGTTGCGCGTGGCGACGATGGGCACGCCGTGCGCGCCGGCCTCGATGAGCGTCAGGCCGAAGGGCTCCTGCAGCGCGACGTTGACGAACACGCCGCGCGTGGCGGCGGGCAGCAGGTAGATGTCGCTGACGTCCGACTGCGCGTGCTTCTTCGGGTAGGCCACGGAGCCGTACAGGTCGTACTGGTCCACCAGCCGCAGCACCTCGGACAGCACCTTTTGCGACCCGGGCGCCATCTGGTCGATCGACCCGCGGTTACCCATCACGAGCACTAGGTTGGCGACGTCGCGCAGGGGGCGCAGCTGCCCGTACGCGCGCACGAGCGTCGCGATGTTCTTCTTGGCGTCCGGGCGCGACATGGCGAGGATGACGGGCTTGCGCGGGTTGCGCAGGAAGCGGAAGATCTCGCCCCAGATCGGGGGGTCCTCAGGCGGGGGGCCGAACGGGTTGGGCGCGGCGATGGCGCCTGCGCCGCCCGCCGCCGCCGCCGAGGGCGTGCCGGGCCCAGGCGTCGCGGCCGACGACGTGCAGGCCGCGAGCACGGGCGCCGCCGCGGACGAGCTCCCAAAGGGGCCCGACGCGGCGAGCGCGAGCGCCGCCGCCGAGGCCGCGCCCGTCGGCGTCGGGCCGCCGCCGCCGCCGCCATTGCCGTCAGGCGCGGCCGACGCTGCCGCCGACGCCGCCGCCAGGTTGGTGCGCGCCAGCTTGAGCTGCCCGTAGCTCAGGATGGGCGGCGGCGCCAGCGAGGCGATGTACTCCATGCCCGTGGGCGCCGTCGCGAGCCCGCTGCCGTTGGCCGCGAGCGCGTCGCCCCCGCTGCAGCCGCCGCCGCTGCTGCTCTCGACCTGCAGCAGCTGCTGCTGCGCCTGCTGCGCCTGCTGCGCCTGCTGCGCCGCCAGCGCTACGCGCCGCAGCGCGTCCCAAGGGTCCTCGGGCGGCGCCGGCGCGTTCTTGAGCGACGAAAAGTCGAGCCCCGGCGGAATCACGCGCATTAGCGCAAAGTGGCGCCCGCGCCGCGCGCGCGAGCGCACCACGCGCAGCAAGTCGGCGTTGTACCCGTCGTACAGGCCCCACTGCGCGTCGACCTCCTGCTGCGTCGACGTGAACACCATGAGCGCGGCGTCGAGCGCGCGCTCCTCCGCCTCGACGCGCCGCGAGATGGCGTACGTCGCCTCGGCCTCGCCGCGGCCCATGCTGCCCGTCTGGAGCAGGTGCTCGAGCTTGTTGCGGCCCAGCGAGTGCCCCGTCAGCACCATGTCCACCCCCAGGGTGTGCGCCACCAGGGCCGCCGCCTCGCCCGCGTCCGCGTAGTGCCCGTGCACGGCGTACATCTCGCACGGCTCCCCCGCCGCCACCAGCGCGGCCAGCGTGCGCGACACGTGCGCGATGGCGTGGTCGGCAAACTCGCGCACGTGCGGCCAGAGCTTTTCTTTGCGGAGGTACAGGCCGCTCGGGCCCGCGGGCAGGCGCACGACGTAGGCCCCGCCCAGCTCGCCGACGCGGCCCTCGGACAGCAGCTCCTCGGCCCTGCCGTACTCGTCCGAGACCGAGGGGTCGGCGACGAGGCGGGTGAGCAGGTCGACGCGGTGCACGGCCGGGTGGCGCGCCAGCGCGCGCGCGAGCTCGACGACGTACTTGACCTGCCCGCCCGTGTCCGGGTCGCGGCCGAGCTCCATGCGCTGGCCGCGCACGAGGCCGTGCATCGAGATGAGGGCGCAGTAGAGCTTGGGCACGCGGTCGCCGGTCAGGAGCGAGGTGGAGGAGGGGGCGCCGAGGCCGGCGGCCGCGGCGGCAGCGGAGGGGGGGGCGGGGGCGGCGGCGGCGGGCGGGGGCGCTGCAAACGTAGCGCTCGAGGCCAGGGGCGACAGGCGCGCGCCGGCGCCGCCGCCGCCCAAGGGCGTGAGGGCGAGGCGCGAGGCCGAGGGCGGGCGCGCGTGGACGGAGGGCGGCTGCGCGGCGCCGGGCGGCGAGCGCGCGCGCGCCGCCGACGAGGGCGCCTCCTCGCTCGACTCGCTCGCGTTGCACAGGCCCGCGGCGGCGGCGCCGCCGACGCCGCCGCCGGGCGCGCCCGCCGCCGGCCCGCCGCCGCCGGCCCCAAGGCGCACGCGCAGGTACTGCTGCGGCCGCAGCTTGTAAAGGCCGTCGAGGCCCTCTGCCGTCGAGGAGGACGAGTGGTGGCCGCCGCCGCCGCCGCCGGCGCCGAGGCCGCCCGCGGCCCCCGAGGCCGAGCCCAGGCCGCCCTGCCGCGCCGCCGCACCGACGCCCGCGCCCGCCGCGCTGAGCGCCAAGCCGCTGCCGCTCATGGTCGCCGCCGCCTCCTCGTCCTCGCGCTCGCGCTCGCGCTCCCGCTGCTGCGCGCGAAGCTCCTCCAGCGCGCCCGCGTTGGCCAGCGCCAGCGCCGCCTTGCGCCGCTTCATGCCCCACACGCGCCACGATAGGTACTGCATGCGCGCGTCGCGGTCGGTGGCCAGGCGCAGGTTGGCCGAGTGCGAGACCTTGAGCCACGCCTGCTGGATGCTCCCCTCGTCCATGCCCAGGATCTGCTGCACGTAGTACTTTGTGGCGACGCCGCCCGCGCCGCCGCCGCCGCCGGTCGCGGCCGGGTCGGACGCGTCGGCGCCGTCGCCCGACGGCGAGGAAGGGGTGCCGGGCGTGTCCGCGGCGGGCGCGTTGCCGCCGGCGGCCGCGCCCGCGCGGCGGCGCTGGCGCGCGCGGTACGCGGCATCGTCCGACGCCTTTTGGGAAAACTCGGACGAGAGGCCGGCCGTGAGCTGTTTTTGTTTTTTTGCGTTTCGGCGGCGACAGACGGGCGGGCGGGCAGCGCGTGGTTTCGTTTGGTGTGGGCGTTGTGGTGGTGGTTCGCGGGGTGATGGTCGTGTGATGGTGAGCAGGCGTAGAGAGGGGGAGGGAGGCGCCAAGCTGTCGAAAGTCTGTCTCGACGATTCGAGTGACGACAGCAACACGCGCCCGTGAAATTCGTCCCCGTCTCACCAGCGCGTCCAGGTACGAGTCCACCCACGCGTTCGCCAGGGAGGTGGTTTCCGCCATCGCCGTCGACGCGTCGCTATCCGGGGAGAGGCCGCGGGTGTCAGGCGCGTTTGGTTGATATCCTCCTGTCAGTCAAGAAAGCTTCTTTTGCCCGACAGAAACGCTTCTGCTACGTCTGGGGAGACGGCAGGCAATGCGTCGCTCTGAGCGCGAGGCGCGTGTGCTGCAGGGCCATCAACGGGAGGAGCGCTCGCGGGCGCGCGCGCGGCAGTTGATTTTGACAGAGGGAGAGGTTGCAGAGGGGACGAAAGAGCCGAAACTCCGCGCGTTCTGTGCGTTCGTGCAGGAGGCTGCAAATGTCGACAAAGAGCGCGAGTACGTGTGTGGGTGGGTGCTGTTGTTGCTGTGGACGGCGCTTTGCTTTTGGCAAAAGAACTCGAGCTATCGGGGAGCTCCCGGAGTCTTTTTGAGACGCGCGCACGACGACCCCAACCCCCCGCGATGCACTGCCCGCACTGGACGTCCAACATGCGACGCTTACACCACCCCCCTACGAAACAATCCGCGGAAACATGCACAGATTGGCGCGCGCGGCGTCCACGAGCAGACAAAACCACCACCGGCGCCTTGGGCTCGATCGCCGTCGGCGTTCGATCGAGCAGTCGATCGGCGGTGGCGCGTCGGCCGGCGCCCTCCTCGTCCTCGTCGGCCGAGCTCGCCTTCCTCCTCCTTCCTCTTTCCTCCGCACCTTCCACCCTCCCCTCGGTCGCCCCTGGCCCCAGCCGCGCGACTAGGCGCCCCTAGTTACCCCCCCGCGCCCCCCGCGGGCGCGCGAAACATGAAAAGGTGCCGGGGGGGGGGGGGGAGACAAAAGGACGCCGGGCCAAAGCGGCGGCGGCGGCGGTCGATCGGCGGCCCCGCCCGCCCGGCCTCACACGGCCGCCGCCGCCACGCTCGCCCTCGCCGCCCCAAAGGCGCCGACCAGCGCGCCCAGCTGCAGCCGCTCGCTCGTGCCGTACGCGAGGCGGTGCTCGGTGTCGGCCAGGGCCTCGATCAGATCGATGCGCGTCGCGGTCGGGAGGGACTCGATGCGGAACACCCACCTGTTGTCGGGCGGGTTGTTGTTGGTTGTTGCGTTCGCTCGTTTGATTTTTGGGGGAGAGGGGGGTGAGGGCAGTTGGGGGCAGGTGGCGCTGAGAGAGGGCGGCACGAGTCGCCGGCCTCTTCGAACTTGCGATCGTTTTTTTGTTGTTAGGGTCGTTGGGCGGGAAGGTGCCGGTCGGCTAGGAGCCGGCGGGAGGAAGGTGCGGGAGCTGCGCCGCCGCGGGGCGCGGAGCTGTGCGTTAGGAGCCCGCGCGCGCGGAAAACCGCCGGCGGTTACTTTCTGCGCGAAAAAAGGCCGGAGCAGGCGCGGGAGGCCGGCGCGACTCGGCACACGCGCCGCCGCCTTCCCCTTTTTTTTTTCCTGGCCGGGGGGGGACCGGGCCGGCCTTCCCCCCCCCCCCCCCCCCCCCCCCCCTTTCTCCCCCCCCCCCCCCCCCCCCCCCCTTGCCCCGTTTTTTCCAACCGCCGCCGCGATCCCCCTTTCACGATCCGAACCGAAACAACGACTCACGGCTGCAGCTCCCGCACGATGTCCGCCAGCCCCACCCCCTTGTCGACCTGCAGCCGCTGGATGCGCCGCATGCAGTCGTTGAAGGGCTCGTTCAGCAGCCACTTTGCCACGTCGGCCACGTCGGCCGGCCGCGGCGCGCCGGCCGTCGCATAGACCGCCTTTTCGTCGACGCCGCCCTCCGGCGCCGACATGTGGCACGCCTGCAGGATGTTGAGCGACCGGCGCATGTCCCCGCACCCGAGGGTCACGAGGGCGTCCATGCCGCCCTCGCCCAAGGTCACGCTCTCGGCGGCCACCACGTGCGCGAGCCGGGCGCGCGCGTCGGCCGCCGCTAAAGGGGCGAAGCGGAAGCGAGTGCAGCGCGACTGCAGCGCGGGGATCACTTTGCTGACGTAGTTGCAGATGAGGCAGAAGCGCGCGTTGCGGGTGTACTTCTCGATGACTGTGATGGCGCCATTGGTTGGTTTGGTTGGTTGGTTGGTTGAAGGCGGGATGAATTGTTTCGGGCGGGTGAGCGCGCGCAGAGGGGGGGACGCTGATCGTCCTCGTGTGTCCTTCCGCTTTTCTCTCGCTCTCTCTCTCTCTCTCTCTTGCGCGCGAGCCCCACCCCCCAAGGCTCCTCCCCTCACCCCGCCGCAGCGCAAACTGCGCGTCCTTGGTCATGGCGTCGCACTCGTCCAGCACCACCAGCTTGAACTGGCTGCTGAACACCGAGCGCGTCGACGCAAACTCTTGAATCTCGCGCCGCACGACGCCGATGCCGCGGTCGTCCGAGGCGTTGAGCTCGAGCACCATCGACGCCATCTGGCGGGCGCCGTAGATCTGGCGGGCGACTGCGAGCACGGTGGAGGTCTTGCCTGTGCCGGGCGGGCCGTAGAGGAGCAGGTGGGGGAGGCGGTTCTCGGCGGTGAGGCGCTTGACTGTTTTTTTTGGGGGGGGGGGCGTCGCGTTTTTTGAGAGGGGGGGTCGGGGCGCCGGTGAGAGACAGCCGAGCGGCGGCGACAAAGGGGAGGAAAGAGAGAGAAGCAACGGGCCAAATGTTGTACCTAACTGGTGTCGATGATGTCCTTGTGCGCGGCGACGTCGTCGAGGGTGCGCGGGCGGTACTTCTCGATCCACGGCTGGTTGCTGGCCTGGTTCTGGTTGTGGTTGCCGCCGTTGCCCGCGGGCTTGCCGCCGGCGCCGGCAGCGCGCGCGCGATCAGCGACGGGCGTCGCGTCGCCGTCGGTCGCCATCGGCGCCGGCGCCGTTCCTGCTGCTGCTGCCGCCGCCGCCGCCGCCTCTGTGTCCGCCATGGTGGTAGCCGTCTTCGGCGGCAGCAGGGGTCAGGCTGCCCGCGGCACTGGCCTTGACAAAAGTGGAGCGTTCGCCTCTTAGGGGCGGAGGCACCGTTTCAAAACACTCCTCTCTCTCTCTCTCCTCCCGAAACTTTCGGGTGAGGTTTTCTCTGCGAGGGGGAGGTGCGAGCGCTGTTGTGACTGTTTGTTGAGCGAGCGATGCGGTTGTGGATGGGATGTGGCTGTGTGTGTGCTTCGAGCGAGAGAGAGCGCGGGCGCTTCTTGCTTCTCTCGTCGAGCGTCTCCCCCCCCTCCGGGAGGCCAGCTCTCCGGCATCGCTCACTCACACATACAAGTCCACGCCCCCATCCTCCCCAGCGCAATCCAAACATGCTGCTACAATCGCACACACGACCGCACGCACACCGAACGGCTTCGAGCCTCCCCGAGCACAACACACACGATCACAAATTTTGAAAAGGGGGAAAGAAGAGCTGTCGATTCGGATTCGCGCGCGCTCCTGTCTCCTGCCTTGCTCCGCGCGCGACCAGGCGGCGCGCGCGGTGGCTGCGTAGAGCGCCGCCGCACCAAGGCGTCTCCACAGTGCCAACGCCAAAGACGCCACCGAGACAGAAGAAGAGCAGACCGCGATGTCGGGTCGCGCGCCGCCGGCGTCGGGCTCGGCGGGGGCGGGGGGAGGAGGGCGGCAAGAGCAGCAGCAGCAGCAGCAGTCCCAGCAGCAGCAGCAACCCCCGCGCGCCGCCCCCGGCAACTACGGCGCCAGCACCGGACCGGGCGGCATCGGGCGCTCGGCCGTGGGCCGCCCCGTCGCGGTCGGCGCCGCGGCCGCCGCGGGCGCGTACGGCGGCGGCGCCGGCGGCCGCGGCGTCGCCTCGCTCGACCCGAAGCAGCAGCAGCCGCAGCAGCAGCAGCTGCCTCCCAGCAGCCAGCCCTACGCGTCGTCCCGCGCTGGCGGCGGCATCTCCGCTCGGCCGGCGGTCGCCGCCTCGCTCGGCCCGTCGCCCTCGCCGCCCCCCCCTTTCTCGGGAGCGGCTGCTGCCGCCGCTGTCGCCGCAGCCGCCGCCGCCGCCGACGCCGCTGCTGCCCGCCGCCGCCCCCCCGCCCGCTCAACCACGGCCGCCGCCGCGAGCTTCTCTCTCCGCACCAACGGCGACCTGTTTTGCGTGACGGACCAGGACATGGAGGAGCCCCTGGTGCGGGGGGTGCCGTGCGTTGCGGACACCGGCGCGGGGTCGCAGGCCGCGGCCGAGTCGCGGACAGCCGACGGCGACGACGACGACGACGCCGCGGCCGCCGCCGCCTCGGCCGCCGCTGCCGCCGCAGCCGCCGCCACGGCCGCCGCCGCCCTGGCCCCGCTCGCCCGCCCGGCCGTCGTGCCGGCCTGCTCCCCGGCTTGGAACCAGGCGCGCCCGTTCCTCTCCGCGGGCCTCCAGCTCCTGCTGGACGGCGAGCCCGTGGCGCTCGAGGCAGGCCCCGGAAGCAGCGGCGGCGGCGGCGGCACCGCCGCCGACGGCGAGGCGGCAGGCCCCGCGCTGCTGCCGCCGCACGACCCCCCGGCCCCGCCCACCCGCCTGGCCGCCGAGCGCGCCGCCGACCCCCCGCCCGACTTCAGGGCTGTCCCCCTGGCCGCTCAAGAGGCCGCGCTCGTCGACGACCTGCTCTACGCGTTCATGGGCGTCGAGGGCCGGTACGCCCGCTGCGCCGTCGCGCGGGGGCCCGGGCCCGGCACCTCGCGCGGCCCCCGCGTCGCCTTTTTCCTGCGCGCCCCGCCCGGCCTGGACCCGGCCCTCGCCGAGCAGGCGCGGCGTCTCCTGCCCGTGGCCGAGCACGCGGTCGCCGTGCAGCGCTTCGTCGAGACGCGCGGCGGGCTGGCGCACGGCTCCGTGGCGCAGGCGCTGGCGGCGGCGATGCGCGGCGCGCTCGAGGAGTGGATGCTCTTCGTGACGCAGCTGGAGCACGCGCAGCGGCGGCAGCAGCAGCAGCAGACGCGGGGGAACGGGCGCGGCGGGGGCGGGCGGCAGCAGCAGGCGGGCGCGCGGGCGGCGCGCGGGCAGCAGCAGCTGCAGCAGCAGCGGCGGGCGAGCGTCGGCGGCGGCGGGGGCGGCGGCAGCCGTGGCGGCGTCTCCCCTGCGAGCGCGTCGACCGACGGCGGCGGCGGCGAGGGCCCCCTCGGCCTCGCCGCGCTGACCTACCACCTCGCCTGCGGCCCAGCGGCCTCGATGGAGCTGCTCGCCCGCGTGGCGGCCGACGCCGCCTCGGCCGAGCTGTCCGCCGCGGCCCTGCTGGACGCGCTGGCCGCGCGCGCGGCGGCGCTCTCGGGCGACGCGCGCGGCCGCGCGCTGGCGGGCAGGCTGCTGGGCGCGGCGGCCGAGCCGTACCTGCGGATGCTGGGGCGCTGGCTGCGCGAGGGGGTGCTGGACGACCCCTACTGCGAGTTCATGGTGCAGGAGGACGCGCGCGTGGCGGCCGCCGGGCGCGAGGCGCTCGTGCGCGCGGCGGCGGTGGCGGCGGGCCGGGCCGGCGGCGGCGGCGGAGGCGGAGGCAGCAGCGGCGGTGGCGGCAGCGGCGCCCTCGCCGACGGCCGCGGCGGCGCCGCCCACGCGCCCGGCCTCGACTCCGCCTTTTGGACGCAGCGGTTCACCCTTCGGCACTCGCCCACGACCGGCCATCGCGGCAGCGGCGGCGGCGGCAACGGCCCCGACCGCTTTTTCTCCTCCGAAACATCGTCGTCGTCGCGCCACGACGTCCCGCGCGTGCTGGCGCCGCTGGCCGCCGCCGTGCTGGCGACCGGCCGCGACCTCAACGCCATCCGCGACTGCGGCCGCGCCGTGCCCCGCCCGGTCTTCCCTCCGGGCGCGGCCCTGCGCCTGGACCCTATGTCCGACTGGTGGGCGGCGGGGTGCTCGCCCTCGGCCTCAGCGGCCGGCGGGCTCGGCCCGCCCGCCGCCGGCGCCTGCGCGGCCGCCGTCCGCGCGGCGCGCGACTCTGCCTCCGCGGCGCTGCTGGCCGTGGTCGTGCGCGACGCCGGACTGCCGGCGTGGCTGCGCTCGCTCAAGCGCTTCTTCCTGCACGAGCGGGCCGACCTGGTGCTCGCGCTGCTGCAGGACGGGTCCGCGGCGGGGGGGCTCGGAGGAGGAGGAGGAGGGATCATGGGCAGAAGCGGCGGCGGCGGCGGAGGCGGCGGCGGCGGGGATGGCGACGCGCTCGCCGCCGAGCTCGCGCGGCCTGCCCGCGACGCCCGGAGACCCCGCCTGCAGGCGCTGCTGGACGCGGCGGTGCGCTCGTCGTCCGTGGCGTCGGACCCGCACGCGGACGAGCTGTCGTTCGTGCTCGACCGCCGCTCGCTGATGGAGCTGGTGCGGGCGGCGCTCGGAGGAGGAGCAGGAGGAGGAGCAAGAGGCGGAGGGAACGATGGCGGGGGCGCGGGCGCGGGCGGGGCGGACGCCGCCGCTGCTGCTGCTGCTTCCTCCTCGGCCACCGCTGCCCAGCAGCCGCCGCCGCCGCAGCAGCAGCAGCTCGTGTGGCAGCAGCTGCTCCTGACCGTCGAGGTCGGCTGGCCCGTGTCCCTGGTCGTCGGCCGCCGCCAGCTGCTGCAGTACCAGGCGCTGTCCAAGCTGCTCTTCTCGCTGAGGCACGCCGAGCGGTCGCTGCTGGCGGCGCGCTCGGCGCTCGTGCGGCCGGCGGCGCGCGGCGGCGGGATGGGCGCGTCTTGTCCGCCGTCCTCGCGGCCGGCCGGCCTCACCCACGACGAGCGCGCGGCCCTGCGGCCCTGGCACGTGTGCTGCCAGGCCCTGCTGTTCTGCGTGCAGGAGGTGCTGCGGTACGCCCTCACGGACGTGATCGAGCCCGCCTGGCGGCGCCTCGACGCCGCCGTGTCGCCGCGGCGCGGCGCGGCGCCCGACGTCGATGCGCTGGCGCGCGCGCACGCGTCCTTCCTGGCGTCCGCCCTGTCCGGCTGCCTCTTGAGCTCGCCGGCGCTGTTGCGCCGCGTCGTGGCCCTGCAGGAGGCGGCGGAGGAGTTCGCGGCGCTCGTGCGGGCGCTGGTGGTGCTGCTGCCGTCGCCGGCGGCGGGAGAGGGCGGGGCAGGCTCGGCGGCGTCCGGGCCGGCGGCGCGCGCTCGGGCGGCGACGGCGGCCGAGGCGCCCGCGGTCCGCGCCCTCCGCGCCCTGGCGGTCGACTTGCACGCGGCCGCACGCCTGCGCGCGATCCGCGCGCGCCTGGCGCGCGAGGCCGGCGCGCTCGCGTCCGACCTGGGGGAGCGGCACGCCGCGCTGCTGCGGCGCTCCGAGGCGGCCCTCTCGGGCGAAGAGGCGGGCGGGGGCGGAGGGGGAGAGGGGGGAGAGGGGGGAGGGGGAGGGAGCGGTGGGTGGTCGGCCGCGGGCGAGGACGACGTCGTGGCCTCGCGCGAGGACCTCGAGGCGCTGCTCAACCTGGCCGAGCGCCTGGCGCTCGCGGGCGGGGAGCAGGCGGCGGCGGCAGCGTGAGAGGAGAGAGAGAGCGCGTTGCCGGGCGGCGGCGCGCTTCGTTTCTTCTCTTGTTCTCTGTTGGGCGAGACGCGCTCACGACGCCGCGACGTGGGACGTGGAAAAGGGGCAGGCGCTCCCCGTCGCCGCAACCCCCGCGCCCCAACGAGGGGCTCGCGACCCCGACCACGGCTTTTTGATTTTGTTTGCGACTTTTTTGATTGAGGCGGGGTTTATTCCCTGTCTCTCTGCGTGATTTGTAGACAACAAAATTCATGTGCGCGATATGTGCTCCCTGTCCGGTCTCCGCCGGCCAGAGCCCCCTCTCTTTCTTTTTCAACTGGGCTCTCCTCTCGAGCGGCCCCGCTCACGACGCGCTCGAGACGCGCTCACGACGCCGCGACGACCGAGGAAGGCGTCCGACTGGCCTCTCAAGCGGCCCCGCTCACGACGCCGCGACGACCAACGAGGGCGGCTTGCGCGCCACCACGTCGACGTCGATGCAGGCCTCTCGAGCGGCCCCGCTCACGGCGCGCTCGAGACGCGCTCACGACGCCGCGACGGCCGATGACGACGAGGGCGGCTTGCGCGCGACCACGTCGACGTCGATGCAGAGGAGCTCGCTCTGCGAGTCGGGCCTCTCGCGGTCCTTGACCGTCACGCGCAGGCGGTACTTGTCGCTCTCGGGCGCCCACGCGCTCCACTCGCCGTCGACGTGCAGCACGGTTGTCTCGCCGGCCTTCAGAGGGCACCCCGACGATTTGCTGTTGTCGCCCTTCTTGCCGCGGTCGCCGTCGCCGTCGACGCTCGCGGCCCGCGCAATCGCGTTGACAAAGGCGTGTTTCTTCTTCGACGCCTTGCAAAAGTCCTGCGTCGTGGAGTAGACGGGCACCGCCTTGAGCGCGTACACCTTGAGCGTCATGTCGGCGTCGCGCACCTCGTCCTTGGACGACCCCTTGTGCTTGAGCTGGACGTCGAGCGCCCAATCGTGGCCGATCTCGACGGGCCACGGGCTCACGCGGGCCGAGTCAACGACAAGGACGTGCTTCTCGACGGCGCTGTCGTCGCACACGCGCCACTCCTGCTTGGGCTCGGGTGCGGGCGCCGGGGAGGAGGAGGACGAGGCCGCGACGATGGTGGCCAAGGCGAGCGCGAGCGCGACGGCGGCGGCGATGGCCGCGGCGCCGCGGAAAGCCTGATTGGTCCCCATTTTTTGCGCGCTTTTTTTTTCTTCGTTGCGTCGTCGCCGGTGTCTTTTCTTTTTTCTGTTGTGTTTGCAAGAAGGGTAAGAGGGGGGTGGGGGGAGCGCGTGCGTGAGTTTGTATGTGCGTGCGCGCGCCAGCGAGAAAACAAACGCGCGCGCCATCGTCGAGCTGGCCGGGACAGCGGAGCGGCAATCAGCGGCAGCAGCTCCCTGGCGGCCGCCCGCAGCTTCTGCGCGGCCGGCCGGTGCGCCGTCGTCGCCGTCGCAAAACGAGGGTGAAAAAGGTCGGCTGCTCCTTGGTGGCCGCCTCGCGCTCGACCGCCTTGGCGAGCGCCCCCAGATTCTGCGCGGCCGGCCGGTGCGCCGTCGTCGCCGTCGCAAAACGAGAGTGAAAAAAGTCGGCGCGCGCTGTCGCCGTTTTTTTTCGATTTTAGTTTTCTTCGTTTTGGCCAACTCACCTGCGTGTGGTTTGGGTCTCGGCGCGCGTGGGGCTGGGAGAGGGGTTGCAAACTGTAGTTTGATAAGGTGCTGTGTTGGTGTGTGTGTGAATGTGCGTGCCAATGTGCTCCCGATAAGTGTCAGAAAAGACACAGCCACTTCCGAAACGCCCGGCGGCGGCGAGAAAACGCACGCGCCGCCGCCTCGGCGAAGAAAACAAAAGTGATCCTTTGTGTCGAGCGCTTTCTCTCTGTCTCTTCACTCTTCGCCGTCGTCCGCCGCCTGCTGCAGCATCTGCTGCTGCTGGCGCCGCACCCCGCCCTGCTCGCGCGCCGCCGGCATCTTCAGCACGCGCACGAACCCGTCGGGCAGCGCCGCCGCCGCCTCGTCCGCCGCGTCCACCTCGTCGTCATCGTCGCCCGCCGCCGCCGCGCCGCCGCCGCCGCCTCCGCCCGCCTCGTCCTCCTTGGCCTGCCGCCGCGCCTGCCGCGCGCGCCTGGCCCGGCGCCGCGCCAGGCTGGCCTTGGCGTCCTCCACCGCCTGCAGGTCCTGCGGCGTCAGCAGCACCATTTGCAGGTGGTCCCGCTCCGCCGCGAACTCGAGCACCGCCTCCACCGCCACGCGCCGGTTCACCGCGTCCATGAAGACGTCGAGCTCGTCGGCCGCGCGGAACGGCGACTCGGTCCACTCGCCCAGCGCCAGCATGAACGCGACGGTGGTGAAGGAGCGCTCGCCGCCGGACAGCTGCCGCAGGTCGCGCGCCACCTGCGCCCGCCCGCCGCCGCCCTGCTGGCGCGCGCCGTTGGGCACCACGAGGATATCGAGCGCGGGCGCGTCGCGCCGGATGCGGATCGTGCCGTTGTGGTGGCGGCGCGCCATGAAGAGCTCGAACTTGTTGCGCACGGTCGCCTCGACGCTGTTGAACAGGCCCTCGTAGGCCTGGGCGCGCCGCGTCACCTGCGTCTGCACGGCGTTGTTGGTGGCGACCAGGCTGCGCACCACGGTCGCCTGGCGGCGGTTCTCGGCGCGGCGCATGGCCACGTCGTGCTCGAGCTCCTCGCGCGAGCCGCCCGCGTCCTCCTCGGCCTCGCGCAGGCGGTCGTCGAGCGTGTCGAGGTGGTCGCAGATCCACTCGGCGCAAAAAGCGGCGTCGGCCTCGTCGGCGGCGCGGCGTGCCTTGTCCTCGGGCGACAGGCGCTGCACCTTCTTGCTCGGGTCGGCGTCGACGCGGCGGCGCTCGGCGTCGTAGCACACCTCCTTGGCGCGGACGAGGTCGGCGGCGCCCTGCGCGTCGGGGCACACGCGGCGCGCGGCGGCCAGTAAGGGGGGCAGCAGCTCGCGCTCGGCGGCCTCGGCCACGGGCCGGAGCGCCTTGGCCTCCTGCTCGACGCGCGCGGTGCCCGCCAGGATCCGCGCCGCGTGGTTCTGCAGCTCCCGGACGCGCGCCGTCGTGGCCACGATCTCGTCGCTGAGCGCGTCGAGCTCCTCCGGCGTCATGCCGCCCTCGCTGCGGTGCTTGGCCTCGGCCGCCTCCATCAGCGCCTTGGCGCTCTCGTGCTCGGCGTACGCCGTCGCCAGCGCGGCCTGGTCGCGCTCGACGTCGGCCTGGACCCGGTCGCACGCGCGCTTGAGGGCCTTGAGCTCGCGCTTGCCCGCGTCGTCGCCGTCGCCGCCGCCGCCCTCCTCGTCGTCGCCGTCGTCGCCGCCGTCGCCGTCGTCGTCGCCGCCCGCGGCCGTCTCGTCCAGCACCTGCTGCGTGTACTTGATCTCCTCCTCGTGGTTGTGGACGGCGCGCTCGGACCTGCGCGTGGCTTGGAGCGCCTCGCGGCTCGCCTTCGCGGCCGCCGCGCGCTCGGCCTTGGCGGCGACGATCTGGCGGAGCAGGTCGGCCAGCTTCCGCTCCGCCTCGGCGAGGCTCCGCGCGGCCTCGTCGCGCCCCGCGTCGAGCGTCGCGAGCGTGCTCGCCTTGTCGGTGCCGCGCAGGCGGCGCATCACGGGCGTCCCGCCCGCGAACGCGCGCGCCGACGTGACGGTCGGGCTGTGGCGCTGCAGCACGCGCCCCTTGGCGTCGACGAACTTGGCGCACGCGGGGCCCGCCGTGCCGCGCTGCAGCGCATCGTCGGCGGCCGCGCCGCCCTCGGCCAGCGCGACGCGCTCGAGCTGCAGGACGTCGACGAGCGCGTTGCGCACGACGGCCGCGTGCGTCGGGTGCGACACGCGCAGCGCGTCCAGCACGCTGCCGAAGCCGCCCGCGGGCTTGTGCTCCGGGCGGATGTCGTAGGCGGGAGCGCTCAGGTCGCGGACGAGGACCTGCGAGACGCGGTTGGGCGGGCGCGCGACGCCGGCGGACATGGCCGATTGCGGGTGCGCCTCAAACACCTCGCGCGCCAGCCGCTGCAGCGCCTCCTGGTCGGAAACATGGCCGACGATCCAGGCGTCGAGCGTGCCGGCCACCACCGCCGCCACCGCCGTGTGCCACTGCGGCTTGTCGAGCGTCACGTGGGCGCCGATCGGGCCGACAGGCGGGCTCTTGAAGGGCGAGCGGCCCGCGGCCTGCAGCTGGTCGACCCGCGCGCGCAGCAGGCGCGTCGCGTAGGGGCTCAGCGCGTCGTCGCCGGCGAGGCGCATCTGCTCGGCCGCCTCGGCGAAGCGCTCCCGCTCCGCCGTCGCCGCCGCCGCGTCGGCCCGGGCGGCGAGCGCGGCGTCCCCGAGCTGCTTGACCCGCGCCTCGGCCGCGGCGAGCTCGCGCGCGCGCGCCTCGCCGGCCGCGTTCGCCTCGGCCGCGCGCCGCGCCAGCGCCTCGCGCCCCTGCACCTGCGACGCGATCAGCGGCTCCACGTCGGCGCGCCGCGCGGCGTTGGCCTTGGCCTCGGCGTCGCGCCGCTGCTTGAGCTTCTTCTCCGCGTCGACGAGCCGGCGCCGCGCGTCCTCGAGCTCGCCCTCGCATGACGCCACCAGCGCCCGCTTGTCCTTGACGGCCCGGGACTGCCGCTTGGCGCGCGCGCTGAACAGCGTCGCCATCAGCGTCGCCCTGGCCTGCTTCTCGTTCAGCGCCGTGCGCTGCCTGTTGCCCGCGTCCAGCTCGGCCATCGTGCGCGACTTGGCCTCGCGGAAGCTCGCGAGCTCGGCGGCGACCCCGGTCTCGGCGCGGTCGCGCAGGGCGCGCACCTCGGCCTGCCCCTCGGCCGCCAGCGCCCACGCCGCCGCGCGCTCGAGCGCCGCGCGGTTGGCCGCCAGCTGCTTGGCCTCGGCCAGCAGCCGCAGCTTGCGCTCCGCCTCGCGCTGCTTGGCCACGCGCTCCGTGTGCTCGCGCTGCACCTCCTGCACGCGCGAGGCCATCTGCGCCGCGTACGACCGGGCCGCGTCCAGGTTGGTCTTGAACAGCGCGAGCATCGTCGCCTCCATGAACAGCTCGAACCGCCGCTGCGGCCCCGTGGCGCCCGACGACAAAAAGGTGCGCGCCGTGTCCTGCGTCATTGCGGCCATCGGGTTGCTCGCGTTGACGCTCAGGTGGTCGAGCAGCGGGTCGATCAGGCGCTTCTTGGCCGCGGCGCCCGTGGCCACAGCCCGCCCGGAGGCGCTGAGCACGCGCCAGCTCGAGGCGCCCGTGCCGGCGGCGATGCGCCGCTCGATCGTCACGCTGTCGCCAAGCCGCCCGCGGTCGTAGCCGTCCTGGCCGCTGTTCCACAGCTCCACGGAGACCAGGGCCTCGGGCGCGCCCGTGCGCACAAAGTCGCCCAGGCTGGTGGCGCGGCCCGTGACCTTGGCCGAGGCGCCCAGGCAGGCCTGGATGGCCTGCAAGACCGCGGACTTTCCGCTGCCGTTGGTCCCCGAGACCACGTTGACGTGAGGGCCGAACTCCATCTCGAAGTTGGCGTGGCACATGAAGTTGCGCAGGCGGACGCGGCGCAGGTGGCCGGGTAGGCCGCGGGCGCGCACGCGCGAGTCGATGCCGGCGAGGGCGCCGTCGGCGTCGCCGTCGGCCTCAGCGCCGCCGCCGGGGCCGGCCGAGACGGTGGCGGCGTCCGAGAGGGCGGGCGCGGCGTCGGGGTTGCTGTCGGGGAGGCGGACGTCGTCGGCGTCGTCGCCGTCGGCGCCGGCGTCGGCGGCGGCGGCGGCCTCCTTACGGGCGCGCTTGGTGGACACCTGCAGCGGCGAGGGGGCAACGGCCGAGGCGGGCTCGTTCTCGGCGCCGTCCGCGGCGGCGGCGGCGGCGGCGGCGGCGGCGGCCGCGGCGCCCTGCGCTTTCTGGGCCGGGGGGGCGGCGCCCGAGGCGCGGCGCTTCTTGCCGGCGGCGGCGGCGGCGGCCGCCGGGTCGGGCTTGACGGCGACGGCGGCAGCCGCGGCCTCGCCGTCGGGCTCGCCCTTGCCGGCGTCGCGCCCGCGCGCGTCGGCGGCGTGCCGCTTGCCGCCGGCTCGCTTCGGGCCCGCGGGCGGCGCGGCGGCGGCGGCGCCCTCGGCGGCGCCCCCCTCCTCTGGCAGCATCACTTTGCACAGCTCCGGCCACAGCATGTGCTCCGAGTCGCCGTCCTCGTAGCTGTGGTTTGTTTTGTGCGTGTGCGTTTGTGTTCTTGCGGTCGGGGAGGGCGAGGAGCGGGCAGGTGAGGGAATCGCGGAAAAAAGAGCGAGCGGGCGGGCGGGCGGGCGGGCGGCGGCGCGTTTTCGGCCCCTCTCCTCGTTTTTCCTCTTCTCCCAAAAACGACTCACCGCACGAGAAAGTGGAAGCGCTTGTCCACGCCCTTGTCCGGGCGGTGCACGGACGCCATCACGTCGTCCACCTCCCCGCCGTACGGCCGGTACGCGCCCAGCGTCTCGTCCATAAAGGTCTTTTCGACGCGCCGGCCGACAAACGCGCGCGCGGCCTCGAGCGTCGGCGGCTCGGCGGGCGGCGGGCCGCCGGGGTCGCCGGCGGTCCACTCGCGGCGCGAGGCCGGGGCCGGGGCCGAGGCCGCCGCCGCAGCCTTGGTGGACGACATCGCTCGTACTTGAGGTGTGTGTCGAGGATGCTGGGTTGCTGCTTGTCGCTCTGTGCGCTTGCTGCCGCTTGGGGAGACAGCTCTCTTTGATTTCGCGTCGCTCCTTTGAAATTGCTGGGTGCCGGTTTTTTATGCGTCGACAAGCCTTGCCTCCAAGCAGGGGGCCCGTTGTGCGCGGCGCGCAAGGATTGGGTACGATCGGGGCGACGCGTCGATGTGCGCCGTAGAGCGTGCGTGTGCGGCGCGCGCGCGCGCGCGCAGAGAGAAGGAGGGGGAAGGGCTCGCCTCTGCTGTATTTGCGGTCTCTCGAAACGTCGCTCTCTCCTTTTTGCGTTCAGGAGACGCTAGTCGTGTGTACGTGCGTGCGCGACGTGTGCATACGTCAGATGTGAACGCGCGCGCCTGTTCGGCGAGCGTGTGTGCGTACAAGAAATACAAGAGCGCGTCGGCCGCCATTTACATCTCTCACGACGGCAGCGCGAGCGGAACCACCTTTTCCCACGTGAACACGTCGTCGCCGCTGCCGTCGCCGCCCTCGCCATTCCCGCACCGCCGCCCAAAGTGGCCGTACGCCGCCGTCCGCTGGAAACGACCGCCCGTTGCCTCGTCCCCGCCGCTCGTCAGGTCCAGGCGCCGCCGCAGGACCGCCGGCCGCCAGTCAAACGCGCGCAGCAGCAGGCGCGCGATCGCGTCGTCGGCGCCCCCGGCCCCCGCGCCGCCGCGCGCCGCCGTGCCGTACGTGTCCACGTGCAGCGCCAGCGGCTCGGCCACGCCGATCGCGTACGCCACCTGCACCAGGCACCGCCGCGCCAGGCCCGCGGCCACCACCGACTTTGCGGCCTGCCGCGCGGCATAGGCGCCCGATCTATCGACCTTGCTCGCGTCCTTCCCGCTGAAGGCCCCGCCGCCGTGCGCGCCCCAGCCGCCGTACGAGTCGGCGATGATCTTGCGGCCCGTCAGCCCGGCGTCGGCGTCCGGCCCGCCGATCACGAAGCGGCCGGCGGGGTTGACGAGCACGCGCGTGCGGGCGTCGAGCAGGGCGGAGGCGCCCTCGCGCTCAAAGACGGGCCGGACGACGTGCCGCTCGACCTCGGCGCGCAGGGCGTCGAGGGGCGCGTCGGCGCCGTGCTGCGCCGAGATCAAGACCGTGTGCGCGCGCGAGGGGACCACGGCGCCGCCGTCGCGCCGGTGCTCCAGCGTGACCTGCGTCTTGCCGTCGGGCCGCAGCCACGCGCGCAGCCGCCCGGCCTCGGCGCCGCCGGCCGTGCCCTCGCGCACGGCCGCCAGCCGCTCCGCCAGCCGCGCGGACAGCACGTGCGTCATCGGCATCAGGGACCGGTGCTCGTCCGTCGCGTACCCGAACACGTGCCCCTGGTCGCCCGCGCCCAGGTCGTCGTCCGCCCGCCGCCCGCCCCCGGCGCCGCCGCCGCCGCCGCCGATGCCCTCGGCGATGTCGGCCGACTGCGCGTCGAGCGACACGCGCACCCGCGCGCCCTCCGCCGAGAAGCCGCCGCCGCGGCCGTCGTAGCCCGCGGCGGCGATGGCGCGCCTGGCGACGGCGACGACGTCAAGCGGGGGCAGCGGCGGCTCTCCGTGCTGCTGCTGCTGCGGCTCGCGGAGCGTCAGCTCGCCGAAGATCCAAACCTCGTCCCCCTTGACGGCGCACTCGACGGCGACGCGCGCGCCGCGGTCGCGGCGCAGGCACGCGTCGAGGACGGCGTCGGAGACCTGGTCGCACAGCTTGTCCGGGTGGCCGCAGGTGACGCTCTCGGAGGTGAAGAGGAAGGGGGCGGCGGCGTCGTCGGCGCTGGCCGCCGAGGAGGGGGCGGAGGAGAAGGGCGAGAGATGGGCGAGGCCCGGCGGCGGCAGGGCGAGCGTCCGCCCCCCGTCACCGTGCAGGAGGTGGTCGAGCGCGCGCTGCTGACCGCCCTGCGCGCGCCCGGCCATTGGCGGCGGCGACGGCAGACAAGCAACCGCGCCCAGCGACGGCAGGGCGGCGTCACCGGCACCGCCACCACTTGCCGGCGGTACCACCCACCGCAGGTAGCCTGACGCTTGGACGAGGGCGCGGCGCATGTCTCTCTGTCTTTGGCGTTTCTCTTTGGGTCGCGTCGGCAGCTTTCGTGATCAATCTTACAATCGCTGCGAAACGGGGGGTGGGGGGGGAACAACCAATTCAACTCGAATCTCTTTATTATCGTTATGTGTAGGAAGCGAGAGCGAGACTCCGAGAGATGGACGCCCTGCTCTTCAGCGTCGGCGACGACGGCGACGACGACGACGACGAGCGGCGAATGCGCGTCCAAGACCTCGCCGTCGCTTCGACACCAGCACGGCAACCTTCGCAGGAAAGGCGCCATGAATACCCAATTTTCGCAAGCCCCAAGCTGTACCTGTCAACCACAAAATCCCATACCTTGCTCAAGCCGAAACGTCGCAGCGGCGCGCTGCGGGAGGCACCTCTCTCCTCCCCGTCCACACACCACACCGGACACTAAAAAACCACAAGCAATGCAGCGAACGCTGATGATCCAGCGCTCGCTGCTGCGCCGTCGCCTGGTCGACATCAGCAGGCACAGCGCCGGCAGCGAGCGCATCGCCCTCGACGGCTCCCTCGACATTTCGTTCTCCACGTCGGCGGCGCCCGGCGCCGCCAACGCCGCGACGGCGGCAGAGACGTCGGCCGCGTCGGCCGCGCGCCGGCCGCCCCTCGTGCCTCCCGACGCGCGCGCGCTCGCCGAGGCCCAGCTGGAGAATCTCGTCGACTTTGTCGAAAGCTCGCGGGGCGGCCTCCTGGTCATCACGGGCGCGGGCATCAGCACCGAGGCGGGCCTGCCCGACTACCGCTCACCCGGAGGCGCCTACGCCACGGGCTTCAAGCCGCTCACGCACCAGCAGTTTTTGGCGTCCTCGGCCAACCGCCGCCGCTACTGGGCGCGCGCCTTTGCCGGCTGGGAGGGCTTCTCCCGCGCCGAGCCGGCCGCCGGCCACGTCGCCCTCGCGCGCCTGCAGCGGCGCGGCTGGGTCGCCGACATCGTGTCGCAGAACGTCGACCGCCTGCACACCAAGGCGGGGTCGCCGCGCGTGGTCGAGCTGCATGGCTCGACGCACGACGTCGTGTGCCTCGCGTGCGGCGCGGTGGCGCCGAGGGCGCCGCTGCAGCGCCGGATGGCCGAGCTCAACCCGGGCGCGGCGGCGCGGGCGCGGGCGCGGTGGGTTGGTGGGGCAGAGGGCGGCGGGGGCGGCGGCGGGCTGGGGCGGCCGTCCCTTTACGTGTCGGCGGCGGCGGCGGCGGGGCGCGAGCAACAACATCAGCAGCAGCAGCAGCAGGAGCAGCAAGGGCAGCGCCGGCCCGACGGCGACGCCGAGACCGGCGCCCCGCCCGGCGAGGCGTTCGTCGTCCCGCCCTGCCCGTCGTGCGGCGCCAGCGCGGCGGCCGGCGCCGACGTCGCGCTCAAGCCCGACGTCGTGTTCTTCGGCGACGGCGTGCCGAAAGCCACGAGCGAGCGCGCGCTGCGCCTCGCTGAGGGCGCGTCGGCTGTTTTAGTTGTCGGCACGTCTCTCAGAGTGTGGTCGGCCTTCCGGCTCGTCAAAGCGGCGGCGGAGGGCGGCACGCCGATCGCCGTCTTGACGAGCGGGCCGACGCGCGCCGACGAGCAGCTGAGCGCGGGGAGCGTGTCGCTGCGGCTGGACGCGCTGGTGGGGGAGGCGCTCGCGCGCCTGGAGCGGCACCCGAGGCTGCAGGTGCCGCCCGTGTGCTGATGATTGGGGCCGCGTTCGCCGCGCCTGGCATTGGGAGGCGGCGGAGGGGAGGAGGAGGGGAGCGACGACGACGACGACGAGCGTTCAAAGTTCGGCGATGCCGGCATTGTAAGCGAATCCCACACGCGCATCAACCGAGCCATCAGGCATCCGCTCACCCGCTCTTCGACCTTTCTCGACGATCCGACGCGCATACGAGCGCACGCGCGCGCACACCTCTCTCGTCTGACTTTCGCGAGCGCAAACCTCCTGTCTTTTGTCTCTCTCTCTGGTCCCTTTCTTTGTCAAGGACGCGCGCGCGATCGCACGACAACACACACGAGACACATCGACAACACCAGCGGCGTCTGTCCGCCGCCATGGCAGCGGCCGGCAAGAAGCAGGCCCGGGCGGCCACGCCCGCCGCCGTCGGCAAGGGCGGCGGCGGCGCCGCGACCGCAAAGCGCGCCCTGCTCGGGCTGCTGGTCGTCGCGGTTGCGGCGGCCGTGCTGCCCTGGGACCCGTCGCTCACGCCCGGGCCCATCCTCGTCGGCGCGCCCCCGCCCAGCGCCGACGTCCTGCGCCCCGTCCTCGCCTCGGAGGGGAAGGGGTACTCGCGCCGGACCGTCCGCTTCCCCTGCGGCCCGTCCTCGGCCGCCAAAGTGCTCGGCCGCACGCCCCCCGCCGCCCCCTCGCCGGACAACGACGTCTCCTGCGAGGCGTGGCTCTACCTCCCCGAGGGCCCCGACGCCCCGGCCGGGGCCGCGCCCGTCGTCATCATGGCCCACGGCATGGGCGGCCAGCGCGACATGGGCCTCGACCGCTTCGCGAGCGTCTTCGTCGTCCGCGCGCGCGTCGCCGTGCTTGCGTTCGATTACCGTACATTCGGCGGCAGCGGCGGCGCGCCGCGCAACTGGGCCTCCCCCTCGCGCCACGTCGAGGACTGGGCCTCGGCCTGGGCCCACGTGTCCGGCGGCGGCCTGGGCGCGCGCGCAGACGCCCGGAACGTCGCGCTGTGGGGCACGTCCTTTGCGGGCGGCCACGCCATTGTGCTCGCCTCGCGCCTCGGCCGCCGCGTCAAGGCGCTCATTTCCGTGGTGCCGCACCTGTCCGGCCCCGCGGCCGCCCGCGCCTCGGTCGCGCGCCGCGGCCTCCCCCAGTCCGTGCGGATGATCAGCGCGGGCCTGCACGACCGCCTGCGCGAGGCGCTCGGCGCGCCGGCCGCCTACCTCAAGCTCGTCGGCCCGCCGGGAAGCACCGCCGTGATGCAGCTGGACGCGGGCGAGACCGCCGAGTACTTTTCAAAGCACCCGCGCGTGTACCACGGCGGGTGGCGCAACCTCGTGCGCGCGCGCCTCACCTTGGAGATGGGCGGCTACTCGCCCATCAAGTTTTTGCCAAACGTCGAGGCGCCCGTGCTCGTGGTGGCCGCCACCAACGACACGCTCTGCCCGGTCGAAGAGGTGCGCCGGGCTCCCAGCCTCAACCCGCGGGTGCGGCTGCTGCTGCGCGACTGCACGCACTTTGAGCTGTACCGCGGGGCGCACTTTGACGCGGTCATCGACACGCAGGTCGGGCTGTTGCGGTCGGCGCTGTGGGGGGAGGGCGGGGGCGGCGGGGGCGGGGGCGGCGGGGGCGAAGGGCCGGACGCCGCCGCTGCTCCGGCTGCGGCCGACAAGGGCGAGTTGTGAAGGGGAAAAAACGAGGGATGCGCTTGCGCTGTCCCCGGATCTGGCGTGTGTTTCTTGTCGGGTCCGACCGGTGTGTTTCTTGTTTTACACACACGAACATGCACACACACACATGTGTATACGTAAAACGTGTGGTTTGGGGTCAAATTGTAGCCTCGCGCGCGCTTGGTTTGTCGTTGCCGTTTGTGCGGCGGGGGGAAAGGGGGCGTCTCAGGTTTTGAGATAGTGTGGGCGTCGCGATTTTTTCGGTGTGTGTTGTCGTCAGTCGTTCTGTCGGGCGGGAGGGCGAAAGGCGAAGATGAAATGTCGCGACCGCGACAAGAATGACACTCACGCCGCCTGGATCTCCGCCCCGTCCCGCTGCCTGACGACGGCCGCTGCCGCCTCTGCAACCACGGCCGTGTTTGTCGCCGTCGCCGTCGTCGCCGGCGCCGTCGCCGTCGTCGCCCCCGCCGCCGGGGGGGGCTCCGTGGACGCCACGCGCTGCGCCACCGCCACCAGGACGCGGCCCACGGGCACGATCACGTCAAGGAGAAGGACGGCGCCCGCCCCGATCGCCATGACGGCCGGCGTCGCAGCCGACCGCCCGCCCGTGGCGGCGACGCCCCTCGCGGCGGCGTCCCCCGGCCCCGCCGCCCCGGCCTCGAGGGCGGCGGCGATGTGCCCGACCACGGTGCGGCGGCCCCCCGTTGAGCCGCCGGCGCCCGCGTGAGAGGCCGCGAGGGAGTCGACGGCGGCGGCGGCGACGGCAAAGGGCGACGGCGAGCGGCCGCCGCGCCGCGCCTCGGCCAGCGCGCCGTCGATGTGCCGCGTGAGCGCGCCGACGGGCGAGGGGGCGCGGCGGCCGGCAGATGCCCCCCGGGGGTGGCCGCCGCCCGCGGACGAGGAAGGAGGAGCGGAAGCAGAAGGCGAAGGAGACACAGACGCCGACGAGAAGGACGAGGGCGGCCCGTCGTCCTCTGGCCGGCCGCCGCCGCCGACGTAGTGGCGGTCGATCGCCTCTGCGAGCGCGCGGAAGGGCGACGGCACGCGGCCCGGGCCGGGCGCGGGGGGCTCGATGGCGGCGGCCAGCAGCGCCACGGGCGAGGGCCCGCGCGGGGCGGCGGCGTGGGCGGCCGCCGCGGCGTCGATGGCGTCGGCCGCCGCGCCAAAGGGGGAGCGCGCAGGGGCCCGCGCCTCGAGCGCGGCAGTGAACTGCGCGACAGGGGAGGGCGGGCGCCGGCGGGCGCCCTCGACGGCGGCGGCCAGAGCGCGTGGTGGCGCGCCCTCCGCGCGCGCGGTCCCGGCAGCGTGCTCGAGCGCGCCGACGTCGGGGCGGGCGGCGGCGTCGGCGGCGGCGGCAGTGGCTCCGCGGATGCTGCCGTTGCCGCTGCCGTCGAGGGAGGTGGGGCTTCTGCTGTCACCGCCGAATCCAAAGCGCGACGACCACCAGGAGCGCGGGTGCTGCTGCTCCTCTTGAACAAAGGCATGAGCGGAGGCGGCCAGGGACGAGGCGGCGGCGGTGGCCCCCGAGGCGGCCGCGGCTGCCGCCTCGCCCGCCCGGCGCTCGAGCTGGGCGGCCGGGCGGCGCGCGGCACCCGAGGCGGCGGCAAAGGCCTCGCTGCCGCCAACGTGCGCGGCAAAGGCGTCGCCCCCGGCGGCGGCGGCGGTGCGGCCAGCGGCACCCAAATGAGCGCCGGCGGCCTGGCGCGCGCTGTGCGCGGCCGCGGCCCCCGCGACGCGCTCAGGGGCAGCAGAGGCGGCAAGACCGGGCGCGCCAGCCGCAGTCGCGGACGCAAAGGCCCCGCCGGCGGCGGCGCCGGCCACGGCGCCCCCCGCGCGGCGCCGGCGGTCCACCTCGGCGGCGGCGGCGGCGATTGACGCGGGGCCCTGCGAGGCGAGAGACGGCGCCGAGGCAGAGGCAGGATCGGCGAGCGCGCTGCGGCCGCCGGCAGGAGCGGCGGCCGCGGCCAGCGAGGCGCCGCGACCGCCGCGCGAGGCCGAGCCGGCCGCCCAGTCGCCGCCCCCGCCGCCTCTGTTGCCAGAGCCGCCGCCGCCGCCGCCGCCCCCCGACCGGCCACCGCCACCACCAGCGCCACCACCGTAGCGTCCATACGCACCGCCGCCCGTCGCCGCGTCTGCCTCGCCGTCGTCCTCGTCGCCGTCGCCGTTGTGCGCGGCCTCGGCCATCCTCAGCAGCAGCCAGACGACGGCGACGGACGCGGCGGTCACGGCCGCGGCCTCGGCCGTGTCCGGGTGCGACAGCCACGCGTGCGCGCGCGGGTAGCGCGCGCGCAGGAGCCCGGACGCGGCGCGGGCGGCCTCGCCCGCGCGGCCCGCGCCGACGGCGGCCGCGGCGCCCGCCTTGTCGGCTGCGTCGACGGCCAGGACCTGCGCCGTGTCGGCGGCCTCGGTCGCCAGGACCTGCGCCTCGGCCGCGAGCACCTGCGCGTTGGCCGCGGCGGCGCCGGTCAGGTCGGCAGCGTCGCGCGCCAGCCGACCCGCAGTCTCTTGCCCCGCGGCCGCGAGCGCGGCCGCCCTCTCCGCGGCCGCGGCCGTCGCGCGCCCGGCGTCGCCCTTGGCGCGCTCCAAGTGGGGCGCGGCCGTCTCGGCCACCGCCGTCGTCTGGCGCGCCGCGTGCGTCCAGGCGCCCGACGCGCGCTCGCGCAGCAGAGCGATCCATTGCTCCGGCGGCGGGATGTCAGCGCCGGCGCCGGCGGCGCCGGCCGCGGGGGTGACGGTCGCGACGGCGGCGGCCTGCTGGGGCGCGGGCGCGCGGCGGCGCAGGCCCCAGGCGTGCGCGCTCGGCGCGGCGGCGCCAAAGGCCACCGCCATCAGGATGGGCACGGAGGCCGCGACCTGGAGCGCGAGGGACGAGGCGCGGCGGCGGTGGCGCGGGAGTGGGGCGGCAGCGGCGGGCAAGGCGGTGGCCTCGTCGCCATCGGCGGCGTCGTTGTCGTTGTCGTTGTTGGTTGCGGCGGCCGCGGCGTCGACATCCCCAGCGCGCGGCGTGGGCCGGCGGCCGCGCGCCCTCGCCGCTGAGATGACGGCCGACCGGGGGCCAGTGAGACCGGAAGGATTGGGCCTACGGGGCAGGCGGGAAGAGGAATGCTGGAGGAACATGATAAAATCTTTCGCTCTCCTTGCGTCTCTTGGTTTTCCGGAATCAGATTGGGAGCGGCCGCTTGAAGGGGCGCGCCTGTTAAAGAGAGAGGGCGGGACCTTTTCGGGCCTCGTTGGATGCGGTCTTTATCGATTCGATCTGAATGAAGGGCGCACGTCGCGAAAGGAAGATGTCGACTGTTGTTGTTTCCCTCTCCCTCCCCCCTTCTCCTCCTCCTTCTTAACGCAGGCAAAAAATGATGCAGATGGAGGCGAGGCGGGTCGCGACGCTCCCGGGAGGCGGGCGCCCCACATCACCACTGCCGCGACCCACACACGCAGCCATCAGCAGCAGCAGCAGCAGCAGCAGCAGCAGCACGAGCAAGAGGCTAGACCGCCGCGCCGCCACCGCCGCCGCCGCGTCCTCGTCGCCGTCGCCGGCGGCGGCGGCACTTGCGGCAGCCGCGGCCGCCACCCTCTTTCCGTTCTGGGGAGGCGGGGAAGGATTGCCGTGCTCCTCGAACTTGTCCGGCCCCGCGTGTGCCCAGCAGGCCGAACGTCAGCAGCAGCAGCAGCCAGCGACGCCACAGACGCCGCCGCCGCCGCCGCCGCAAGCGCCGCCCCCCACGGCCGCCAAAGCGGACGCCCCTCCCCCTCCTCCTCTCGCCCCGCCGTCGACGCCCGCGCAGCGCTACGCCGCGAGACAGTTGATCCGCGACATCTTCGCGTCGGACAACCGCGCGCGGACGCAGGAGCTCATCGACGCGGCCATGGGAGTCGAGTGAATTACAAGGCCTAGAGACGGGGCCGAAGAAATGTGTAAGAAGGAAAGCAACAAGCGAAAATACAAAAGGAAGGGCGCCTAGTCAGAAAGACGCCCGTCGTTGTCGCCGTCCCCCCTGTTTCACGCCACACCCGCCGCCGTCGCGGGCCCGCCGCCCTCGTCCTCGCCGGCACCCTCGGGAGGCGCCGCTAGAAGGGCGCGCAGGTCTCGGATCGGCGAGCTCTGCCGCCGCGGGCGCATCTGCTTGCGCAGCCCGGCCAAGCGGCGGAGGGCGTCCTTGACGCTGCCGCCGTCATCGCCGCCTTGCCCCTCATCCCCTTGCCCCGCCGCCTCCTCGTCCGCGTCCTCCGCCTCCCCCTCCTCCTCATCATCACCGGCAGCAGCGACGCCCAACGCCCGCGTCCGTCCCCCCGGGCCCGCAACCCCGGCCTCGGCCAAGGCCCGCATCTCCCCCGCCACCAGGGCGAGCACGCCCTCGCGCGCCGCCGCCTCGCGCTCGAGCGTGGCGCACCGGCGCCGCAGCTCCGCGGTGGTCTCGCAAAGCCGCAGCAGCTCAGCGTTTTTGAACGCGTCGGCGGCGTCGTCGGCGCGGGGCGGCGGGGCGGCGGGCGCCCGAGGCGGCGGCGACCGAGGCGCTTGCGGCGCTTGCAGCGGCGGCAGCGGCGGCGAGGCCGGAGAAGCCCTGCCGCCGCGGCGCCGCCTCAGCCGCCTGGCGGCGGCCAGCTCGCGCTGCAGGGCCGCGACGGCCGCGTCCAGCTCGCGCTGCTCGCGCGGCTGTTGGTCGCCGCAGGCAGCGGCGTCCGAGGTCCTGGCGCGCGCGCGGGGGCTAGGGCAAGGCGCCGGCGTCGTGGCGCAAGGGCTGCTGCCGACGCCGTCTGCCGCAAAGGGGGGAAAGGCCGCCGCTGCCGCTGCCGCTATCGTCGTCGGGACGCCGGCGGGCGAGGGGCTCGGGGGCGGCGGCGAGGGGAACGCCATGTAGCGCTCGTGGTCGGGCTGCTGCTGATGGGGCTGGCTCGCGAGGAGCGAGCGCAGGCGCGCCGCCAGGGCAGAGACGACCCGCTGGCGCTCGGCGGCCGCGGCCGCTTCGGCTGCCGCCGCCGTCGCTGCGAGCGCCGTTGCCGTCGCCGCCGCCGCCGCTGCTGCTGCCGCTGTTGCTGTTGCTGTTGCCGCCTCGCCTGCGTCGAGCGTCACCTCTTTGCCGCCGTCGTCCCCCTCCTCTAGCGTGGCGGCCACAACGGCCTCTGCCGCGGCCGCCCCCGAGTCGCCGTCGTCGCTGCGCCAGGCGCCGTCGCCGTCGTCCGGCTGCGCCCCCTCCCCCCGTTTTCGGGCCAGCCCCCCGCCATCTTCTGGAGCTGCGGGTCGCGCCGCCGCCGCCGCCGCCGCCGCCGCGAGCTGCGCCTTGAGGGCGGCGATCTCCTCCCGCGCGCGCGCCAGCTCGGCCTCGAGCGGCGGCGGCGGCGGCGGAGGCCGGGCCGCCTGGTCGCGGGCCTGCGCCGCCCGTCTGCCGGCGTCCCGGCCGCCTGTATCGTCCTGCTCTCCTTGCTGTGCTCTCGGCGCCGTGACGGGCGCGAAGCAGCCCAGCAGTCGCCGCCGGACGCCCATGCTTGGCGGATGGCAGCGGACAAGAGATTGGGGCCGCTCGCTCGCCGCTCGCTCGCTGGCGGCGTGAACGAGCGGCGCTCGCAGGGCGCGCGCGGTGCCTCTTCCCTTGGTTGGCGCGCTTGCTGTGGGAACCGACGGGCCGCGATGTCTGCGCGACGTGGTCCTAGGACTACCCGACGCTCGATTGATGGGGGCCGGCGCGGGCGCGGGCGATTGTGCCCGAGAGGGGCAGAGCGCGGCTCGGTGCGAAACGGAAGGAAGAAGGCGGTGTTTGGGTCGCCGCGGAACGCTGGCTTCGCAATGATGCGTCCCGATGCGGCAATGCAGCAGTGCGTAGGAGAGAGAGGAAGTGGTAAGAAAGGTGGGGGATGTGAGCTCGAGTCCCAGGGGCGTCGATGCTTGCTCGTCATCGCTGCCAAGTCGCTCAACAAAACGCCCCTCCTCTCTGTCGACCACACTTCGACACAAGCGCGCAACAACGCAACGCTCAGCGTTCTCACGCCCCACCCATCATCCACCCGCTCGTGCCTCTTGCGACGAACCAAACAAGCCTCTTCGAAGGCACTCGACCACCCGCCGCCCTCACCCCCCAGCCCTCACATCTCCCGGGGCGCGCGCGAGAGCACCACCGCTCTCGTCCGCGCGCGCGCGTCAGAGACCGCACGTGTTGCATCGATCCGTGCGCGCTCTCACACGATGGTGCGTCCCCCGGCCGGCTTTGCTCTCTCATAGAGAGGTCGCGCTTCAGGCTCCGCGTCGTCACCGAGCCCCTCCGAGGGGATGTTCTCTCACGCCGCGCCACGGCCGGTTTGGGCGCTTCTCGCGCGTGATCAGTGGGATGCGGCACGCGCCGTGGCGGCGCCCGATTGGGCTTCACACGGCGCTTCGGCAAGAGACTCTTTCGGACCCGCCGCCTCTCTCCCTCCCTCCTCCCTCCCTCCTCCCTCCTCCCTCTCACCCGCCCCAACCTCCTCCAAACCGTCCGCACAACCTCACCAATCGCAGGCCACGCACGTGCTCTTCGAGTCTGCGTCGGGCTACGCCCTGTTCGACGTGCGCGCGCTCGACGAGATCGGCACGTCCGCGGAAAAGGTGCAGGAGTCGATCAGGTGAGACGGCGGCGACAAACGCGCGAGCGGCAAAAACGCGCGAGCGGCAAACGGGCGAGCGGCGGCCGAGCGGAGAGAGAAATGCACGGCAGCCGCACGCGTGCCTGCTCTGCCTGGTCCCTCGAATACCCGGGGATGGGGCGCTGTGAGCCGCGCTCCATCCGCACACGCCCCCGCATCAACTCGATCGACAAACTCACCATGTCAAGCAACAACCAAACGAAAAACAATCAAACACGAAAAACCGCGCCCCCCCAAAATACAAAAAAAAACAGCGACATGCAGCGCTTCGGCAAGCTCGTCAAGCTGCTCGCGTTCAAGCCCTTCCCCTCGGCCGCCGCCGCCCTCGAGGAGGCCAACGCCGTGTCCGAGTCGTCGCTCACCGACGACCTGCGCGCCTTCATCGAGCAGAACGTGCCCAAGGGCGACGGCGGCGGCTCCTCGAAGAAAAAGTCGTCGTCTTCCGCCGCCGCCGTCGCGTCCAAGCTGGGCGTGTCGGAGCCCAAGCTCGGGAGCGCCATCCAGGAGGCCACGGGCGTCAGCTGCGTGGCCGGCGAGGCCGTCGGCGAGCTCCTGCGCGGCGTGCGCCTCCACTTCACCCGCCTGCTCGGCGCCGCGGGCGGCGGCGACACCAACGCGCTGCGCGAGGGAGACCTGCAGCGCGCGCAGCTCGGGCTCGCGCATTCCTACTCTCGCGCCAAGGTCAAGTTCAACGTCAACAAGGTGGACAACATGATCATCCAGGCCATCGCCCTGCTGGACACCCTCGACAAGGACGTCAACACCTTTGTCATGCGCGTGCGCGAGTGGTACGGGTGGCACTTCCCCGAGCTCGCCAAAGTGGTGCCCGACAGCTACCAGTACGCGCGCGCCGCCCTGGCCATCGGCGACAAGGGCGCGCTCTCGGAGGCGTCGCTCCCGGCCCTGGCCGAGGCCCTGGGCGGCGACGACGCGCGCGCCAAGGACGTGCTCGACGCCGCGCGCGCCAGCATGGGCCAGGACATCAGCCCGGTGGATTTGGTCAACATCGAGACGTTTGCCAAGCGCGTCATCTCGCTTGCCGAGTACCGCCACGGCCTCGCCGACTACCTGACGGCCAAGATGGCGGCGGTGGCGCCCAACCTGGCGGCGCTGATTGGCGACGTGGTCGGCGCGCGGCTGATCAGCAAGGCCGGGTCGCTGACCAACCTGGCAAAATACCCCGCGTCGACGGTTCAGATCCTCGGGGCGGAGAAGGCGCTGTTCCGCGCGCTCAAGACCAAGGGCAACACGCCCAAGTACGGCCTGATCTTCCACTCGTCCTTCATCGGCCGCGCGAAGGCGCGCAACAAGGGGCGCATCTCGCGCTACCTGGCGAACAAGTGCTCGATCGCCTCGCGCATCGACGCCTTCACGGACGCGTCGACCAGCAGCGTCTTCGGCCTCAAGATGCGCGAGCAGGTGGAGGAGCGGCTGCGGTTCTACGAGGAGGGCGTGGCGCCGCGCAAGAACGCGGCGGCGATGGCCGAGGCCATGGCGGAGCAGCAGCAGCTGCAGGGCGGCGGCGGGGCGGAGGGCGCGGGCGGCAAGGAGAGCGCCAAGAAGGAGGAGAAGAAGGACAAGGCCGGCGGCGCGGAGAGCGCGAAGAAGGAGAAGAAGGCGCCCGAGAGCGGCAAGAAGGAGAAGAAGGCGCCCGAGAGCGGCAAGAAGGAGAAGAAGGAGCCCGAGAGCGGCAAGAAGGAGAAGAAGCGCGATCGCGAGGAGGACGACGGCGAGAAGAAGAAGAAGAAGAGCAAGTGAGGGGAGCGTTTCGGCGCCTTCCCAGGGGCTTTCTTTTTTCCTCTCTCTCGAACGACGTCTCCTTGCCTCCTCCTCCCCCTCCAAAACGACCGTCCTCCCCCCGCGCCCCCCCCCTCTTCCCCCCGTCCTATCCAGCCGACCTCTCAGCGTGGGCCCCCCTCCTCAAATGACTTTCTCCCGCCTAATTGACCCCCCCCTTTCTCCCTAAAAACCCACGCATCAAATTTCATTGCAACGACTCGCTCTTCGTCTCGGGTCCCCTCGTCGTCGCTCGGTCGGCCGACACCTCCCCGCCAACGCGCCGCCTTTTCACATCTCGCTCGATCGCCCGGTCCCCTGGGTCGCGGCTTGCCGCCGCCGTTCGCGGGTTTCTGCTCCTCGACGTAGTCGCCCTGGGATTGCTCCTGGGAGGAGGGAGGGGACTGCCCTTGATTCCCTTGAAGAAGAGACGCTGAGTCGCCGACGTCGGCGGGCGGCGCACGATTCTCCTCGTTCTTCTGCCTCCTCCTCCCTCATCCTCCTCCTCCCATTCATCTTTCTTTCTGACCCGCAGCCTTCTCACATGCACCAAGAGCGAAACGACAACAACAACCCAACCACACACGCAAGCGAGCGGGAGCCGAGACCGACAACGTCCCCTTGCTCCTCGACCCTCTCTCTTGCTCCACGCAAAACGCCCCAATCCTCCGCTCGCATCGCCTCGCCCCCCCCCTACCCTTTGCGCCCGGCGCGCGAGCCGCACCGCGTCCCCGTCGACAGTCGGGCGCCCCGAATTGATTGCCCGTTCGGCGCGACGCAACGCTTTTGACCGGCCCTTTACGAACCCAACAAAAAAAGGGGAGGAAGAACCTCCGAGAGAGAGAGGAGAAAACCACGCACCGTCACCACCTGCAAAAAAAGACAACACACGACCAAGACCCGATGCACCAGCCCGGCGGCAGCATCGGCGTGGCCGCGCACCACGGCGGCGCGGGCTCGTCGTGCGGGGCGCAGCAGTACCAGCAGCAGCACCTTCTGGCGGGGCGCCCGCGCGCCGGTGGCATCGGCGGCGGCGGCGCGGCGGCGGCCTCACTGGCCCTGCCCGTCTCGTCGCAGCCGCGCACCATCCCTAGCGGCGGGCGCGGCGGGCGCGGCGGGCGCGGCGCGTCGTCCACCTCCACGCGCGCCGGCGCGACGGCCACCGCCGTTACCGCCACCGCCACCACCGCCGCCGCCGCCGCCCCCTCTGCCGCCGCCACGCCGCCCGCGGCCGGCGCCCCTCTGCCCGACCTCGGCTTCCCCCGCGGCCTCGAGGACAAGTACGAGTGGGGCCGGGAGCTCGGCCGGGGCGGCAACGGCGTCGTGCGCGTCGTCCGCGACCGCGCCACGGGCGAGGAATGGGCGTGCAAGTCGCTGCCAAAGGCGGCGCCCGCCGGCGCCGGCGACCGCAAGCGCGCGGGGCACCTCGAGGCGCTGCGCCGCGAGGTCGAGGTGCTGCGCCGGCTCGACGGGTCGCTCAACGTGGTGCGCCTAGTCGACGTGCGCGAGGACGACACGCACGTGCACCTAGTCCAGGAATGGTGCAAGGGCGGCGAGCTGCACCACCGCGTCGGGGGCGGAGGAGGAGGGGGGAGCGCGGGCAAGGGCGCGAGCGGGGGCGGCGGCGACCTGGCGGCGCGCTCCCAGCAGCAGCACCACCACCACCACCACTACAGCGAGCGCACGGTCGCGTCCTTCATGCGCGCGGTCCTGCGAACCCTCGCCCAGTGCCACGCGCAGCACATCCTCCACCGCGACGTCAAGCCGGGCAACTTCATGCTGCTCGACGGCACCGAGCGCTCGCCGCTGCGCGCCATCGATTTCGGTCTGGCGACGCCGTTCGAGCCGGACGCCCTGCCGCTCGACAACCTGGGGCTCGAGGGCACGCCTTGGTTCATGGCGCCCGAGGTCCTGTCCTCCAAGGTCACCCCGGCCTCGGACGTGTGGTCGGCCGGGGTGGTCGCCGCCCAGCTGCTGACGGGGCGCCTGCCGTTTGACGACCACCGCAACCCGGTGGCGCCGTCGCTGTCGGCCGTGTGGCGCTCGGTCCTGACGGACGAGATCAACTACAACATGCCTTGGTGGCGCGACGTGAGCCCCGAGGCGCGCGGGTTCGTGGCGCGCCTGCTCGACCGCGACCCGGCCAGGCGGCCGTCCGCGCGCGAGGCGCTCGCGGACCCCTGGCTGCGCGGCGACAGCAAGGAGCGCGGCAAGGGGCGGCCGCTGGACGCGTCCGTGGTGCAGCGGCTGCAGCGCTTCGCGCAGAATAGCCGGTTCAAGCGGTCGGTGCTGCAGCTGATCGCGGAGGAGCTGCTGGCCGCGTCGCCGTCGGTCGCCGGCGGGCGCGCGGCGGCGCAGGCGGCGGCGGCGGCGGCCGAGGCGGCGGCGGCGCGCGGCGGCGGCGCCTCGCCGCTGTCCTGCTCCGCCTCGTCGGCCGGCGGCGGCGGCGCCCGCAGCGTCGGCGCCGACGAGGGCGGCGGCAGCACCCTCCACAGCGTCGCCGGCGCCGCCGCCAGCCTCTCCGACGCCAACGGCAGCGGCCACGGCGGCAACCACGGCGGCAGCAACCACGGCAGCGCCGGCAGCGCCGGCAGCGGCGCCCTGGTGATCAGCCGCCCCGACGCGCCGCCGCTGCTGGCGCTGTTTGACCGGCTCGCCTTTGGCAGCGCCGACTTTGTCGACCGGCGGCAGGCCGAGGAGGCGCTCGCGCGCATGGGCTACCGCCTCGACCCGTCCGAGCTCGGCCGCCTGGTGGACGTGGTCGACACGTCGCACTCGGGGCGCGTGCGGCGCGCGGCGCTGGCCGCCTCGCAGATCGACTGGAGGGCGCTGCAGCGCGGGACCGGCGGATCGGCCGGCAGCGGCGGGACCGGCGCCGGCGGCGGCAAAGGCGCGGGCGGCGGCGGCGCCGGCGGCGGCGTGCGCGACGAGTGGCTCGACGTGGCTGCCCGGGCCTTCCGCGCCCTCGACCGCGACGGCGACGGCCTGCTCAAGGCGGACGACATCGTGGCCTCCCTGCGCGTCAAGCTGCCGGAGGACGAGCTGCGCGCGGCGCTCGCGCAGGTCATGGCCGAGGCCGCCGCCGGGGGCGCGGCGGTCGGCGGCGGCCTTGGCGGCGGCGGCGCGTTCGGCGCGCCCGGCGTCGGCGGCGTCGGCGGCGCGGTCGGCTCGGGCGTCGAGGCGCTCGACTTTGACGGGTTCCTGCGCGTGCTGCGCGTGAGCTCGTTCGACTCGCTCGACCTGTACGACGACCGCCTGACGGCCTTCGGCGGGTCCGGCGGCAGCGGCCACGGCGGCGGCGGCGGCGGCGCGGGCAACTCTTCGCACGGCCGCGGGCGCGCGGCGGCGGCCGCGGCGGCCATCGCGGCGGCCAGCGAGCTGACGGCCGCGGCCTCTGGGGCCGAGAGCCCGGGCAAGCCGTGGCTGCGGCCGCACGTCACGTTCAACTTCAACTTTGGCGGCGGCGGCGGCGACGCCGCCGCGGCGGCTGGCACGGACGCCGAGGCCGGAGAGGGCGGCGGCGGCGGCGCGGCCGCCGCCGGCGGCGCCGCCGCCAACGACGGCGACTTTGCGGCGTCCTACTTTGGCGGCGGCGCCGGCGAGCACAAGGGCGAGTCGCGCATGCACGGCGCGTCGCTGTACCGCAACGCCGCGGTGGGCGGCGGGCGGCCCATGTCGCACTCGCTCCTGCAGCTTGCTACGGTGCGCGAGTGAACGGGGGCAGAGGCGCTCTTTTGGTGAAGAGAGAGAGCGGGGGAGAAAAAAAAGGGCGGGCCGTCTCTCTTTTTCTCTCGCTCGCCATTCGCCCCCCTCCCCCCCCTCCCACCACCTTCCCTCCCCTTCTTTTGGCGTTGCTCTCGCACGCACACACACGCACGAGTGTCCTTCGTCCCGTCCCACCGTCCTCCATTTGCGCCCCCTAAGGGCTTCCTCATCTCCGCCCACTTGCTTCGCCAGGCGGCGACGCCCGGCGCGCGCGGGCGGGCCCTTTTTTGCATTCTCTGCTCTTCCAGACCCCCCCTTTAAAACCCAACCCACCCACCCTTGTCGCGAGGAGAACATTTCGTTGCCACGCGTCTCGTTTTTTTCCTTGGTCCTATTCACAGCAAGCAAACAAAACAACACAATCCTCCCGTCCCCTTTTTTTTTCCTCTCTGCCGCCGTCGTGTTTTTTTTTCTTCTGCGCGCCGTCGTGTTTTTACCTCATTGTTGTGTAAGACACGATCGACAGTCGATAATCCGACGCCTCAGCCTGATAATCGTTCAAATTTACAAAACACGCACAAAAAGCGGGAGAGAGAAGAGAGAGAAAAGAGAAGAGCAAGGCCAAGGCCGCCCCCTCCCCCTCTCCCCCCCCGCCCCGTCCTGCCGCTCCCCCCTTCACTTCTCCGGCACCGCGATCTCCCCGCTGTTGATCTTGGCGATCACCTCCCCGGGCGGCATGTGGTCGATCGTGCACCCCACGCTCACGGCCGTGCCGCACATCTCCTTGCACGTGCCCGCCAGCGTCTTGGCGCACGAGCGCGGGCGCATCACGCGGGCGCACTCGAGGATGTCGTCAAAGGTGATGTTGCCCGTGTGCTTGACGTTCTTCTCCTTCTTGCGGTCGCGCACGGGCTCCTTCAGGGCCTTGATCACCAAGGCCGCAGCGCTGGGGACGACGGAGACCTTGGCCTGGCGGTTCTGCACGGTCAGCTTGCACGTCACGCGCAGGCCGCGCCACTCCTTCGCCGTCTCCTTGGCGAGGTCCTCGCCGATCTTCTTGGGCGAGAGGCCGAGGGGGCCGATCTTGGGGGCCAGGGAGCTGTTTGTTGTTGTTTTGGGGGGGGGTGATTGATTTTGTGTTGGTTTCAAGCGTGTTTGTCGGGCGAGGAAAAAAGGGGGGTGGGCGCGGGCGGGCATCGTAAGGCGGCGGCGGCGAGGCGAGAGAGAAGCGAGGGCGGTCCGGCTGTCTCACCTGGCCGCGCCGATCTCTCCTCCGGTGACGCGCACGAACACCTCGATGACCTCGCTGGGGTCGAACTTGGGCGGCATGGTGGGCGACTTGTGCTTCCTGTGGTTTGCGTTTGGTTTTTTTTTGTGTTTCGGGGTGTCGGCGGCGGAAGAAAGGCGGCGGGGGGTGAGTTGTTTGGCGCCCCCGAACGGACAACGAAGCGACTCGAACAAACGCTCGGGCGGCCTCAGCGACCCGCGTCACCGCGCGTGCGCGCGCGAAACAGAACGTCCGCGGACAGGGCGTCCCTCTCTCTGTCGTCGCCGTCGCCGCCGCCGCTCGCCGCCGCTGCCGCCGCCGCCGCTCGCCGCAAGCCGCTCGCCGCGAACTGCCTCGTCGGTTCGGCCCTGGGGCAGCGCGAGCGCCGCTGCTTCCACGCGACGCCTGATGGCGTAGCCTGCACCGGCGCCGATCGTGGTCTCCCGACGGCTGCGCTGCCGTCCCCTGCCAAAGAGCTTGGCGGGCGCCTCTGAAACGAGACAGGGGGCAACAGCCTCTGCGCTGATCGCCGCCCTCTCTCCAGGCAGCCGCTCTGGGGCGCCCGGGACCGGCCGAGAGAGTCACAGCGCGTCAATCTAGGCGCATTCGGCGCGTGACGCCGGTCCGCCTCAACTCGCTGAGAGCGCGCCCTCAAGGGGGGGAGAGTGGCTGCGGGGCCGGCGCCCCCGCCAGGGGAACTCGATGGGCGCACGACAAGAGGGGGAACCAAAGCGCTGGGCTCCTGCGAGCTCAAAGTGTTGGGTCGCACCTTCAAAGAATGAAACCGGGGGGAAAAGAGGGCGATCAGGGTGGTGGGGGGGGAGAGTCTCGCTTAAGGCAGAGAGGAGAAGGGAGAGAGGGGAAGAGAGGAGAAGAAAAATGACAAGCAATCGTCAAACTTCAATCAATCGATCGATCAAAAGACTAGCACTACTACTCGGACAAGCACGCCCAATTGCACTCGCCGCCCTTTCATCATCGATAGATTGATTCCCTCGAGCTGAAACGGCGGAGGAGAGACGAGAGCGGAACGAAAACAACTCCAAATGCAGAGCCTGCGCCAACCTGCGGGCGCGCGGTTTCAGGGGCCGCGCGCGCGGGGCGGACGAGTCGTTCATGTGCGCGCCTCGTCGGCCAAGTCGGTCTCGGGCACGATGAAGCGGCTCAAGGACGAGAAGAAGTGAGTCTTTAGAAGAGGTGGTGGAGAGACAGTCGATCGCGCGCCCGCGCTGCTCCCATGGCCCCTCGACGCGCCCCCGCGATCGAGGGGCGAGGGCGGCAGGTACCAACCGGACCCGTGCGGCGTTGAGCGGCGTCACACTAGGCAGAATTGACTCCCGACTCGCGGGCAACAGATACAAACGTCGCCGCCGCCGTCGTCCGCCGTCGCCGCGTCGCGCCAAAAACGCCAACGCCCCTCTCCCGACACACCCAAAAAACGACACGAAAATGCGCAGGATCGCCTTCATCCCCTTCTTGTGCGCGGGCGACCCCGACCTCGCCACCACCGAGGAGGCCGTCCGCCGCCTCGACGCCCTCGGCGCCGACGTCATCGAGCTCGGCGTCCCCTACAGCGACCCGCTCGCCGACGGCGTCGTTATCCACACGGCCGCCACGCGGGCGCTGCAGCGCGGCGCCACGCTGGACGCCGTGCTAGGGATGGTGGCGCGCGTGGCCCCCTCGATCGTCGCGCCGCTGGTGCTGTTCACCTACTACAACCCGATCGTGCGGCGCGGCATGGACGCCTTCTGCGCCCAGGCGAAGGGCGCGGGCGCCAGCGGCCTGCTCGTGCCCGACATCCCGCTCGAGGAGACGCCGGCCATCCGCGCCGCGTGCGGGCGCGCGGGTCTCGAGCTCGTTTTGCTGGCGACGCCGACGACGCCGAAAGCGCGCATGGCCGAGATCGCGCGCGCCTCGCAGGGCTTTGTTTACCTGGTCTCCGTGACCGGGGTCACAGGGGTGCGCGCGGGCGGGGTGGAGGCGCGGGTGGGGGGATTGGTGGAGGAGCTGCACGCCGTGACCGATAAGAGCGTGGCCGTCGGGTTCGGCGTCTCCAAGCCGGAGGACGCGCGGCGCATCGCGGCGTGGGGCGCCGAGGGCGTCATCTGCGGCTCGGCGCTCGTGCGGGCGCTGGGGGAGGCGGCGACGCCGCAGCAGGGGCTGGACGACATGGAGGCGCTGGCGAGGACACTGCGCGAGGCGATCGCGCACTAGAAAGAAGCAGCAGCAGCACTGGGGAGGTGAAAAAGGGGCCCGGGCACAGCCGAAACGAACGATACGATACGAGCCGAAGGAGAAAAACGGACAAGCGACCTGCGCTGCGACCTGCTGCGCGCTGCTGCTGCTGCTGCTTGCAACACCCCCCCATTCGCGAGGCCGAGTAAGGTGTGATGTCACCACAAGGCCGGGATCAGAGGCGCGGCGCCGTACGCCACCGCCGCCCCGCTGCTGCTCCGCCGCGACATGTGCGCCTTTGCCGCGGCCGACGACGCGGCGGCTTCGGCCGACGCCGCCGCCGCCGCCGCCGCCGCGCCGTGGTCGCCCGGAGCGCCGGCGCCGCACATGAGAGCGCTGCTCGTGGCGCGCGCGACGCCGCCCCCGGGCTCGAGCTCGCCCGGCTCGAACCAGCCGTCCACCACGCTGACCGCGCCGTCCAGCACGGAGGCGGCGAACACGCGCAGCACCGACAGCGGCACGAGGGCGGCCGCCGCCGGCCCGCCGCCGCCCTCGTCGTCCGCCGCCTCGTCCTCTCGTGCCGCCGCCGCGGCCGCCCTTCCAGGGCCTCGCCTCGCGCCGCTTCGCCTGTCGATCCTCAGCGCAGTCGCGCCCGCCACGGAGCTGGCCTCCCTGAGCAGGGCGGCGTCGTCCTCGGGGTCGTCGCCGTCGTCGCCGTCGCCGCCGCCGCCGCCCTCGCGCAGGGCCCGCGCGGACGGCGACGACAACGACGCCTCTGCCGCCGCCGCCCTCAGCAGCGCCACCCACGCCTCGAACGCCAGGCCGTGCGCGCGCCGCAGGTCAAACAGCTCGTGCATGCCCATGAGCGCCTCCTCGGGCACCATCGCCTCCGGCCGGGGCGCGTCGGCCGCCCCTTGCGACGCCGCCGCCGCCGCCGCCCCGCCAGCGACGACGACGGCGCCGCCACCCCGAGAAAACAGGCGCGCCGCCCACCGCACGAACGCGCGGCGCCCTTGCGGCGTGCGCGTGCGGCGCCACAGGTGCAGCGAGCACTGCGCCGGCACGAGGTACGTGGCGTCGCGGTGCAGCCCTGGCATCGCATCGGGCCCCGACCAGCCCAAAGCGCCGCCGCCGCTCGAGAGGGAGGGGAGCAAGGGCGGCAGGGGCGGCAGCAGCGCGGCGGCGCCTCCTCCTCCTCCTCCGGCCGAGGAGCGCCCGGCGGCGGCGCCGGCGGCCGCTCGCCTGTTGTGGGCCGCGCAGCCGCCACCACCGGACAGCGCGGCGCCGCGCCGGAAGCCGACCGACACGGTCGAGTAGGCGGCGCTCGCAAAGGCGCGCAGCTCGTCCAGCGTGAAGCGGCCGTCGGCGTCTCTGTGTTTTTTTGTTCCTCGTGCGTTTTTAGCGGGGTGGCAGCTTTTTGAGGAGGGGGCTTACGGCGGCGGGCGACGAGGGGCCGAGGGCCGAGGGCGCCCCGAGGACGCAAACAAAACTCAACTCGTCCATGCGATAGAGCACGCCGATGTGCGTGAGGTCGACGCCGAACGTGCTGCGCATGAGCACGAGCTCCTGCAGCGTCTGCAGTTGCAACCCAAAGGTCGGTTTTGGGGGGAAGCGACGGGGTTGTGTGAGGGACGGGAGCGCGGCGGACAAACGGCAGCGGACTGCGTTCCGCGCGCGGCGGGCGGGACGCCATTAAGAAAACGCACCAGGTGGCGCTTCTTGCGCGCGAGGCGGTGGAACTCCAGCTCCACCGCCTCGAGGACCGAGCTGTGCGCGACGCCCATGGTGTGACTCTGGGCTCGGGGGGCGGGCGGGCGGGCGACAGACAGCTGCTCCCTGTCGCTCCTCCTCCTCGTCCTCCAAGGCGCTTTGGGCTGGCGAGTCAATGGATCGGCGTCCACCTGAGCGTGCACGAAATCCCGGCCACACCGTCACGCCCCCCTCGCGCGCGCGCGCCAAAAGAGCAAAAGAGACAGAGCAGGCGCGACAGCTGCGACTTTGAACCGAGAGCTCTCCTCTCTTCAATCGCGGGTGTGCTTGACGCCAAACAGAGAAACAAACGTGAGAGAACAAAAAAGACAAGGGCCGATTGGACAAACGGTTCACAGGAGCTCTAGCTGATGACGCAACCATCGCGCTGCCCGCCCGCTGGCAAAGGCCCGCCGCCGCCGCCGTCCGCCGCCGGCGACGTGAAGCACCCCCCGCCGCCGCCCTGCTGCCGCCTCTGCTGCAGCTGTTGCTGCTGCTGCTGCTCGTCCCAGCTCAGCTCCTGCGCCCGGAGCAGCAGGTCCATCGACGCCTCGAGCCCCTCCACCCGCCGCTGCAGCGTCGCCGCCGCGGGCACCGCCGCCGGGCCGCCGCCGTCGCCGCCGCCCGCCGCGCCCGCCGCCGCCGCCGCCGCCGCCGCCGCCGCCGCCGCCTCTTGGAGCAGCGCCGCCGTCGACGGCGGCATCGAAGGCAGGTACCCTTTCAGCCGCTGCACCTGCCCGCCGTACTGCCGCTCGAGCACGGCCACGCGCTCGAGCAGGCCGCGCGTGCGGGCGGCCGACGCCCCGGGCGGCGCGGCGAACCCGCGCGCGGCGGGCGGCGGCGGCGAAGGCGTTGCCTCTGCGGTGGCGCGGGGGCTCGACGCCGCAGAGGGGTCGCGCGGCGCGGCAGACGTGGCCGTGTCGCCGCCGCCGCCGCCGCTGCCTCCGCCGCTCTGCAGCCGCAGCAGGGCCGCGTCCAGCTGCGTGCCGTGGCTCATCGACGCGCCGCCGGCCGACGACATGGACGGCGAGGGGGAGAAGAGCGACAGGTCGGAGCGGGGGGTCGCGTAGCCGCCCTCTGTGGCCGCCTCACTGCCCGGGCCGCCGCCGCCGCCGCCACCGCCAAACAGTCCGGCGCCGGCGCCGCCGCCACCGCCGCCGACGGACAGGGCGGGCGGCGGGGCGTGGTTCGGCTGCGGGCTCGAATGCTGCTGCTGCTGCTGCTGCTCGGAGGAAGACGACAGGCGCACGACCGCCGCGCCCGCAGCCGCCGCCGCCGTCGCCGCCCCGACCGCCGCCCCGTATTGGTGCGACGGAGGCAAAGAATGGTGGTGGTGGTGGTGGTGGTGGTGCCCTCCTCCTCCTCCGCCCGCCGATATCACCGCCACGGGCGCCGGCGCCCTGCCCACGTGCGGCAGCAGCGGCGCCGCCGGGATCGACTCGGCCGGCGGGGGCAGGCCCGCCAGCCGCAGCGCCCGCCGCAGCTGCGCTTGCGCGCACGCGCCGAGCTTGCCGCTGGCCGCCGCCGCGCCGCTGTCCGTCTCGATCCGCCGGAGCACGGCCGCGTCGCTCCAGGGTCCCAGGTCGTCGAGCAGGGTGCCCTTGCTCCGGCCGCCCAGCCACTCGGGCAGGCTCTCGGCGTCCACGTGCGTCAGCAGCTCGGGCAGGTAGTCGCTGCCGCAGATCGCGATCTTCGAGATCGTCCGCGGATTTAAGTAGGGTTTTACTAATCCCCACACCGCCTTGAAGAGCATGGGCGCGTTGATGATCACGATGCGCCCCAGCATCTCGGGGTAGTTGTCCTGGTCGTACTTGGTCAACACGGAGAGCAGGCGCTTGACCTCGCCCGACAGGTGCGACAGCCCGACGCCGCGCACGTCCATGATCCCAAACGTCTGGTCGACGTGCCTAGGCCCTCCCGGCGCCAGCCACGAGCACACGGGGAAGATCACTTTGGCGCAGCGCTCGTACTCCTGGATGTGGAACTTGACCATGCGGTCCTCGGTGGTGACGGCGCGGAGGGCGGCGATGTCGATGCGGCCGAGGAGCTGGATGTAGACGGGCCGGCCCTGTTGTGTTTTGTTTTGATTTGTTTTTGTTTTGGTTTTAGAGAGACGCGAGGAGAGGCAAGGCGGTGAGCGGCGGGCGGACGACGGAACATGAACGAAGCAACCGGCCAAGAAACAAACGGACGCACCATCTTGTCCGTCTTGTGGTACCCCTGCGGGTAGGCCATCAAGAACTGCTCCCGCTCGTGGAACACAAAGCCGCCCTCTGCGCCGCCGCTGCCGCCGCCGCCGCCGCCGCCCGTCGCGCCGCCGCCGCCGCCGCCCGTCGCGCCGCCGCCCAAGCCGCCGCCCAAGGGGCCGAGCATGCCGTCGGCGCCCAGCTGCGCGCGCCACTCGAGCGTGTCCTGCCACATGCGCCCGGCCTTGTCGAGGTCGTAGTTGCGCGCGCGCAGGAAGCGCAGCAGGCCGTAGTAGTCGTGGCGCTCGCGCGACCACTGGCCGCGCGCGTCGAGCAGCGCGCGGAAGCGCTCGACGGCCGTCACCTGCTGCTCGAGGGTGAGGCCCCAGTCGTCGCGCGAGGGGGACGAGGACGAGGCGGCGGCCGACGACGGGCCGCCGCCGCCACGGCCGCCGCCCGACACGACGGCGGCGGCCTGCGCGCTGCTGCTGACGGCGACGGGCGGGTAAGGGACGAGGCCCTGGAACTGCAGCGGGCCGTCGGGCACGTGGAGGGACGCGAGGGCGACGCCGGCGGCCGAGCTGGCGTTGCGAGGGGAGGCCACGGCGGCAGACATGGCAGGTGCTTTTTTTCCGTCGGGGGCAGCGTCGGAGGAGGGAGGAGGGATCGGCGGCGGCGCGGCGCGCGCCCGCAGAGACGGCGCGCAGACCACGCTCGGCCGCTCTTGCCTGTCGTCCCTGGGTCCTCCCTGGCTTCACTCGATGGCGGGCTGAGATGCGGTGGTGGTAGTCGGCACGCGCTCTTGGCTAGGGTGGCCTGCGGGCCCCCTGCTCGCGGCGGGGGTTGGAGGATAGAGCTCCAATTGGCGGAATCAAAAAGAGGACCTGAGGGAGGGAGGGAGAGAGAGAGGCCACCGAGGGGCCGGTTCCGCGTCTCCTCGGGAGGAAGGATCCAGGCCTTGCGTCCCCCCGACGCACGGGCTTGAAACAAGCCGCGCGGCAGTACGCGCGCGCTGTGGCTCGCTGGTCGTGTGGGCCCTAGCGGGAGGAGTCTGTTTTGTGCTTTTTCTGGCGAGAAGAGGGAGGGGGAGGAGGTTTTGAGGGTTCGTTGGTCGTTCACAGAGCCTCGCGCTGCTGCTGCTGCTCCCGACGACGCGTGCGAAGGAGTATCCGGGGAGTGCAAATTCGCGGTCGCGGGAACAAAAAGGGTTTTGGCGCGCGCGACGTTGTTTGTTTTCCCGGCGGCGCGCGGCCAACACGGCGGTCTCTCGCGTCGTTGCGGCAAGGCCCGCCGCCGGTCAAGGGGGAAGGGAGGGGCAAAACAGTGTTTTGAAAACACAGGACGACCCGACGACCACACGAGCAGAACATAGCGACAGCCCTTCACAAGTGACCCCAGCGCGCGGCAACATTGCTCGAGCAGCCATCTAGGTCATCCACGCCCGAGCGCGTTTCTCTCCCCCCTTTTGTTTTTTGGCCGCCGCCCGCTCCCCTCTCTCTCTCGCGACGGCGCGTTGACCGGCCGACGACGGCGGCAGAGGAATGGCGACGACCAACGGCACACTCGACTACTCCCGTCGCACCGCCGACCGCCCGCTGGGGTCGCGCTACGTCGACTACCTCGAGCAGTTTGTGCGCCTGAAGGGGCCCGGGCCCGCGCGCGCGGCGGCCGACGCGGCCGGATTCGGCGGCGGCGGCGGCGGCGGCGGCGGCGCAAGCGGCGCAAGCAGTGGCGGCAGAGGGATTGCCACGAGCACCGTCCCCCGCCCGCCATCCGGATGGGAGGCGCCCCGCCGCGCCGTCGCGCGCCACTACCCGGGGCGCAGCTGGCTGCCCGCGGACCAGTGGGGCTGGCAGAACCAGCAGCAGCAGCAGCAGCCGCAGCCCCAGGAGACGGGGGGCGCGGCGCTCTCGTTCTCCGGAGGCCAGCGGCGGCGGGCGGCGGCGGCGGCGGGCGGCGGCGGGCGGCGGCGGGCGGCGGCGTCGGGCGCGTCGGCCGCGTCGGCGTCGGCGCTTCATGGCGCGGGCGCGCGCTTACTGCCGCCGCCGCTGCCTCTGATGCTGCTAGCGTCGTCGCTGCGTGGGCCGCCCGGCACGGCCGCGGCCGCCAACGCCACCGCCCGCCGCCCCAACTCGGCGCTGCTCCCGCCCGGCGGCATGCTCCTGTTTGACGGCGGCTTCCTCACCCCCCGCCGGGCCAAGCACCGCCCCGCAGCGACGCCCGACCTCGAGAGCGGCGCCGCCGCGCTCTCCCTGCTCCGCCACGAGCCGCCCGCGCCGTCCGACCCCCGCGGCAGCTGGAGCCACTGGCCCGCCACCCTGCGCGCCCTGCCGCTCCCGCCTGCGCCCGGAGGCCTGCCCGTCACCCACGACCCCATCACACGGCACCGGACGAGCGTCGACGCCGCCTGGACGCCCGCGGCCGCGGCCGCGCCCTTTCTGCAGCGGGGGGAGCGCGCGCCCTCGCCGTGCACGACGGCGCGCCCCTCGGAGGCGCAGGCGCGCGAGGCGTACGCCTCGGCGCTCGAGGGGTACTACGGCAACAAGCGGCGCGCGACGTTCGGCGGCGCGGCGCGGCGGTACGGGCGCGGCCCGGCCGACGGCCAGGGGACGCAGGCGCAGCAGGAGCAGACGACGCGGGAGCGGGAGCAGGGGCAGCAGCCGGGGGCGGCCTCCTGGTCGGCGGCGCCGCTGCTTCCCGCCCGCGTTCGGGGTCAGACGGGCGCGGCGCGGCCGGCCTCGCCCGTCGGCTTGCGCTGGGTTTGGGGGGAGGGGACGGGAGAATTGGCGGGGGCGGCGGCGGCGGCGGAGCGGGGGACGTCGGTTTCAGGCGGGGGGCTCGCGTGGGCTGATTACGGGCGCCCCTCGTCGGCGCAGTGACAGAAAAACGGTTTTATTTGTTGCACCAGCCGCCCCCCGTCAGTCATTATTCCTCTCGGTTTCTTGTAGGGGGCAAGTCGATCATCCGCGGGCCGACACGCCGACGGCCGCGACCAGGGCGGCGAAAGGGTTGGCGCCCGCCGGGCCGCCGCCGGCGCCGCCCGCGCCGCCCTCGTCGTCGTCGTCCTCGGCGCCCGCCGGCTGCCGAGGCGCCTCCTTGGCAGCGCCGCCCGCCGCAGCGGCGGAGGCCGCCGCCGCCGCCGGGAGCAGCTCCTCAACCAGCGCCGCCAGCTTGGGCGGGTCGGCGCCGCGCACGACGTGCCGCAGCATCCCCCCGCGGAAGACCAGGAACAGCGGCTCCGACTTGCTCCGGCGCGCGGCGATCGTCGCGAGCGCCGAGAGCGCCGCAGCGGCGGCGGCGGTGGCGGCGGGCGCCGCCGACGGAGCCGATGCCGCTGCGTGCGCCGACGCCGCGCCGCCGACGCGCTCGGCCGCGACGCTCAGCAGCGCCAGCTCGGCGCCTCCGGGCGCGTCGTCGTGGTCCGCCCGCAGCTTCTTCATGGCCGCCACGGTGCACCGGCAGGGGCCCCACGCCTCGGCGTAGACCTCGACGACGGCGACGGAGCCGGAAGCCATGGCGGCGAGGCGCGCCACGAGCTCGGCCTCGCCGCCCACGGCGGACGGGACGTCGAGCAGGGCGGCGGCGTTCGGCGGAGCGGCCATGGCGCCTTGTGCCTGTTGGCGCTCTGCGCGTTGGTCACGGATTGCGCCGGGGGGCAGGTGGAAAAAGCTCAACGAATAAAAAGGCGACAGCTGGGCGGCGATGTTTTTCCCTTCTTGTGCGGTCGGTCAAGCAAATTCGAAACAGATACACTTGGTGTTCCGAGGAAGGCCGTTACACGTAGGAGGAGCAAGCGGGAGGCTCGCGGTCGGGCAGGGAACGGGGTGTGTTTGTGCGTGTGCACGGCGTCGTTTCTGGTGCGGAGCGCCGTGGAGGCGCGCGCGCGCAAAAGGTTTGTTTCCCGGGCGGCAGCAAGGCGACGGCGACCGAGCGAAAAGAAGGAAGGAGAAAGAAGACCAACGTCGCCGAAACCGTAAAAAAAATCAAATGTTGTCCTCGTCCCGCAGGTACTCCCCCACGTCCGACTGGTGGAACGCCACGATCGCCGACGCGTCCAGCGCCCGGCACTCGGCCGTCGAACGGGCGGCCACCCCGAAGCCGAGCGGCACGTCGGCCATGCTCATTACCACGACGCCGCTGCCGGCCGGAACGCCCTCTGAGATCCGGCCGAGGCCGCCCTTCAGGACGTGGCTCCCGTACAGGAACTGCATCTCGGCCGCGGGCTTGACCCACACCTTGTACCTCGAGTGCTGGGACAGCAGGTCTAGCGCCCCGATGGTCATGCGGAACTTGCCGCTGTGCGTCAGGCGGCCGACGCACGCGCCGAGGGAGACCAACTTTTCGCGCGCGGCGCACGTGGCGCGGCGCATGAGGGCCTCGCGCACGTAGAACACGCGCTGGCGGTGCAGGCGGAAGCAATGGGGGTCGTCGGGCCGGTCGACGAGGGCCTTGATGTTGCGGCCGATGAACTTGTACAGCTTCTCGAAGACCATCTTGGTCTCGTCCTCGGTGAGGGGGCGCATGGTTGCCGCCGGGGTTGCGTTTTTCCCTTGGCGCGTTTTGAGAGGGCTCGCGCCGCGTTTGTCGAGCGAGCCAACGGCGGCGGCGGCGCCCGGGTGCGCGTTCAGTCCGGTGCGAGAGGCGCGCGCGCGCGCGCGGGCGTGTTCGAGGGCAACTCTCGAAAGGGTGCGGCGCCGGGACCCGTACGGGACTGTTGCTCGGCGCTGGCAAAAGGGAGGCCGTGCGGTGGAGGGCGCGTGCGATTGAGAGAGAGAGAGCGGAGGAGCAGCGAGTCGGCTTGATCGAAACGCTTGCGTGCGGTCGCAAAGGTCGGATGATGGGTTTGAACGCGTGCGTGTGGATATAGACGAGGTGGATTGGGGCTTGGATGTGACTGGAGGGATCAATCCATGAAGGAGGAAGCAGCGATCGAGAGGCGGCGCATTTTGGCATTTTTCGCGGAACGGCCCCTCATCAGCATCGCCACCAAATGTTTCAGCATCTCATTGCCAAACACAAACGCCCGATCGACCTCAGTACTTCATCTTCCAAACACATACCTGAACAAGCCCCGCCGCGCATCATCGAGAGAGAAGAGACGTCCCACACTCCTATGTCCAAGGTCGACAAGCGGCCCGCGGGCGGCGGCGCAAAGGGCGCCCCGCCCAAGCGCGGGCCGCCGCCCAAGGGCGGCCCAAAGAGGCCCTCCTCGTCGGACGGGAAGGGCGAGCGCAAAAGCGGAGGCGGCGCGGGACCAATGAAGAGCCGCGGCGGCGGCGGCGGCAGCAAGAGCGGCGACGGCAAGAGCGGCGCCGGCGGCAAGACCTTTGGCGGCGGCGGCAAGAGCTTTGGCGGCGGCGGCGGCAGCGGCGGCAGGCCGTCCGCCCCCGCGCCTCCCGCGCCCCTCCCCCAGAATCGCAAGGAGCGCAAGGAGCTGTCCGAGCAGCGCAAGCTCGCGACCAAGAAGAACTACGGAACCATCGCCGAGACGGTGCGGCTTTGGGAGGCGGCCCGCCCCCGAGCGCAAGGCGACGCCGCGCAGCGCCAGAAGCTCGCCGAGGACGTGGCCAAGCGTTTCGCGGGCAAGGCGCCCGAGCTGGCGACGCACCACTCGGCCTCGCGCGTGCTGCAGTGGGCGCTCAAGGAGCTGCCGCCGGGAGGCAAGGCACGCGCCGCGCTGGCCGCAGAGGTGCGCGCCGCGGCGGTGCCGCTGGCGCGGTCCAAGTACGGCAAGCACGTGGTGCAGCGGCTGGTGGCGCACGCGCAGCGCGGGGGCAGCGAGGCCAAGGCCGAGCTCGACGGTGAGACGGGTCACACGAGGGACGCGCGCTTTCTTGCTTCTTCTTGCTCTCTTTGCAAGCGCGCGCCGCCCTTTTTTTGTTTTTGCCTCCAAAAAGCGGCTTCCAAAGGGGTCTCTCTCGCGCGCGCGCGCGCACGCGCCAAGGATGGCAAAACTGACAATATACTGCGTTATCTTACTGAGCCAGCGCCTCTCCAATTTGGGGGGTCGCGACACGGCGGAAAAAAGAACACTGTCCCTGAGGCATCCAACACCCCCCCCTCTTGCAGCGCGCGCGCGACGCCCTCTTTTTTTTTTTCCTCTCGTGATTTTGCCCTCCTTCCAAACAGCCGGCCCCGGCGTGAAACCTGCGCGCGCTTCAAGCACCCCTCAAAACTGTGCACCGTGCGCGCGCGCGGTCATGGCCGGGCCCAGAGCCGAATCAAAACAGGGGCGACGTCACACCGCCGCGTCTTTTTTTCTCGCAGCGCCAGCGGTCCTCATTTTTCTAGCCCCAAATTCCTTCCTTTGCTTCCCTGTTCTTCGTTGTCTTGCACGCTTGCCGTGGCGCTTTGCTCCGATCGCAAAAGCCAGTCACGCGATCATCACCCAGATGACACAATGACATCGACCACGAAAGAACTCGACCTCAAAACACCAACGAACACGAAACGAAACCCAAAATCGACCAAAAACACAAAAAAAACACAAAAAACACAAAAACGCAACAGCGCTCGTGCGCGCGTTCCGCGGCCACGTGGTCGAGCTGCTGCGCCACCCGCACGGCGCCGACGTGCTCGTCGACCTGTACGACGCCGCCAGCCCCGCGCAGCGCGGGAGCATGGCCTCCGAGGCGTACGGCCGCGAGTTTGTCCTGCTCGAGGGCGGCGCGTCGGGCGGCGGCGCGCCGCTGCGCGGCGCGCGCGCGCTGCTCGAGGGGAGCGACGCCAGCAAGCGCCGCGCCGTGGTCGCCTCGCTGCAGCGCGCGCTGGAGCCCGTGCTCGAGAAGGGCCTGCTGCACCCGCCCCTGACCCACCGCCTGCTGCGCGAGTACCTCGAGGCCGCCCCCGGCAGCCTGGTGGCCGAGGCCATCGACACCCTCGCCGCCACGGGCGGCAACGCGCTGAAAATGGTGCACACGTCGGACGGCGCCGCCGTCTGCTGCGCCGCCTTTGCGCACGGCAGCGCGCGCGACCGCAAGCGGCTGGTCAAGGGGATGAAGGGGCACGTGGCGCAGGCGGCGGCCAACGAGCACGCGCACGCGGTGGTGTCGACGGCGCTGGCGGTGACGGACGACACGGCGCTGACGGGCAAGGTGATCGTGGGCGAGCTTAAGGTGAGAGAGATGCGATTGTGTTTGTTCCTTTTTTTTTTTTTGGCGACGCGAGCGGCGAGGGGCGGCCGGAACGGGGGGGGTCGCCCCCCACCCCCCTCCTGCCTTTATTTCGTGTGTGTGTGCTCAATGAGGAGAATCATATTGTCGACGGGCGGACTGAACAAAATTTCCTGATGATTGTCGACTGTTTAAATTTCGGCCTTGGGGGGCGCTCCGGCGCCCCCTTGGGTCGCTGAGAGCTCTCGCTTTTTTTTTTTTGCTGTTTTCTTCCCGTTGCGGGCGTACCGGCCGCCGTCCCCACCGCGCGCGCAAGCGCAAGCGCTTGATAAACCTCAGGCCAACCACCCCCTTTGCTTTCTTTTTCTCCCCCTCAAACAAACAATCAAAAAACAAAAAACAAAAAAAACAAAAAACAAAAAAAACAGGCGCACCTGCCCGAGCTCGTCGCCGACAAGCACGGCAGCCGCGCGCTGCTGTCGCTGCTGGCGGATCCCGCGGCCCTTCCGCGCTACCTGACCGCGCCCGCGCTGGCGATGATGCGGCCGCCGCCGCGCACGCAGCGCGTGGCGGCGGCGGCCAAGGGCGGCGGGGAGAGCGACGAGGAAGCGGACGACGAGGAGGAGGCGGCGGCGGCGGCGGCGGGCCAGGGCGGGCAGAAGAAGCAGAAAAAGGCAAAGCAGGAGGGCGCGGCGGACGAGGCGGGCGAGGAGGGTGGCAACGCCAAGGACGAGCCGGAGGAGGCCATGGTCGAGCGGCCCCTCGGCGAGTCCAAGAAGGACCCGGAGGCCCGCCGGCGCGAGCTCCTGGCCGCAGGCGGCTTTGGCGCCGCCCTCGTCGCGCTCGTCGCCGAGGCCGCGCCGCGCCTGCTGCGCGCGCCCGGCGCCGGCGACGTCGTCGTCGAGGTGGCGCGCGGCGCGTGCGGCGGCGCGCTGTGGCAGACGCAGCGCGCGGGGCTCGAGGCCGCGCACGCGGCGATCGTCGCGGCAGCGGCATCAGTGCCGGAGCAGGCGCCGGAGGCGGGGGCGGGCGCGGAGCAGCGCGCGGGCAAGGAGGGCAAGAAGCAGCGGCGGGAGAAGCAGCAGCAGCAGCAGCAGGAGGGGGACGAGGACGAGGCAGAGGCGGCGGCGGCAACGGGGGACGACAGCGGCGGCAAGAGGGCGGACGAGGCGGCCGCAGAAGCCGGCGGGGCCGGCGGAGACGCCCGTGATCACCACGACGGCTGCGACCCTGGCGACGAAGAAGGGGGAGGCGAGCAGGAGGAGCAAGAGGGGGAGGAGGAGGACGGCACCCCCTTGCTTTCCCACTATTACGCCAGCCGCGCGCTCCGCCGCCTCGCGCTTGCGTCGCGCGAGGAGGGCGGTGGCGGCGACGGCGCGCGCGCCTTCGTCGCCGCGCTCTGGGACGGCGCCCTGCGCGGGCGCTGCGCGGAGCTGGCGCCCACGCACGCGGCCAAGGTGCTCGCGGCGGTGGCCACGGGCGGCGACGCGCGCGTGCGCGGCGAGGCGGCGCGCGAGCTGGCTGGCTTCGTGCCCGGCGGCGACGTTGGCGCCTGGGCGGCGCGGTTCGTGGGGGCGAGGGAGGCGGCGGGCGCGGCGGGCGGGGCCAGGGGGGTCGCCGCGGGCGGCGGGGGCAAGGGCAAGGGCAAGAAGGCGCCCGCGCCTGCGCGGGGTAAGGCGGCGGCCGCGGCCAAGGAGCAGGGAGGCGGAGGAGGAGGTGGAGGGGCCAAGGCGCCGGCCGCTGCTGCTGCCGCTGCTGCGCCGCGCGGAAAAGCCGCCGCCGCGGCCGGCAAGAAGCGCGGCGCCACCAAGTAAAAAGTGATTGATCGTGTGAAACGACCCTGTCCAATCGCAAACCTCCCGGTCCATTGATCGATCACCCACGCACTCTCCTGACCGCCACGTTCTCTCTCGTCCTTGCTCCAACCCGCCATTGTCTCTCGTTCGGCCTCCACAGCCAAGACTCTCAAAACGTACGACTCGGGCGATCATGCGCCCCCTCCTCCTCGCAGGATCCTCCCCGGGACCAGGGTCATTCGCGCGCGGTTGCTCGACATCATCAGCATCGGCCAGAGGCAGGATTGCTGCGCTCCCCCGCCAGGCCGCGCCGCCGCCAGCCGCCGCCGCCGCCGCCGCTTCGGCCGCCGACGCGCCCGCGCGCCCTCGCGCCGCCGCCGCCTCGGCCTTTGCAGCGAGCTTTTTCCTCGCGACGTCGCCGGCCCTGCTGCCCCTCCCCGTCCACGCAGCAGCGGCAGCCGCGGCAGAGCCGCCGCAGCGGACCCTGCAGCAGCAACAACAACAGCAACAACGACCGCCGCTGCGCATGTGCCCGCCCCTCGCCGACCTAGCCGCCGCCGACGCCGCCGCCCCCGCCGCGGCGCCCCCGCCGCCCGCCGTCAGCCTCAACGCCGAGCCCCCCGAGGAGTCCGAGTACCGCGACCCCTTCACCCTCTACGGCACGACCCAGAAGCAGTTCGCCATCGAGCGCCTCGACGGCGAGAAGGTCGTCTCGCGGCGGCGCGGCTTCACCGTCGACGCCTGCACGGCCGCGCTGAGCGCCGCCGACGAGTCGGCAACGCTTGCGGCCCTGCCGCCGAGCGAAAAGGTGCGCACGAGCTCGACGACGGCCTGCCGCCGGGGCACGGGGGCCGACCTCCTGCCTACGTGCGCGGGCGCGTGCCAGGCGTCGTGCGCGGCGGCGGTCGAGGGGCAGGCGGCCAGGGGGCTCGACCGCACGGGGCTGCGGCTGGGCGGGCGCGACGCGCGGTCGGTGCTGCGGCGGTGCGCGCGCGACTGCACGTCCGAGTGCCAAAAGTCGGGCAAGGCGCACGACTACTCGGTGCCGTTCCGGCCTTGATCGATCGATTAATGTGGGGATGAGGGACACGACGAGTGCGGGGATCGAGCGGTCTCTAGCGGGGAGGGGGCGCGACCAGGCGGGGTGCGACGGTCCGACGCCGGCGGCGACGAGGACGACGCCAATTAGCTCAGATTGAAGTCCCCTGTGCCGCCTCTCACATCAACACACTGTCCTCGTCATTGCGCCCTCCAGATCAGCACCACACAGCCCTCTCTCAAAGCGGGTAATTGCGCTCACGCACTGCACACGCGCGCACGCATTGCACACCCAAGCACTCCCGACAAAAACCTCTCAAATTGGGGTGCCACACTTGCCAGGGCCCGCGCTTCACCGCAACCGCACAAGCATCCGACCATGATCGCCGGCGGCAGCGCCCGCGGCGCCCTCGGGCGCGCGCGCGCCTCGTCGGCGGACAGGCCGCGCACCATGCACGCTCAATCCTCGCACAATTCCCTTCCCCCACTGTCCCTTCTCACACGCGGCCGCACGCGGCCCCGCGCCGCGACCCGCCCGTCCCTCCAGGCCCGCGCCGCCCCCGCCCCGCAGACAACGGCGGCCACCGAGCCGCCCGCCCCCGCGTCGGCGGCGGTCCGGCCCGCGGCCACCGACCCGGCCGCCGCCGCCGCCGAGGCCGGCGCCGCGCCGCCGCCGCCCGAGGCCGAAGTGCGCGCCGAGCCGACGCTCGCGCTGCGCGTGGCGCCGACGGTCACGCTGCTGCGCTCGTCCACGCGCGGCCGCCTCAAGCTCATGGTCGAGTACGCCCTGCGCCGCGGCAGCACGGACAACTGCTACCTGCTGTCCGCGCGCGCGGGCGAGCCGCCCACCACCCTCGTCGACCTGCCGTTTCCCACCTACGCCGGCGAGTTCCTAAAAACGCTCAAGGCGTCGTCGGCGGCGGCGCCCGACCCGGGTCTGGGCCTGCTGACGCACATCGTGTCGACGCACCTAGGGCCCAACCGCGTGGCCGTGCTCGCGGACGTGCTCGAGGCGGCGGGCGCCGAGGCGCGCGCGGGCACGGAGGCGCGCGTGCGCGTGGTGCTGTCCAACCCGGGCGTCAAGGTGCTCGAGGCAGGGTTTGCGGCGCTCGGCGCGCGCGGCGCGGCGCTGCGGGCGGCGGTCGAGGTCGTCGTGCTGAAGGCGGCGGGCGGCGGGGACGGCGTGGTCGAGTCCGTCGAGGTGGGCGGCGGCCTGCTGCTGCGCGCCATCCTGGTGCCCACGCCGCGGTGGCCGGACGCCGTGTGCCTGTACGACCCGGCCAGCCAGGTCCTGTTCACGGGCAAGTTCTTCTCGGCGCACGTGTCGCCAGAGGTGGCGGCGGGCGCGGCGGCGGGCCGCTCGGCCTTCGACGGCGTCGGGGACGCGGCCGTGGGCGCGGGCGGGTGGGAGTCGTACGGCGAGCACTGGCGCTACTTCTTTGACTGCATGCTGGCGCCCGTGCCGACGCAGGCGAGCGCGGCGCTCGCGCGGCTGCCGGTCACCGTGTCTCCTCTCGGCGCGCTCAACGCCCGCGCGACGGCGGGCGGCGGCGGACAAGGCGGCGGCCAAGGCGGCGGCGGCGGAGGCGCCTCGGCGTCGCCATCCTCGGAGTCGGCGGCCGCCTCCGCTTCGGCTCCGGACGTGGGCCGCTCCGTGCTGACCGTCGTGTCCTCGGCCGTGTTTGAGCTCACGCGCGGCGCCAAGGGCGCGGGCGCCGGCGCCGGCGCCGCCGCGCCCCCCTCCATCTTTTGCGCCGCCCTCGCGCCCTCGCACGGCCCCTGCGTCCGCGCCTGCCTGTCCGAGCTGGTCGGCGAGTACGGCCGCTGGGCCGACGCCCAGGCCGCCGTCCTCCGCACGGGGGGCTCGGCCGCCGTCATGTACGCCTCGGCCTACGGAAACACCACCGCTCTCGCCGCGGCCATCGCGCGCGGCGTCACCAAGGCCGGCGTCGCCGTACGCACGCTGAATTTAGAGGACGCGTCGCTGGACGAGGTGGCCCAGGCCGTGCGGGACAGCGACGCCTTCGTGCTGGGCTCGCCCACCCTGGGCGGGCACATGCCCACGCAGGTGTCCCTGGCCCTGGGCACGCTTCTGAACGACCCCTCGGCGCGCGCGCTGCCGGCCGGCGTGTTTGGCTCGTTCGGCTGGTCCGGAGAGGCGGTCGACGAGATGGAGTCGCGCCTGCGCGACGGCGGCTTCCGCTTCGCCTTTCCCGCCGTGCGCGTCAAGTTCAGGCCCACCGCCCAGGACCTCGTGGCGTGCGAGCAGGCCGGGCGCGACCTGGCCGTGGCCGTGCGACGCCGGCGCAAGGCACTCGAGCGCGGCGTCGCGCCCGCGCCGGCGGCCGCCGCCGCCGCCAACTCGGCGCAGCTGGCCGTGGGCCGCGTGGTCGGCTCGCTGTGCGTGGTGACGGCGCGCAACCCGGACGACGTCGAGGCGGGCGAGGCGGGCGAGGCGGGAGCCGCGGCTGGCGCTGTTCCGGCGGCAACAGAGGCAAACGGCGCGGCCGCCGCCGCTCCGCCGGCGCCTGCCGCTTCTCCCGCTTCCTCGACGGCCGGCGCGGGCGCCATGCTCGCCTCCTGGGTCAGCCAGGCCTCCTTCGACCCGCCGGGCATCACGGTCGCCGTCAAGCGCGACCGCGCCATGGAGCCCCTGCTGATGCCCGGCGCCGCCTTCGCCATCTCGCTGCTGGCCGAGGGGCGCGAGCGCACCGTCGTGCGCGCACTCGCGCGGCCGTTCGCGCCGGGCGTCGACCGGCTCGCGGGCCTCGACACAAGGCCCAGCGACGGGCCGAGCGGCGCGCCCGTGCTGGCCGACGCGCTGGCGACGCTCGACTGCCGCGTGCAGAGCCGCATGGAGGCCGGGGACCACTACATCATGTACGCGGTGGTGGAGGCCGGGAAGCTCCGGTCCAAGGACGGGGTGGCGGCGGTGCACCACCGCAAGGTCGGCAACCACTACTAGAAAGAAATTACCGATCGCATCTCTTTGTTCTTCTCTTCGCCGCCGCCGCCGCCGCCAAAACGCGGGGCCCCCGCTGTCCTGTCCGCGCTCCGCGCTCCGCTTGCGGGCGCCGCCTCCCCTCGACCCTTCCCCCGTCCACCCCCACCCCCACCCTTCACAAATCAATCCCGATCGTAACAAGCCACCCCACGACAACTGCCGTCTCTTGTTTTTTGCGCCCCTGCTGGGGCTCCCATTCCTTAGATCCACCGCCGTTGTTACTGGCTGCTCCCCTCTCTTCGCGCGTTTTGCGCGCGCCGCGCAGCGGCGACGGAGGTCGCTTCCCTCGCCAAGGCGACAAATGTACCGCGCCCCGCTGTGGTGAGGGCCAATGCACAGACAGACGCCCATTTCCAACAACCGCACGAGACAGATCCACACCAGCCGCCCGCATTCCAGGCCGGACACACGCGGCGCGCGCGGCGCGCGCAAAAACCACACCTCACTTGTCTCTCCCTCCTCGCGAGGACGCAAAGAGAAGGGCTCTCGCCGCCGCGCCCCTCTATTTGCGCGCGCGCGCAGCCAAGGGTCCGCGCGTTTGACGCGGATCGAGAGCGCGAGCGGTTGTGCGCGCAGGCCGAGCCGCCCCTGACCAAGTTTTTCCGCTCTCTCTCGCCGGCGGCGGAAAAAGCGGCCGACGAAGACCGACGCCCCGCCGCGCGGCCGGCCGGGTCCCCCGCCTCCTTTTCCTCCCTCCCAAACAAAAACCGGAGGACCGCGACACACAACAAACAACCCAACAACAAACGCCCAAAGTATGTCCGCCGACAACTACCCCCCGCCCGGCGCCGCCCTCGTCGAGGAGCTCGACCGCCGCCTGCTTCTGCTCTTGCGCGACGGCCGCAAAGTCGTCGGCACGCTCCGGTCGTTCGACCAGTTCGCCAACCTGGTGCTGGACGGGTCGTACGAGCGCGTGGTGGTGGGCAAGCAGTTCGCCGACGTGCCCCTGGGGGTGTACCTGGTGCGCGGCGAAAACCTGGTGCTGATGGGGCGCGTGGACGAGGAGGGCGAGCGCGAGCCGGCGGGCCTGGTGCGCGCGCCGATGGACAAGGTGCGCGCGGCGGCGAAAGCGGAGCGCGAGGAGGCGCGGCTCAAGGGGACGATGCGGGCGCGCATGGACTTTTTGGACCTGGAGTAGTCAGGAGGTCCTTCCTTTTTTGTGAAGCTGGTCGGCGTCACGCTTGTGTTATGTGACGGATGCAAAGCCCCACCGTCGTGCCATGCACGACAGATCGCGTTTTTTTTGCGGCGCGTGGGGCGGTCGGCGCCTCACAACGGCGAAGGAAAACTCTTTTCGTCCCCTGTAGTCTGTCACGATCCACAGCCGCCCTCTGGCAATCCTTCACCGTTGCACACCGTTCTAATCCATCCTCCTCGTACCACACCCACCCGCCCGCCTGCTCTCCTCGTGTGGACCAACACCACCACGCACTCCTTGAAAGAATAATAAAAAGAAAAACACAAACGCTCTCCCCCCCATATCGGCGCACGCGAATCCCGATTGCGCATACCATGCGCTCTCTGAGGGACGCGCGGCCCTCGGCGGGGACTCTGCGCGCGCGCGGTAGGCCCACGGCGGCGATGCAAACCCCAGCAATAATTGTCGCTGGGGGGGTGCGCGGAGGAGCGTCTGCCCCGCGCGCGCCCGTGGCCGTCCATGCGGCGCGCGCGTCCCTCAGCGCGTGGCCGCTGGGCGCGGCCGGCGGCGGCCTGGCGCGCCCGGCCGCGTCCGCATGCGCGGCAGCGGGAGCAATGTGGCGGCGGCGAGCGCCGACGGTGACGCCGACGCCGTGGGCGACGGTTGCGGTGTCGGCGGCGTCGGCGGCGGCCAGCAGCAGCGGCGGCGGCGGCGGCGGCGGCGGCGGCAGGCGGTCCTCCTCTGGCACGGTCACCAGCACGCGCGACGTCGCCCCGGCGTCGGCGCCCGCGTCCTCGTCCAGCCAGGTCTCCGTCGCCGCCATGTCGACCGCGCAGCCGGCGCCGGCAGCAGCAGGAGGAGCAGGCCAGGGGGCGCCCGCTCCGGGCGGCGGCGGCGGCGGTGGCGGCGGCGGCGGCGGCGGGCACAGCGACGACGCGCCCGCGCCGCTGCTCCAGAGCGCGCTCGACCACCGCCTAGCCGCGCGCGTATCCGAGCGCGTCGCGCGCCTGGAGACGCTTGTCGAGCTCAAGCGCCTGTACCGCAACTGCCTGCGCGCGGGCCTGCTGCTCGACCGACCCTCGCCCGCCTACGCGCCGCCGCCGCCGCCGGCGCCGCGCCCGGGGCCGTCCCCGTCGGGCGGCGGCGGCGCGGCCCAGGCGGCGGCCGCTGCCGCCGCCGCCGCCGCCACCCCGGCCGCCCGCCGCACGGCTCAGCAGCACAGGCAGCAACAGCAGCAGCAGCGGCAGCAGCAGCAGGCCAAGCAGCCGAAGCTGTCGCCGACCGCCGAGCTCGTGGCCGCCGCCGACGCCTCTGCTCTCGACGACGCCGCCACGCGCCAGCAGCGCCGCGCGACCGCCCGCCTGCGCGCGCTGGCGCGGCGGCAGCGCGCGGCGGTCGAGCTCGTCGCCGAGATGCAGCTGACGGCCGAGAAGATCCGCAACGGCCTGCGCGCCCTGGCCTCGGACGGCCTCGGCGGGCTGTTCGCGCCGGGCGCGGGCGAGGAGGCGCGCGCGGCCGTGAGAGACGTCTCTGCGGACCTGGCCGCGCGGCTGCGCGGGCGCGCGGCGCGCGAGCTGCCCTCGCTGCCGTTTGCGTCGGCGGCGCAGGCGCAGGCCGCGTGCGACCTACGCAACTCGCGCTTCGCGTCCTCGGGCGCCGCGCGGCGCGCGCCGTCGTCGTCGGGCGCGCCGCCCGCCGAGGACGGGTCGCGGGCGCCGTCGCCCGCGCCCGGGGGCGGCAGCCTGTGGGCCGAGGTCGCCGGCGGCGCGTCGTCGTCGTCGGCGTCCTCCTCCTCCTCCTCCTCCTCGGCCGTAACCCCCGCCGCCTTTTCCGGCCCTGTCGTCACGGTCGACGGCGTCGACCTGACCATGTCGCTGGCCACGGGCACGCCGCCCGAGGTGCTGCCGCCCGGCGCCGCTGCTGCTGCAGCAGGGGCGGATGACGGCGGCGGCGGCGGCGGCGGCGGCGGCCCGGGCGCCGCGCCGGACGGCCCCCTCCTCGCCTCGGCGGACGACGGCCTCCGCCCGTCGTCGGCCGCCGCCGCCGCCGCCGCCGGCCCCATCGGCCGCCTCGGCGCGGCCGAGCGCGTCGCCGAGCAGTTTGTCGAGCGCCGCATCAAGCCGGCCTTGCGCCGCGCGCAGGAGAAGGACGTGCTCGAGGTGCTGTCCGACTCTGGCCTCTACCTCCGCGGCCTGTGGTCGCGTCTCAACGGCGCCGCCTCGCTCGGTGGCGCGTTTGGCGGCGGCGGCGGCGTCAGCGCGCGCGACCTGCTCCCTCCGGGCCTGCCCATCCCGCTCAGCACGCGCAAGGACCGCGACGACACGGTGGCCGAGCTGCGCCTCGACCTCGAGGCCCTCGAGCGCCGCCTGGTCGAGGCCAGCAAGGCGCGCGAGGCGCGGCTGCGGCGCGGCGGCGGCGGCGCGGGCGCGGCTGGCGGGGCGGCGGGGCGCGTGGCGCTCGCCGCGCAGCTGCGCCCGCTGGACGTCGAGGTGACGGCCGTGTCGCGCGCCCTCGCCGTGCGCACGCTGCAGATCGAGCTCGAGTACGTCTACGCGACGCTCGAGGACGAGGCGCTCGACGTGGCGAGCGGCGACCTGCTTGCGCTGTCGGCGCGCGCGCAGCAGCAGGGCGGTGGGGGGCGCGCGGCCAGGGAGCAGCAGCAGCAGCGGCAGAAGAAGCAGCAGCAGAAAAAGCAGCAGCAGCAGAAGATCCAGCAGGCGGACGGCCTGCTGTCGGACGAGGAGGACGACGAGGAGGACGAGGGGCTCCTGCTCCTGGACGGCGGCGCCGACGAGGACGAGGCGTCGGCGCTGGCCGGGCCGCTCGCGCGCGAGGGCAGCACGTCGGAGCTGGCGCTGCTGGCGGCCGAGTTCCGCCTCATGGCCGAGCAGCTGTCGGTGCTCTCCGCGAGCGAGGCGGCGGCGGCGGCTCCGGCGGGCGCCGCCCAGGGACCCGGCGCCGGCGGCGGAAGCCCGCCGCCGGCTGCGTTCGGCTCTATGGACGACGCGCCGCCGCCCGCGGCCGCCGGTGCCGCCGCCGCTCCCTCCTCTTCCTCCGGCGGCGCCGCAACCCCGTTTGCCCCCGGCGCCGCCGCCGCGCCCGCCGTCACGCTGCTCGAGGCCCTCGCCGCCGAGATCCCCGACATGCGCGCGCGCGTTGGCGTGCCCGACGCCGACGTCTACGGCGCCAGCCCGCTGTCGCCCGCGCGCCTGCGGCTGCAGGCGCGCGAGAACGTCGAAAAGGTGCTCGAGGGCGTCAACTTTCTGCTGCGCGGCCTGAGGCTGCTCGGCACCGACACGGCGACGGCCGGCCGCCTGTTCGTCAAGGCCGCGCTGGGCGGCGTGCTGCGGCCGCGCGAGGTGTCGGCCGTCCGGCGCACCGCGCGCGACGTCCTGACCTTTGTGCCGTTTGCGATCATCCTGATTATTCCGCTGACGCCGCTCGGGCACGTGCTCATCTTTTCCTTTTTGCAGCGCTACTTCCCCGGATTTTTTCCCTCGCAGTTCACGCCGCGGCGGCAGGAGATCATGGGCCGGTACGAGGAGCTGCAGCGGCAGCTGGCCGAGGCGCAGGCGGCCGCGGAGGCGGTCGAGGAGGACGCGGACCTCGCGCGGGCGGCGGCCGCCGTTGCGAGGCTGCGGCTGGCGGGGCCAGAGGGCGGCGGCGGCGGCGGCGGCGGCGAGGGAGGCGACGACAAGGGAGGCGGCGGACGAGGGGGCGACGGTGGCGGCGGCGCTAGCGGCGGAGGTGCTGGCGGCGGCGGCGGTGGCGGCGTCGCCACGGCCGCCGCGGTCTCGGCGCCCCCCTCTGGCCCGACCGCCGCCGCCGCCGCCGCCGCCGCAGCCACGACCGCCACGGCCGCGGCGCTCGCCGGCGCTTCCGCCGCGGCGGCCGCGTTGAACGCGAGGACGCCCGCCGCCTCTGCGCCCGAGACCGCGGCCGCCGCCGCGCGCGTGCGCCGCCTCGAGGCGGCCGTCGAGGAGGCGCGCGCGCGCGCGACCTCCGGCGGTGAGGACACCATGGACGAGGAGCTGCTCGAGCAGCAGCAGCCGTCGCACTGAGGGAGAGAAGAGAGAGTTGAGACCCCCTCCGCCCGCCCGCCCGCCCGCCCGCCATTTTTGTTTTCCGTTTCGTTTTTTCTCGTCTCGCGCGCTCAAATCACATCAGTTCGCCCCTTGCGAACGCAGCTTCTTGCAATGTGTAATCTTACGCCCCCTCTCGAGCGCTAAGCAAGCGTCGAAACCGCGTCTTCTCTCGCGGCGGAGCGGGGGCGCGCGCTGCTGCGGCTGTCGTCGCCCGCTCGCCCGCCCGACAGCTCGTGTACCCCCGACCCCGCCGCCGCGTCGAGCGCGCCCGCGCGCGCGGGGAGACGAATAGGCAAATACAAGAGTGTTTGCAAGACGGGATAAGGGAAGAGGTGGAGGATGCAGCTTCGTTGTTTTTGTCGTCGGCGGCGAACAAACGCCGCTCGGGTCGCTCCTCCCCCGGCCGCCTCCTCTTCACTTGGGCGGCGGAGGCGGCGGCGCGCGGCGCGCCGAAGGCACCGGCCCGCCGTTGGTCGCGCCGCCCGTGCCCGGCGGCGGGGCCGGCGGCACCTTGCCCCCCGTCGCGCCCGCCAGCACGCGCCGCGCGACCGCCGCGGCGGCGCCCGCGGCCGCCCCCGCCGCGCTCGCCACGCCGCCGACGACGCCGCCGCCGCCGCCGCCCGACGACGCGCCGCCGCCGCCGCCGCCGCCGCCCGACGACGCGCCGCCGCCGCCGCCGCCGCCGCCGCCGCCCGACGGCTCGAGCAGGCCCGCCGGCGCCGTCGGCAGCTTCTTCGGCCTGTCCAGGTGCGACATCGGCACCGGCGCGCGCAGCGCCGGCAGGTGCGCCGGCGCCAGGAGGTGCGCCATCGCGCGCCGCTGCGCCCCGTCCAGCAGCTCCCCCAGGCCGGCCAGCGCCAGCGTCTCGGCCGGCAGCGTCACGCGCCCGCCCGCGCCGCCGGCGCCGCCCGCGCCGTCGGCCGCCGCCTGCTCCTCGGCGCCGCCCTCGCGCCGCCTGATCTTCTGCTGCAGGTACTGCACGTCGTCAATCGCCGCACGCACCTGCGCGTACAGCGCGCGCACGGCCTTGCGCTTCTCCACCACGTCCTCGTCCTCGCGCAGCATGGCGCCCAGCTCCGGCTCGGACATCTTGTGCACGAAGCCGAAGAGGTGGTTCAGCAGGTTTTTCTCCGCCTTTCTCACCAGGCAGTGCACCACGCTCTTAGGCACCGTGGTGACTACTGTGTCGCACACCATGCGCATGTAGACGCTCATGTCCTGCGCGAACTGGTCCATGATCTGCTCGTAGCGCTGCTCCCAGGACTCCTGCACCGTCAAAGGGGCGCCCGGGGCGGAGCCGCCGCCCTTGCCGATCTTGATGGCGCGCAGGCGATCCATGACGCCTCCGGCGGTGGCGCCCGCGCGGCTGGCGACCGAGCCGCCGCCGCCCGGCAGCTGGCCCGGGCTGGGGCCGAGGACGATGCAGGGGGCGGGCAGCAGGAAGCCGCGCTCGTCGCGCAGGTCGTCGGCGCGGAAGAAGCGGGCGCCCTGGCCCAGGCGCGTCTCGGTGAGGCCGTCGAACGAGTCGCGCCGGTTGCCGGCGACGCCGCCGCCGCCGCCGCCCGCGCCGCCGCCCGACGCGGTCGGGTCTCCCGCGGCCGCGCCGCCCGTGAGCGGGCCCACCAGGTCGGCCGCGCCCGCGTCGCTGTCGGCGTCGTCCGCGGACGCCCGCGCGGCGGCCCCGTTGGGCGCCCCGGCGCCGCCCCCGACCCCCTGCTGCTGCTGTCCCGCCGCCGCGCCGCCCGCGCCCGCGCCCGCCGCCGCCGCCGCCAGCCGCGCGATCCACTCGTACTTCAAGCCCACGTTCTCCGCGCGCAGCACCACGGACGTGTGGTCCTTGACGCAGGGGCGCCGGGGGTCGCGCGACCGCAGGCGCAGCAGCAGGGACGCCCGGTCGCCGCGCTGCATCTCGACCGCCGCGCTCCCCACCGCGCGGCGCGCCTCGCCGCGCTCGTCAAGGTCCTCGACGACGCAGTCGCCCAGGTAGACCTGCCCCCGCAGGCCGTTCGGTTTCGGCACGTCGTCGGGCGACTTGAAGTAGTACAGCGCGCGCTGCGAGTCGCTGAAGATGAAGAAGCGGCGCTGCCACCGCCACCCGTCCACGGGGAGGCCGCCGCGCGCAGAGTCCTCGTTGACCTTCTTGTCGAAGAAGGCCGCGATGTAGTCGCCCGGGTCGGACGACATGCCGCCGCCGCCTGCGCCCGGCCCCGCTGCCGCCGCTCCCGGCGCCCCCGCCGCGCCCGGCCCCCCGGCCCCGGGCGGGAGCTGCTGCTGCTGGCCTCCGGGGGCAAACCCGCCAGGCCCCCCGCCGGGGACCCCGCCCGGCCCCCGCTTGGCCAGCGCGGCCGCCAGCGTCGCCTGCTGCACCGAGCGCTCGTACCGCCGGTACATGGTGTACCGGAAAAACCCGGCAGTGATGTAGCTCCGCTCCATGTCGACCATCATGCGCGCCATGCGCAGGGCCTCGTCGCGCCACTCGTCTAAGGCGCGGATGACGGCGGGCATGATGACGTTGCGGAACTCGGGCGCGTTGAGCGGCACTTTTCCCGCCATGGCCGCCTCGGTGTGCTCCCCCGCCGCGGCCGCCGCCTCGCGCCCCGCGCCCACCAGCATCCCGTAGACGTCGGCCACGCAGCGCTGCACGGCCGGGTCCACCTGGTCGAGGGCTTTGGAGGCCATGAGGCGCAGGCCCCGCTCGGGCGAGACCATGTGCGGCTGGTAGCCGTCGGCCGTCTTGCAGAGGCGCTTTACGGAGTCAAGCTCAAACACCGCCTCGAGCGGGAGGCGCTGGATCGCGCCCGCCAGGCCCTTTTCGCTGAAGAAGGCGGCCTTGATCTTGCTGGCGGAGGGCGAGTCGTTGACGATGTTGGAGAAGGCGCGCTCGAAGCCGCGGCACAACTCGAAGACGTCTTTCAGGCCCGAGGGCGCCTCGCCCAACGTGGAGACGGCCTTCTCGACGGCGATGCGGCGGTCGGTCAGCCGCTCGACGACCTGCGCGGTTGTGTTTTGGTTTTGTTTTTGGTTGTTTTTTGTTGTTTCGTAGTTTGTTTTTCGTTGGTGTTGTTGTGTTTGTTGTGCTGGTGGTGGTGAGAATGTCGCGGAGAAATCAGGAGATGTGAATGACTCGGGGGGGCAAATGAGAGAGGCTCCGAGGTCAGGGCGGCCTGAATTGGCGGCCTGAGTTGGCAGCGAACTGCGGCGTCGGGCGCGCGCGCCGCGCCGCCCCGCGGCATGGGGCGCGCGCCGCGCGCCGCCGAGAGACGCGGGCGAGAGAGGGCTCCCCGCTCCTTGCCGCCAGGCGATCTGGGCGGCAAGGTGCGCGTCCTGGAGTTGGATGGGCGCTCCTCTTTGGAGGAGACGCGCGCGTGCGAGACGCGCGCGCCCCCCGGAGAGAGAGAGAAACCAGCCCTCCAGCTTCCTTGTTTGGGAAGGGAGGAAAAACCGATCCCCGAATGTGTGCATCGGGAGCTCTCTCTCTCTCTATCTTTGCGCGCGCGCCTCTCCCTCTTGCCGCGCCGCGGGCGGCAAGAGGATTGAGCGCGCGCGCGCGCTCGCCTCTGCCCACGACGAAGCAGGGAGAGGGCGCGGACGGAAGGAAGGAACTCTCCTCCCCTCCCCAACAACATACTGTTGCTCGCGCGCGCGCGCTGCTCTCTCTCGAGGAGAGCTCCTGTCCAGGGCAAGCGCACCTGGCTGAGTACCGCCGTGGGCACCTCCACCTTGTCCGCCATGGTGCCGCCCGCCTCTCGTCGCCCGCTGCTCAAAAGCGAGGGCCCGGAGAGTGTTGGGGGGAGGGGGAGCGGTCTCGCGTAAGGAAGAAAGGGACAAGGTCTGTCCTATGCGCGCGCGTTGTGTGTATGTGCGTGGGTGTAGTCGTGGGCAGTCGCGTGTGTCTGGCGCTTGGGGGAGAAGGGAGGCAGGGGGAAGCGTTGCATAGCATTGCGATCGCGCCGCCGAGGCGAGTCCGCCGAGCGAGTCCGCCGGGCGCGCGCGTCGTGCAAGCGTTTCAGAAAATCGTCTTTTCGCATCACTCGTCTCTCTAAACAGCAATTCGGCCATCTTCTACCCCGACACGAACGCGTCGTAGTCCGCGTACGTCCCCGTGGCCCGGTCGTACCGCAGCAGCGCGTCCCCGATCCGCCCCGCCGCCTTGTTGCGCACCTTGCGCACCAGCAGCTGCACCGCCAGCGGGTCGCCCGCGCCGGGCGACGCCGCCGCCGGCCCGCCGCCGTGCCCGTTGCCCCCGTGGCCGCCGCCGCCGTCAAACCCACCACCGCCGCCGTGCGCGCCCGCCGCCGCGACCAGCCCCGCGTGCGGCCGGTGCACCACCACCCCGTTGTCCGCCTTGTTGATGAAGTGCGCCGAGCCGCTGATGTCGTACATGCTGGGCGCGCCGCCGCGCCAGTTCTGCAGCTGCCGCGGGTGCGCCACGAACCACACGTGGCAGTCGTAGTGCTGGGCGAAGCGCTTGACGCGCGTGAGCATCTGGGACACGTACTCGGTCTCCGAGGTGTGCGAGGGGCGGCGGTGGTCCAGCTCGTTGTAGGGGTCGATCACGAGGCCGCGCACGCCGTAGCGCAGCACGGCGGCGCGCGCCCTCTCGAGCACCCACTCGACCGAGGGGAGCTCCTCGTCGCCGCAGCGGATGAGGTGGAAGCGCTCGTCGACCCACACGAGCGACTCCATGAGCTCCGAGGCGGTCATGCGCTGGGGGCTGGAGGGGGCGAGCAGGCCGGACCCGGGCGGGGGGCCGCCGCCGACGCCGCCGCCTCCGACGCCGCCGCCGTTTGCCGCCGCCGCCGACGCCAGATCCCCAACCGCCGTTGACGCCGAACCCACCACCGAACCCACCGCCGAACCCGGCGGCGGCGGCGGCGGCGACCGCGAGACCACGCCCGGCGGGTAGAACGGCCGGCCGCAGTACTTCTCCATCAGCTTGCGCGCGTGGTCCGCGGGCCGGTTCTCCATCGAGCACAGCGCGAAGGACCACCCGTGCAGCCGCGCCAGATTGACCAGCAGGGCGTCCAGCCACTCGCTCTTGCCGCTGTTGGGCACGCCTGTGACGATCGTGAGTTCGCCCGGCACCACCCGGTAAAAGGGGTCGACGCAGGGCCAGCCCGTGCTGGCGCCCCAGGCCAGGCCGCCAGGCCCTTGGGTGTACAGGTCGTGGACCTGCTGCCAGAAGGCCTGGAATCGGAACAGGCCGCGGATGGGCAGGGGCTGGGCGCGGCGCACGTAGGCGGCCAGGGCGGACGGGCCGTCCTTGACGAGCACCTCGTTGGCGTCCTTGCGGAAGAAGGGCGAGCGCGGCCGGGCGGCGGCGGCGGGAGCGGAGGCGGGAGCAGCGTCTGCGTCGGCGGCGGCGTCGGCGTCGGCGGCGGCGTCGGCGTCGGCGGCGGCGGCGTCGGCGGCGACATCGTCGGGGTGGCCTTGATGTCCGCCCGCCCCTCGCTCCTGTCCCTCTGCAGCCGCCGTCGTCACGCCAGCCGTGGAAGAGGAGGCAGGCACGACGAGACCACCACCATCACCAGCGGCAGCAGCAGCAGCAGCAGCAGCAGCATCAACGCCGCCGCCGCCGCCGCCCTCCGCCGCAGAAACGGCGAGGCTGTCGCCCCGGTCCGACGGCCACTCGACCCGCCAGCACTTCTCGCGCCCGATGCGCCGGGCGAGCTCATCCGCCAGCGCGGCGCCGGGGCCGTCGTTGTCCGTGGCCAGGAGCACGCGCGAGGCCGCGCGCAGGGCCGGCCACGCCGACTGGAGGTAGCTGAATTTTGCGTCGCCGCCGCCGCCGCCGCCCGCCCGCGACCCGGGCCCCGCGGCGCCGGGCGCGGCGGCCAGCGCCCCCTCCTTGACGCGCGCGACGGCGCCGTCGGGCACGGAGACGACGCGGCGGAACCCGGCCTCCTCGAGGGACAGCTTGTCCAGCTCGCCCTCGACGATGATGACGTCGCCCGGGGCGTCGAGCCAGGCGCGAGGCGAGGGGGACGCGTCCTCGCCGCCAGCGCCCGGTTCTGCCGCCGCCACCGCTGCAGCCGCCTCTGCCTCTGCCTCTGCCTCGGAGGACCCCCCCCCCGCATCGGGCTGAATGTCGTCAAACCCGTAGAACACCTTCTCCCCGCCCTTGGTCTGCGAGAAGGCCTTGGGCAGCGCCCGGTACTTGACGTTGACGACGCTCCCCTCGCGGAAGTAAGGGAAAGCGACGGCGTCCACCTCGGCGCGGTGCTGCGCCGACCAGCGGCGCTGCGACGCCACGCCGTTGCGCGCGAGCGTGCGCGCGCCGATGCCGCGCTGCGCGAACCAGGCCGCGAGCTCGGGCGTGAGGGGCCTGAGGTCCGGGCGCGGGACGAGCGGGCGGGCGACGGGCACCTCGGCGGAGGCGGTGGCGGCAGAGGCGGAGGAGGAGGGGGGGCCGGCGGCGGCTGCGCCGGTGCCGGGCAAGGAGAAGCGCGACGCAGCGGGAGAGGCGGCGCGGCTGCTGGGCGGCGCCGCCGTGATCCCCCCGCCCAGTTCCTCGCGCGCCCGCTGCGCGCGCCACTGCCGGATGTGGTCGGCCGCTGCCGCGTCCTCCCCGCCGCCGCCGCCGCCCGCCCCCCCGCCGCCGCCGCCGCCGCCGCCGTATCCGGCCCCCGCTGGCGCCTCGGACGGCGCGTACCCGCCGTACACGCTCACGGCGCCGCTGTACCCGCACGTCGAGCGGTGGCAGCACCACAGCGCGCAGTCGTCGCGGATGGTCAGCGCGAAGCAGTCGTCGGAGCTCGAGCCGTTGCCGCACTGCGGGCACTCGAGACGGTGGACCCCCTCCCTTTGCATCTCCCGGGGCACCTCGACGTCGCCGCGCTCGCGCAGCTTGTCGACCAGCAGGGCGACGCGCTCGGCGGGCGTCATCTCGGACACGCGCTTGGGGGGGGTCGGGGGGGGCGGGGGGGCGCCGTAGGCGCCGCCGGCGCCGTCGTCGGGCGCGCCAAAGGCCGAGGCGGCGGGGCCGAGGCGGGCGGCGAACGGGGGCGGCGGCGGCGGCGGCGGGAAGGAGGAGGAGGGCGCCTGGTTGTAGTAGCCGCCCGCGCCGCGGCGCGCCGCCCCCCCGCGCGGGTCGTAAAAGGGCTGCTGCTGCTGCTGCCGCTGCTGCTGGTAGTAGTGCTGCCCCTGCTGCTGCTGCTGCTGCTGCTGTGGCCGCGACGAGGAGTAGTAGCTTGGCGGCGGCGGCGGCGGCGGCGGCGCGTCGTCGAAAAAGTCGCCGCCGCCGCCGCCGTAGCCGCCGCCGCCGCCGCCCTGCTCCCCCCCTATCCCCTCGTCCTCGCCGCCGTAGTAGTGCTCGGCGGCGTCGGCGCCGAAGTAGCTGGCGCTGTCCTCGGCCGCAAAGGCCGGCAGGGGGGCCTGGGACAGCGGCGGGGGCCACTGGGAAGGAGGGGGAGGGGGAGGAGGAGGGGCAGGAGGAGGAGCAGGAGGAGCAGGGGCAGAGGCGGCGGCGGCCGGAGCAGCGGCGGCGGCGGCCGACGAGGCGGCGCGGCTGCTTCGCGCGCGCGGACGGGGTCCCGCGGGCGGCTCCGGCGAGGCCGCCGGGTCGGCCTCCGGGTCGACCGCGCCGCTCGGCCGCCGCCGCAGCGCCTTGGGCCGGTGGTTGGCCGCGCCGTCGGGCGGCGCTGACGTCGTCGCCGAGCGCGTGCCCCCGCCCACGCGGCGGCGCGCCACGGGCGGCGGCGGCGCGCCGGCGGCGGCGGCAGGATCGGCGGCGGCGGCGGCGGCGGGACCGGCGGCGGCGGCGCCCGCTTCGGCGGGACCGGCCGCCGCGGTCGGGCCCGCGCTGCTGGTGCTGCCGCGGCGGGCGCGGGGGCGCGTGCGGATGCGCGGCTCGGCCGCCGAGGACGCGGCGGCGGCGGATGCGTCCTCGTCGTGGGGCGCGGGCGCTGGCTCGGCCGCCGCCGCCGCCGCCGCCGCCGTCGCCGACGCGGCCGGCGGCGGGCCGTAGGCGCGCCGGCAGGTGAGCGGCAGGAGGTAGGGCGAGTGCTGCTGGCGCCGCAGGAGCGACAGGTGCCGCAGAGGGCGGCAAGGGCCTGTCGTCGCTGATGTTGCTCCTCCTGCTGCTGCTGCTGCTGCTCCTCCTGTTGCTGCCGCGCTGAGACGGCGGCCAGCGTCGGCGCCGACGCTCGCGCCTCCCGCCGCCGCCGACGCCGACGCCTGCTGCATCCGTGCCCTCTGCATGATCACCGTCCAGAGGGAGCGACGCATGCCGGCCGCGGCGTGGGGTGCATCGCTGGTATCTCCTCCTGCTGGCCTGAGAGAAAGAGGGAGAGAGAGAGGGGACGGAGCGGCGCGTCCGCCGTGTCGACGAGGCGCAACTTTCGGTTTTCGTCGTTGCGCGCTCGAGAGAGGCAACGACGCGTGCGTAGTTGATGGGTCGCACGGGACTTGGGTCGAGGGATTGTTGTGTGCGAGGAGGGGGTCTCTTTCAGCACGCTTCATAAGCTCGTCGCCGCGGCAACGCAATCGTTTTTTGAAAAACGGCGGCGCCGGGCGTGATGCGCGTACTGCTGCCAAGTCTGCTCCTCTTGCCCGCCAGGCAGGGCAAAACTCCCTGCTCATCCCGACTACTTCACACTCTTCGTTCTCATGCGACCCTAGTGCCAAGGGGCGTGCGCGCCAAGGGAGATAGTGGGCACTTCGGCAGGAATTGACTTCCCCGTCGACAACAATGATGTTGCGCCGCCCTCCTGGGCTGCTCCAGCGCCGGGACCATCATCCTCATCAGCAGGCCGCAGTGTTCGAACGCCCACGCTTCCACGCGGCGGCGCTCTTTGCCTGCCAGCGGCAGCGGCAGCGGCGGCGGCCGCGTCGGGCGGGCGCGGCACCGGCGGCAACGGCAGCAGCGGCGGCGGCGGCGGCGGCGGGAGGGGGGGCCGGAGCGGCGCTCGCCGCGACAGCAGCAACAGCAACAACAGCGACGGCAACGACCACGACCCCGACCTCCTTCAGCCGCACGCGCACCCTCTCGCGCCAGCAGCAGCTACACCCCTCGCTCCTGCGCCCGCTGAGCCCCGAGCAGCGCCGCTGGCTCGCGGCCCTCGGCATCTCGGACGCCACGATCGCGAGGCACGGCCTCTCGGCGCAGACAGTCGAGCACCCCTTGCTGCTGTCGCCGTCGCCGGCGCCGGCGTCGTTCGCTTCGTCCTCCTCCTCCTCCGACTTTAGCGGCGATGGCGGCGGTTTCGCGGTGGACGCCGTGGCCGTGCCGTACTACGAGTCCGGGACGCTGGTGGACGCGCGGTACTACGTGCTGGCGCCGGTCGCGGGGCAGCAGGAAGAAGGAGACGAGGAGGGGTGCGGCGGCGGGGGCCTCCGCTGTCCGTCGGCGTCGGCGTCGCCGGGCGACGCGGCGGCGGCGGCGGCGGCGGGCCTCGTCGTCGCGGCGAGCTGGATGGCGCGCGGCGGGCGGGCGCTGTACGTGGCGGGCGAGGGGGCGATGGGCGGGTCAGAGGCCCTGCTGCGCGCCGCGGGCGACGTGGTGGTGGTGGGCGACGAGCTGGACGCGCTGGCTGTCGCAGAGGCATTTGAGCAGGAGCAGGAGGGGGGGCGGCAGCAGCAGCAGCAGGAGGGGGAGGGGGGGGAGGGCGAGGCGAGCAGCAGCAGCGGCGGCGGCGGAAGAGGCGACGAGAGGGGGAACGGCGCGGCTCGCCGGCGCCCGACAGTCGTCGCGATCCCGCAGCCCCTGCCGTCGTGGCGGCGCGACGCGCCGATGTACTCGGACCCGCGGCGGCGGCTGTACCACCTGTCGCAGCAGCTGCAGCGGGCGCGCGAGGACGAGCAGCGGCGGCGCGACCGCGAGGGGCGCGCGCCGCCGGCGACGGGCGCGGGGCGGCGGCGGGCGGCGGCGGCAGCGGCGGCGGCGGCCGACGGCGGCGGCAGCAGCGGCGGCGGCGGCGGCAGCGCGGGCGGCGGCGGCGGCGGCATGCTCGATTACCTTTTGCCGCACGCGGCCTCCGTCGTCCTTGCGTGCCGTGCGAGCCCCAAGGGCAGCCACGCCGTGGCCCTGCACCGCCAGCGGCGGCAGTGGGGGGAGCGGCAGCAACAGCAGCAGCAGCTGCAGCAGCAGCAGCAGCAGCGGGAGAGCGACGACGGCGCCGTCTCGTCGCCGCCCGTCGCCGCCGCCGCGCCTCGCAACCCCGCGCCCGACGCCGCGCTCGACGGCGCCGCCGCCGACGAGGCGCTGGCGGCAGAGGCCGCGCGCCTTTTCGGCGAGGCCCGCTGCAAGACCGTGCAGTGGCCGCAGGCGTGGACCGACCACTGGGAGCGCTGGCAGGACGGTGCGGCGGGAGCCCAAAACGGCAACCCGTCGGACGCCGGTGGCGAGGCCGGCGGCGGCGGCGGCGGCGGCGGCGGCGGCGGCGGCGGCGGCGGCGGCGGCGGCGACGCCGGCCTGCGCTGCGGCGCGATGCACATGCTGCTCGCCGACGGCGGCCGCGCCCTCCGGCTCTACGTCCGGAACCCGCGCGAGTGGCCCATCGCGGGCCTCCAGCGCTTCTTCGACTACGCGGACGAGATCTACACCGCGTTCGGCGACTCTGACGAGGACGCAGGGGGCGCCGACAGCGGCGGCGGCCTCGACGCCGACGGCAACCCGCGCCCGCCGCGCGCCCCGCTCGCCTACTCGACGGGCTGGCCCGCCCTCGACGACTTCTACCGCGTGGCCCCCGGCGAGCTCACCCTGGTCACCGGCGTGCCAAACAGCGGCAAGAGCGAGTGGCTCGACGCGCTCGCCGTCAACCTGGCCGAGCGGCACGGCTGGCGGTTCGCGCTCTGCTCGATGGAGAAGCGCTCGGCCGACCACGCGCGGCAGCTGCTGGAGAAGCGGGCGCGCCGGCCCATGCTGAGGGGGGCGGCGTACGCGTCCGCGAGGGGCGGGTCGGTGCCGCGCATGACCGAGGGGGAGCTGGTCGCGGCGTTCCGGTGGCTGGACCACCACTTTGTCGTGCTCGAGGCGTCGGGCGGAGGCGGCGGCGGCGGCTTTGGCGGCGGCGGCTTTGACAGCGGCGGCGGCTTTGGCGGCGGCGGCTTTGACGGCGGCGGCATTGGCGGCGGCGGCGGCGGCGCCCCGACGCTCGAGTGGATCCTCGACCGCGCGCGCGCCGCCGTCGCCAAGTACGGCGTGCGCGGCCTGATCATCGACCCCTACAACGAGATCGACCACGCCTCTGCGCGGGCGGCCGGCCGGGGCGCTGGGGGCGGCGCCGGCGGTAGCCCGCGGGGCGGCGGCGGCGGCGGCGGCGGCCAGCTGCTCGAGCACGAGCACGTGGCCTCGGTGATGTCGTCGCTCCGGCGCTTCGCCCAGCGCCACGCCGTGCACGTGTGGCTCGTCGCCCACCCGCGCCAGCTGCCCGCCTGGGCAGGCCAGGCGCCCACGCTGATGGACGTCTCAGGCGGCGCCAACTTTATGGCCAAGGCCGACAACGGCGTGGTCGTGCACCGGGATTGGAGCCGGGTGGCGCGCGAGCTGGCCTCTCGCCCGGACGCGGCGACGATAGGGAACGGGGGGAACGGCGCGCCTCCTCATTTTCCTCCCGGGGGGGCGGGCAGGAGCAAGGCGGGCCGGGGGGGCGGGGGAGACGCGGGCGCGGCGGCGCTCGAGGCGGCAGCGGCGGCCGAGGAGGAGGCGGCCGCGCGGCGGGCCAACTTTGGCGTGCGCATCATCCTGGCCAAGGTGCGCAACAAGACGACGGGCCAGCGCGGGGAGGCGGCGCTCGAGTACGACCCGGTCACGGGAAGGTACGCGGAGCCGTCCTGGGGCGGCGGCGGCTTTGGCGGCGGCGGCGGCGGCGACGGCGGCGCCCTTGCCGACGACCTCGACCCGCCGCCGTGGGCGGGCGACCCCCTGCCGTCCCTCGCGCCGCCGGCGACGCAGCCGCGAATCGCCGCGCCGCCGCCGGCTCGACAGCCGCAGGACGTTTCGGCGGGCGGAGGAGGGGCTGCCTCTGCGTCGGATTCTGCCTTCGCCGCCCGAGCGCCGCCGCCGCCGCCGCCGCCGCCGCCGCCGCCCCCGAGAGTCGAGCGCATCGAGCTGTCTGGCGGCGCCTACGCCGAGGTAAGCGCGGCCGACGCCGCTGCCGCCGCCGCCGCGTACGACGCGCTGCTGGAGGCGCAGCTGGACGAGTGGGAGCAGGGGGGCGAAGGGGGCGGCGGGGGCGGGGGGCAAGCAGACGGGGGCCGGCAGCGGCGGCGGCGGGGGGGTCAGGAGGAGGAGGAGGAGGACTGGCTCGTCAACACGCGTCGCGCCAGGGGGGGCGAGGAGGGGGAGGCGGTCGACTTTGACGACTGGACGTTTCACTGAGCGTTGGAGTTGTGTGATTCGATCCACGTTTGGCCCTCGTTTTCTTGTGGGAGGTGGGCGCGCCCCGCCGTCGAGCGTCGTGCGAAACAGCTCGCTTCGGGACGCCGAAAAACTTTTTTTGTCTCGTCTTCCTCGCGCAGCGTCCAATCCTCCTCCTCGCACACACGTCCCCGTTTGTTATGAGCGTCGCTCTCAAACCCCTCTGTTAGAGCATAATCCAAGCGCGCGCTGCTCCAAAGGATAAGGGAACGTTTGATTCAAAAAAAACCCGCAACAATGGACACGGCGGACACGGCGGACGCGAGCCCGCGCTTGACGCTGGCGTCTCCCAAGGCGAGCCCGCGCCCGGGTAGCGCGGGGGACCTGGAGGCGTGGCTCCGGCCAGCCGGGCCGAAACACGACTCGCCCGCGCCGGGAGCGGCGGCGGCGACGGCAATGGCGACGCCGACGCGCATGGGCCGCGCCGGCACGGCGGAGGAGCTGTCCTCGCCGCTGCTGTTCCGGGCCACCCCGGCGACCGCGCGCCGCATGGCCACCTGGCTGCGCTCCACCGAGGGTGAGGGCGAGGGCGAGGGCGCGGCGGGCGCGCAGGGCGAGGCCCGTTCTTTTGACGGCAACGGCGGCCGCAGTGGTCGCGCCGTCACAGCCTCGTCGCCGCCGCAGCCCGAGGAGGACGACGAGGACAACGCCTTTGACCGCTGGCTGCGCGCCACGCGCGACGCCGCGCGCTGGAATGACGAGCAGCAGCAGCAGCAGCAGCAGCAGCAAGAGCAGACGCGCGCCGCCGTCGCCGCTGCTCTCCCCAGCCCCCTCGCCGCTCCGGCTGCCTCGCCGGCCGCAGCGGCGATTGGGCGCCCGTCGCCGGCCGAGGCCGACCCGCGCTCGCGCCCCCTGCGCAACCTGCGCGCGACCGACAATGACGGCGACGACGACGACGGGGGCTTTGGCTCAGACGGCAGCAGCAACAGGGGCGCGGGCGGGACAGGGGAGGACGACGACGACGACGACGACGACGACGACGACGACGACGAGAGGACGGCGCTGCAGCACAGCGGCCAAGAGGACGACGGGGACGACGACGAGGCGGGCGGCGCGGAACAGCTGGAGCGGCACATGGCGGCCCTCGTGCTGGACGCCGCGCAGGAGCAGCAGCTGGAGCAGCAGAGGCAACAGCAGCAGGACCAGCAGCAGGAGCAGCAGCGGCAGGCGCGCGAGCCGGCGCCCCCCCCGGCGCGCTTGGCCGACGCGGCCACCGCCGACGCGCGCACGCCGCCGCCGCCGGTGCGGCGCGGCGCGGCGGCCCCGGCCGCGGCGTCTCCGGCAGCGCAGCTGGTGGACTTGATGGTCCGCGCCCGCATCGGCGACGACAGCGACGACGGCGACGAGGCGGGCGAGGGCCTTTTGACGTTTTTTGGCGCTGCTGCCCCGGCGGCGGCTCCCGGCACGCCCGAGACGGACACGCCGCGCATGGGCGCCGGCATGGCCTTTGAGGCCGGCGTGATCGGGCTGATGATGACGCCCCACGGCGGGCGCGGCGGCGAGGCGGAGGCGGAGGCGGCGACGGAGGAGGCGGCGGCCGCGGGCGGCGGCGGCGGCGCTTGGGGGCAAGAGCACGACAACGACGACGACGACGGCGGCGGCAGCGCCGAGAGCAGCGGAGACGACTTCGACGCGGAGGCCCTCGGCGCGCTGCGCGACGCCACGCCCGCGGTCGAGGACGCGCTCGAGCGCGTCGTGTCGGGCCACTTGTAGTGCCTGCCCCCTTTCGCTGCCCCCAACTCGCCTCCCGGGTGCTGTTTTGGCGCCCGAGCTGGCAAGCGTGCAAGGGGCGCCCGCGCGTCCGTCCCCGCGGCGGCGGCGGCGGCCCCGCTTGATGTTCGCGCCTCGTCGACCCCCCGCCCCTCGACCTCCTCAAACCCAACATGCTCGCACATCCGAAGGATCGCACTTTATCTCGCACCTGTGTCGCCCTTAGGACCACCTCCTCCGCCTCCCTCTATCCCCCCCCCTCCCCTTCACGTGCGCCCCCTCGATCTCTCTCATCGCGCACGCGTCTCGGACTGGGCCCAACCGTGCCCCTATTCTTTGTGTGACAACATCTTGGAGTCTCGTGAACAGGCTGGTCACGCGAGGGAAGAGGCCGCACATATGCTTTTGCGCGCCGCGCCAGCGGGGGCGGCCTCTGCGGCGGCAGCGGCGACGCGCGCGCGCCGGCGGCGAGCAACAATGACGACGACAACCGCAGCAACAGCAGCCCCCCCGCTCCCCCTGGTGACCTGCTACCTCGTCGGCGCGGGGCCCGGCCCCCTGGACCTGCTCACCCTCCGCGCCGTCGACTGCCTGCGCCGCGCCGATGCCGTCTTTTACGACGACCTCGGACCCTCGGCGCGCGCCGCCCGCGAGTTTGCGCCGCCCGGCGCCGAGCTCGTGCCCGTCGGCAAGCGCGGCGGCGGCGGCGCGGGCGCCCCGGCTCAGGCGACCATCAACGGGGATCTCGTGCGCGCGTGCGAGGGGCTCCTGCGCGATGCCGCGGCCGACGGCAGGCGTCGGGCCGTCGTCCGCCTCAAGGGCGGCTGCCCGTCGGTCTTCAGCCGCGTGAGCGCCGAGATGCAGGCGCTGCGCGAGGCGGGCGTCGCGTTCGAGCTGGTCCCGGGCGTGTCGAGCGCTCTGGCGGGCCCCCTGCTGGCCGGGTTTCCGCTGACGGAGGGGCCGCCGCTGCCGCTGCTGCCGGGGGCGGCGGCGGCGGCAGCGGCGCCGCGAGGCGGCGACGGCGAGGGCGCCGCGCCGCGTCGGAAGCAGCCGGGTTTCGCTGTGCTCTCGGGGCACGGCGCCGAGTCGGACGCGTCCTGGGCCTCGGGCCTCGACGGCGTCGGTGCGGTCGTCGTGCTCATGGGCGGCCGCGCGCTGCCGGCCGTCGTCGAGCGCCTGCGCGACAACGCCAAGTTTCCGCCGCACACGCCGGCGGCCGTGATCCGGGACGCGGGCGGCGGCGGCGGCGCAGGCGGGGAGGAGGGGGGCGAGGGGCGGGCGCAGAGGGTGTGGCGCGCGCCCCTGGGCGAGATCGTCCGCGCGACCCGGGGCGAGGACCTGAGCCCTTGCATCGTGGTCGTGGGCGACTGCTGCGCGGCCGGCGGCGCCGACGCTGACGCTACGGCGACTAGACGATGATTTGTTTTTTACACATGCGTTTGGGGTCTCAAATAGTGCGAGGCGTAGCGGCGCGCGCGCGCGTTTTTGCCTCGCTGGGCAACACTGGCGGGCGCGCTGACTCGGGGCGGGGTCGGCAGCCCTGAGGGATGCGGCCGCGGGCGGCTGTCGGCGCTTTGGGCGCCGCCCCTCCCTCCTCCTCCTCCTGCGCGCGCGCCTCACGCCAAGGTCACCGACCTGATGGCCCTAACCGTGACCAGAGAGAGGGGGGAATGACACCGCCACCTGCGTCGCTGGGGACCGACAGACCCAGACGGACACGGAGGCGTGCGTCGCGCGAGGCGACGATGCGCCGCTGGGGCACGTGTCACCCGGAGATTTACGCCGGGGAGCGGGCGGGCGGCGGGCGGCGGCGGCCGCGCGCCTCCCGGGCGAGGTCAGCAGCGCCTTCCCAACGATGTCCGACAGTCGCTCGGGCCGCATCCAGGGTGCCATCTGTCGGGTCGCGGGACGACGAGGGCGAGGGTTGACGGCCCGCCCGAGCGCGTGCGACAGATGGCGCCTTTTGGTGACGCGGCCCAGGGCTACTGTCGTATGCCACCGTGGTACCGCTGCCAGCCTCTTGCCCAGGGGGCGCGCAGTCGCTGCCGCCCGCCGCCCGCCCGCATCCCGGCGTGGATATCTCATGCTCGCGCGTGCCCAGCGGCGCAAGGTCGCCCCTCCACGACGCGCGGCTTCCTATCGTCGCGCCTCGCCGGGTCCCCGGGCGACGCAGGCGGCGGTATTTCCCCCCACCCGCTCGTCTGCCGGCGACTTCATCAGCCCGGCGACCTTGGCGCCCGGGGGCGTGCACGATAAGACGAGGGAGCCGTTTTCGTCCAAATCAAACTGCGTGATGGATTCAAGGCCGTCCGACACGGTCAAGAGTAGGCCGCTAAACGCCCGCGCTCAGCCCTGAGTCCCACGGGGGCGAGGTCGCGCAGGGCGGGGGAGGGGGAGGGGGGGCACGCACAACAACGGCAGCGGCTGGGGGCGCCTCGCCATCTTTGGCGGCAGCGGCAGCGGCAACCACAGCACCAACCACAACGCGTTCGCGGGAGGGATGGCCGCCGCCGTGGCCGACGCCTGCGCTCCGCGTGGTTCAAAAAAGGCAAAGAAGGGGGTCATCGTCATTGTTGTTGTTGAGGCAAAGAGGGCTGGAGCGGGGTGTGTGCAACGCGAACCCTAGACGTAAGAGGAAAGGGGGGTCGGGCGCTAGGACTTGGCGAGACCGGCGTTCTCGCGCTGATTCTCCCTCCCTCCTGCTCGACCGAGTGAGGGGGTTGCCGCCCGCCACGCAACGGAGCCCCCGTTGCCCGTTCCCTGCGGGACCCGTCGCACCCTCGCCTGCCACGATCGTCAAGACGCCAACGAGGTAACAAAACACACAACTCAGCGCGACTCCTGCGCGAGACGGTGCAGCGCGGCCGCGCCACCGCCGCCGCCGACAGCGACGCCGATGCTGACGACGACGCCGCGCACGCGTACGTGAACGAGCAGCCCGCTTCAATCGGTGTAGTCCAGCGGCGCGCCCTCGTCATCCGTGTCCATGTCGGCGATGATGCCGGCCAACTCGCCCCGAATATCCCGCCCCAGGTCCTCGGCGTCGTCCTCCTCGTCGCTGCCGCCGCCGCCGCCGCCGCCGCCGCCCGGCCGCTGCTGCCGCCGCTGCCGCTGCTGCTGCTGCTGCATCTGCCGCACGTCCTTTGCGCGCGCCGCGGCCGGGACTGAGACCAGGTGCGGGGCGGCCCGCGGCGCCATGCTCGAGCAGGGGACGCGGCCGCCGACGCCCCCGCCGCCGGCCGCGGACGGGCCGTGGGCGGCGGTGGCGGTAGCAGCGCCCGTGGACTCCTCGGGGCCGCCGGCCGTCGAGGGCTGCTGCTGCTGCCGCTGCTGCGGCTGCTGCTGCGAGGTCGGGTGCTGCGGTTGCTGCGTCTGCCGAATCGGCTGCTGCATCTGGTGCTGCTGGGGCCGCGGCAGCGGCGGCGGCAGGGGCGACGACGCCCGGAACAGCGACGGCACGACGCGCGTCGGCGTCGCGCCGCCGCCGTGCCCGCCTCCTCCTCCCCCGACAGGGGCGGCCGTGGCGGCGGCTGCGGCGGCGGCCGCTGCCGCCCCCCGCGCACTGCCCTCGCTCGAGCGCGAGCGCTCACCACCTGCGCCCGTCGTGGTGCGGCCGATGGCGGCGGCGGCCGCGTTGCAAGCGCCGCCCGCCCCGCTTCCGCCCATCGCCGCGCCGCCGCCGTCCTCTGCGAACGCGTCGCCGTCGATGGCGCACAGCAGCAGCTCCACTCCCGGCGGCAGCAGACCGGCAGACACGAGCGGCGCGCGGTCCGGGTCGAAAGGCGCTGCCGCCGCGCCGCCTCCGCCCCCGCCCCCGCCGACCGCCTCGGCTGCCGGCGGCGGCGTGCCGTCGGCGACGGCCGGGCCGCCCGTGGCGGCGTCGACCAGCTCGAGGCCCACGTCCGCCTTGCACTTGGCCCGCAGCACCTGGCCGTCGGCGTACGCCTCGTCAAAGTGGTCCCCGGGCCTGCACGCCTTTGCCGGGTTTTGCCTGCAGAGGGCGCAGGCGCCCGAGCGGCAGCCGTGCGAGCGGCAGCGGTGGAAGAAGCGCAGGGCGAGGGGGCGCGGGCGGGGGGATGCGCCCGGCGCGGGCGCTTGGGCGGGAGGCGGGGCCGGCGGCGGCAGGGGCTGCTGGGGTCGCTGCGGCTGGTCCTGCTGCTCTTGCGCCTGCTGCTGCTGCTGCTGCTGCTGCCGCTGCTCTTGCGCCTGCTGCTGCTGCCGCTGTTCTTGCGCCTGCGCGTGCTGCTGCTGCTGCTGCTGCTGCCGCCGCCGCCGCCTGAGCCAGCGCCGCCAGCGCGCGCTCCGAGGCCGCGGCGACGTGCTCGGGCCACCGCCGCGACGGGTCGCCGTCCAGGGCCGGTACGCCGCGGCGCAGCTCGTCCGCGAAGACGGGGGCGAACGCGCGCGGGCGCTCCTGGACGTAGGCCTACGTTTTGTTTGGCGATTTGTGTCAGTGGATGGGGGCGTTGGGTGTCGAGTGAGTCGTCTGACCAGAAACCTACCCCCCCCCGCCCGGGAAAGCAGGGAGGGCAGCAGCAGCGCGGGCGTGTGCAGCGACCCGGCCGCCGCGAACACGACCGGGGCGACGACGGGCGGGCGGTGCTCGGGCCGCTCGATGCAAAAAAACCCTCTGCGAGCGCCCGCTTCCGACACTAGTGCTACTTACGTCCCGATCGAACGGCATATAGAAACAACACAGATCGGAACGGCGATTTGGATGCAAGCACTCGTCTTCGACGCGCGGAATGGGGGCTCACTCGCCGTCCAGCGCGTCCCGCTTCCCCTGCCGCTCAAGGAGGACGAGGTCCTCGTGCGCGTGCTGCGCGCGCAGATCTGCTCGACCGTGAGTCGGAGTCGGGGTCGCGCGCGGCGAACGAAATTAAAGCGTGCCGCTCGACCGCCGCCCAACCGCGAACCGCCGCCGGACGACATCCTCGCAACACACCAAAACACCAAAAACACAGGACATCGAGATCACGCGCGGCTACGTCCCGGGCTACTGCCAGGCCCTCGGGCACGAGTTTGTCGGCGTTGTCGACAAGTTTGGCGGTCTCCGGGCCGAGGCGGACGCGCGCGAGCGCGGCGTCGTCGTCACCGCCGCTGTCGAGCCGCCGGACGACGGCGCCCCCGCCCCCGCCACCGCCGCGGCCCCGACAGCGGCGGCGACGAGGGTCGTCGCCGAGATCAACTGCAACGACGGCAACTTCTCGTGCGCCGACGCCGTCTTTGCGCGCAACCACGCCCCCGGCCGCTCCGTCCTCGGCATCATCGGCCGCGCGGGCTGCTGCGCGGAGTTTGTCGTCGTGCCCGCGCGCAACCTCGTCGCCGTGCCGCCGCAGCTGTCGGACAGCGAGGCCGCCTTTGCCGAGCCCCTGGCCGCGGCCTTGCGCATCGTCGAGCAGGGGATTGTCGGCGTCCCTGGCCCCGGGTGGCCGCTGGACGAAGCAAAGTTTCCGACAGCGGCCGTGCTGCGGCCGCCGCCGCCGGCCGACGAGCAGCGCGACGACGAGCAGCGCGTGGCCGTCCTGGGCGACGGCAAGCTCGGCCTCCTCTGCGCGCAGGTGCTCGCGCTGGCCGCGCCCGGCCGCGTGACCATCTTTGGCCGGCACGCCGACAAGATGGCGCTCGTGCGGAGCGGCCTGGCCGCGCGCGTCGTCGTCGCCGAGCGGGACCGCGGCGGCGGCGGCGGCGGCGGCGGCGGCCCTGCTTCCCCGCCGTCGCCCGCGCCCCTCTCTTTGGAAGAGCAGTACGACGTGGTCGTCGAGGCGACCGGCTCAGCGTCGGGCATCCTGCGCGCGCTCGCGCTGTGCCGCCCCGCGGGGACCGTGGTGCTAAAGAGCACAGTCAGCGCGCCGCCGCCGCCGCCGCCGCCCCCCGCCGCCGCCGAAGCTTCGTCCTCTTGTTCCGGGGGAGGAGTGGCCCCGTCTATCGCCCCCGCGCACGTCCTGAGCTGGGCGGAGGTCTGCGGCGTGGCCGTCGTCAACGAGATCGCCCTGCGGGGCTCGCGCTGCGGACCCATGGGCGCGGCGGTGGCGCTGCTGGCGGCGTCGGCCGACGTGCGGCGGCTGGTGCGCGGCATGGTGGCGGCCGAGTTTCCGCTGGGGCAAGGGGTGGAAGCGATGGCCAGGGCCAAGGAGAAGGGGGTGCTCAAGGTGGCGCTGGTCATGGGGGGACGAGGGGGTGTTGACGGGGGGGCGGGGCACGTTTGTCTCGACATGGGGGGAGGGGGGAGCCCCCGCGTTGGCGTCGGCGGCGGCGCGGGCGGCGCGGCTACGTAACCCAAGGCTCGTTGCCGTTCTCGTTAACCCCACACGTTCGACCTTCTTCAACGACCGCGTTAACACACACAAACCACTGCCTCAAGAGAACAGCCTCGGCACACAGAGGGGAAAAGACCTTCTCCCTTTCTCTCCGCCCCTCTCTTGGTCCGCCGGGCCGCGCAGAAAGCCAACCACCTGGCGAGGGCTTACCAACCGAACCGCACGCCCTCGTTGGCGACACTCGTTGGCGCGCGCGTAACACACGCGAAAGAGAGACCAAAAGGGCAGAGAGCTGTGGGCTTCCCCCACTCATCCGCGACCCTCTCCTCCCCTCCCATTGCTCACAAAGCAAGGCCACCATGCTCGCGGCGATCCGCAAGTGGACGCACCGCGAGCCGGTGCTCATGTGGACGGCCTACTGGTCGATTGCAGGTGCGTTGGGTTGCTCCGTCCGCTCGCAGTCGCTGCCGTTGTCGCCGACGCCAGATCGCTCTCGCGCGCTCGCCCGGTCTCTCTCTCTCGCACCCACGCCCGTAAACAACCATAAATCAAGCAATCAACAGGCCTGTCCGCCCCGCTCGTCATCCACGCCTTCACGGGCGGGCCGTCCGAGCCCAAGATCAAGCACCCGCCAACCATCAAGGAGGTGCTGCAGGCCATGGCGCCCAAGGCAAAACCGGGGCAGCCCGCGCCGGCGGCCGCCGCCGATGACAAGTAGGAAAAAAACAAACGCCTGCCGGCGCGAAAGGACAACCCCCAAAAAAACAAACGCCTGCCGGCGCGAAAGGACAACCCCAAAAAAACAAACGCCTGCCGGCGCGAAAGGACAACCCCAAAATGAATGCCTTTTCCCCCCCCCGTTTGAACAACCCCAAAATGAATGCCTTTTCCCCCCCCCCGTTTGAACAAACAACCCTCTTGTTACGCTGTCTCCTTTCGTCACTGTGTCTTGCACTCGCGGGTTGTGGGGGGTCAAATTTCAGATTGCGTCAAGAGCTGGGGCGGCGCACGAGTCGCGCGACCGCGCAGCGTGTCTTTTATTATTTCTTCGAGCGAGCGAGAACCGGGGGGAAAAAGAAAACCGGAAAAAAAGGGAAGCAGAACGCTCCTCGTCCTTCCTTGTCACCGTCACCCTTCACAGGCCAGCTGCCGCATCTGCTCCACCGCCGCCTCCGCCGCGCCGCGCTCCGCCTCGTACCGCGCCAGCTTGTCCGCGTCCTCCCGCCGGATCGCCTCGGGCGTCCGCTCCACATAGCTCGCCGGCGCCGTCTTGGCGCGCAGCGCGTCGGCGCGCGAAGCGGCCTCGTCGCGCTTCTTCCGCAGCTTGCCGACCTCGGCCGCCGGGTCCAGGACGCCGCGCAGGAGCACGGCGACGGAGACGGCGTCGTCCACGATGGCCACGCCGCAGCCCGGGGGGGGCCCTTCGCCCTCGGCCAGCACGACGACGGACGACGCAGGCGCCAGCGCCGCCGCCTCGAGCGACAGGCGCTCGAGCGCCGCGCGCCGGCCGGCTTGGCCCGGCGCCACGACCACGTACACCGGCGGCCTCTGCTTGGGCGTGAGGCCGTAGTCGGCGCGCAGCTTGCGCGCGGCCGCCACGACCGCCTGCATCGCGGCAAAGTCGGCCTCGAGGAGCGGGTCGGACCAGCCGGGCGTCGCCGTCGGGTAGGGGGCCAGCATGATTGACTGGATATCCGCTAAATCCGGTCGCCGGGGCAGCGCCTGCCACAGCTCCTCGGTCACAAAGGGCATGAAGGGGTGGAGCAGGCGGAGGGCGGCCTCGAGGCCCGCGAAGAGGGCCTGGCGCGTGGCCTCCTTGGCGGCGTCCGAGTAGACGGGGGCGGCCGCCGCCGCCGCCGCCGCTGCCTCTGCCGGCGGCGGCGCCGCCGCCGCCGCCGCCGCCTCCGCCTCCGCCTCCGCCGCCGCCGCCGCCCCCTCTTCCTCTGCCTGCTGCTGCTGGCCCTGCCCGCCGCCGCCGCCGCTGTGCATGATCGGCTTCATCAGCTCGATGAACACGTCGCACATCTCGTACTGCCAGAAGGCGTACAGCCGCTGCGTCGCCGTCGCAAAGTCGTACGCCTCCATGGCCGCCGACACCGCCACGGCGGCCGCGTCGAGCCGCGAGAGCAGCCACCGGCCCGCCGGCGGCGCCGCGCCCTCGCCGCCCTCCGCGGCGAGCGCGAGCGGCGGCGGCGCCGGCTCAAACCCGTCCGGCAGGTTGAGCGCCGCGAACCGGATCGCGTTCCACAGCTTGTTGCACCAGTGGCGGTAGCCCACCACGCGCTTGATGTCCAGGTTGATGTCGCGCCCCTGGGCGGTGTAGGCCACGAGCGCGAATCGCAGCGCGTCGGTGCCGCATTCCTCGATGCCGTCGGGAAAGTCCTGTCGCTGCCCCTCCTTGGCTTTCTCCACCTCGGCGGCGTCCAGGTTGCCGCCCTCGAGCGTGCGCGCCAGCTCGGCCAGCGTCGTGCCCTCGACCACGTGAAGCGGGTCGATCACGTTGCCAAGGGACTTGGACATCTTGCGCCCGTGCGCGTCGCGCACCATGGCGTGCAGGTAGACCTGGCGGAAGGGGCACTTGCCCGTGAGCGCCAACCCCATCATCACCATTCGCGCGACCCAAAAGAAGAGGATGTCGTGCCCCGTCTCGAGCAGGGCCGTGGGGTAGAAGCGCGCGTAGTCCTCCGCCTCGGCGTCCGGCCAGCCCATGACGCTAAAGGGGAACAGGCCCGACGAGAACCACGTGTCGAGCACATCCTCGTCCTGCGACAGGCGCAGTTTTTTGCCCGGGTAACGTTTTTCGGCCTCGGCGCGCGCCGCGGCTTCGTCGCGCGCCACCACCCATCGCCCCATGTCCTCCGAGGGGCCGCCGGGCGCGCCCGCGCTGTCGCCGGCGCCGGCGCCGGCGCCGCCGCCGCCCTCCGCCTCCGCCTCGCCCACTTTCTCTTCCCCTTCGGCGCCGCCCTCCTCGAACGTCACGTACCACGCGGGGATGCGGTGGCCCCACCAAAGCTGCCGGCTGACGCACCAGTCGCGGATGCCGCCCATCCACCGGTGCCAGGTGGCCTCCTGCTCGCGCGGCAGGATCTCGAGTGCGCCGGTGCGCGCGGCGTCGGCGGCGGCCTGCGCCATGCGGCCGCACGCGACCCACCACTGGGGCTTGAGCACGGGCTCGATGACGTCCTTGCTGCGGCTCGACAGGCCCAGGCGCATGGGGTTGTCGGCCACGCCGCGGAAGAGGCCCAGTTCCCTGAGCGCGTCGACGACGGCCGCGCGCGCGGCAAAGCGGGGCATGCCGCCGAAGCGCTCGCCGCCCTGCTGCGCGTTGATGCACCCGTTGTCGTCGAGTACGTTGATGAAGGCGAGGCCGTGCCGCTTGCCCACCAGAAAATCGTTGGGGTCGTGCGCGGGCGTGATCTTGACGGCCCCGGTGCCAAAGGCGGGGTCGACCAGCTCTGCGTCGGCGATGATCGGCAGCCGGCGCCCGGCGCAAAACGGGTGCAGCACGTGCTTGCCGATCAGGTGCTTGTACCGCGCATCGTCCGGGTGCACGGCCACGGCGGTGTCGCCCAGCATGGTCTCGGGCCGCGTGGTGGCGACCACGATCTCCTCGCCAGCTTTTGCGCCTTCCAGCGGATAGGCGAACGACGTCAGCGCGCCAAACTCTACAGGCGCGCCGTAGCCGGGGACGGCGACGGGCGTGCGGCCCGCGAGCTCGACGTAGTCCACCTCGATGTCCGAGACGGCCGTGCGCAGCGTGCAGTCCCAGTTGACGAGGCGGTTGTCGCGGTAGACCTGCCCCGCGCTGTGCAGCCGCACAAAGGCCTCGAGCACGGCGGCGCTGCGGGGCGCGTCCATGGTGAAGACCTGGCGCGACCAGTCGACGGACGAGCCCATGCGGCGGAGCTGGGAGCAGATGCGGCCGCCGTACTCGTCGACCCACTTGTGGACCTCGACGAGGAAGTCCTCGCGGCCTGATGTTTTTGTTGTTTTTTTGTTTTTGGATCGGTCGGGGCAGCGCGGGACGGGGGCGTCAGGA
>Ga0209390_10000166_pt1 | contig 117477 bp, 123 predicted proteins | sample BON01_FD_187212 | JGI IMG/M metagenome (GOLD analysis project Ga0209390, IMG submission 187212) | Freshwater microbial communities from Lake Bonney liftoff mats and glacier meltwater in Antarctica - BON-01 (SPAdes) (version 2) | ecosystem: Environmental > Aquatic > Freshwater > Ice > Glacier...
CACAAATCTGGTCGCCAACTAACAAAATTATTTTGGAACGCAAGCTTTGGATTGCAGTACTGCGCGCTCAAAAGGATCTTGGTATCGAAGTTCCTTCAGGAGCGATCGAGGCTTATGAAAAAGTTATTGACAACGTTGACTTAGCCAGTATTGCCAAGCGCGAGAAAGTTTCTCGTCATGATGTGAAAGCCCGCATCGAAGAGTTTTGCGCGCTAGCTAGCCACGAGCAAATTCATAAAGGCATGACAAGTAGAGATTTAACTGAGAATGTTGAACAGCTTCAGGTACTAGCTAGCTTGCAGTTGATGCGCACCAAAGCAGTTGCAGCAGCTGGAGTTCTTGCAGAATTAGCGGTTCGGTATACCGATGTTGCACTAACTGGTCGAAGCCATAACGTAGCTGCGCAAACTACAACTCTCGGTAAACGATTCGCTTCCGCAGCTGACGAATTACTAGTAGCGATTGCACGTCTTGATGATTTGATTAAGCGATACCCATTGCGCGGGATTAAAGGACCTGTTGGAACTGCGCAAGACATGCTTGATTTATTGGACGGAGATTCCTCGAAATTAGCGGATTTGGAATCGCGAATTGCAAATCACCTAGGTTTTACAAATATTTTTACCAGCGTTGGTCAGGTTTATCCTCGCTCCGTTGATTACGACACCGTCACTGCATTAGTTCAACTGGCAGCCAGTCCAAGTTCGTTCGCCACCACGATTCGTTTGATGGCAGGACTTGAACTCGTGACTGAAGGATTCAAAGAGGGTCAAGTTGGATCCAGTGCGATGCCACACAAAATGAATACTCGTTCCTGCGAACGCATTAATGGTTTCGCAGTTATCTTGCGTGGTTACGCGAGCATGACGGGAGAATTGGCGGGAAGTCAATGGAATGAAGGCGATGTATCTTGTTCAGTCGTTCGCCGAGTTGCGCTTCCAGATTCGTTCTACGCGATTGACGGGCTGTTTGAAACTTTCTTAACTGTGCTTGAAGAGTTTGGCGCATTTCCAGCAGTAATCGAGAGAGAGCTCGCTCGCTATTTGCCATTTTTGGCAACGACTAAAATATTGATGGCAGCAGTTCGTAACGGAATCGGTCGTGAGAGCGCCCATGAAGTTATCAAAGAGCATGCAGTAGCCGTCGCTCTTGAAATGCGTGGGCCAAACGGTGGCGATGGCAGCGCGGTTTTGGATCGATTAGCGAGTGATTCTCGACTTGGGTTAACGCGCAGTGAGCTCGAAGCCTTACTTTCAGAGCCACTGGAATTTACGGGCGCTGCCCAGGCCCAAGTCGCGGCTCTTGCAGCGAAAGTTTCTGCGTTGGTAGCCGCAACACCAGGGGCGCCAACTTACCGACCGGAGCCAATCCTTTGACAATTTCCCCAGATGACTACGGGCTAGATGCACAGTTCAAACATGTCTATTCGGGTAAAGTCCGTGATTTGTTCGAGGCCAAAGACGGACGCCTGCTGTTTGTTGCAAGTGATCGAATCTCGGCTTATGACTGGGTGTTACCTTCGCAAATTCCTGACAAAGGTCGCATTCTGACAGCAATGTCAATGTGGTGGTTTGAGCGCTTGCAAGGCATTCTTCCGAATCACGTTTTGTCAACAAATGTTCCAGATGAAGTTCGAGGCCGGGCCACTTATTGCGAGAAGTTAGAAATGTTACCGATCGAATGTGTGGCGCGTGGATATCTTGCGGGCTCAGGTTATTCGGATTACCTTCGCGAGCAATCAATTTGTGGCAACGGTTTGCCCCCAGGTCTCAAAGAAGGCGCAAAATTACCTAAGCCATTGTTTACTCCAGCTACTAAAGCAGCCATTGGCGATCATGATGAAAATGTAACTTTTGATGAAGTAATAACTTCGATCGGAATGGAAGAGGCGCAACAACTAAAGCGGTTCACGCTCTGGATCTATGAAGTAGCAGCCGAGATAGCACTTGGTCGCGGGCTAATTTTGGCAGATACCAAGTTTGAATTTGGTTTAGGAATTGTTGGCGCAAATAAAAATCAAATTGTTTTAGCTGATGAAGTCTTAACCCCAGATTCATCTCGCTACTGGCCCGCAGATCAATGGCAGCCAGGACATTCTCAACCCTCTTACGACAAGCAGTTTGTCCGTGATTGGCTCACTTCGCCAGCATCTGGCTGGGATAAGAATTCTGGGGAAGCGCCACCAGCACTTCCTGATGAGATCATCACGAAAACCCGCGATCGCTACGTCGAGGCTTACGAAAAACTAACTGGCACGAAATTCGCTTAATTTATTTTTCGTTCCAACGCGGGCTGGTGCTTTTTGGTGGATACAAAGTTTCGCGGATCAAAATGATTCCAGGCTGCTTTAGTTCCAGCGCATCACCCAAATCTTCAATCGTGGTTTCAGTGAACGACAAACCAAACGCTTGTGCCAGAACTGCCCAGTCAGGCGAGACTAAATCAACACCACGTTCTGGGTGACCCATGACTTGCTGGTCATAACGCAACATGCCGTAGCCGCCGTCATCAACAATTAAAAGCGTGTAAGGCAAATTTTCTTGAACGATTGTGGCTAATTCGCCGAGCGCGAAAGCGACTCCGCCGTCACCACAAACCGCAAGTGTGCGAGTGCCATTTGCTGCTGGTCCAATGGCTGCTGGTAATCCAAAGCCAAGTGTGCCCCAGCCAACTGGGTAGACAATCCGGCGTGGTCGAGGCTGTTGTGCATAAACCCCAGTCCAGTAACCACAAACTGACATGTCACAAACGATTGCAGCATCTGCTGGCCAATGATTTTCAATAGCTTCGACTAATGCAATTCCGCGTTTAGATTTTTCGCCAACTCGAAGCCGCTCACGCACAGTCGAGTTAACCTTGGCAACATCAGTCCATGACGTCTGTGTGGCTGTGCTAGAAATTAATGCAACACTAACGGCAGATATATCGTTATTTAGAATCACGGCAGTAGGGTCAACATTTCGCATGGTCTTTACGGGATCTACATCAATTAACACAATTGTTTTTGGCCACGCGATTGCCCAGTTCTTAGTATTCATTCCATCAAGTTGGCTGCCAAAAACCACAAGTGCGTCTGCTTGTGCGAGCACTGCCTCGACTTCTGGTTCATGAATTGGCGCCGTCAATGTCAGTTTTGAATCCGCAGCGATGCCTCGTCCTGCAAATGAGGTGAGTACTGGCGCATTCCAGTGCGCGGCAAGAGCGGAAATGGAATCTGAGAAATCAACCGCGCCACCACCAGCCCAAATCACGATTTTTTTGGAATTTTCTAGAGCAGCCTGTGCTGCAGAGATTTCAACTTCAATAATTTCTTGACCAAGTTCAAGTTTTGGTTTAGTTCCAGTGAACTGCTGCGCCAGGATGTCGGCAGGTATTCCAAGATATCCAGCGCCAACTGGTGCGCGCAATAGATCTCGAATCATTTCAGCAGCAACATCAACTGCAGTAACTCCATCCGTCACACTTATTGCCATTGATATGCCAGCAAGCTTTTTTGCTAATGGCGCAAACATCGCTGCTTGGTCATCCATTTCGTGCAACAGGCCTCGTGATCCTGCGCTGGACCGTTTGCTAATTGGCGCTTCCGAAGAAATAACAAAAACTGGTGAACCGCTGATAGCAGCCTCACCAAATGCGCCCAAGGTATTTGCCGCCCCAGGTCCTGTTGTTGTTAACGCGACACCGAGGGAACCAGTAGTTCTAGCCACGCCATCTGCTGCATAGGCAGTGGTTTGTTCGTGCCTAACTCCAACGATTTCGGGGCGTTGTGGTCCTAATGCATCCCAGAACGCCAAGTTGTGCACACCAGGAATCCCAAATGTTGTGCGAACGCCCGCTTCCCAAAGCAAATCCAGGATTACCCCGGCTACTGTTTGGTGATTTGTACTGGCATTGTTAGACATGTTAGTTACTTTATCGTCGATGAAAGAGGCCCTGGTGTCCACCATCAAATCTCTAAACCCAACAAATCTGAGCGACGTAGTTGTCGAAACAAAGTTAGCAACTGCCGATGACATCGCTGCTGCTGCGCGTCGCGCTAAGGCAGCTCAGAAAGCGTGGGCAAAGATGCCAGCTCCTGCCCGAGGACGGGTAATTGCTAACGCTGGTCGGCTCTTTGAGAATAATAAAGAAGCGCTTTCCACGCTCGTAACTCGCGAAATGGGCAAGGTATACCGCGAAGCTCTTGGCGACGTACAAGAAGTAATTGACACCTGTGACTTCTTCCTTGGTGAAGGTCGTCGCATGTATGGACAAACTGTCCCAAGTGAAATGCCAAACAAAAATTTGTTTACCTTCCGCATGCCGGTTGGAACGGCATTGATTATTACTGCCGGTAACTTTCCAGCCGCTGTACCGTCTTGGTACATAATTCCTGCGCTTCTAACTGGTAACTCTGTAGTTTGGAAGCCTTCAGAATTCACACCTGCAGTTGCTGAAGCTATGACAGCAATTTTCCATGCTGCTGGAGTTCCAAAAGATGTTTTGATAACTGTTGTTGCAGAAGGCAAAGAGACCTTTGAAGGAATGGTTAAAGGTCTCAATGAAGGCACAATCAATAAAGTTGGCTTCACAGGTTCAACTGAAGTTGGTCGCTTAATTGGTGCAAAAGTCGGCGAATATATTCAAAGTGCTTGCTTAGAACTTGGTGGCAAGAATCCAATGGTGATCATGCCGGATGCAGATCTTGATTTGGCACTTGATGGCGCATTGTTTGCGGGCTTCGGCACGGCAGGGCAACGCTGTACTTCACTTGGCACACTTTGGATTCACGATTCTATTTACGACAAGTTCCTAAAAATGTATGCAGACAAAGTTGCCAGTGCAAAAGTTGGCGATCCAATGCAGGATGTGCTTTTTGGTCCAATGATCGGCGAAAAGTATGCCGAAACTCACGAACATAATCTAAAGATGATTCAGTCACATCACACGGTTCATGGCTCAACGGGAGTTGGTCGAATCACCAAGGAAAATCCACGCGAAGGTTTTGTGGGGGATCCAGAAGCAGGTGTATTCGTGCACCCAACAATCGTTGCTGGAATTAAGAAAGATGATGAGCTCTACTACACCGAAACTTTTGGGCCACTTGTAACAGTGGGTCGCTTCAGCACATTAGAAGAAGCAATTGATCTTGGAAATGATCATGGCTTTGGTTTGTCTGCAGCAATTTACACAAGTGATCCAAAGGCAGTTTGGACTTTCCGCGAAGGAATTTCTGCGGGCATGATCTCAATTAATAATTCGACTTCAGGTGCCGAAGCACACTTGCCATTTGGTGGAAACGGAAATAGTGGCAATGGCTCACGTCAGTCGGGCATTTGGGTATTAGATCAGTTCACGCGCTGGCAATCACTTAACTGGGATTGGTCAGGCAAGTTGCAAAAGGCTCAAATGGATAACGAAGAAGTTCCGCACAATCCTGATTTCAAGATTTAAGGTTTTCCACAATGGCAAATCTTCCGCAAGAAGTTGATGTAGTTGTTATCGGTGGTGGCGTCATGGGCGCCTCTGCCGCATTTCATTTAGCCGAGGCGGGTGTAAGTGTTGTTTTAATTGAGAAGTATGAACTAGCAAGCGGCTCAACGTCAAAAGCGGCTGGCGGTGTACGCGCTAATTTTTCTGATGAACTAAACGTTGCAATGGGAGCTCGATCATTGGACTTGCTAGCAGATTTTCCAAACCGGCCAGGTCAAGAAATTGATTTACATCGGCCTGGCTACTTATTTGCGCTTTCTACTGCCGAAGACGTAACGGCTTTTGAGGCTGCAACTCAGATACATCACAAGTTTGGGGTTGAGTCACGAATGATCACGCCACAGGAGGCTAAAGAATTAAATCCATTATTGGAAATTGATGGAATTTTGGCCGCTTCTTTTACTCCAAATGATGGTTACTGCACGCCAGAGTCAGTTGTCCTTGGATATGCATCTGGTGCCCGTAAGCACGGAGCAGTTATTCTGACCCAAACTGAAGCAACGGACATCACGGTAGTCGACGGCAAAATCGTTAGCGTAACTACCTCTGCGGGCACCGTTAAAACCTCAACGGTAATTAATTGCGCGGGCGCTTGGTCCCCAACAGTTGGCGCCATGGTTGGATTGGAAATTCCGGTGAAACCATTGCGACGCGAACTACTGATCACAGAGCCACTTACCGAAGACTTCGCTGATGTCCCGGATAACATGCCAATGACTATCGACTATTCAACCTCGCTGTATTGGCACCGTGAAGGCAACGCGATGTTGATGGGCTTTTCAGACAAGAGCGCAGAGTATGGCTTTGATTTAAAGCGAGATCCAAAGTTTCCAGAAAAAATTGGTGAACTTGCTTATGATCGCGCGCCTCGCTTATTAGAACTTGGCGCAGCAAGTGGCTGGGCAGGCTTGTATGACGTGGCTCCAGATCACAATGCAATCATGGGTGAGTGGGACGGCGTTTCCAGGTTCCTTTACGCAACCGGTTTCAGCGGGCACGGCTTCTTGCAAGGTCCAGCAATTGGTGAAATCTTGCGAGATATGTATCTAGGAGTTACTCCGTTTGTGGATATTTCTCCGTTTAGCAATGATCGCTTTTCATCAGGCGGGGAACTTCGTCCTGAAAAAAATATCATTTAAATTTCATGACTAATTTGCGTGCGTGGCTTACGCCAGCCAGAACTGTCCCAGTGACTTCGTGGAGTTCGTCGGGTTCAATGTGGAAAGCCAAGCCCAAAACTTATCTTTATGTGATGGCGGGCAATTGGCTTTACGGCACGGGTGAAGCAATTCTTATCAAAGCGGATATTGGCCAGTCACCTGGAACTGTTTTGGCGCAGGGAATTCAAAATTTAACCGGACACTCCTTAGGCTGGACAAGTTTTTATATTTCAGTAGGAGTTATGTTTTTATGGATTCCCCTTAAAAACAAAATTGGAATTGGAACTGTTCTAAATATCATCATGGTTTCAGTTGCAATCGACGTTATGATGCCAGTATTCCCAAGCCCGGAAAGCTATGCGCTCGCAGTGGTGCAAGTAATAATTGGAATTTTGGTTATTGGTCTTGGTAGCGCTTTTTACATTCCTTGCTTCCTAGGCGCTGGACCGCGCGATGGTTTGATGACTGGGTTAAATATCAAGACCGGAATTCCAATTGGCCGGGTCAGATTTGCAATCGAGGCAACGTTGCTAGTGGCTGGGTGGCTGCTAGGTGGCTCCGTTGGTTTAGGAACAGTGTTAGTGACGGTACTAATTGGTGAAGTCGTAGCACTCTTCTTTGGAATTGTTGGCAAAGCGAGTAAGCCTGCAACTGGACTTTCAACTAATAAATCAGAAAGTTAGCGAATGTCAGTAATTGGAAAATGGCTACGCCCAGCACTTTCAGTACCTAAAACTTCCTGGTCCGCTGGTGAATCAAATTGGAAAATTCGCCCAAAGACGTTAGTTGTTTTAATTATTGGTCTTTGGCTATTTGGAGCAGGTGAGGCTGCTCTAGTAGCAGCTGGAATCGGACAATCTCCGTGGACCGTTCTTGCAGTAGGCGTATCGTTCCAAGCAGAAATTTCAATTGGCTGGGCCTATTTGTGGATATCAGTTTTTGTCTTGTTGCTTTGGTTTCCACTTCGACAAAAGCCAGGTCTTGGCACAGTTTTAAATATTTTTATAATTGCAATTTCACTTCAGGTAATGATTGACGTGTTTCCAAATCCTGAGCAGCTTGAACTTCAAGTCCTACAGGTACTTTTTGGCATCTTATTAGTGGGTGCAGGTAGTGGACTTTATCTGACCTGCAATGTTGGTCCGGGCACGCGCGATGGCTTAATGACTGGATTAAATGCAAGGACTGGAGTTCGCGTTGGTCGCGCTCGCACTTTCATTGAAGTTACTGCACTGGCTGTTGGTTGGCTACTCGGTGGAATGGTTGGAATTGGTACTTTGCTTTTCGCTGTACTAGTTGGGCAAAGCGTGGCTCTTGCATTTGGGCTGGTTGAGCGAATTAGTCCAGAAGTAAAACTTTCAGAGTAAATATTTTTTAAATCAAAAATTTCTAAGAGGGTCTGGCTTAAGTTGCTAGTTGATACTCAGGCAGCACTTCATGTGGATCTTGCTGGCGAGCGCGCTGCGAAACCACAATCCCAACTAGCATCACAGCTCCACCAAGTAACTGAATTGGCGTAAGAATTTCGTTCAAAACAATCCACGCAAAAATCGCAGCGATTGGTGGTTCAGTCATTCCCATGATGCTGGCGCCAGCCCCACCAATATGTCGTATGGAATTAATTACGAATATGTATGGAATTAAAGTTCCAACGATTACCATTGATGCGAAAAATGGCCAAATCGGAAATACCGCAGTACTGCCGTTAAATGGAGTGACTTGGGCGCTGAGTGCTTCCCACGGAAAGTCATTCCAAGGTCGCAGGACTGCAAAAAAGAGTGCTGCGAACATGAAAGCCCACATCAACAACGAAATTGGATCTCGTCGTGAGCTTGCTTTGTCTCCGAGAATGAACATCACAATTAATGCCATCATTGACATAACGGCAAATAAAACTCCAAGCCTGTTTAGCGTGAAGCCATTCCAGACCTGAGCAACCAGTGCAAGGCCAGTTACCGCAAGTGCGAGACCAAGCCAAACATAATTACGTACCGACTGTTTCATAATGAATCGGGCATACAGCACAACAAAAATTGGGGCCATAAATTCAATCAACAAACTTATGGTTATAGGCATTCTAGAAATTGATTCGTAGTAAAACCACTGGCACATGGCGACGCCAACGATGCCGTATCCAGCCAGTAGTAAAGCCTCTTTTCCAGAAATTCGAAATGCACTTCGGTTTGTCAGGGCGACAAATATGAAAAGAATTAGCGCAGTCACCGTGGCTCGAAATTGTGAAATCCGAACTGGATCCCCAACTTCCTCGAGGATAACTTTTGCAATGGTTCCATTCAGGGCCCAACAGGTAGCCGCAACGAGGTAGAGGGAGTAGCCAAGTTTGGCATTTTTCTCGTGGACTTTTTTGTGCTTAGACATAAAACAAATAAACCTGTTATTTTGACTTTCTATCGGATGCCAGGGCACGCAACATCAAATAAGTGTTGAAAATGTTAATGAAAACCTAGCAGAATCCAATTGTTAATTTAAAGTCAGCCCAAGCACCAGGGCTCAAGCACCTTTTAAAACCTAAGTAGGGGCAACAAAATGATTGTTCATACTGTGTTCATCTAACGGATTTCTCGGGTTCATGCGCGATAGCTAACCTACTGATTGTAAGAAAGTCTTACATCGAAAGGAAAAAAATGTTTCGTTTGAACTTCAAAGTTGCGGCAGTTGCAATTCCAGCTGCCCTACTCCTAGCCGCCTGTGGCGGCACAACTGCTGACTCGACAGCAAGTAGCGCAGCCTCTGCGCCAGCTGCTTCTGCTGAAATTCGAATCGATGGATCCTCAACAGTGGCTCCGCTCTCAGCTGCAGCTGGTGAGTTATTCAAAGTTGAAAATCCAAGCATTAACGTTTCTGTTGGCACTTCGGGTACCGGTGGCGGTTTTGCAAAATTCTGTGCAGGTGAAACTGATATTTCAAATGCCTCTCGTCAAATTAAAGATGAAGAAGCGGCAGAGTGCGCAGCAGCAGGAATTGAATTCACGGAGATCGTAGTTGCAAACGATGCACTTACTGTCGTAGTTAACAAAGAAAATGATTGGGCAACTTGCTTAACGATTGAAGAGTTAAACAAAATGTGGGCCCCTGAGTCTGAGGGCACAGTTACTTCTTGGTCACAGATTCGAGCTGGATTCCCAGATGTTCCACTTGATCTTTATGGTGCTGGAACTGATTCAGGTACTTTTGATTACTTTACAAAAGAAATCAATGGTGAAGAAGGTGCATCCCGCACTGACTACAACCCAACAGAAGATGACAACGTAACTGTCCAAGGCGTTGAAGGCGCGCAGGGTGCAATTGGTTACTTTGGACTTTCCTACTTTGAGGAAAATGCCGACAAGTTAACTGCAGTTGAAATTGATGGTGGCGCTGGATGTGTGGCTCCAAATAGTGCAAACGCACAGGCTGGAACTTATGCACCATTGGGTCGTCCACTATTCATCTACGCAAGCAAGAGCGCTGCAGCAAAACCAGAGGTGCTCTCGTTCCTTGAGTTCTATGTTGCAAATGATGAGGCAATCACGACTAAGGCGCTGTTCGTACCACTTAGTGCGGAGCAAAAGACCGCTGCCCAGGCAGCTGTGGCAGGACTTAAGTAATCCACAAACAGGTCAGTGCAAAAACTGGCTCGGTTGGAGGATCTCTGACCGAGCCAGTTTTACATCCAGTAGTCTAAAAGTGCCCCTTTACCTTCGGTGAGAAAGTGAAAATTTACGGCGATGAGTGAAGTAACTGGTTCGGTTAACGCGCCGGAATTTTCGTTGGCAAGTTCATCCCTTCGGGTAGGTGAACGTGCGATCCGTGCCACGTTATTTATGGCTGCAGCTTTTTCGGTTCTGATCACAGTAGGAATTGTTTGGTCCTTGCTCGTCCCAGCAATTGAATTTTTTCGACAAGTTTCAATCATTGAATTCTTAACGGGAACTCGCTGGGCACCACGGTTTAAGCCGGCATCATTTGGCGTAGTGCCATTAATAGTTGGAACGCTATGGACAACAGCCATCGCACTTTTAGTGGCCGTGCCATTTGGCTTAGGTTCCGCCGTCTATCTTTCTGAGTATGCAAGTGAAAAAAATCGCCGCCGCCTAAAGCCAATCGTTGAATTGCTGGCCGGTATCCCAACAGTTGTATATGGGTTTTTTGCAATTGAATTCGTGACACGAGTTGTATTCAAAGAATGGTTCGGATTTACAGTTGGCACCTTTAGTGTGTTGTCAGCCGGCCTGGTCATGGGAATCATGATCATTCCAACAGTTGCCTCTCTTTCTGAAGATGCATTATCTGCAGTGCCACTAGCTATGCGGCAAGGCTCCTTTGCGTTAGGCGCAAATAAGATGCAGACAACTTTAAGAGTCGTATTTCCAGCAGCTTTTTCCGGTATCGCCGCCGCTGTTGTTCTTGGGATCTCGCGAGCAATTGGCGAAACTATGATAGTTGCACTTGCCGCTGGAAATAAACCAAATATCTCGAGTAACCCACTCGAAGGCGCTCAGACCATGACTGGCTTTATAGCTAATGCGGCATTGGGTGATTCGCGGGTTGGGTCCCTTGAATATGACACACTATTTGCTGTTGGTCTGCTGCTCTTCATGATTACATTAATCATTAATTTCATCAGTATTCGACTAGTACGCCGCTATCGAGAGGCCTATTAATGAGTATTACAACCCCATGGACTATTGAGGGCAAGAACCATGAACGCAATTTTAAATCGATCATGTTTCTTGGGTTACTTTGGCTCAGTTTATTTGTAGCATTCCTATTCCTTTTAATTTTGCTGGTGACCACCGCGCTAAACGGTGTTGGAAGATATGACCTGCGACTTTTTACTGCCTATAACAACACAACCCCAACTGATGCCGGAGCTAGAGCCGCAATTCTTGGCTCGCTATTTGTAGTTACGGTAACGGCACTTATGGCGATTCCGATGGGCATCGCAGCCGCAGTGTATTTGGAAGAATTTGCTGATCGAACCAAGTGGTACAACAATTTTATTGAATTAAACATTCAAAATTTGGCTGCAGTACCAGCAATTCTTTATGGCATGTTAACTCTCGGTGTCTTAACTTTGATGGGATTAAAAAATAAGAACGTAGTTATTGGTGGATCAATTGCGTTGGCCCTTTTGATTTTGCCTGTTGTAATTTTGACAACTCGAGAAGCTTTGCGGGCCGTGCCACAAGAAATTCGTGACGGATCTTTAGCTTTGGGTGCTACTGAAGTTCAAACCGTAACTAAGCAAACTTTGCCAGCTGCAGTACCAGGCATTGCGACTGGCACAATCCTTGCAGTCTCGCGAGCAATTGGTGAGGCTGCGCCACTCTTGTTACTCGGAGCACTGGTGTTTATTACCTACGATCCAAACGGATTATTGGCAGGATTTACTACGATGCCAATTCAGATTTTTAGCTGGACCAGTGCTGCGCAAGCTGAGTTTAAACAGATTGCGGCAGCAATGAGCATGGTACTTCTGGTTATTCTGCTGAGTATGAACGGTGTTGCAATTTACATTCGAAATAAGTTTGCGAAGCGCTGGTAGGAGAAAAAATGACATCAGAATCACAGGGACTCACTCGGGCTATGCACTTAGGCGGATCTGCGCGAGGGGAAACCTCGTATCCCATAATGGAACTTCGCGACCTCAACGTGTACTACGGCGATTTCCACGCGGTGCGCGACGTGTCACTAGATATCGGAGCAAACCAGATCACCGCATTTATTGGCCCATCTGGTTGCGGTAAGTCGACTGTCCTTCGTTGCCTAAATCGAACTAATGATCTTGTGCCAAGTGCCCGTGTCACAGGAGTAATTGATTACCGAGGACATGATCTCTATGGTCCAAAAGTGGACCCAATCGAAGTGCGAAGAAGAGTTGGAATGGTATTTCAAAAACCAAATCCATTTCCAAAATCAATCTTTGACAACATTGCCTATGGACCCAGAGTTACCGGAATGAAATTGAACAAATCAGAAACTGCGGATTTGGTTGAGTATGCGCTGGTCAAAGCTGGTTTGTGGACTGAGGTAAAAGACAAGTTAGATCAAAGTGGGTTTGCTCTTTCAGGTGGTCAGCAACAGCGCCTCTGTATTGCGCGTGCGATTGCAACGTCACCAGACATATTGCTTATGGATGAACCATGTGCCTCATTGGATCCGATTGCCACTTCATTAATTGAAGATTTGATGCTGGAGCTAGTTAGCGATTACACGGTAATCATTGTTACTCACAATATGCAGCAAGCTGCCCGAGTTTCTAGTCGAACTGGATTCTTCAGTGCTCAAGTTGATGAGGCTGGCCAACGTTATGGACATTTAGTTGAAATGGATCAAACGACAACAATTTTTACAAATCCAAATGATTCGCGAACTGAAGACTACATTTCTGGACGTTTCGGTTAAGCTTTCTAGTTTTGGTGTCGTTCGATAGAAACGATGTTCCGTAAATTAGCGGCGTCTCGATGGTAGATAACCATGGTTCCAGGCGTGAATGCAGAATCAAATGATTTTTTTGTTTCATTTTGCACCGTAAAAATTGAACTGAGTGCTTCCATTACAGCGGGGAGCACTGGACGGTGCGTGCATAACACCAGTGCGCAAGGTAGTTCAGCAAGTTCCTTAACTCGAGCAATCGCACGTTCTGGATGGTCTTTATACCGCTCTTCGCTTACCTTTTTTTCTAAGACCACAGCCAAGCTTCGACCAGTTGCATACGGACCAACCGTGTCGCGACACCTTCGAGAATCAGAAGAGTGAAGCTCGGACACACCAAAGGCGGCCAATGCACCAACAAGTGAGTTGGCTTGCATTCGGCCAACCGCTGTAAGTGGTCTACTAGAATCGAGCTCATGTAATGCATCATTGCTCAGCAGCCATTCGCCACGTTTAACTGATTGAGTATGGCGCAAGATTATTAAGGGATTGGTTGGGATTGAGTCTGCTGCTGCAGCTAAAACTTCTTGGTCATGTTTGTAAGTAAGCTTTGCTTTTGCTTTCTCATACGGGAGCCACGCAATTTCGGTAACTTCATCGTTTGGTACAAATTCACCTGAAAGTCTTTGGGCAACCCAGTAGTGAGAATCTTTAGTTTTGCCCTCTACCTCATAAGTCTGGGTTGGCAGAGGAACGCCCAGCTGAACGGCCATTCCAGTTTCTTCCCGGACTTCGCGAACTGCTGCAGTTAAAATATGCTCACCTGGATCAACTTTTCCTTTGGGAAACGTCCAATCTTTTCGGTACTTGCGGTAGCTAAGCAAAAATTCAGTTTCATTCGAGCCGGCACGGGTAACAACGGCCCCAGCAGCAACAATTCGGTCAGTGGCTGCCAAAGAGTCCAACCTTGTTCAAGATTGTGTCGATACGCCTTGGAGTAGGTGCATCTGCAGCCGATCTTGCTACTGGATGGCGATTAATTAACAACTCTTGGTAGTCAATAAGTGGCTCACCATTTTCATCCAGATGATGTCGTGTCCAATTGCCAGAAGGTAGCAAGTGCCAAGAAGCGGTGTTGTCTGACATCGCAAGATCAATCGTTTCCACGATGCTTTCTGCTGCACCGGGATTCATGCGAACCAGCGCTTCAACGCGCCTATCTAAATTACGATGCATTAAGTCTGGTGAACCCATCCAAGTTTCGCGATCACCAGCGTTTGCAAAATCATAAATACGGCTATGTTCAAGAAATCTTCCAAGGATGCTGCGAACCCGGATGTTCTCGGAGTAGCCAACTACTCCAGGTCTTATGGCACAGCTTCCTCTAACAAATATGTCTACCTTGACCCCGGCCTGAGATGCTCGATACAGCGCATCGATTATGGTCTCATCCACAATCGCATTGCATTTAAATCGAATGTAACCCTCATTACCATTTTTAACATGTTCGATTTCTCGCTCAATACGCTCAACTAATCCAACACGTAAACCTTTTGGCGCAACGATCAGGCGATTGTAATTACCTTGAACCCCGTAGCCACTCAAGTGATTAAATAAACTCGCAACATCCTCACCAATCTTTGGATCGGTACTTAATAAGCCATAATCTTCATAATGTCGAGCAGTTTTTGGATTGTAGTTTCCAGTTCCAACGTGAACGTATCTGTTAAGTTTTCCATTATCGTTTCGAACGACTAAGCAAAGTTTCGCATGCGTCTTTAACCCAACAATTCCATAAACAACATGGACACCAGCCTCTTCAAGCTTGCGAGACCAGTCAATATTATTTTGCTCATCAAAACGAGCTTTAATTTCAACAACTGCTAAAACTTGCTTGCCCATTTGGGCCGCATTAATAAGGGCATCAACAATTGGTGAGTCGCCCGAAGTTCGGTAGAGCGTTTGTTTAATAGCCAAAACGTTTGGATCATTGGATGCTTGCTCGAGAAATAGCTGCATGCTAGTGGAAAATGAGTCATATGGATGATGCAACAAAACTTCATGATGGCGCATCACATCTAGAACGTCCGGCGCGGTTGCACTTTCCACTTCCGCTAAAGCAACACTTGTTCTAGCAACAAAAACTGGCGCCTTTAAGTCATCTCTTGGTAATTGCATGAATTCCAATAGAGATTCATGGTCGAGTGGACCACTTAATCGGAATACTTCGTTGCTTTCAACGCCAAGCTCACCAACGATCAAATCTAAGACGTGGGAATCAATTGAGTTTTCTACCTCAAGTCGAACTGCAGGTCCAAACCTTCGTCGCATAAGTTCGCGCTCGAGTGCCTGCAGTAGATTCTCAGCATCATCTTCTTCAACATCAAGTTCTTCATTTCGAGTAATACGGAATGCATGATATTGCAGAACCTGCATCCCAGGAAAAAGCTTGTCTAGGTGACCAGCAATGACATCTTCAAGTGGCACGAAGCGCTGCCGTGAAACTTCAATAAATCTTGGTAACGAGGGTGGAACTTTAACGCGCGCAAAAAGTTCATTGCCAGATACTGGATTCTTAATAGTGACAGCTAAATTCATTGACAAACCAGATATGTAAGGGAATGGATGTGATGGGTCTACTGCTAGTGGAGTCAGTACGGGGAAAACTTGCTGGTCAAACAAATCTGACATTGCTTGACGCTCATCAACAGTTAATTCTTCCCAGCGCAATATTTCGATTCCACTAGCTACTAATGCGGGCAGTATCGAGTCGTTGAAGGTTTCAGATGCCTTTTTCATGGCTGCGTAACTCTGCGCCAAAACTGCATTATGTAATTCATTTGGAAGCATTCCAGAAATTGTTTTCTTGGCAATGCCGGTGGCAAGTCGGCGCTTTAACCCAGCCACCCGAACCATAAAGAATTCGTCAAGATTGCTCGCAAAAATTGAAAGGTACTTTACGCGCTCAAGCAACTCCATATTTTCGTCTTGAGCAAGTTCAAGTACGCGCTGATTAAAGGCAAGCCAAGAAAGTTCTCGATCTAAAAACCGATCGATAGGCAATTTAGTCTCGCCACTTGGCGACGGGAAAGTCTCAGTCATAACCTCCTCAGAATGACATATTTAGGTGAACAACACCTAAAGCCAAGATTGCAAAAGGTGAACAATGCTCAAGAAAGTGCGATGATTTAGCGGTGACCAGACAAATAGTGATTATGGGATCTGGTGAAACCAGTCCGACTATGGTCACCCCACACCAGCAAATTTTGTCAGGGCTTGGCAAGTTAGATCAACTAAAGTTAAGCATCGTGGATACGCCGTTTGGCTTCCAAGAAAATGCGGATGATTTAACCCAGAAACTTATCGATTTCTTCGCCCAATCTGTTGGCGCGCGCTCAAATGTGGTTTCACTTCGAAATACCATGGTCAAAGGCGCCGCGCTTGGCGAAGCAGTAAACGCGATCCGAGAATCCAATTGGATCTTTGCTGGTCCAGGAAGCCCCACGTATGCATTAAAAGTTTGGCAAGAACTTGGCGTAAGTCCACACTTTGACGAAGTACTTGTTGATGGCGTAATTGTTCTCGCCTCGGCCGCTGCATTGACAGCTGGTTCACACACGATTCCGGTTTATGAAATGTATAAAGTGGGCGAAGATCCGCATTGGCTTCCAGGGTTGAATTTAATTGAGAGACATACTGGAATGCCCGCGTCAATTATTCCGCACTACGACAATGCAGATGGCGCAAATCATGACACGAGATTCTGTTATGTCGGTGAGGCCCGCCTTCGCACTCTTGAATCGCTTCTTCCGCCGGAAGTTTTCATAATTGGCGTAGATGAACACACAGGTATTCGTTTTGATTTAGATGATCGCGTTGCCTACGTTTTTGGTCGAGGCAGTATGACGATTCGTCATCACGGTGAATCCTGGACAGTTGCAGCTGGTGAGTCAGCAACATTTGAAGAAATTATTGCGCACACTGGAAGCACAATTGTTCTTGGCGAACCAGCTCCGCTGTTCAAAGTGGATCCGCATAAAGTTGAAGAATTACTTGATGCCGGAAACGTAACGGCTGCTGTTGATGCGTTACTTAATCTCGATGAATTAGATCGAGATATGGAAACTCGCGCTGCGGTACATTCCTTAGTTGCGCGACTTGGTCATATTGCAGCCAGCCCTAAAGTTGACATCATGTCAGTCGTCGGTCCTTACATCGAAGCGCTACTGCAAGCTCGCCAAGCAGCCCGCGGAGGTGGACGTTGGGATGACGCAGATGCGATCCGAGATCGTTTGATGGAACTGAAAGTGACCATCAAAGATTCCAAAGATGGATCGAGTTGGGACATCGAGTCCAAATGACACCAGGTCCAATCGCCTTAGTTGGCTCAGGAGAGTATCTACCAGTAATGCAAGAAGTCGAAGCAAGTTTGATGGCTGGCCGTAATCCGATTTATGTTCAGATTCCAATAGCCGCAGCGCCAGAAGGCGAAAGTTCGTTGTCGCGTTGGATTGAGTTGGGCAAAGCCCAAGCCAATCGAATTGGAGTTACTGCAGTTTCGGTTGTTGCGCATGATCGAAATGACGCCCAAGATCCGCGCATCGCAGAATTAGTTCGTGGTGCTGGTTTGATTTACCTTTCTGGTGGTAACCCATCTTTTTTAGCTAACACTTTGCGCGACACTTTGCTATGGAAAGAAATTGAATCGGCTTGGCGAGATGGCGCTGCACTCGCAGGTTGTAGTGCAGGGGCAATGGCGCTGGCGGATCACATCCCAGCATTACGATTGCCGACACACTCAGCAACTCATGGTGTTGGACTGCTGCCACATTTGCGCGTGTTGCCTCACTTTGACCAAATGTTTGCTCGCTTACCTGACTTCTTGACTCGATTCATGAAAGTTCCTGATGGCGTGAGCATCGTTGGCATAGATGAAGACACTGCAATTGTTGGTGGGCCATACGAATGGGAAGTCAAGGGACGTCAGTCAGCTTGGCTATTTGTTGACGGACATCGAAAAGAATTTAAGCCCGGAGAGACTTTAGCTACACCGAAGATTTTCTAAACATCACGTCAGTATCCCAGTGCGCAAAACCAAGTGATTCATAAAGCGAGATTGCTGCTTGGTTATTTGCATCAACATAAAGCATGGCCGCCGGTAAACCTTTCCCACGAAGGTATTCAAGGCCTTTAATGCTGAGTAATTTTGCCAAGCCACTGCCTCGCTGTTCGGGCGCGATTCCAAGCACGTAAATCTCGCCCATTTCAGAATGTCCATGACCACCTGAGTCACCATGGATTTTGGTCCAGTGATAACCAACCATAGTTTCAACAGCAGAGCCATCTTTTGTTGTAGCTATCAAGAAACCAGCTGGATCAAACCAACTTTCCGACATGCGTATCTTCAGATCCGCAAGTGACATACGTCCTTGCTCAGGGTGATCTGTGAAAACTTTGGAATTTAACGCGAGCCAAGCAGCTTCGTCTTTACCTACTTGGAATGGACGAATTGTTAAATTTCGATTTTCTGTTGATTTCGGTAGTGGCGCGAAGAGGGAGCGGCGCATTTGCCAAAGTTCTCGAGTTTTTGCGAATCCAAGTTTTGCCGCGATCGAGTAGGCACTTGCCAATTCGCCATGTGCCCAAAGCCGCATCCGAGAATCGTCAGATTTTGAGATTGCAAACTCAATTAGTCCTCGGCCGATACCTTGTTTCCGAAAGTCAGGATGTACGACCACTTCAACAACAGGCCCGGCGACTGCATCTGTTTGATCTAGGTGAAGATACCCCAGAATCTTTCCTGAAGCATCTGTTGCGATTAAGTGTTCATCTGCCTCATCACCGCCATGGTGCAAATGAATCAAAACGTGCTCAGAAAGTGGGGCCATTTCATCCACTGCCGCAGCAGCGAATGCGAGTTGCGTGATTTCCTGCGTTTGCTCTGGCATTAAGTGGGCAAGCGCTGCGATCGTAACGGACATGAATTAAACGAGAACTTCGAATGATTCGCTATCAGATACTGGCGCAGTTACATATCGATAGCCAACATTTCGTACCGTACCAATTAGGTTTTCATTTTCGGGGCCGAGCTTTGCGCGAAGTCGCCGAACATGTACGTCCACTGTTCGAGTTCCACCAAAGTAGTCGTATCCCCAAACTTCCCGAAGAAGTTGATCGCGAGAAAATACCCGGCCAGGATGCTGCGCAAGAAACTTCAGCAACTCAAATTCCTTGAATGTTAAATCTAAAATACGACCCCGCAATTTCGCAGAATAAGTTGCTTCGTTAATTAAAAGTTCGCCTGCTTTAATTTCTCCAGAAATTTCAATGTTTTGCTCAGTAGTTGCTTTTGTAGTTGCCAAGCGAATTCGAACTTCAATTTCAGCAGGGCTGGCGTCAACTAGAAGTACGTCAGTAAGTCCCCACTCTCGGTTTACTGCCGCAAGTCCACCTTCGGTCGTAATCAAAATAACCGGTGAGGTATTTCCAGTTGTTTCCATGAGCCGGCACAAGCTTCTAACTGCGGGTAAGTCAGTGCGGCCATCAATTAAAATGACATCTACTTCAGGTGCCATTAGTAAGGCAGTGGGCTCTGGCGACATCACTTTAATGTGATGGCTTAGCAATTCAAGTCCAGGTAATACTGCGCTGGATGGGGTTAACGCACGGGTCAACAATAGAACGTGTGCCACAAGACCACCTGCTTCGCTGAATAATCCTTGAATTACTTAACTAAGTCTAGAGCAGTGTGCACGAGGCGAAACTTTAGTATCCAAAAATTGCCTTTAAGTTAGGCTAATTTCTCCACTGCCTGCGCTACTTCAGATTTCTTTGGCACGCCAACGGCCCGGAAATGGACCGTGCCTTCATTATCAATTATCAAAGTAGTTGGGGTTCGATTGATTCCGTAAGTCTTCACCAGATCAAGATGCTCAACTACATCAAGTTCGATGTGGCAGATGTCTGGAAAACTATTTGTGACTTTATCAAGAATCTTGGTGGTGACTCGGCAGGGTTGGCAAAACTCGGAGGAAAACTGTAGAAGTGTTACCTGCGGAGCGTGGTCGTGATGAAGGTGCAAGTGCTCAGCTAGCCCCTGTTGTGGCAGCACGATTTCCTCGCGAAGTTTTCCATCACTTAGTTTTCGGTAAATTCCAAAGGCGCCAGAAAGCAACAGGACTGCAAGGAGAGCGTAAGCGCCTACAGACATTCTCACTCCTAATTAGTTGGTCATTATGAACTTAGATGAAATTTCAAATATCGCCAACTCAGCAAATCTTTAAGGCGCTAATGCAAAGTGTTTGCAGTAGAGAGATTTCACTTCTCGAGTCTTGCGGATACCTACTAATGTTGGAGTCATGGCAGGCAATGAGATTTTAACCAAAAGGCGAGTAGTCGATTACGGCCGCCTGCACTCTGCCATGTGTCCTCGCTCTTAATTCTGCGGTCGATTTATATCAGGCTGCATTTATCCAGCCGAATCGAAACCTAAGGAATTTTTATGAGTAAACAAATTGATCCACGCGGCCCACGTTTTGGAGCAGTTATAACGACAGTTGTGTTAGCAATAATTTTGTTAACCATTCCAACAACAATTGCAATTGTGTTACTAGCAATTCAAACTATTGTGTTTGGCCTGGGCGCATTTGTTGGTTTGCACGCACAGCCATACGGAATCATCTATCGGAAGTTGGTACTGGGCCGAATTGGAAAACCAACAGAACTTGAAGCTGTGGAACCTCCACAGTTCGCTCAACTCGTAGGTTTCTTATTTGCGGTAGTTGGATTATCGGCACTTATTTTTGGTGCGGATCTAATTGCAACTGTTGCAGTTGGATTTGCCCTAGCCGCAGCATTTTTGAATGCCGCATTCAACTTTTGCCTTGGCTGCGAAATGTACCTAATTGGCAAACGAATATTTTCATAATCACAATCAAATCAGGAGTTATAAATGAGTACTAATTCACTAGTAGATGCCGAATGGGCATTGGCACATTTTGATGATGCCAAAGTGGTTTTCATTGAAGTAGACGAAGACACCCAGGCTTATGCAACAAATCATATAAAAAATGCCATCGCGCTTAATTGGCAAAGTGATCTGCAAGATCCAGTTCGCCGCGATTTCGTAAACAAAGAGCAGTTTGCGGCACTACTTAGCGCCAAAGGCGTAGCCAACGATGACACGGTAATTCTGTATGGTGGAAACAATAATTGGTTTGCTGCTTACGCATTTTGGTATTTCAAGCTATACGGCCATGGTGACGTTCGCCTGTTAGATGGCGGTCGCAAGAAGTGGGAGCTAGACGGCCGTGAACTTGTTAGTGAAGTTCCAGCTCGCGCGCAAACCAAGTACGTTGCCAAGGAGCAAGATCATTCAATTCGAGCTTTCCGTGATGATGTACTAAACGCGATTGGAACTAAGAACCTTGTTGATGTTCGTAGCCCAGATGAATATGCTGGCCGGTTACTTGCGCCAGCTCATTTGCCGCAAGAAGCAGCACGCATCGGTGGTCACATTCCAACTGCAGCAAATATTCCATGGAGTAAAGCAGCGAATGACGATGGTTCGTTTAAGTCACTTGATGAACTAAAAGCGCTTTACGAAGGCGCAGGTGTTGACCTAAGCAAAAGCACGATTGCCTATTGCCGAATTGGTGAACGCTCCGCGCACTCTTGGTTTGTTCTGCATGAGTTGCTTGGTGTCAAAAACGTCAGCAACTATGACGGATCTTGGACTGAATACGGCTCACTTGTTGGAGTGCCAGTTGCTGTCGGCGATGAACCTGGTGCTGCATGAGTGCTTGCGGAGCGGTAGTCGGTGGCGTCTCGTTGGATAACGTAGACGTGTCAACGCAATCTGTAATTCAAGGTGTGGTTAGTAAAGACAATTCACTAGTAAGCGTTGGATACGTTCGGTTACTGGACAAGTCCGATGAATTTGTGGCCGAAGTTCCAGTTTCAACGCAAGGCGAGTTTCGATTCTTTGCGGCGCCAGGCGACTGGACAGTAGTCACATTAATTCCAGGCGCCACAAACCGCACTTCAGTTACTGCTGCACTTGGCAAAATCGTAGATCTGGAAATCGTTGTAACTTAAATATCAGGTATTAAAACAGCAGCTGACATCCAATGGCATGTCAGCCGCTGTTTTTTGTACAAGTTATTTCCCTTCAGGTATTAAGTTCTGATAATCAACTTTGATACAACGATCCATCACAACCTTCATGCCAGCTTCCTGAGCCTTATTTGCAACGTCTTCGTTGGTAATTCCTAGTTGCATCCACCAAGTTTTACCAACTGCTTGCGAGGAAATAGCAGGAAACTCTTTTTCAAATACAGCGGGCAAATCTTCACCTTTTCGAAAGACATCAATAATGTCTGGCACCAGAGGAAGCTCAGCAAGTGATTTATAGACTTTCTGTCCCAATATGTCTTCGTTGGCTGCTGGATTAATTAGGTAAACCTCAAAATGGGTTTGTTCGATTAAGTAAGCAGCAACTTGATGACTTGCTCGATCCGCTTTGCTGGATACGCCAATGACGGCTACGGTCTTCGCCGAGGTCAAGATATTTTTGATTTCGTTATCGTCCATGTGTCAGCGCTTCCACATCAGTTTGCTTTGGGGTTATATTTCTAATTACGACAATAGCGCGACGAGATTACTTGCCAGATAGACTCGAGGACATGGCTCAGATGTTTTACACGGGACTACTTGTAGCCTGCTCCTTTTCCATTACTGGTTATGCCAGTTACATGGTTTACAAATTATTTAAGGGTCAAGCATGACGGTACAGTTTCATCCAGACTTAGCTCCGCTGTCTTGGCTAGTGGGAACTTGGGTCGGTGTCGGAGTTGTTGGTTACCCAAGTATGGAATCTGACATCCAAGTTGGCCAGGAACTTAGTATTCATTCAGATGGTCGCCCATTTTTAATTCATTGGTCACGCACCTGGGAACTTGATGATCAAGGGGAACGGGTTCGTCCGTTAGCTTTGGAAAGTGGCTTCTGGCGTCCTCGACCAGACAATGAAGTTGAATTACTTCTTGCACATCCAACAGGATTTTTAGAGTCATGGTTTGGAAAAGTCACGATTACTGGACTCGAAAATGCCGCAGTAACTGGTGCTCGAGTTGAGTTAAAGACCGATGCCATACTTCGCACTGCCTCAGCAAAAGTAGTGGACTCGGGCGAACGTATTTATGGATTAGTAGATGGAAACATCGGCTGGGTTTACGACATGGCTGCAGAAGGTCACACTATGAAGTCGCATGCTTCATTCCATCTCACAAAGGCGATGACCCCATGAACCATGGTTGGGATGACGTACTGCGAGATCAGGGATACCGAATCACGCCACAGCGCCAATTAGTTCTTGAGGCAGTAAACACTCTGGGCCATGCAACGCCAGAAGAGTTACTGGCTGAGGTCCAAAAAACCGCAGCGGCCGTGAATTTATCCACTATTTATCGAACTCTTGAAGTGCTGGAACAAGTTGGACTTGTAACGCATGCACATATAGGTCATGGCGCGCCAACGTATCACTCAGTTGATAAGGATGCGCACATTCACTTGGTTTGTGACACTTGCCAAGCTGTTTCATCGATCCCGGCCGATGCTGCCGAATTATTTGTGCAGATGCTGCGTGAGACTGTTGGTTTTGAAACGGACGTTGCTCACGTGTCAGTTCACGGACAGTGCGCAACCTGCATGGATCGTCAAAAGCTGCTTTATTAACTGGTGAATTTCGAGTAATTGCCACTGGTAGGAATTTCAAGGTAACTGCGAGAGAATTAACTATGATTGCAATTCCGCACATGGACGACACCAGCATTGACGCTGGGGTGCCTTGGCATTACGGCGAGCCATTCAAGGAACAGCGCGAACTTGTTGCCGGCCGGGGCCGGGTAGATCTTTCACATCGCGGTGTTGTGACCGTAACGGGTGTGGATCGCAAGTCTTGGCTGCACTCGATCACAACTCAGGATTTTGAGTCGCCAATTGCACATTTAACTTCCCTGATTTTGTCTCCGCATGGACACATTGAGCACGACATTCATGCCATTGATGATGGCGAAACTACTTGGATAAATTGTGAACCAGGAACTGTTAATGACTTGATGACCTACTTGATGTCGATGAAGTTCATGCTTCGGGTCGAAGTCACTGATGTCAGCGATCAAATCGCAATTGTTGGCGCACCTGGCTGGATTGTGTCAGAGAAATATCCAGTTTGGCATTCCTCAGAAGCATTCGTGGTTGGCACTGAGTTTGTTGATAAATACGTCGCAAAGCGTCCAGGGGATTGGAAAGTCAGTGAGCTTTTCGTACCTCGCGCAGATTTAGCGCAAGTCATGTCCCAAGAAACTCCAGTTGGCACTTGGGCTTGGGAAGCACATCGAATTCGCGCGGGTGTTCCCAGATTAAATTTTGAAACAGATCATAAAACCATCCCACACGAGCTGGGACTAATTGCTTCTTCTGTGCACTTAAATAAAGGTTGCTACCGAGGTCAAGAAACAGTTGCGCGGGTTTACAACTTAGGTAAACCACCGCGGCGCATGGTCCAACTAGAACTTGATGGCTCAACTAATGACACGCCACTAATAGGTGACGCTGTGCTTTGGGATGGGAAAGAAGTTGGTCGGGTCACTTCAGTAACTCAAGATTTTGAAAGTGGACCCTTAGCGCTTGCGGTAATTAAGCGATCGGTTCCAACGGATGCAGTTTTAACGGCAGGCACAGTTTCAGCTAGCCAAACAGTAATTGTTGAGTAATTAGTTAGCTAAAAGTTGTGCACTTAAGTTGCGAATCTGATTACATTTACGATGTGAAAGGAAATTCATGGCGACATTTGCTGAATCAATAACGGTGGCGAATTTAGATCGAGATCCATATCCAATTTATGCTCGCCTGCGCAAGGAATCTCCTGTGGCATATGTCCCAGCAGTGAACCTTTGGTTGGTCACCTGTGCGAAAGACGTGGAATTTGTTACTACTCACCCAGAACTCTTCACAGCGCAAGTTACTGATTCAGTGCTAGATAGATCCTTTAAAGGCAAGAGTCTATTAACCATGGATGGCGCAGAACACATTGCAATGCGCAAGAGTCTTGATAGTAAATATCGGCCGCGGACTGTGTCAACATACATTACTGATTTAGTTGAACCAATTGCTCGCAACCAACTAAATGTAATTGTTTCGGAAAATAGAAGTGAATTAGTCAGTTCGTATTTTGAACCGATATCAGTGCTTGGCTTAGGCGCCGTTCTTGGGCTTGGACATTTGAGTGCTGAAACTTTGCAGCATTGGTTTCATGGGTTAGCTATGGGCGCAACAAACTTTGAGCGGGATCCTGAAAAACAGAAAATTTCAGATTTAGTGGAATCAGAAATGAACCACGAACTCATGCCCATCATGGAGCGCTTACTTGAGCACCCAGACGATTCAACAATGTCGCATATGTTGCATTCGGGTATGCCAGAAGGAGAACGTCGAACACCGGAATATATTCTGCCTACTTTGAAACTTACAATTCTTGGTGGAATGCAAGAACCTGGTCATGGAGCGGCAGCAACCTTCTACGCACTGGCAAAAATTCCTGGCGCTTTCGACCGCTTGCTTAAGAATCCAGATTTGTGGGATGACGTGATTCAAGAAGGGTTGCGTTGGATTGCTCCGATTGGAACGCAAACTCGGCAAGCAACTGCAGATATAGAACTAGGTGGGGTTGTAATCCCAGCTGGCGCAGCGGTTGCAGCAGTTGTAGCAAGTGCATCTAGAGATGAAAGTGTTTTTGAGAACCCAGATGATTTCGATATGGATAGACCCCGTCAATCAAATGCGTCCTTTGGATATGGCCCTCATTTTTGTGCTGGACATGCGTTTGCCCGCGAACTTGAAAAAATTTCGCTACAAGTTTTGATTGAAGGCTTACCGAATATCTCAATAGCCGATGATGAAGTCGTTCAATTTTCTGGCTGGGAATTTCGGGCGCCAACAGAACTTATTGCAAAGTGGTAATTAAACCTCAAGGCTTACAGTCATTGGGCCATCGCACACTGCGCTAATTCGCATTTCAGCACCGAACTTTCCAGTTTCTACAGTTGCGCCTAAATCGCGAAGTGCGCGAATAACTTCATTAACGAGTGGCTCTGCTTGCGGCCCTCGTGCTGCTTGTTGCCAAGTTGGTCGGCGACCATTTGAAGTATCTGCGAAAAGCGTGAATTGACTTACGGCAAGTATGGGTAAGTAAGCATCGGCAGCAGCAACCTCAACTGACTCAGAAGTGACTTTCTTGCCAAGATTTTTTAGACTGGCTGATTCAAAAATTCTAAGTTTCCAAATTTTGTCCGCAAGGACCGCGCATTTGGTTTCATCGTCATCAACACTTACGCCAATTAGTACTAACAAACCGGGTCCAGTGAAAGCGCCGATAACTTTGCCGTCCACTTCAACGCTGGCACCATCAACGCGTTGTACTACTGCTCGCATCCCTACATTCTGCTAGGAATGTGAGAAATATGCATTAGGTGTTAACTATTGGGTAGTGGAACACTAGGAACATGTCGGTACCTGTTGCCCAGTTAGTTCGAAGCGGCCTAATAGAAGGCACTCATTTTGGTAACGCTGTGGTGGTTGATGCCGACGGCAAAGTTGAATGGTCAATTGGGGATGTCGCAAGCCCCATGTTCCCTCGATCGTCAAACAAGTTGATGCAGGGACTTGCCATGGTGCGAAATGGGCTACCACTTAAGAATGAACTTCTTGCCCTAGCTTGCGCTTCCCATAGTGGTGAAGAGTTTCACTTAAATGGCGTTCAAGATATTCTCAACGCTGCAAACTTGGGTACTGATTCCTTGAAGTGCCCACAAGATTATCCACTTGATGAAGTTGAGCGTGACACATTTTTAGCTGAAGGTTTAGGCAAAGCTTCGCTCTATATGAATTGCAGCGGAAAGCATTCCGCCATGCTATTCACTAGCGTTTTAAATGGCTGGGATACCGAAAGTTATTTAGCTCCAACTCATCCCGTCCAAATTGCTTGCCAGGAAACTATTGAAGAAGTAACAGGTGAAAAAGTTCAGCACGTGGGGGTAGATGGTTGCGGCGCACCTTTAATGTCGACTTCGTTGACAGGACTTGCCAGATCATTTTCAAAATTTTCTGGCCCGGCTGCAGACCCTGAGCAAAAAAAGATTGCGGATGCAATTCGCTCTAATCCTGAGTACTTAGGTGGATCTAGGCGAGACGTCACGAAATTAATGCAGGGTGTGCCAACTCTGCTTGCAAAGGAAGGCGCCGAAGGCGTCTACGGGATTGGATTGGGAGACGGTCGTGCACTTGCCCTCAAAATTGAGGATGGCGCAGATCGCGCGCGAATTGTGGTGGCAATGGCAATTCTGCAAAAAGTCATGGGCGTAGTTTCCAGCGAAGTTGATGGTCAATTAGAAAGTCAAGAATTGTTCGGTGGCGGAGTGCCTGTAGGAAAAGTCATCTCCACGCTTTCGATCTAGTTCAAGCTCTACATAAATGGAGTAATTACAAAGTTCCCCCTTATGCTTGCTCGCGCCTACGGCAATAATGCTCAATTGCTTTATACCGTGAACTTGTGACAGGCGTAGTTCATCCAGTTGGTCCGGAAGAACCGGTCGTCTACTGGCGACGCAGATTACTGGTTGGAGTGGCTGCTATTTTGTCGCTCGTTTTGCTTACCCAAATTTTTTCTGGTGGCGATGACGGGATTCCAGCAGTGGCTGCAGTCCCCGTTTCTTCTGAGTCAGCTGCGCCAGTGGTAGGCACTTCAGCAAGTCCTGGTGCTTCAGGTACGCCAATAGCTGCCAGCACATTACTGACTACACCTACTACCCAACCCCTTCAGCCCACAGCGGCGCCAACGGTCCAAGTGGTAGCTGAGGGCGAGTGCTCGGATGCGCAAATTTCAATGCAAGTTGATATTGATCGCACAACAACTGCTGTTGGCGAGGGTTTGCACATAAAAATGACTTTGAAAAATGTTTCAACGACAACTTGTAAGCGCGACGTAGGTAGTGGTGCTAATGAGATCACCGTTATTTCTGGGCCTGCTTTAATTTGGTCAACCGATCACTGCAATGCAAGTACGGAAAAAGATTTACAAGAGTTTGCGCCGGGCCAAGAGTGGAGCGTAAAAGTGGTTTGGATTGGAAAGCAGACTGCTAAGGGTTGCAAAGTTAGAAATATGGCCGAGTCAGGTGCTTATTGGGCACATGGGCGTAACGGCAGCCTAAATAGTGATGGCATGAAGTTTGAAGTTCAATAACTTCGGATGAAGCTATTGAACCAATAAGTACCGAAATAACTTCGGATGAAGCTATTGAACCAATAAGTACCGAAATAACTTCGGATGAAGCTATTGAACCAATAAGCACCGAGGTAACTTCAAGAGAAGTTAAACGTAACGTTCTAACAAACTTGCTTCGGCAACTCGTGACAAGTTTTCCCGAATTGCGCGTGCTCTAGTTTCTCCAACACCTTCAACATCACGTAATTCTTCGGCAGATGCTGAGAGCAAATTTTGCAAACTTCCAAAGTGAGATATTAACTTCTCAAATATTTGTTCTGGCAGTCGAGGCACTTTTGCAAGCAAACGAAAACCGCGTGGGTGAACTAGGTTGTCTAAGGATTCTGTGTCACTTGGCAGGCCAATGACCTCAGCAATTTTTGATACGTCTAATAATCCAGAAGCATCCAACTCGGCAAGATTTTGCAGAATCACCCCAGCTTTATTGGCTCTGCGTCCACCACTTGGTAAATAGTCCGCAATTATGTAACCCAGATCAGCAGCCGTTCCTGAAGTTAGTTCTTCTAGTTGAAGTGATAACAATCGGCCATCAGTACCAAGCTCAATAACATGTGCTGCGATTTCATTTGAAATTCTGCGAACCATTTCATGTCGTTGTACGACCGTTGAAACATCGCGAGAAGTTACTAAGTCTTCAATTTCCATAGTGGAAAGCGAGCCCGCAACTTCATCCAACCGGGCGCGATAACGCTCTAGTGTGGCAAGTGCTTGATTGGCTTTGGACAGTATGGTTGCGGAATCTTCCAGTACATAACGACGGCCATTTAAATAGAGCGCAATTATGTTCATCGATTTACTCACACTGATAACTGGCAAATTTGATTGCCTAGAAACACGATCTGCTGTTCGGTGACGTGTTCCTTGCTCATCAGTTGAAATTTTAGGATCTGGCAATAGTTGCACAGCTGCTGAAATGATCTTCACGGCATCACGATCACAGATGACGGCGCCATCCATTTTTGCTAATTCGCGAAGTCGAGTGGCCGAAAAGTCGATGTTTACATCAAAACCGCCACTGCTTATCGCACTTATGGTCTTGTCCTGACCAAGGACAATCAATGCACCAGTGCTACCGCGCAGAATTCTTTCTAACCCATCGCGGAGCGCAGTTCCAGGGGCGACTTGAGCAAGAACAGAACGAAGAATTTCAGCGGAATCAACTTGCTCTTTGATAACCACGACTGTTCTTTCTCTCTGGAGTTGTCATGAGTCTATGGCGAAATGAACAAAATTTTTGGTATTGAAAAAGAATTCAGACTGCGTTAACCGCATCGCCAAGTGAAGTCACTTCGATTAGTCGAAGGCCTTTGACACCTGGTGGCAGCTTGGTGCTTTTTGGCACTAAAGCAGTTTTGAATCCGATTCGCGCTGCTTCACTAAGTCTTTGATTCATGCCGGGCACAGGGCGGACGTCGCCACTAAGAGCAACTTCGCCAATAGCCACCAAGTCGATCGGTAGCGCGGTGTCGCGAGCCGAAGAAGTTATCGCTAAGCACATAGCCAAATCTGCGCCTGGATCAGAAATCTTGGCACCAGCAACAGTGGCCAGATAAACGTCTTTATCCCAAAGCTTTAATCGAGCTGCGCGCTCGGTCACTGCGATTAACATCGCGGCCCGAGCATTATCAAATCCAGTCGTACGTCGCATTGGATTGTTTCCAGGGCTAGTTGTAGTTAGAGCTTGTACTTCAACTAGTAATGCACGACGACCCTCAAGAGTGATAGCGATGCAGGTTCCGGGGATTGCTTGGTCACGTTGGGAACGAAACAACGCGGAGGGATCAGTAACTTGCCGTAGTCCGTCATCAGCTTGTTCAAAGCAGGCAACTTCATCGGCTGGGCCGTAACGATTTTTATTTGCTCGTAATAACCGAAGTGGTGTGCCACGGTCACCTTCAAATGTCAGAACTGTGTCGACTAAGTGCTCAAGTGATCGCGGACCTGCAACAGAGTTGTCTCGGGTGGATTGTCCAATAAGTAGCAATGGCATACGCCGGCCCTTGGCAGCGCGTGTTAAGACTTGAGTTACTTCATGTACCTGGGCTACGCCACCGGCGCGGCCATCGAGTTCGGCTGAAGCGATGGTTTGCACACTGTCAACAATTAGTAAGTCTGGATCAACGTCTTCAACGTGACCAAGTAGTACCGCTAGATCTGTTTCATCTGCGATTAAAAGTGTGTCGGCATTAACACCAATGCGCCTTGCCCGAATTCCAATTTGCTCAGCCGATTCTTCGCCAGAAATGTAAAGTACTTTTCGAGGCTTTGTTCCAGCGCGCGCAAACTTATCTGCGGCTTCCAGTAACAAAGTAGATTTTCCAACACCAGGTTCGCCGGCAAGTAGCACGCACTGACCAGCAACTAAACCGCCACCTAGCACTCGATCAAATTCTTCGATACCTGTAGAAGTGCGCTCAACTTCACCGAGTGGAATGTCTTTGACCGGTCGAGCCGGTTTTCCAGGAGCTACCCCAGTGGTCGAGGTGCGAAGACCCGCGCTGCTCGCGCCGCCAGCAGATTCAGTAACTGAACTCCAGGCCTGGCATTCGGGGCAACGACCAACCCATTTGTGACCAGTCCAGCCGCACTCCGTGCATTTGTAGGTCGGACGCATTGCTTTTGCCATGCCCTTACATTACGGGTTGGCTCAGACAGTCGATTACTTCGACTACGACTATTTAGGAGTAGCTGGATGGATAGCTAAGTACTTTATTGCCCGAGTGTTATTCGCTGCTTTTGCTGCTGCAATAACCTCTTCGCGAGCACTGCAGTGCTCAGCCAAAATTTTGTAAGCCTTTTTGCCCATAAGCGCAGTAAGTTCTGGTTCGTAAGATTGATAAACCGCGCGCGCACCAACGTGTGCCTCGGTTGCAGTTGTGCAGTACCAGTCAAGATCTGCCCCACCTGGACCCCAGCCGCGTCGCGAATATTCCTCGATACTAATGACAATTATGTCCACATCATCAGGTCGCTTTACTTCTTCGAAAGTGCGTCGAATTGGAAGTTCCCAGCACACCTGTGGCTTTGTCACAAGGGGATTGACACCAAGTTGGCCCGCCAAGATATGTAGCGAGCAACCGTCGCCACCTTCAAAATCGTTTCGGTTGTGAAAAATGCAGGCACCATTGAAGGCCCGAGTTTTGCGATCGCCTTCGTCATCTTTTTCAAACATGCCGTTTTTATGACCCTCTTTATGGTTTTGCCAAATATCAGGTGTCAGCATTGCGGCATATTTTTTAGTGTTCTTAAAATCTTCTTTATCTGCGATGTGTGCGCCTAAGCTGCAACAGCCGACATCAGGATTTTCTTTATCGATTCCCTTGCAACCATTTCCCCAAATACAAGTCCAACGACTCGTCAGCCAAGTTAGATCGCACCGATATAAATTTGTCTCATCCTCGGGATCAACAAACTCGACCCACGCGCGAGGGAAATCAGGATTCTTTTCAACCACGATTGAATCTTAATATGCTTTGGTCTGCTTGCGCACCTTGCACTCCTGTCGCCAGTAACATTTTGGTTATGCGAATGGCAGTGTTAGACGTTGGTTCAAACACGGTCCACCTACTAATCGTGGATGCTTATGCGGGAGCAGCGCCGATTCCAGCAATGTCACAAAAGTACGAGCTGAGGTTAGCTGAGCAGTTAAAGGATGATGGCGCCCTTACTAAGTCATCGGTCAAGTCTCTAATCGAGGTACTGCACGACTGCAATACCTTCATAAAGGATCATGCCTGCGATGACTTGCTCGCATTCGCAACCTCAGCAATTCGCGAATCGCGAAACAGCGACTCAATTTTGGCCAAGATCAAGCAAGAAACTGGAATCGAGCTTCAGGTTCTTAACGGGGAACATGAAGCTGCCTTAACCTTCTTAGCGGTGCGTCGTTGGTTTGGCTGGTCGTCGGGACGACTCTTGGTTGCTGATGTCGGTGGCGGTTCATTTGAAGTGGCATCAGGTGCTGATGAACATCCAGATCTTGCAATGTCGATACCGCTGGGTGCTGGGCGTTTGACTCGAGACTTTTTTACTTCAGAAGTTCCGGGTGGGGATGAAATTAAATCCTTGCGCAAATATGTAAAAAAGACGCTAGAGGAAAATTTTTCAAAGTTAAAAAATGTTGACTTTGATCACGCTGTCGCAACCAGTAAAACTTTTCGCCAGCTGGCCCGGATTGGCGGCGCAGCGCCTTCGAGCGAAGGCCAGCGCGTTCAGCGCGAACTAACTTTGGAAACTTTAGATATTTGGGTGCCAAAGTTGAGTGAAATGTCTATCGTGCAACGTGCCCAATTGCCAGGAGTATCAACTGGGCGAGCTGAGCAACTGCTTGCGGGCGCAATTGTTGCGCAAGAAGCCATGAATTTTCTGGGCTTAGAAGTCTTGGAAGTTTGCCCTTGGGCACTTCGTGAAGGGCTAATTCTGCGCCGGTTGGACTGGTTCCCTGACGATGCGTGACTAAACATTAAGCGTAAAGTTATGCCTAGACCGCAACTCAAGGTCTAATAAGGCAGGAGAATCATGCTTCGCGAATTATTGGTTTCGGCTTCACGTAGTCCAAAGTTAGAGCACTTAGTTTCTACTTCACCACTGAGTCGTGGCGTCGTGAATAGATTTGTTGCCGGTACGACAACTGCCAATGTGATATCCACAGTCCAAGGATTACATGACAATGGTTTGCTAGCCTCCGTTGATCGACTTGGCGAGGACACTTTGGATCGCGCTGCGGCAGATGCCACAGTTTCAGATTACAAAGATGTTCTGAACGCACTCTCGGGTGCTGGCTTAACAGGCACTGCTGAAGTGTCAGTTAAATTGTCTGCAGTCGGCCAGGCGCTTGGCGCAGATGGCGAAAAAATTGCATTAGAAAATGGTCTTGCGATTTGCGCAGTCGCAAAAACTGTAGGTACGACAGTTACCTTTGACATGGAAGACCACACCACAATTGATTCGACGCTTCGTATACTTACGGCAATTCGAAATGAGTTCCCTACGACTGGTGGGGTATTGCAAGCACAATTGCATCGCACTGAAGCTGACGTCGCATCCTATTCATATCAAGATTCTCGAATTCGGTTATGTAAAGGTGCCTACGCCGAAGCAGCTGATGTTGCTTATGTAGATCGCGTTGAAATCGATAAGGCATATGTGCGAAGCATGCGAAATCTACTTGAGTCCAGTGCGTATCCAATGTTGGCTACACATGATCCTCGCCTGATTCAGATTGGCCAGGCCTTGGCATTAAGCAGTGGGCGCGATAAGTCCACATTTGAATTCCAGATGCTGCTTGGCGTGCGCCCACAAGAGCAACTTCGCCTGGCTGAACTCGGCCATAAGATTCGGATTTATGTGCCGTATGGCCAGCAGTGGTACCCATACTTAATGCGCCGCATGGCAGAAAAACCATCGAACTTGGCATTATTTCTGCGTTCCTTAGTTTCTAAAGGCTAGGTGTCAATTGTGACTACCGCGATTATTGGCGCGGGCGTTATGGGTGAGGCCCTGCTCTCTGGACTTCTGCGCGCAGGCGTGCCGACAAGTGAATTGCTAATTGCCGATCGCAGGTTAGAACGTTCTGCTGAGGTCACGCAAAAACATGGCGTTGCAAATGGCACAAATCAAGAGGTAGCTGCGAAAGCACAAACTGTAGTTCTAGTTGTGAAGCCACAAGACATGGCCATAGCGCTCGCGGAAATTTGTGATTTTTTAAAACCAAATACTTTGGTTGTTTCTTTGGCCGCTGGTATCACCACGGCATTCATAGAAAATTTATTACCAGCTAACACCCCAGTCATACGCGTCATGCCTAATACACCGGCTCTTGTTGATGAAGGTATGGCTGCGATTAACGCTGGCTCGCATTGCACTGAAGAACATATGCAAACTACGGAAACGTTGTTGCGCAGTGTTGGACAGGTAGTTCGAGTCCCTGAAAAATATCAAGATGCAGTAACTGCGATTTCAGGCTCAGGACCGGCATACATTTTTTATGCTGTTGAAGCCATGATCGAAGGTGGGGTAATGCTTGGCCTACCGCGTGATGTGGCAAATGCGTTAGTCCTCCAAACGGTTTATGGCGCAGCAACTATGTTGCGCGAAACTGGCGAGCACCCAACCGTGTTGCGTGAGCAAGTTACTTCTCCTGGTGGCACAACGGTTGCAGCGCTTCGACAGTTTGATGATTTTAAAGTTCGAGCAGCTTTTTTGAGTGCGATGGAAGCAGCGAGGGATCGCTCAAAAGAACTGGGTATGCAATAGCCAGTTCTTTTGAGCTAATAAGAAAAGCAAAAGACTTGTTCGCAGGCGAACAAAATGAAACTGGGTATGCAATAGCCAGTTCTTTTGAGCTAATAAGAAAAGCAAAAGACTTGTTCGCAGGCGAACAAAATGAAACTGGGTATGCAATAGCCAGTTCTTTTGAGCTAATAAGAAAAGCAAAAGACTTGTTCGCAGGCGAACAAAATGAAACTGGGTATGCAATAGCCAGTTCTTTTTGAGCGCAAATTACACCGATGTAATTTAATTTACTTTTAGAATCGACTTTCACTTGAGCCCCATTCGCCACTAATGTAAGCATCTACGTACAAGTGTGATGTTCAGCCCGGAGGGGAAGCCGGTGCTTAACGCACACAGAATGGTGTCGGTGACCTATGGGTGCATCTAATGAACGTCCGCTCGGAGAGGTTCGTTTTCTCACAGTTGCTGAAGTTGCAGCCGCTATGCGAGTTTCAAAAATGACGGTGTACCGATTAGTACACAACGGTGAATTACCAGCAGTTCAAGTTGGTCGTTCATTTCGAATTCCAGAACAGGCAGTACACACTTACTTACAAGAATCCTTCGTCGAAGCTGGCTAATTAGCAGGCTTAGTGCGTGAATCAACTGCGCAGTAATTATCCCCAAGTTAAGTGCGTAGACTCGTAATAATTAGTAGATGTAAAGGTGGTCCAAATGGGCTCGGTGATTAAGAAGCGCCGCAAGCGCATGGCCAAGAAGAAGCATCGCAAGATGCTTAAGAAGACGCGTTCACAGCGTCGTAATAAGAGCAAGTAACCTCTACAAAAAACTTCAGGCGCGGGAGCGTCGGGTGGCCGCAATGGCAAGCCCGGCACCCGCGCTTACTAATGCAATGGCTGTTGCGCCTGCAGGTATCCCGTATCGCTTTACAAGTCGTTGGCGCCGAAAATCATGAACTGGCCAGTTATTCAAAGTGGCATGATTTCGCAGTGTGGAATCGGGATTGATCGCAGTTGGATTCCCAACACTGCTGAGTAGCGGAATGTCGTTACTCGAATCAGAATAAGCAAAACTGTGGTCGAGGTTGATTCCATTTTCCTGAGCAAGCCGGGAAACTGCGAGGGCTTTTTGCTCGCCGTGCATGGGTGGGCTTTTCAACTTTCCGGTGTAACTGCCGTTTTCAATTTCGCTAACTGTGGCGATCGCGCCCGAGAGCCCAAGTTTCGTAGCGATGATGTTAGCGAGCTCAATTGGCGCAGCCGAGACTAACCAAACTTGATGTCCAGCAGCGCGATGAGTGTGCGCTAACTGCACAGTTCCAGGCCAAATTTTGTCGGCCATGATTTCATCAAATATTTCCTCGGATAGCGCGCTAACTTCTGCTACAGATCTGCCCGTAACAAATGACAAGGCATTCTCGGTAATTCTTGCCATGTCAGAAAGATTTTCGGATCCGTAAGTTAGAAACTTGCCCTGCGCAATTGCAAAGCTTGCTAAGTCAGTTGCGCTCAAAATCTTGCGGGCAAAAAGACCGCGCGCAAGGTGGTAGATGCTGGCGCCTCGCATGATGGTGTTATCGATGTCAAAAAATGCACCGATATTTTTTGGTTCAATCGCAGTTTCATTCACAGCACTCGGGTGCGAGTTTGCACCAAGATTGTGCTCCGCGTTTGTCGCCATATTCAAAGGGTACTGGGAAAGTATTAGTGGGAACTTGGAATGCAATGTGCCACACTTGGTACAACTGGAAGGCACTAAAAACATGGAATCACGTTTGGTACTCATAGGAAAACCAGAATGTCACTTATGTGAAAACGCCAGGTTAATAATTGCCAAAGTTTGCGCTGAACTTGGCGTAACTTGGAGTGAATTATCGATCATGGATGACCCCCAACTTGCGGATCAATACTTTGAGTCGATTCCAGTCGTTTTAATCGATGGCAAGGTGCACGACAAGTGGCGCGTTGACGAACAACGATTACGCACCGCATTATTAAAAAAAACCGAATGAAAAAATGCTCCTCGTCAAATCACATTAGTCACGTTTGTCATACCTAAAATCCTTAATTTTCCTAGCATGCATTGGGGTATTCGCGCCAATTTTGCACTCAGCGAAATAGCGCATAACCTAATCGCCATACGGTCACTAGAAGGGTGGTTTTCATGGCGCTGTCCCAGGCTCCTAAAACGCACTTGAGTTCGCGCGGTGCAATTCCCGACGCAACTGTTAACCGTCTTCCGATGTACCACCGCAACCTCGTATCGCTAACTGCGCGTGGCGTAATTCTGGTCTCGTCCGAAGAACTGGCCGAGGCCAGTGGTGTGTCTAGCGCAAAACTTCGTAAGGATCTTTCATTCCTTGGTTCGTATGGAACGCGCGGCGTTGGCTATGACGTTGAATTCCTGCTTTACCAAATTGCTCGCGCACTTGGTTTAACTCAAGAGTGGCCCGTAGTAATTGTTGGTATTGGAAACCTGGGACATGCTCTTGCTGGCTACCCAGGTTTTGCTTCGCGCGGATTTTCAGTTGTTGGCTTATTCGACACTGACAAAAAATTAGTTGGCGAATCAGTCACTGTTGCTGGAAAAGAAATTGTCGTACAAGATATTTCAAAATTGGCTCAAGTTGTCTTGAGCTCAAATGCATCAATTGGAGTTATTGCGACTCCAGAAGCAGCAGCCCAAGAAGTATGCGACTTGATGGTTCGCAATGGCGTAACAAGCATTCTGAATTTTGCGCCAGTACAAATCGAAGTGCCAACTGGTGTTGATGTGCGTCGCGTTGATTTAGCGACTGAACTACAAATTCTTGCATTCCATGAGCAGCGCAAATCGCAATCTGCGCTCACTCAAGCGAATGCGGGTTAATAAATGACTTCCCAAAGCTGCAAGTACACAAACAAGGTAGGTGTGTAAATGGCTAGCTCGCAGGTATCTGCTGCAGTCGGAGTGTCTTTTGTGGTGGCCGGACCTGGCGACCCAGATTTGTTAACGGTACGCGCGCATCGGCTGCTTCAAGCCGCTGACGTAGTAGTAGTTGACGAAGAGATCACCCGGTTAGCGGAGTTGGTTTCTTCAGGTCAAGTTTTGGTTGCCATCGACAACGTTGGTGCGCCACTTTCACTAGCTGCCCGAACCAAGGTTTTAATTGACGCCCGTAAAGATGGTCAGCAAGTGGTTCGACTGCTTTCTGGCGATCCAGTACTGGATGGTCGATTGGCCATGGAAACCTCAGCATTAGCCAAGGCGGGCCACACCTTTGAAGTTGCTGCAGGAGTTTCTCCGTTGACTGCAGTTGCCGCACATGTTGGCGTATCGCTAACTGGTGGTCGCACCCGCGAGGTTCGAATCATCGATGCTGATTCACCAACTGTTGATTGGGCCTCACACGTTGATCCACTTGTGACTCTTGTGGTTCATAACGCTGCAGATCGAGTAACTGAAGTTTCCAAGGCACTTATTAAAGCTGGGCGCGAAGGCACAACTCCAGTTGCTATCGTTCGTGATGGCGCAACAGTTGAACAGCGCTCCTTACATTCAACTTTAGAAGCTCTACCAAACGCCGTGAAACTTGCAAAGCAAATGGGCGCTGGAATAGTCATCATTGGCGAGGCTGTTGGCGAACGGATTTCATGGTTTGAAAATCGTCCACTTCATGGCTGGCGGGTGTTAGTGCCACGCACAAAGGACTCGACTGAAGATTTGTGTGAGCAAATAGTTTCTTTTGGCGCAGTGCCATTTGAAGTTCCAACAATGTCGGTTGAACCACCGCGCACTCCACAACAAATGGAACGCGCGATTCATGGCCTAGTGTCCGGCCGCTATGAATGGGTAGTTTTCACAAGCTTGAACGCAGTTCGCGCAATCCGCGAGCGGTTTCAAGAGTGTGGCCTAGATGCTCGCTCACTTTCGGGAATTCGTATCGCAGCGATCGGTGCGGACACTGTCGCAGCACTTGTTGCGATGGGAGTGCTCCCAGACCTTGTTCCAGAACTCGAACAGACCACTGCTGGTTTGTTAGAAGAATGGCCAGAGTTTGATTCCATCAACGATCCGATCAATCGCATATTTTTACCGCGCGCCGATATCGCAACTGACACTTTGGTTGCAGGGTTAACTGAACTTGGTTGGGAAGTAGAGGACGTTACGGCATTTCGAACCGTTCGTGCTTCGCCGCCTGCAGTTGAAACTCGCGAAGCCATTAAGGGTGGTGGCTTTGACGCAGTGGTATTCACGTCCAGCAGCACGGTGCGAAATTTAGTTGGCATTGCCGGTAAACCGCACCCATCTACGATCATTGCTTGCATTGGACCTGCGACCGCAAAAACTGCGCAAGAGCACGGTCTCCGAGTAGATGTTTTGCCAGAGGATGCCACCATTACTGCGCTTGCTAACGCATTGGCAGTTCACGGTGGAGCGCTTCGTGACGAAGCGGCAACTGGGGGATCCGTAGGCTGGCGCCCTTCGCGCAAGCGCGCTTCTGCACGCCGCCGCGCAACGTGATGTGATTAGTAGTATGCGAACAACAGTTCACTTACTGCGTCATGGTGAGGTACATAACCCAGAGAAAATTCTCTATGGTCGCCTTGCTGGTTTTAGACTTTCTGATCTTGGTCATGAAATGGCCCAGCGGGCAACAGATGCACTGGCTCATCGGGACATTACAGTAGTAACTGCATCGCCACTGGAACGCGCGCAACAAACAGCTGCTCCTATTGCCAGAGTTCACGGGTTAACTATTGGCTCGGACGATGATGTGATTGAAGCGGACAATGTTTTTGAAGGTCAACGGGTGTCAGTTGGCGATGGCGTACTTCGCCAACCAAAAGCGTGGCGCCATTTGTACAACCCAATTAAGCCATCCTGGGGTGAACCGTATGTAGTTGTCGCAAACCGCATGCGCCAAGGCGTCGTGCGAGCGCGCGAAGCAGCTCGCGGTCATGAAGCAGTAATTGTGAGCCATCAATTACCAATCTGGATAAGTCGTCTTGATTTTGAGGGCCGCCGATTCCCACACGATCCCCGCAGGCGCCAGTGCAGTTTGGCGTCGCTGACTTCACTTACTTTTGATGACGATGATTTAGTGGCTGTGCTATACACCGAGCCGAGTGCCGATTTGCTGGCGAAAGCGAGCAAAGTTTCAGGTGCGTAAATCAGGAGCTACTACCTTCGCTGCGATTTCCATTTTACTACTCAGTGGTTGTGGCACAGATTCAATTTCGAACAATTCTGATTCAGGATTTATTTCTGGTAATGGCGCTACCGTTTTAGTTTCGCCGCAGGAGCGTGGCGAAGTAATTGAACTCGCAGGTGAAACCCTAGATGGCGCTCAACTTGATATTGCTGATTGGCGTGGTGTTCCAGTAGTCATAAATCTCTGGGCATCATGGTGTGGGCCCTGCCGAGCTGAAGCAGCTGATTTGGAAAATGTTTATCTGCAATCTAAATCACGTGGTGTTGAGTTTTTGGGATTAAACACTCGTGATGGCTTAGCTGCTGCCAAGGCCTTTAACACTCGATTCAAAACTTCATATCCCTCAATCCAAGATAGAGATGGTCAACTGACTTTAGTTTTTGGAAACCTAGGTCCAGCTGCAACGCCATCAACGATGATTCTAGATTCCAAAGGACGAGTAGCAGCGAGAATTTTAGGTCCAACAACACAGGCGCAATTACGAGTTCTTCTTGACGCAGTAATAGAAAGTGATGAGTAATGCTTGTCACTGGAATCGCGGAAGTCGTAACATCAGGATCTTTGCTTCTTGCAATCCCACTCGCATTTGCAGCAGGGCTGATTTCATTTTTGTCGCCGTGCGTCCTACCTCTAGTTCCGGGCTACCTGTCTTACATGACAGGTGTTGCCGGTGCCCGCGCTACTTCGAAGCGAACTTCCGTATCCAAATCTCGCGCAGTCTGGGGCTCAATTATTTTTGTCGCTGGCTTCTCGGTTGTTTTCATTTCGTATGGCGCACTTTTTGGCGGTATCGGACAAGTCTTACTCGAATACCAAAGGCCAATTCAGATGGTTATGGGCGTTCTAGTTGTGATTTTAGGGCTTGGGTTCTTAGGCGTGATTCCCGCATTTCAACGCGACATCAGAATCCACCGAATTCCAACCGGTACTTTGGTGGGCGCTTTTCTTTTGGGCGTGATTTTCGCAATTGGCTGGACACCATGTATTGGACCGACACTTGCTGCCGTCCAAGTAATGGCGCTTACTGAGGCAAGCGCCGTTCGCGGGGCAATTTTGAGCGCTGCTTATTGTCTTGGACTTGGACTGCCATTTATTTTCATGGCGTTATTCTTTGAACGAAGTATCCGAGCTGTCTCAATTTTGCGACGACATTCTCGAGGGATTATGTATTTTGGCGGCGTCATGCTTATTGTGATTGGAATGCTGCTCGTCACAGGTTTCTGGAATGAGTTAACTATTGGGTTACGAGTGTGGGCTTCGCAATGGGTGGTGCCAATTTAAATGCAGATTCGAAAGCAAAGAAGTGGTGAGTAAGTAGTGGAGACCTTACGCTGGTTGTGGCGTCAACTCACAAGCATGCGCATTGCGTTAATCCTGTTATTTTTGCTTGCATTAGCAAGTGTGCCTGGTTCTATTTTTCCACAACGCGGCACTTCTCCTCTGCGCGTAAATGAATTCCTGAAGGACAATCCAACATCAGGTCCGATCTTGGATCGGCTATACATGTTTGACGTTTTTGCTTCACCTTGGTTTGCCTCGATTTACTTATTGCTTTTTATTTCGCTTATGGGGTGCGTCTTACCTCGAGCCGTAGAGCATTACAAGGAAATGCGAGGTCTGCCCCCTGCAGCGCCAAGAAATTTAAGTCGCTTACCGGTTCACTCGGAATGGAATTCAACCACTTCCGCGTCACAGGCCATTTTGGAAACCGAGGCAGCTTGGCGAAAACGGGGCTGGCGAGTTCGCACTGGTGATGATTGGATCTCTGCGGAAAAAGGTTATTCCCGCGAAACTGGAAACTTACTTTTTCACCTTTCACTCCTTGTACTTTTAATTGCCGTTGGTGTCGGTGGTATTGCAGGATTTCGCGGCAACGTAATCGTCCGTGAGGGTTCTGGGTTTGCAAACAATGTGACGCAGTATGACACCTTTACTTCTGGGCGAGGATATAGCGCGGATAAGTTGCCACCTGTTTCATTTCAGCTTGAGAATTTTGTTTCATCGTTTCAAAGAGGTGGTCAGCAAAATGGCGCACCGCGAGAGTTTTATGCAGATTTGCTAGTTAAAGATGATCCATCTGCAGCGCCTAGAGAATTTCGAGTTGAAGTTAATTACCCACTACGAACTGCGGGAATCACGGTCTACTTAGTTGGTCATGGCTACGCACCGGAATTCACAGTCCGAGATGCAACTGGAAATCTGCTTTGGCAAGACGCCGCAGTTTTCCTTCCGCAAGATGGTGGATTTACTTCCAGTGGCGTTGTAAAAATTCCTGACACGGTTCCACAGTTAGGTCTGCAAGGTTATTTCTTGCCAACCGTTTCAGCTGATTTCAGTAATGGGCCAATCTCAGAGTTTCCAGCAGCCGATGATCCGGGCGTTTACATCAGCGCTTGGCAGGGTGATTTAGGTCTCGATTCAGGAATGCCGCAAAGCGTGTATCGACTGGATACGAAAAACATGAAACGAATTGGAATCGAAGAGTTGGCACCGGGAGAAACTTGGACTCTGCCAAATGGTGGTGTAACTGTTGAATTTACGGGTTATCGTCAGTGGGCAACATTCGCCATTACGCGCGATCCAGCAAAAGGCTGGGCGCTTGGAGCGGCCATTGCTTCGATTGTTGGTTTGTCACTCTCCCTCTTGATTCCTCGACGTCGAGCTTGGTTGCGGGTGACGCCAGCCGCAGGTGGGGGTAATCTTTTTGAAGTAGCTGGGTTATCAAAAACTGAAGCGCCTGGTTTAGCGGATGAAATTTCCCAGCTCGCAGAATTAGTGAACACTCAAGAGGAAAAGCCATGACAGTAAATGAAACTCTCGCCCAAGCAAGTAATGCGATGGTTTACGGCGCAATTACTGCGTTCACAAGTTCCATGGTTGCTTTCAGCATCTCACTTGCCAAGGGACGCCGACTTGAAACTTTAGAAGAATCGGCGGAGCGCACAAACTCCTCCTATCAAGTCCGAAGGGGTTCAACCGAAACTTTAATTAAACCTGCTGTTTCAACTTCAGTTTCAGTGAATGGTGATCGCGGTGATGGCCGACGTGCTGGAAACATTGGCATGGCTCTTACCTGGCTGGGCACAATCATGTTGGGCATGGCCTTAGCTTTTCGGGGACTATCTGTAGGCCGCTGGCCGCTTGGAAACATGTATGAATTTTCCCTTGCAGCTGGCTTCGCAATTTCATTGACATACTGCGTTATGTCCTTGTCACGGGACTTACGTTGGCTTGGATTATTTATCACAATTCCAGTGCTCCTTGATTTAGGGTCTGCGATAACGGTGTTGTACGCAGAAAGCGCGCAACTTGTGCCGGCTCTAAATTCGTACTGGCTTTTGATTCACGTTGCTGCCGCAACATTATGTATCGGAGCCTTCACTGTTGGCGCAGCGTTATCGGGTTTATACCTTGTAGTGCAGGCAGCTGAAGATCGAATTGCCGCCGGACTTGCTCCAGGAAAAAGCGCAGCAATTGCGCAGCGAGTACCACCGGCTGATCGTATTGATTTAATGGCGTATCGAATTCACGCTTTCATGTTTCCGATTTGGACTTTCGCAGTCATAGCGGGCGCGATTTGGGCAGAAGCTGCTTGGGGTCGTTATTGGGGTTGGGATCCGAAAGAAACTTGGGCATTTATTACTTGGGTGTTTTATGCCGCCTACTTACATGCTCGCGCAACTGCTGGCTGGCGGGGACGTAAAGCTGCCTATATTGCACTTGCAGGATATAGCGCCATAATTTTTAATTACTTTATTGTGAATATTTATGTGCAGGGTTTGCACTCATATTCCGGTCTGTAAAATTTGCTTTAACGCTTAGGCGTTAGATCTCGCAAGAAACTTGGGTCATCATCTGGGGCAAAAACCTCATCATCATCACGGCGCCATCCACGCCCACCTGGACGACCAAATAGCAACCAAAGAAGTGGTCCAATAATTGGCAAGGTAGCAATTATTGCCAGCCAAACAACTTTAGGAAGCGCCTTTGGATTCGGAGTCTGCAAGCAATCAACGAATGCATAAACCGATAGTCCAATGATCAGGACATACAAAACAAATCTAGGCATGACTCCAGCGTAAGTCAGAATTCGAAAGTTTGCGCACAGGCCTAAACTAAATTCATGAATCCATTTATTTCCTATACCCTGGCTCGGATCGTGCTGCTCGCTATTTTCCTTGGACTGGGCTATTTATTTGGACTGCGCGGCCCAATGCTTCTGATTTTGGGATTTTTAGGCTCTGGACTTGCTTCCCTAATAATTCTCAACAACCAACGCGCGCAACTCGGCGGCGGCATTGCGAATTATTTTTCTCGAATCAACGCCAAGATTGATGCGAATTCTCGCAAAGAGGATTTAGAAGAGTAAGAATTAAAATCCGTTTGGTGAGAGCCAAATTGAAACTGAGATAAATCCAGCAAAAAGCAGAAGTAACCGAGCTGTATCACTCAACACTGGAATAAGTTCCATTCCAGTCGCGCCACTTCGCACGATTTGCAGTGGCCGACGAGCGCTAAGTATTGCGAAAAGTCCAATGTAAGCACTCACTGGACCGTTATCTAAGAAGTTCATAGCTAGTGGCATCGCAAATCCAATGACAATGCAAAGTCGAAAAAGTTCGCGAGTTTTCGCATCACCCAAGCGGACTGCGAGTGTAAGTTTTCCAGCCAGTTTGTCTGTTGGAATATCCCGAAGATTATTTGCCACCAAAATTGCAGTGGATAGTGCGCCGCAGGCAACGCCACCAAGTAATCCAAGTGGAGTTACTTGTCCCGTCTGACTTGCACTTGTGCCCGCGACGGCAACTAGTCCAAAGAACACAAAAACGAATAGCTCGCCATAACCGGCGTAACCATATGGCTTAGACCCACCGGTGTAAAACCAGGCGGACACGATCGAAGCAAGCCCAATTGGAATCAATATCCAAACTTGACTCAACAACACCATGGCAAGTCCAGCAAGTGCACTTACTAAAAAAGAAATTATTGCTGCGCGTTTCACTTGCACAGGAGTTGCAAGTTTCTGTCCAACTAACCTAAGTGGCCCAACGCGATCATCATCAGTTCCGCGGATGCCGTCGCTGTAATCATTTGCGTAATTCACGCCAACTTGAAGTCCAAGTGATACGACCAAAGCAAGCAGTGCGATAGCGGGCCTAAATGAACCTTCAAATTCTGCGATTGAAGTTCCAACAAGAACTGGGGCGATTGCAGCTGGTAGTGTTCTTGGCCGAGCGCCAGCTAGCCATTGTTCGCGGGTTGCCATGTCAATCCTTTAGCTGAGCTTCTCGAGTTCGGAAATTATTGAGACGAACCTGGGTGTTGGTGTCGCCCCTGCGTGATGTCGGATGCCGTTTGTAAGCGCAAACTTATCCGATCAACCTTCCCAGAGTCGAGCATGGGTAGGGATGTCGCAAAATAAATTCCGCGTGGCACGGCAGCGCGACCAATTTGATTTCGAATAGATTCTTGAATTTCAGCAATTAAGCCCGCAGTATCAATCGCATGTGAACGAGTCACCAGGTGAGCAATTGGAATTGAACCCCATAAATCATCTTGTATGTCGATGACTGCAACATCTTGGATCAGCGGGTGATGTCTGATTAACGATTCAACGGCGCTAAGCGCAACATTGACGCCACCGACAATAACAACATCATCGAGACGTCCCAGAATATGCAAGAGCCCACTCGAATCAAGTTTTCCGGCATCATGCGTTTGCACCCGACCCGAAATAAAACTAAGCGAATCTAAATCAGGTCGAAGTCGGTAACCACTTGCAACAACGCTGCCTGAAATTGTTATTCTGCCCGGTTCAATTTCATCTTGGGTTCCGAGGGAAATTTGAACTCCATCAAGTGGCATACCGTCAAAGACACAACCACCACACGTTTCCGTCATGCCATATGAAATTGAAACGTTGATACCTAATTCGCGCAGCCGTTTCAACATTGGTTGTGGGGTAGCAGCTGCGCCACTTAAAACTAAGTCATAACTTTGCAGTGCTTCGATTCCAACACTGCCAGCTTCGAGCAGTCGGGCAATTTGAGTTGGCACTAGCGAAACCATTAATGCGCGACCATCTTTATTGCTTTCTCGTCGAGCCTGCATTGTTGTTGCAGCGAATGCTGCGGCCTCAAACGAACGAGCTCCACCAACACTGGGATCAATTTCAAACGGGCTTTCATGAAACCAAGATCTAACTAAAACCATGATTCCGGCGATCCGATGCGCTGGCATTGAAATCACCCAACGATTGTGGGTTCCAAAGCGCGCACCAAATGCCGCAGCAGATGCGGCAAGTGCTTGCTGGCTAAGTAGTACTCCGCGCGGAGCACCAGTTGATCCAGAAGTTGCGCAAACAATTGAAATGTCAGATGACTCAAGTGGGAAATCAGGATTATCGGGCTTCAGGCTCTCAAGACTTTGTTGCATAAGCAGCTCAGGTTGGGTTGCAATTGGCAAAATTGCTGGCCCAGTCTCATCGAGGGCTGGACCTAAGACTGAGGCAAGTTTTCGAACTCCGCCCATGCCAGGTGGGACCGTTACCGCAGTTAGATTGCGGGTAAGCGGTATTTTGCCAAATATGTCAGATTGCGTCATCGAGACTAGCCTAGAGCGAAGAACTAGCCCACAAGATTTTCCTAAGGTTTGCTATGGATACCCGCACAAAGTACGTTCTGCCACCAGTAGTTGCTGACGGTAGCCCGGCCAAGACTGACCCAAGTCACTCCTCAATCACGCTTGCCTGTAACTGGGTTCGCTCGGGTGATTACACCGACATCATTTTGGAACGCTCAACTGGAGACGATTCTGGCATTGCAAAAATCACGATTAACCGTCCAGAAAAGCGAAATGCATTCCGGCCACAAACTGTTAAAGAACTGATTCACGCGCTTGATGTTGCGCGCGATGACCCAAGTGTTGGTGTCGTGATTTTAACTGGCAAAGGTGACTGGGCATTTTGTAGTGGCGGCGATCAAATGATTCGCGGCGACGACGGTTACATCGGTGATGATGCAGTTGCACAAGCTGGAGTTGGTCGGCTAAACGTTCTTGATCTACAAGTTGCTATCCGAAGAATTCCAAAACCTGTTGTTGCAATGGTCGCTGGATATTCAATTGGTGGTGGACATGTTTTGCATGTCGTCTGCGATTTAACAATTGCTGCTGACAATGCCCGGTTTGGTCAGACTGGACCAATCGTTGGCTCCTTTGATGGTGGATACGGTTCAGGTTTACTTGCGCGTCACATCGGACAAAAACGGGCACGCGAAATTTGGTTTCTATGTCGTCAGTATGGAGCGGAGCAAGCCTACGACTGGGGTTTAGTAAATTCTGTTGTTCCACTTCCAGACTTAGAGATTGAAACTGTGCAATGGTGTCAAGAAATGCTGCAGTTATCGCCGCTGTCACTTCGCATGTTGAAGGCAAGTCATAACGCCGCTGATGATGGCTTAGCCGGCATTCAACAACTTGCTGGTGATGCCACATTACTTTTCTATATGAGCGAAGAAGCGCAGGAAGGTCGCAACGCATACAAAGAGAAGCGTCGACCCGACTTTAAGCAGTTTCCAAAGCGACCTTAGTCAAGTAACTAATTAGTTAATTGCCTTGAACATGAATAGCTCTAGTTAATGTCGATCGAATTAGTCGCACAACAGTGCGTGCCATTTTCATTAAATCTCACTAGTGAATTTCGTGGAATTACGGTGCGAACTGGCGCATTAATAAGTGGCTCAACTGGTTGGGGTGAATTTGCGCCATTCCAAGAGTATGGCGACACAATTGCGGCCCGTTGGTTAGCGGGCGCACTAGAAGCAGCATTCGGAAAATTTCCAGAACGTGTTCGCACATCTGTTCCTGTGAATGCCATCATTCCAATCACAGGGTTAGCGCAAACTAAATCTGCAGTTGAGTCAGCCTTTACTAACTATGGAATGACTACTTTCAAAATCAAAGTTGAAAGTGGCAAAGCAGATTCATTGGTTAATGACATTGCTCGGATAAAAATGGTGCAAAGCACATTGGATAAATTAGGTGCTACTGGGAAAATTCGTATCGATGTGAATGGTAGTTGGTCTGTTTCGCAGGCCCTTGAATCTTTGACACAAATTGTTCAGGAGATTGCAGACTTGGACTACGTTGAGCAACCATGCGCAGAGATTAACGAATTAATTAGTTTGCGAAACAAAATTAGTAACTGGTCTACCCCTGTTCGAATTGCAGTTGATGAATCGATTCGGATGTCGACACAACTTGATGTTGCAACTTTGCGCGAGGTAGCTGACGTAATCGTGGTTAAGGCCATTCCATTAGGTGGAGTGCAGCGATCCCTAGATCTAATCAACGAAATTGGGCTACCAACTGTGATCAGTGGCTCACTGGATAGTTCAGTAGGACTTTCAAGTTCCATCGCGTTAGCAGCAGCGGTGCCCGAGCTCTATGGTGCATGCGGACTTGGAACTGGCACTCTTTTTGCGCAAGATTTAGTGACTCCAACAACTCTGCCAGTTAACGGCGAGTTACCAGTTCGAAGGAGCTCACCAGATGCCCAACTTTTGACTGCCGCAGCAGCGCGCGTAGCCCAAGCAGATCGCCTTTGGTGGCAAGAACGAATTGTGCGCGCATGGGATAGTGGAGCAAAAGACTTAGTGACGAACGACGTTCGAGAAGCGGTGCTGGCATGACGATTAATAAGGCAACGTACTGCGCGAGAGAAATTGTGCAAGCTTGTATTTCCCATGGCGCACAACACGTAGTAATTGCGCCAGGATCTCGTAACGCCCCACTATCTTGGGCGTTTGCGCAAGCGCAAAAAGCTGGGGCAATTAAAGTGCACATTCGAATTGATGAAAGAGATGCTGGCTTCCTAGCTCTGGGCATTGCAAAAGCCACCCAGCAAATAGTCCCTGTAGTTGTAACGTCTGGCAGCGCAGTTGCGAACTTGTTGCCTGCTGTCGTCGAAGCATTTCAAAGCGCTGTGCCGCTAGTTGTATTGAGCGCTGATCGTCCAGCGAAATTTCGTGGGTTAAGCGCCCCGCAAACGATAAAGCAATTTGAAATTTTTGGAAGTTTTGCCAAAGTAAGTATCGATGTTGAACCAGATCTTAAAGATTTTGCAAATGTCGAGCAAGTACTTAGTGCAGCCAAGGCGATGCGCCCAGGACCAATTCAAATAAACGTTCAATTCGATGTGCCGCTTATGCCAGATACCAGCGAACTCGACTGGTCACCTGAATTGCCAGCAAAAAATAAAACTGAAGTAAGTAATGAAAAAGCTAAAAATTTATCTCGCCCTGAATTGAAGGTCGGGACCAATGGCATTTTCGTTATAGGAGATAACGCAGATCCGGCCGCTGTTAAGGAAATTGCGAAACTTGCCGAGCAATTGGCTTGGCCGATAATTTGGGAACCGAGTGCAAACGCGCATTCCTTGACTAACTCAATTTCACATGGAGTACTGCTTCTACAAGCTGGACTTGCCCCACAACCTGAAGTAGTGGTCACACTTGGAACTGTTGGGTTATCGCGCGCGGTGCTGACGTTACTTAAGAATTCCCCGAGTCACTTGGCCATCCATAGTTTATTTTCTGGTCCAGATTTACCCAATCCAGTTTCGAGCGCAACTCAAATTCTTGATCAGGTACCACTGCTTGAAAATACCCCAGATAGCAATTGGTTACTTCAATGGCAAAAATTGGATTCCCAGGCAAGCGTTGTGATTAACAGGGTGTTACAGCAAGACACTTTGAGCGGACCAAGTAGTGCATTAGCTCTTTGGAATAGTTCGAAAGATGAAGATCAAATTTTTGTTGCTGCCTCGTGGCCCGTTCGTCACTTGGAAGCATATGCGCCAAAACGAAATGGCTTAACGGTATTTGGTAACCGGGGAGCAAATGGCATTGATGGACTAATTTCAACTGCAGCCGGGGTAGCAGTTGGCTCTGGTAAGCGCACCTATTTACTGATGGGGGACATTGCTTTCTTGCACGACTTAGGTGGTTTGAATCTTGGCACCGATCAAGGCGAACCAGATTTAACGATCGTTGTACTCGATAACAATGGCAGTGGAATTTTTAGTCAATTGGAACAAGGTGCGAGCGAGTATCAGGAACACTATGAAAAGATTTTCGGAACTCCGCACGGAAAAGACTTGTGGGTAATCGCTGAGTCACTTGGTATTCCCGCTAAACAGGTGTCAACAGTTACTGACTTAAAGTTCGCTTTAACAAATTTCCAGAATATTTCTGGAATCAAAGTTGTAGTTTGCCTGACAGGTAACCGTGTTGATGAGAACAATTTGATAAAGCAGATAATCAAAGAAACTTCAAAGAGTTAAGGAAATCAAATGCGGGCTCGCGAATTAGGAATAGTTTGCGATGGCACCCCTGGAAAGTTAAATGCCATCACTGATGTGCCAGGTCTTGAAGTTGGCATGGTAACTTTAATTTCTGGCGAGGGTGAATTAGTTCCGGACATTGGTCCGGTGCGTACTGGGGTAACGGCAATTTTGCCTGTTGGTCGGGATCGAATGCAGCAGGCAATCCCAGCGGGCATCTATTCACTAAATGGCAATGGCGAGATGACTGGCTCACACTGGATATCTGAAACGGGTGGCTTATCTGGTCCCGTGATGCTGACTAACACTCACGCGGTTGGCACAGTTCACCGTGGTGTCATCGATTGGGTTAAGCAAAATAATCCAGAGGCTGCCATGGAATGGCTACTTCCCGTTGTTGCAGAAACTTGGGATGGCTATCTCAACGATATAAATGGACCACATGTAACAACGCAGCATGCTGCAACCGCAATTGACTCGGCAAAAAGTGGCGAAGTACTTGAAGGTTCATTCGGTGGCGGTACTGGAATGAACTGCTATTCGTTTAAGGGTGGAAATGGCACATCATCGCGAGTTGTTGATTTTGGCGGCACCCAATACGTAGTCGGAGCATTTCTTCAAGCAAATTTTGGTGATCGTAAAGAGTTGCATATATCTGGAATTGATATGTCAGATTTAGAAGTACCAAATCCGATGGCAGATTCGCCATGGATAGCAAAAGATAAAGCGCGAACAGCTCCCGGTGGAGCTGGCTCAGTGATTGCAGTAATTGCGACAAATGCCCCACTTCTTCCAGACCAATGCCGTGCGTTAGCGCGTCGCGTCCCACTTGGCTTGGCGCGTACTGGCACAGCTGGTGGACATTTCAGTGGCGATATATTTTTAGCTTTTTCAACTGCAAACCCTGGCCCACTTTCAAGTGGCTTTCCTACTGAGTCACGGCACGAAGCCAAATTAAGCACACTTGATTTCATACCTTGGAATTACTTAGACGCTTTCTATACTGCCGTGGTTCAAAGCGTTGAGGAAGCAGTGTTAAACACACTAATAAACAACGAAACCATGGTTGGGCGTGATGGAAATATTTCGCATGTAATTCCACACGATCAAATTAAATTGCGTCTTGCAGCACGCTAAAACACATTTTTGTCAGTTACGACAAGTACGGTTAAGGCAATCAGAGAGGCTTTGCTGTGGCGACTAAAGCGATGCGAATTGAAGTAGAGCAGCCTGCGAAAGCAAGCCTGCCGAAGCGAGTTTCTTATTCCCAAATGTCGCTGTATCAACAATGCCCCCTTAAGTATTTCTTTTCTTACATTGCGGGCTGGCGGGAACCGCCAACTTCAGCCCTAGCTGGTGGCTCCATAACACACGAGGTGTGTGAGTACTTGTATCGTCTTGAACCACAAGATCGAACCTTGGATGCTGCAATGGATCTGTTGCGAGAGCATGGACCACGGATGCTTCGATCAAATGAATACAAACCATTTGAAAATGACTTAAAGATGAAACATAGCGTCAAGGAAGCAATTGAAAATCTATTTAAAGTTGAAGATCCTAAACAAGTAGTAGTGCAACCTGAACACATAGAAATGGAACTTAGCGTCGATATCAATGGCGTTAACTTTTTTGGGAAAGTAGATCGATTTACAGTAGATGGCGTAAATCGAGTTACTGATTACAAAACTGGAAAAAGTCCTGGAAAGTTCATTGACGACAAGCTAGCTCAGCCCTACCTTTACGCGCTTGGATTCAAAACCCAACATGATATTGATGTGGATGAAGTTGAATTAATTTTTTTAAATGCACAGGAAGTAGTGCGTCGCCCAGCTGATTCAGGTTTAGTTTTAGCACAAGGTGAAAACTTGGCGCAGATGCGAGTGGCAAGTGAATTTGATGTGGCTAATTCTTCTTGGGAGGCCCGAGTTTCCCGCCTGTGTGATTACTGTGCATTCGAACGAGTCTGCCCAGCGAGAACACCAGATGCTCCAGCACCAGGATCTTCACAGTGCAACACGAAATTAACGGAAGCGGGCCTACTTCACAAGTAGTCCACGCGCAGACATGGGAGTTGCCTCAAGTTCTACACTTGAATCATGCGTAATTCGAGATACCGATATTCCCGCCTTGTAATGGTTATTGGAGCGATTGTTTTTGCGGGAAGCGCCGCTGTCTTGTTGGTTGATCCAAATTCTTTTTTGTTGTACATCGGATTACCTGTTAATGAATCCACGATTTGGACATTTAGATTAATTGGTTTGTTGCTCGTGGCCCTTGCCACACACATGGCAACCACATCTAGACATGCAGCTGATCCAGCATTTCGTCGGGCAGCATCAGTGATGGTCTTAGTTTCGGCAGGCTTGGGTGCACTTACTTACTTAGCGCCGGGTGCCACAACTACCGGTAGGTGGGTATTTATCGGAGTAGGTGCTGGATTCGCAGCTCTGTATCTAATCACCTTGCCAATAAAGTCAATCGGTTACAAAGAAGAGCAGCCAACCAAATCATGAGTCTTGGTGACATCCTCGACACGAGGGACCCTGCCACCGTTATCAATCCATACGAAATTTATCGAGAGCTTCGCTCCCATCGTGATTTAGTTTGGAGCGATCGACTAAATATCTGGTTGGCCCCTACGCATGAAACTGCCAACGCAACATTACGAAATAAAAACCTTGGTCGAATTTACAAACCACAAGAACCATTTGATGAGTGGGAAATTTTCAACTGGTTACACTCCGATTCCATCTTGGACAGTGAACCTCCAAAGCACACCAGACTCAGATCCCTAATTCAAAAAGCTTTTACGCCTGGCCGGATTAGCGCATTGGAACCAAACATTATTGAAATCTGTGAACAGCTACTAGCGGGAGCAGCCTCCAAAATTCGATCTGAGGGCAAATTTGATGTGCTTGCTGATTTTGCAGAACCCCTGCCAGTCCTTGTGATTGCAGATCTTCTAGGCGTGCCAAGAAATAAAGCAAACGATCTGCGTCGCTGGTCGCAAGACATAGTAAAAATGTATGAATACGGGCGAACTCGCGAGCAAGAGTTGTCAGCGCAGAAATCTGGGGCCGAGTTCAGTGCTTACATTTCACAATTAGCAGCCCAGCGCAAGATCGAACCAAAACCAGATTTAATTACGGCCTTGGTGGAAGTAGAAGAACAAGGCGAAAAACTCAATGAACATGAGTTGATAGCCATGTGCGTACTTTTGCTAAATGCAGGTCACGAAGCATCTGTAAATGGCTTTGGCAATGGCATGGTTGCCATGTTCCGACATCCCTCCCAATTAGATCTGATGAAGAAAAATCCGCGTGAACATGCAAAGACTGCGCTAGAAGAAATGATGAGATTTGATTCGCCACTTCACATGTTTGAAAGAACTGCTACATCACAAACGGTAATTGGCAACACCACGGTTGAAGTTGGGCAAAAAGTAGTTTCTATGTTGGGTAGTGCAAACCGTGATGAGGAAGTGTTCTTGGATGTCGACACTTTTGATATCACCCGCGAATCCAATCCACACATTGCTTTTGGCGCAGGAATACATTTCTGTGTTGGCGCGCCACTTGCTCGACTTGAAATGCAAAATTCATTAGCAATGCTGTTCGAAGAATTTCCAAATTTACAACTTGTCGGTGAGCCAGTTCAGCGACCAACTTTTGTGTTGCGAGGCTGGGAAAGTATTTTAGCCTCAAATTAAGAGTTAATCTAGCGCGGCTCTCATGGCGCCGAACTTTGCCTGTGATTCAGCAACTTCTGATTCACCAGTTGAGCCAGCAACAATTCCGCAACCTGCAAAGAGTCGTAATTTAGTTCGCTCATCATTTTCAATTAGGGCGCAGCGCAGAGCAATCCCAAATTCGCCGTCACCATTGGCAGCTAACCAACCAACGGGCGCAGAATAGCGACCCCGATCCATACCTTCGAGTTCGCGAATAACTTGGGTTGCCCGTTCGGTTGGGGTTCCACATACGGCTGCAGTTGGATGCAGAGATGCAGCTAATGCCAACGCTGGGGCGGCATCAACAAGTTCGCCAGTTACATCCGTCGCTAAATGTTGAACGTTAGCTAACCGCAAAATAAATGGTCGTTCTGGAACTTTTAAGTCAGTGCAGTGCGTTGCTAGTGCGGCAGCGACCGATTCAACTGCGTAAACATGTTCCTCTTGATCCTTGTCAGAACCAAGAAGTTCAGCTGCAAGTTGCCCGTCTCGATCACTGTCTCGACTTCGGCGCATGGTTCCAGCGAGCACTCGGCTAGTGACTTTTTCTCCGTCACGCCTAATCAATAGTTCAGGAGTGGCGCCAACTAATCCGTCAACACAAAATGTCCAACATTCTGGAAACGCCTCATTTAATCGAAGCAAGAGCGAACCAATGTGAAGTGGTGCATCGAGCTGAGCCACAATGTCTCGCGCCAAAACAACTTTGTCTAACTCTCCTGAGTTAATTCGAGCCACTGCTACGTCAACAGCTGCCTGCCACTGGGCAACTGGACGGGAACCATCGAGCCACCTCACTTGATTCAAGCCACGTGAAAGTGCATGTGGGCGACTAACTTTTGCAATTAAATCGGATATTTCTGTATCAGTTACCGGCGCATCACTTGTGATGGTTATCGTGGTGCCAATTTCATCTCGCTTGATACAAACTTTTGGAACAACTACAACTGAAGTGCCTGGCTGTTTATCAAAAGCAAAGGAGGCAAATGCAATCGGTTGATCACCTTCGGAAATTGCGCACTGTTGGGACCACCACCGCTGGGCTCGGCTGAATCGCTCCGGACCAGAAATCGTGATGCGTGCAATTTCATCCCAGCCAACAATTCCATGCTGATTCGTTGCTGGACCATGCACCCAAGCCAGGCCACCGTCAGCAGGCAGCAAAGACAAAATATTGGTGATGTCAGGAAGCTGAGCACTCCGAACAAAAAGTTTTGTGGCAGTGTCCACGGCTAAGGTCGTCATAACTAGATAAGCCTACGAGAACATGAACCTCAGAGCACTTTCTCTCGAATAACTGGCAGAATGTAGATATGTCCCGTGCCTATTTAAACAAGGAACCACATGAAGTGGCGGCGATGTTTGATGCTGTGGCAAAAAAGTATGACTCCACAAATGACGTACTTTCACTTGGCCAAACACGCGCTTGGCGCAAGGCAGTTGTCGCAGCGGTAGCACCACTAACAGGTGAAGATATTTTGGATTTAGCTGCTGGAACTGGCACAAGCACCCAACCTTTTTATTTGGCAGGCGCTAATCCAACAGCGTGCGATTTTAGTAAGGGCATGCTTGAAGTTGGGCGCAAACAATACCCGCACTTAAATTTCGTGCAGGGCGATGCGATGAAGTTGCCATTTGCTGATAATTCTTTTGATGCGGCAACGATCTCATTTGGGCTTCGAAATGTGCAGGATCCGGCTAAGGCACTCTCGGAAATGGCTCGAGTCACACGTCCTGGTGGCCGGTTAGTTGTTTGTGAATTTAGTCATCCAACATGGGTTCCATTTCGCACGTTGTACATGGAGTACCTGATGAAGGCACTGCCAAGTGTGGCCACCAAGATCTCGAGCAATCCAGATGCCTACGTTTATTTAGCTGAATCAATTAGAGCCTGGCCAAACCAAGAAGCATTAAGTGAAATTATTCTGGCTTCCGGTTGGCAGACCTGCGAATATCGCGATCTCACTGGTGGAATCGTGGCAATTCATAGAGCCACCAAGTAAATCCCGTGGCAAATCACCTGGCCACCCCCGACCTATAAGTCGCCCTTTTCACCCTGACAAATAAACTGTTGTAGTAAAGGTGAATCTTTTCACAAGCACACAAACCTCGATTCTTTCTACATGTTTTCGGCTCTAGGATTGAGTTAATTAAGCGTTTAATTACAAGGGAGAGGTGGCCGCAAAGTGGGTCAGGGCAATGTCTACCTCCCCATACTTTTCCTGGGGCTTTTAGCTTTTGGGTTTGCCGCTTTTTCCGTCACGATCACTTCGGTGACGGGCCCCAAAAGATACAACCGCGCAAAAGTTGATGCGTATGAATGTGGAATTCAACCAGCGCAAGTTCAACTTGGTGGCGGCCGATTCCCAGTTAAGTACTACATAACTGCAATGCTTTTTATTATTTTTAGTATTGAAATCGTTTTTCTTTATCCCTGGGCGGTTTCCTTCGACATGCTCGGACTATTTGGTTTGATTGAAATGATAATTTTCGTCCTAACCGTTTTCGTTGCCTACATATTTGTTTGGCGTCGCGGTGGACTTGAGTGGGATTAAGAAAAAAAAGAAACTGGGACTTGAGGAAAATATGGGTTTAGAAGAGAAGTTACCGAGCGGGGTACTACTTACTACAGTTGAAGGCCTTGCTGGTTATGCCAGAAAGAACTCACTGTGGCCGGCGACATTTGGATTAGCTTGCTGTGCAATCGAAATGATGGCAACTGGAGCGGGCCGATATGACATCGCTCGCTTTGGCATGGAAGTGTTTCGCGCTTCACCCCGTCAAGCGGACTTGATGATTGTCGCTGGTCGCGTAAGCCAGAAGATGGCTCCAGTACTTCGCCAGATTTATGATCAAATGCCAGAACCGAAATGGGTGATAGCTATGGGTGCTTGTGCGTCTTCGGGTGGAATGTTCAACAACTACGCAATTGTGCAGGGCGTAGATCACGTAGTTCCTGTTGACATTTATTTACCAGGTTGTCCACCTCGCCCAGAGATGCTCCTTGATGCACTCATGAAATTGCAGGAACAAATCGGAGATACAAAACTTGGCGCAAATCGTAAGCGTCAAATTGTTGAATTAGAGCAGGCCGCGCTACTGGCTACTCCCGTAACTGCTGCGCGGGTTCAAATTTAATGAAGGACGATTTGATGAGTGGTGAACTAGTCCACGCAGGGCAGCCACTTCTAGAAGTTTCAGGTGTGAGCCAAGGAATGTTTGGAGCAACTGGCTCTGGTGACACTTCCGGTTTTGGCGGCTTAGTAACCGTAATACCCGTTCCCGCTCCATCGTCTCGTCCGTTTGGCAGCTACTTCGACATCATCGCAGATGAGTTAACCGCCGGACTTGCGGACTTTGGAACCACCTGGGATAAGGCAGTTGAAAAAGTCGTCGTCGAAATGGATGAGTTAACAATCCACGTTCGTCCAACGGAAATTATTGCATTCACAAAAGCGTTACGTGATGAACCAGGTTTGCGTTTTGAACTTTGCTTGGGAGTAAGTGGTGTGCACTACCCAGGTCACGACGGACGAGAATTGCATGCGGTTTATCATTTCAAATCAGTCACTCACAATCGCAGAGTTCGAATTGAAATTAGCGTTCCTGATGCAGCGCCACACATTCCATCAATCATGTCCGTCTATCCAACAAATGATTGGCACGAACGCGAGACATACGACTTCTTTGGAATTATTTTTGATGGCCACCCGCACTTAACTCGCATCTTGATGCCAGATGATTGGCAAGGTCACCCGCAGCGCAAAGATTACCCACTCGGCGGGGTTCCGGTTGAATACAAAGGCGCAACTGTGCCGCCGCCAGATGCTCGGAGGTCTTACAGCTAATGACCGATGCATACGCACCAACTTATGAAACTACTGAAGGTCGAGTTCACACTGTCATGGGTCAAGACTGGGATTCAGTTCTTGGCGCAGCCCAAGGTGAGCATGAACGCGTGGTCATCAACATGGGTCCACAACATCCATCGACCCATGGAGTTTTACGCCTGATCTTGGAACTTGAAGGTGAAACGGTTACTGAAGTTCGCTGTGGTATCGGTTACTTGCACACTGGCATTGAAAAGAATTTGGAATATCGTACGTGGACACAAGGAGTAACTTTTGTAACGAGAATGGATTACCTCTCACCATTTTTTAATGAAACTGCTTATTGCTTAGGAGTTGAAAAACTTCTCGGTATCACAGATCAAATTCCAGAACGAGCTCAAATCATTCGAGTAATGATGATGGAGCTGAATCGAGTTTCGTCGCATTTAGTTGCACTTGCAACAGGTGGAATGGAACTCGGCGCATTAACTGCGATGATTTTTGGTTTCCGGGAACGTGAATCAGTTCTTGACTTATTTGAACTTGTCACAGGCCTGCGGATGAACAGTGCTTACATTCGTCCTGGCGGTGTGGCGCAAGATTTACCACCAGGTGCGCAACAACAGATTCGCGACACAATCATGGCACTACCTCGCCGCATGAAAGATACTGCAGATTTATTGGTGGACAACTCAATTTGGCTTGCCCGCACTTCGGGAATTGGAAAGTTAGATTTAGCTGGCTGCATGGCACTTGGAATTACTGGTCCCGTATTACGGGCGACTGGACTGCCAGAAGATCTTCGTAAAACCCAGCCATACAGCGGATACGAAAATTATGAATTTGATGTCAAGACGCAAACCTCAGCAGATGCTTATGGACGCTTCTTAATTCGATTAACAGAAATGGGCGAATCGCTAAACATCGTCGAGCAATGTCTAGATCGTTTGCAGCCAGGACCTGTGATGGTTGAAGATAAAAAAATTGCTTGGCCAGCGCAACTTTCAATTGGTTCAGACGGTCAAGGAAACTCTCTTGATCACATTCGGCACATCATGGGTGAGTCGATGGAAGCACTTATCCATCACTTCAAACTTGTTACTGAAGGTTTTCAAGTTCCAGCTGGTCAGGTGTACAGCGCAGTGGAATCACCTCGTGGCGAATTAGGAGTGCACATTGTCTCTGATGGCAGCACGCGGCCATACCGAGTTCATTACCGCGATCCATCATTTACAAACTTGCAAGCCGTTGCAGCCATGTGTGAAGGAGGCCAGATTGCCGACGTAATTGCGGCTGTGGCCTCCATCGATCCAGTTATGGGAGGCGTGGACCGCTAGATGTCGCTTTCAGAAAAAACACGAGAACAAGCGCGCGAAATTATTGCCCGCTATCCGCAGGCACGTTCGGCTTTACTTCCGATGCTGCATTTAATTCAGTCCGAAGAAGGTTACGTAAGTGCTGATGGCATTGCATTGTGCGCAGAAGAACTAGGCCTAACAACTGCGGAAGTTGCCGCCGTAGCAACTTTTTACACTATGTATCACCGCAAGCCAGCAGGTGAATATCACATTGGAGTTTGCATTAACCCAAGCTGTGGAATTTTAGGTGGCGATGCGATCTGGGAAAAAGTCAGCTCGCGCTTAGGTATTGGTCATGACGAAGTTACTCCTGATGGAAAAATTTCGTTAGAGCGCATTGAGTGCCAAGCTGCTTGCACACATGCTCCAGTGATGACTGCTAACTGGGAATTCCTGGACAACATGACGCCAGAATCAGCCATTGATGTTGTAGAAAAATTAGCAAGCGGTAGAGAAGTAATAAGTACTCGCGGACCGCGCATTCGTACTTTTAAAGAAAATGAATTGACTCTTGCTGGCTTCGTTGACGGACTTGTTGATGATGGCGTGCAGGCAGACGAACAAATGTTAGCTGGCTTGAAGCGAGCCAAAGAACTTGGCCAAAGTGCACCAGGAGTAAAAATATGACACTCACTCCAGTATTAAGCGCGCATTGGGATGAGCCCGATTCTTACAAAATTTCGGGTTACCAACGTCATGGTGGCTATACGGCATTTAAAAAAGCATTTGCAACCGGTCCCGATGAAGTCATTTCGATAGTCAAGGACTCTGGATTACGCGGACGTGGTGGCGCAGGATTTCCGACTGGACTTAAATGGAGCTTTGTCCCGCAAGGTGATGACAAGCCACATTACTTAGTCGTTAACGCTGATGAGTCAGAACCAGGCGCTTGCAAGGACACTCCGTTAATGATGGCTAACCCGCACTCGTTAATTGAGGGCATAATCATCGCGGCTTATGCGATGCGAGCCAATCATGCATTCATTTACATTCGTGGCGAAATACCTCATGTCTTCCGCCGAGTTGATAACGCAATCCGAGAAGCGTATGCAGCCGGTTACCTTGGCAAAAATATTATGGGTTCTGGATTTGATCTTGAAGTTGTTTTACATGCCGGCGCAGGAGCTTACATTTGTGGCGAAGAAACTGCGCTACTTGATTCCCTCGAGGGACGTCGAGGTCAGCCTCGATTAAAGCCACCGTTCCCCGCAGTAGTTGGACTTTACGCTTCACCATCTTGTGTAAATAACGTGGAAACTATCGCAAACATTCCTTACCTTATTAATAACGGTGTTGACTGGTTTAGATCCTTTGGAACCGAGAAGTCACCTGGCTTCAAGCTTTTCGCAGTTTCGGGTCACGTGAATCACCCTGGAATTTATGAAGCTCCACTTGGAATTACGATGCGCGAACTTCTTGAACATGCTGGTGGTGTGCGCAATGGTCATAGCGTTAAATTCTGGTTGCCTGGTGGTTCTTCAGTTCCAATGCTGACTCCAGATCTATTGGACACACCTCTTACTTATGAAGACATTGCGGCCGTTGGTTCAATGCTGGGTACGGGCACACCAATGATTTTTGATGAAACAACTTCAGTGGTGCGCGCAGTAACTGGTTGGATTTCGTTCTACAAACATGAGTCCTGTGGAAAGTGCACTCCATGCCGAGAAGGAACATGGTGGTTAAGTGATGTACTTCATCGCTTTGAAGCGGGACATGGAACTGAAGCAGACCTCGATAAGTTGATCGACATTTGTGAGCAGATAGCTGGAAGATCGTTCTGCGCCCTTGGCGACGCAGCAGCAACACCATTTCCAGCAGCTCTTAAATATTTCCGTGATGAATTCATTCAAGCAACATCAACGGCAGCAAATGTTTCATTTGATCCTGTTGCATCGACTGTGTTTGCTGGAGCATCACTATGACAGTAACCACTCAAACAGTTATGGTCACCGTTGATGGCGTAGCCGTAGAAGTCCCAGCCGGTACGTTAATCATTCGTGTTGCTGAAATGCTTGGCACTGCTATCCCACGTTTTTGTGATCACCCGCTTCTTGAACCAGTAGCAGCATGTCGCATGTGTCTAGTTGAAATTGAAGGCCAGGGTAATCCGCAGCCATCATGTGCGATTGTGGTTGCCGATGGCATGGTTATCAAGACACAACACACCAGCGAATTGGCAGAAAAAGCCCAAGCCGGCGTCATGGAATTTTTATTAATTAATCACCCGCTGGATTGTCCAATTTGCGACAAGGGTGGCGAATGTCCGTTACAAAATCAAGCAATGACAAATGGTCAAGGCGAAACAAGATTTCTGGGGACCAAGCGAACATTTCCAAAACCAATCAACGTCAGTGCCCAAGTACTTTTAGATCGGGAGCGTTGTGTTTCATGCGCACGCTGCACTCGGTTTGCGGATGAAATCGCGGGCGACCCATTCATTGAATTACTCGAGCGTGGCGCGAATCAACAAGTAGGTATCTCCGAAGATCAACCTTTTGATTCATATTTCTCCGGCAACACCATTCAAATTTGTCCCGTTGGCGCATTAACGAGCGCGAAGTATCGCTTCCGTTCCCGCCCATTCGATTTGGTGAGCGCGCCAACTGCATGCGAGCACTGCGCGAGTGGCTGCGCTTTGCGTACTGATGTTCGTCGAAGTTCTGTGATGCGCCGGTTGGCCTGGGATGCACCTGAAGTAAATGAGGAATGGAACTGTGACAAGGGACGATTTGCATTCCCTTACGCCTCCGAAGCTCGCTTAACTCAGCCTCTAGTGCGAGACGCTGATGGAAACTTAGTTCCTACTTCTTGGCCAGAGGCGCTTCGAGTCGCTGCCGCTGGGCTAACTGAAACTGGCGCAGCAACTGGAGTGCTTACTGGTGGGCGAGTCACGCTCGAAGATGCCCAGGCATACGCGGCATTCGCGCGCGAAGTACTTGGCACTAATGATGTGGACTTTAGAACTCGCCAAGTAAGTAATGAGGAAACTGCATTTTTGGCGAACTACGTAGCAGGCACCGCACTTGATGTTACATATGGCGACTTGGAAGCTGCCGCAAGTGTTCTTCTGGTTGGCTTTGAACCTGAAGATGAATCTCCAATCGTATTTTTACGACTTCGCAAAGCAGCCCTAAAAGGAAACACCAAGGTCTACTCCGTGGCGCCATATGTGAGCGCCGGTCTGGCAAAAATGAAGGGCAAACTTTTGGTTGCCGGACCACGGGAAGAAGTTTCAGTAATAACAAAAGCTGCGTCAAATCTTTCCGGTAAAGACAGCATCATTTTGGTTGGGGAGCGGGCCGCGCAAACACCTGGCGCACTTAAGGCAGTCGTTGATTTAGCTCAGGCAACTGGCGCACGCTTAGCTTGGATTCCACGTCGCGCTGGAGATCGCGGCGCACTTGATGCTGGTTTGCTACCAATTGGTGGTCGAAATACGACAGAAATTATCGCGGCAACTGGAAAGCAAGTTAAGGGACTTCTTATTGGTGGCGTGTCACCAGAAGATGTGGCTGGTGAATTACTGTCAGCGATTTCGCGTGCTGATTTCGTAGTTTCATTAGAAATTCGTCACACTGAAATCACAGCGCTTGCTGATGTAGTTCTACCTGTTGCCGTTGTAACGGAAAAGAGCGGTACTTTCCGAAACTGGGAAGGCCGTGATCGCAGCTTTAAGGCGGTCATTCCAACTGCAGGGGCAATTAGCGATGCTGCAGTTCTTGGCGAGATCGCGACGCAATTTGGTAAGTCGTTAAGTGTTTCGGATTATTGGTCTTCTGCAACTAAACCAAAATTGTCAGCGGAGCCAGAAAGTACCGAGAAAATCGCACCAGGCCATGCCGTTCTTTCGTCTTGGCGACATTTGCTTGACAAGGGTGCGCTGCAAAGTGGCGAACCTTATTTAGCAGCAACTTCCAGAGTTGCAGTTGTCAGGTTAAGCCCCAATACCGCTAATGCTTTGAAGTTATTAGACGGTGCTAGTACTTCAGTAAGTTTTGCGGGAAACACCGCGACAGTTCCACTCGTTGTTACTGCAGGAATGGCTGATGATGTCGTTTGGGTTCCGGCAAACAGTGAAGGTAGTTCACTGAACTTACCTTCTGGATGCGTTGTTTCTGTTTCGCAGGTGAGCAATTAATGTCTATTAAACAAGCACAAGGTGACCTTGGTATTTTTGGCTCTGATCCGGGCAGCGTAATTGCCATAAAAGTTTTGGGAATTTTCGTAATCATGGTCGTGATGACGTTACTTACCATTTGGGCAGAGCGTCGAGTAGTTGGCAGAATGCAGATGCGCATTGGGCCTAATCGAGTTGGGCCATTTGGATTACTTCAGTCACTTATGGATGGCGTCAAACTCGCGCTTAAAGAAGAAATCATTCCAAAGGGTGTTCACTTTGCGGTGTATGCGATTGCGCCGGTCATCGCGGTAACTGCTGCTTTCCTTACGTTTGCGGTAATTCCATTTGGACCTGAGGTTTCAATACTCGGACATGTAACACCACTTCAGTTAACAGATTTTTCAGTTTCAGTTTTGTATGTACTTGCTGTTGCATCGGTAGGTATTTATGGAATCGTGCTCGCAGGTTGGTCTTCAGGTTCGATTTACCCACTGCTGGGTGGCTTGCGCTCATCAGCTCAAATGATTAGTTATGAAATCGCAATGGGACTCTCATTCGTAGCGGTTTTCTTGTACGCCCAATCAATGTCAACTTCACAAATTGTGGCTGCCCAAGAACCAATGTGGTACATAGTTTTACTTCTACCGTCATTTGTTATTTATACGACTGCGATGGTTGGGGAAACCAACCGTGCGCCGTTTGATTTACCAGAAGCTGAAGGCGAACTCGTTGCAGGTTTCCACACAGAATATTCGTCATTAAAGTTCGCACTATTCTTCCTTGCTGAATACATCAACATGGTGACTGTTTCCGCGCTTGCAACTACATTATTCCTTGGCGGCTGGCGCGCACCGTGGCCAATTTCACTTTGGGATCAGGCAAACGTTGGCTGGTGGCCAATGGTTTGGTTCTTTGGAAAAGTTTTTGCTTTCATTTTTGTATTCATATGGCTACGGGGAACCTTGCCACGACTTCGCTACGACCAATTTATGAAGTTTGGCTGGAAAGTTTTGATTCCAGTTTCGATCGCTTGGATTTTGATTGTTGCAGTTGCTCGTTACCTGCGAAGCACTGGTGGCCTAGAGTCACGAAACTTATTGTTCGCAGCGAGCGCGGTGCTGTTTTTAATCGTCATTGTTTCCTACGCTTTCGATTTACGTCGCAAAAAGTCAGATGAAGAGGAAGCAGCTCGCCTAGTGCTTGAGGCTGACCAAGAATTTGATCCATTTGCCGGAGGCTTCCCAGTGCCACCTATGCCTGGTCAAGTAGCGCAACTATCACGCCACTCTGTCTTAGCAGTACAAAGCCCTGCGGCTAAAGTTGGAATCACTATGGAAGTAAAAGAGGACAATTAAATGCCTAAAATTCCACAAGTAATTCGCGGTTTCGGAGTGACTTTTCGATCCATGTTTAAAAAACCTACTACTGAGCAGTACCCAGAAGAGCGCGAAAAGTATCCACCAAAGCCAAGGTTTCATGGTCGGCATCAGTTAAATCGACACCCAGACGGTTTGGAAAAATGTATTGGCTGTGAACTTTGCGCCTGGGCCTGCCCAGCTGATGCTATTTATGTTGAGGGCGCAGACAACACTGACGAAGAGCGCTTTTCCCCAGGTGAACGTTATGGCCGCACATATCAAATCAACTATTTGCGCTGCATTTTTTGCGGACTATGTATCGAAGCGTGTCCTACCCGTGCACTAACTATGACAAACGAGTACGAGCTTGCTGACGACAGTCGGGAAAAGTTAATTTTCACAAGAGAAGATCTATTAGCACCACTATTAGCGGGCATGGAGCTGCCACCGCATGATATGGCGCCTGGCACTACAGCCATTGATTACTACGAAGGCAAAGTCAAAGCAAGCACAAAAGCTACAATAGTCGGTGAGCAATGACCGGTGAGAGTTTAGTCTTTGGAGTTTCGGGAACTTTCGCTGTAGTAGGTGCGATCGGAATGGTGATATCTCGCAAGGCAGTTCATAGTGCGTTGTGGGTAGCTTTTGCAATGATCAATATCGCGATACTTTATTTTGCGTTAGAAGCTCCGTTCTTGGGGATCATCCAAGTCATTGTTTACACCGGGGCAATTATGATGATGTTCCTTTTCGTTCTGATGATGGTCGGTGTGGATTCTTCTGACTCGCTCATTGAAACAATTAAGGGTCAGCGCGTTTTAGCCTCACTCTTTGCACTAACTTTTGGCGCGATGCTTGTTGGCGCAATCACAAGTTCGCTAGCTTCGCCATCAGCAGGCTTGTCGACTGCTAACGATAACTCTGGTGGACATATTCAGGCAATTGCCAGGCTGATATTCCGTGACTATGTATTTGCATTCGAGTCACTTTCCGCCTTACTTATTACTGCTGCCGTTGGGGCAATTTTGTTGGCACACAATGAACGATGGGAGCCACGTAAAACTCAAGATCAAATGCAGCGCGAGCGCACTCTTGGTACCCACATAACTCCGCTCCCAGCTCCTGGAGTTCTTGCTAGCACCAACGCCGTTGACACTCCCGCACTTCTACCTGATGGCTCAATCTCCACAACCTCGTTGCCGGGAACATACGGAACTAAAGGACAAGTTGATACCTCCCGAGAAATTACTGAGGAAGGCAAGTGAACCCAAATAATTACCTAGTCCTTGCTGCCATCTTGTTCACGATCGGCGCATATGGCGTATTGGTGAGGCGCAATGCAATAATCGTATTTTTAAGCGTGGAGTTGATGTTAAATGCAGCTAACTTGGCATTCGTTGCAGCTGCTCGTAACACCGGAACTCTAGATGGTTTAGTTGCAGCTTTCTTTGTCATGGTCGTTGCAGCAGCTGAAGTAGTTGTTGGGCTAGCAATTATTGTGACAATTTTCCGTACTCGTCGATCAGCCTCGATCGATGAAGCAAGTCTGATGAAGTACTAGAGGAATTTGAAATGATTGCCGCACTTATTGGACTGCCCTTATTTGGCGCAGTTGTACTTCTACTTGGTGGTCGTCGCACAAATGCCTGGGGCCATTTACTGGCTGTAGCCATGTCTGCTTCCTCGTTTTTTGTGGCAGCGATCCTTTTCGTACAGATGATTGGGAAGCCCGAAGAAGAACGCGAAATTGGTCAACACTTATTTGACTGGATAGCTGTTGGCGCATTTCAAATACCATTTGGATTTTTACTCGATCAACTATCCATAGTTTTCGTGTTATTAATTACGGGTGTTGGAACTTTGATCCATATCTATTCAATTGGATATATGGAGCACGAACCTAATCGTCGCCAATTCTTTGGATATTTAAATCTGTTCATCGCAGCGATGTTGCTTTTGGTTTTAGCTGATAATTATTTCTTGCTATACCTCGGGTGGGAAAGTGTGGGCTTAGCGTCCTATCTTCTGATTAGTTTTTACCAACAGAAACCATCCGCCGCAGCTGCGGGTAAAAAAGCATTCATTGTTAATCGCGTTGGAGATGTTGGTCTTGCGCTGGCAATCTTGTTGATGTTCGTTACATTTGGCACCTTGAGTTTTGAAGGTGTCGCCGCCGGAGCAGGTATCGCTTCACCTTCAACTCTTACTTGGATTGGTTTAGCACTGTTACTTGCAGCTTGCGGTAAAAGCGCTCAGTTCCCACTGCAATCTTGGTTACTTGATGCGATGGAAGGGCCTACTCCGGTTTCGGCTTTGATCCACGCAGCAACTATGGTCACTGCGGGTGTTTATTTGATCGTGCGAGCACATGCAATCTTTGACCTTTCCGAAACTGCTAGAACTGCCGTGGTAGCAGTAGGCGCCATCACGCTGTTGCTTGGTGCATTCATTGGTACTGCCAAAGATGACATCAAAAAGGGACTAGCTGGTTCCACTATGAGTCAAATCGGCTACATGATTTTGGCTGCTGGTCTTGGACCAGTTGGATACGTATTTGCAATCTTCCATTTACTAACCCACGGCATGTTTAAAGCAGGATTATTCTTGGGCGCGGGATCGGTTATGCATGGCATGCATGACGATGTAAATATGCGGCACTACGGTGCACTTAGAACCATGATGAAGGTGACTTACGCAACCTTTGGACTTGGATTCTTAGCAATTATTGGAATTCCGCCATTCGCTGGCTTCTGGTCAAAAGATGAAATCATCCATGCCGCATTTGGGCAAAACATGTTTATTGGACTTGCAACTTTGCTTGGTGCGGGCGTCACTGCTTTTTATATGACTCGAATGATGGCGATGACATTCTTTGGCGAAGCTCGGTGGGAGCCAGATGTGAAGCCACATGAATCTTCAGCCGTGATGACAATTCCTATGATTGTGTTAGCCCTAGGTTCAGCCTTTGGTGGCATGGCAATGCTATTTATTGGGGACATTGAACATTGGCTAGAGCCAGTAACTGGTTTTGCATATCCGCAAAACTCAGTTTCAAATGCAGTACTTATCCCAATTACGCTTTCGGTCATTCTGGTTGGCGCGGGCTACGCTTGGCTGCGTTATGGTCGCAGGCCAATTCCAGTTGTTGCACCGGCAAATGTCAGCTTGTTAACAAGAACGGCCCGCGCCGACGCTTACGGTGATGCCATTAATGAAAGTTTGTTTATGCGCCCAGGACAGTATTTGACGCGGTCATTAACTTGGTTTGATACCAAAGCCATTGATGGATTTGTTGGGGGCATCGCTGCAGCCATTGGCGGCTTGTCAGCCCGTAGTCGTCGACTACAGAACGGTCTAGTTCGCTCCTATGCGTTAACAATGTTGGGTGGAGCTGCCTTAATTGCGCTAGTTCTCCTATTAGTGAGGCTTTAATTATGTTGTTAACAACCATGCTGCTTATTCCACTTGTGGGATCGATCGTAGTTTTCTTGTTACCTGTTGCCAAAGCTGCATTGGCAAAGCAAGTTGCACTTGGATTTGCAATCGTTACCCTGGCAGTTTCTTTAGTTGTTGTCGCTGGCCTGGATAATTCAACTGGGCTCTTGCAATATGTAGAGTCCTACGAGTGGATTGCAGCATTTGGAATCTCTTGGACACTTGGGGTAAACGGCATTTCCGCGTTACTCATTGTTATGTCTACAATTTTGGTTCCGGTAGCAATGATTGCAGGGTGGTGGGATGCAGAAAATGCAACTCGCGGAACTGCCAAAGGTTATTTTGCGCTAATTCTGATTCTTGAGTCCTGCATGATTGGCGCGTTTGCCGCAAATGATTTGTTTTTGTTCTATGTATTCTTTGAGGCCATGTTATTCCCGGTCTATTTCTTGATTGGAAGATTTGGTGGACCGCAGCGTGCCTATGCGGCCATGAAATTCTTGCTGTATTCCCTAGTCGGTGGCTTATTTATGCTTGCCGCGATGATTGGATTATATGTGGTTTCCGCCCGCGAACTCGGGGCTGGAACTTTTGACGTGGTAACTCTAACTTCGTTAAACATTGACCCAGGTACTCAAAAAATGTTATTCCTTGGGTTCTTCTTTGCGTTCGCAGTCAAAGCACCGATGGTTCCTTTCCATACGTGGTTGCCAGATGCGGCAGCTGAAGCAACGCCTGGAACATCAACTTTGCTCGTGGGAGTTCTAGATAAAGTTGGAACTTTTGGAATGCTGCATTTCTTGTTGCCGATTTTCCCTGAAGCCAGCAAGTTCTATGCCCCAATAATTATTGTGCTGGCAGTAATAAGTATTTTTTATGGCGCGCTCGTTGCGATTGGCCAAACTGATGTGATGCGACTGATTGCCTTCACCTCTATTTCGCACTTTGGTTTTATAGTTTTGGGTATTTTCGTCTTTACTTCGCAAGGATTAAGCGGCGCTTCTTTCTATATGGTCAATCATGGTTTCTCCACTGGCGCACTCTTCTTAGTGATGGGTTACTTAGTTTCCCGCCGTGGTTCAAAACGAATTGCAGATTATGGTGGCGTACAAAAAGTTGCGCCAATAATGACCGGCGTATTTTTACTTTCTGGACTTTCATCGTTAGCACTTCCAGGTATGTCCAGTTTCGTTTCTGAATTTTTGGTCTTAGCTGGAACATTTGCAGTGAATCAACCAGCAGCAATTTTTGCAACACTTGGAATTGTGCTCGCTGCAGTCTACATTTTGTGGCTGTATCAGCGGATGATGACTGGAATGCCACCGCAAGAGGTAACTGAAACTGTTACGGAAATTAATCGCCGTGAGCTAACAGCAGTGGTACCCCTTATAGTGCTTTTGATTGCCTTGGGATTCTTCCCACAGGTCGCACTCAATGCAATAAATCCAGCAGTGCAGCAAGTCCAAGAATATGTTGGTTTTTCAGATCCACAAGCAACAGTCGAAATTGAGGGGAGTGGACCGTGAACGTAAACATTTCGTATCAAGCGTTAGCTCCCATCATTATTTTGTTGACCTCAGGCGTGCTCTCAGTACTTGTTGAAGCCCTAGTTCCAAGAACTTTTCGCAGGCCAGTTCAGCTTGTATTGGTGCTTAGCTCAATCGTTCTAGCTTTTGCGTATTTAGTATTTAATTCAACGACCGCACTAATTACAGATCCAGCATTTAACGGTGGGCAAATTAAGGGCTTACGCGAAATTGCCGCAGTCGGAGCAATTGCAATTGATGGTCCTGGCATGGTGATTCAAGGCATCATTTTGTTAATTTCCTTCTCTGCTGCGCTGCTTCTTGCCGAACGGCAAATAGATCCACAGGGTGATGCCTTCACTGCACGTGCCTCAACACTTCCAGGCAGCGAAGATGAACGGCAGTTCACGGCAAATGGTTGGATGCAGACTGAAATTTGGCCACTTTATTTATTCTGCGTTGGTGGCATGCTGCTCTTCCCAGTGTCCAACGACTTCTTGATTATGTTCATCGCCTTAGAAGTTTTCTCACTACCTCTTTATTTGCTGGCCAGCATGGCTCGTCGTCGACGTTTACTGAGCCAAGAAGCAGCGCTCAAGTATTTCATTCTGGGCTCGTTCTCTAGCGCATTCTTTCTCTTTGGTGCAGCTCTTATATATGCTGCAACATCTTCGGTTAATTTCAGCGTTGTCGCCATTGCAATACAAAATTCATCCCAAGATGGGTTGATCATTGCTGGTATCGGAATGATTGCAGTTGGCTTGCTATTCAAAGTTGGCGCAGTTCCATTTCATCAATGGGTTCCAGATGTTTATCAAGGCTCACCAACTCCGCTAGTTGCGTTCATGAGCGCTGCCACCAAGGTTGCCGCATTCGGTGCACTACTTCGCGTTTTCTATGTTGCCTTTGGTGGAATGCGCTGGGATTGGCGTCCAATGATGTGGGTGATTGCTGGTTTGACCATGATCATCGGCTCACTACTTGCAGTTACCCAAACTGACATGAAACGAATGTTGGCATTCTCCTCAGTTGCGCATACTGGATTTCTTTTGCTCGGCGTTGTGGCCACCAGCGCTGCCGGACTTTCCAGTTCGCTTTTTTATCTGCTTGCCTACGCCTTCACCTCACTAGGAACTTTCGCAATTGTTGGCCTAGTTCGTGATGCATCTGGGGAAGCAACACATTTGTCACAGTGGGCTGGACTTGGAAAGAAATCACCATGGATGGCGAGTATTTTTGCGCTGTTCTTGCTTGCACTAGCTGGTATTCCGTTAACCAGCGGTTTCACTGGAAAGTTTGCAATATTCACTGCAGCAGTAGACGGTGGAGCAACACCACTTGTCATAATTGCCGTGCTGGCAAGCGCAGTTGCAGCATTCTTTTACGCCCGCGTAATAGTTTTGATGTTTTTCACCGAGCCACCGATTGATGGCCCATCAGTAGTAGTTCCAAGTGGCTTAACGATAGTTGCCATTGGAATAAGTGCAGCCTTCACCTTGTTACTAGGAATTGCTCCCCAGCCAGTGCTGGAATTAGTAATTAACGTGGGGCTATTCATTCGTTAAATCTAAAGTCGCAACTTTAGTCGCAACGTGGAAAGATTGAATTGTGTCCCTGTTATTCCCTGAAGAATTAGCTGATCTAGAAGAGCAGCTTCTTACAGGGCTGTCCGCTGTGGAGGATCGGCTCCGCGCTGAAATTTCAAGCGATTATGAACTAGCAGATATCACTGGCCGACATTTAGTTGAAGCAGGTGGGAAAAGATTTCGCCCACTCCTAGTATTACTCGCCTCACATTTTGGCGACCCAACAAAGGAAAATGTAGTCCCATCGGCGGTGGTTGTGGAATTAACGCACTTGGCAACGCTGTATCACGATGACGTTATGGATGAAGCAACAATTCGCCGGGGAGCAGAATCTGCAAACAGTCGTTGGGGAAACACCGTTGCAATTCTAAGTGGCGATTTTCTTTTCGCGCGTGCCTCAAAATTACTAGCTGATCTTGGTCCTGCCGCAGTACGAGTTCAGGCTGAAACTTTTGAACGTTTAGTTATTGGTCAATTACGCGAAAGCGTTGGTCCTCAGGGCGATGAAGATCCTGTGGTTCATCATCTAGAGGTTCTGGCAGATAAAACTGGATCGCTCATCGCTGCTGCTGGACGTTATGGCGCGATGATGGGTGGCGTCTCAGCAGAACTTACCGATCGAATCGCAGATTTTGGCGAAAGTATTGGGATAGCTTTTCAATTAAGTGATGACTTGCTAGACATAGAATCTGAAGTCTCTGGTAAAACTCCGGGCACTGATTTACGTGAAGGCGTGCGCACGTTACCGGTGTTGTTTGCGCTCGCAGATTCTACTCTTCCGGCTCGATTACGAGAATTATTATCTCGCCCCTTACCAAATGATGCCGAGCATGCCGAGGCACTTGCTGCCGTTCGCGTCCACCCAGCCATGGATCAAGCGCGCGACGTTTTAGAGCAATGGGCAGATCGCGCACGGGAGCGGCTAACTGCGCTTCCTGATTGTGATGCCAAAACTGCGATGAACTACCTCGTCGACAGCGTTGCTTACCGCAAGGTATAGCCACCAAAGTAAAAGCAGATTTGTTCGCACAATAGTGTTGAGACATCATGAGCACTGAATTGCAAAAAGAAAAACGCTCTGAACATTCAATTGGGCTCTTGAACGGTTACTTTGCGTATGTAATTTGGGGCGTGGTAATTCTTTATTGGCCACTGTTGCAACCTGCAAAGCCTCTTGAAATATTAGCTCACCGAGTTTTGTGGAGCCTGCTTTTTGTAGCTACAATTCTGATCTATCAAAAACGAATAGGCACACTTAAAGCCGTAATAAGAAACCGGCGACAACTGCGACTTTTATCCGTGGCATCAGTTATTATCGCGATTAACTGGGGCTTATTCATTTGGGCAAGCATGAATGGCCACGTCCTTGATTCCTCCCTGGGCTACTACATAACACCGCTATTGAATGTGGCACTGGGCGTTTTTCTATTCAAGGAAAAATTACGTCCTATGCAGTGGACAGCAATCGGCATTGCAGCCTCGGCGGTGCTTGTTATTGCACTAGCACTTGGCGTTGTTCCTTGGGTGGCACTCACGCTTGCAAGCAGTTTCGCTATTTATGGATATGCCAAGAAACTTGCAAACGTCGAAGCGCTAGAGAGTTTGATGATCGAAACGATCCTCCTAATGCCTTTGGCAGTTGGCTATTTGGTCTGGCTACAGTTCCACGGTGGTAACACTTTTTTGGCTTATGGCCTAGACCACACACTGCTCATGGCTAGCGCTGGTTTTGTCACAGCTCTGCCTCTTTTGGCTTTCGGTGTTGCCGTAGTCAGGCTGCCGTTTACCACTTTGGGAATGCTCCAGTACATCGGACCAACGATTCAATTCTTTATTGGAATCTGGCTAACGCAAGAACCGATGCCAGCTCAACGGTTTATGGGTTTTGTTTTAACTTGGATAGCGCTAGTGCTAATTACTTTTGATGCGCTTCGAAATTCCCCTAAACGCAAGTTAGCCAGATCTAACCGTTAATCAGCGCTGAAATCAGATGTGTGCTCACATGTGAAATCAGCAAGTCACCAAGATTTACTAGCTGATAACTTCCTTGCCAGAAATTAGTGACTTAGCGATAACCATTTTCATAATGTCATTGGTGCCCTCACCAATTGCCATCAGTGGAGCATCGCGATATAGGCGCTCTACAACATATTCTGTTGAGTAGCCATAGCCACCGTGAATTCGCATAGCTTCAAGTGATGCCTTGATGGCCACTTCAGATGCAAAATACTTTGCCATCCCACTGTGCATATCTGAACGCGCTCCAGAGCCTTGAACACTGGCGGCCCAGTAAGTTAGCAATCTTGCGGCTTGCAATTCGGTTGCCATTTCGCCCAGTTTTAGTTGAATAGCTTGGAAGTCCGAAATTGGTTGACCAAATGCTTCGCGTTCACGACTGTACTTAAGTGATGCGTCATATGCTGCTTGCGCGATACCAACAGATCGCGCTGCAATGTTTACGCGGCCAGATTCCAGTGCACTAAGTACTTGTTTCATACCCTTGCCTTCAACCCCACCGACAAGTTCAGTAACAGGAACCCGAACGTTTACCAGCGAAACTTCACAGGACTCTGGTCCCTTGTATCCGAGCTTTCCAATGTCCTTGCTGATAGTAAATCCTGGAGTTCCCGCTTCAACCAAAATTACGCTCATACCTTTGTGGCGGGGATCAGCTTTTGGGTCAGTCTTAACGAGCACTGGCAGTGGATCCGCATGTCGAGCATTTGTGATCCAAGTTTTCGCGCCATTTATTACATAGTGATCACCGTCAAGCACTGCGGTAGTTTTTATTCCCTGCAGATCGGTACCAGCGTCCGGTTCAGTTAGGCCAATTCCAGTTCGACGTTTACCGGTAGCTAGGTCAGGAAGGTATTTTTGCTTTTGCTCAGGTGTTCCATCTTTAGCAATCAGGTGGCACGCTAACGAATGGCTACCCAGTACACCAGCGATACCCACCCAACCACGCGCTAATTCCTCAAAGACAATTGCAAACGAAACAGGATCAAGGTCCAAGCCGCCGTACTCTTCGGGAATTGTCATTCCAAATAGTCCAAGGTCTTTGAGTCCCTGAACTATCTTGGTTGGATATTCACCTGACTTTTCCATTTCCATGGCAACGGGATTGATTTCTTTGTTGACGAAATCGCGCATAACGCTCTGAAAATCTTTTTGCTCAGCACTTAGTTCAAAATCCATTACTTATTCCGATTCCCGCGAGATTCACTGGTCATAAGTTAACAATAGTTGAATTATTTGCTAGCGACATGTTGGGGTAATAAGTTGACGAAATGCGACCAAATGCTTTAAATGTTTTTCTTGCGAAATTCCTTTAGAGTCATCTTGTGGCAACTTCAACTATTTCAATTTTGCAGGCAGGCCTAGCTTGCTGTGGCGTGGAAGCAAGTTCCGTTGATTTAGTAGACGGAGCCTGGAACGAAGCGCAGTCCACAAATTCCATTTCTGCCGCAGAACACATTTTGGTAATCGCCGGCACTCTCACTCAAGCGTTAATTCCAACATTAATGTCGGCATACGAAGCGCTAGTGGAGCCAAAAGTTGTTGTTGCTTTTGGGGCGTGCGCGATTACTGGGGGACCATATTGGGATTCCTATTCGGTGATCCCTGGAGCAGATCAAGTTGTGCCTGTAGATATCCATGTTCCAGGTTGTCCACCAAGCCCACAAGAATTGGCTACCGCATTGCGACAAGCTATCGAGATGGCAAGTAAATGAGCGAAAATTTGCGAGTGGCTGCCTCCGCTTGGGTTAATAATGCCAAGGACTTAAAGGCTGCCGGTTACCTGCGATGTGAATGGCTAACTGCAACACATAATGGTGAGGATGATTTTGACATCACGCTGTGTGTCTCAAGTGAAGATCTAACTAAAAAAACTTTAGTTTCAAGTGCAATCACGAAATCAATTGAAACGCTGTGCGAGGTCTATCCAAATGTCGCATTTCACGAGCGCGAAGTTGCCCAAATGTTTGGCGTGAAATTTCTGGGTCATGAAACACAACTTGCATTTGAAACTCAGTTTGACGGATTTCCATTACGCCGCGATTTTGCACTTTCGACACGGGTGCACACGGATTGGCCAGGCGCCGTTGAGCCCGAAGTGAGTGCTCGCCGCCGAACCTCGTTACCTCCTGGCGTATTTGAAACTTGGAAATCATGAACCATTCCACAATTGCTTTGCACCCATCATCTTGCACTTCATGTATGTTGTGCGTGCGCGAGTGTCCAGATTGGTGCATCACAATCGATGCCCATAGTGAATCAGACCCAGATGCTCCGACTTACAGTAACTCGCGGCGGGAATCCACCAAAAATGTTTTAGATTCCTTCACCATTGATTTTGGCCAATGTATGTGGTGCGGAATTTGTATTGAGGTCTGTCCCTTTGATGCCTTGTTTTGGTCAGAATCACAAATGCCAGCGGGACAAACTCGACCAGAACTTATCTATGGCTTAGACGCACTTGCAGCATCGCTTCCAAGTGCCCGACGCGATGATGGTTCACCAGCGCCCCAACTTAATGAGCCACCAAGTGGTCGTCGAAAGAAATAGTTAGCGGTAGTTGGTGTACTGGACTGCGAAATCTAGTTCGGCTTCGCTCAAGAGTTTTTGTACTGCCTGCAAGTCATCACGACTTTTACTTGTTACGCGAAGCTCTTCACCCTGAACCTGTGTCTTAACAGTCTTTGGACCTTCGTCGCGAATAATTTTGCCAATTTTTTTAGCTTGCTCTTGGCTAATACCAGCTTTGAACTCACCGTTAATTTTGTAATCTTTACCGGATAACCGTGGGTCTCCAGCAGTAAATGACTTTAAGCTCACGCCGCGCTTAATCAACTTCTCGCGGAATACTTCCAGTGCAGCCTTAGCTCGGTCTTCAGTGCCTGAGGAAATCTCAACACCCATTTCACCCTTCCATTCGATGGAAGTTTCGGTGCCTTTAAAATCGAATCGAGTCGCTAGTTCTTTAGCGGCTTGACCAAGTGCATTGTCTGCTTCTTGGCGATCTACTTTGCTTACTATGTCCATACTCGAATCGGCCATGGGTTACCTCACTTAGTTTGGCTTTGCAAGACAACTTTACCCAGACGCGCTTACGAAACTGAGTCTGGAGGGGAAATAAGAAATTTCAGTATCCCGATTGCCAGTTTTAGCATAAAATTTTATTATAGAAATTTTGGGTTTCTCTTTCAGATTCCAAGTTTTTGGCGACGCTAGGAGATCCAATTGGGTACCGCGGTAATCACTGGGGCTGGCAGCGGAATGGGCCGAGCAACTGCTGAGTTGTATCTAAGCCGAGATTGGCAGGTAATTGCCATTGATATTGTGGCAAATCCAGGAATTGAATCAGCAAACTTGCAATGGGTTAACGCCGATGTGCGCGATCGAGAGAGTCTGGAGCAAGCGCTAGCTTCAGCAGTTGTTGCAACAGGTGGGCAAATTGATTGCGTAGCAAATATTGCAGGTGTATTTCCTCCGACCACACTTGAAACTTTCACTGCAGAAAACTTCCGATTTATTTTTGATGTGAACGTGCTTGGCATTTTAAATGTCACCGCAGCATGCGTTCCTTACATGAAGCCTGGATCTGCCGTAGTTAACTTTGCCTCGGTTGATGGGTTTACGGTTTCACCAGGACAGTTGTTGTATGGCGCTTCAAAATCTGCAGTCATCATGATTACCAAATCGCTGGCTTTAGAACTGGCGCCAAAAAGAATTCGGGTAAACGGTATTGCGCCAGGGTGGGTTGCAACCCCAGGAAATGCTGCAACTGGAAGAATGGAAGAAGCAGCAAAGTCCATTCCAATTGGTCGGGTAGCACAGCCAATTGAAATAGCAGAATGGGTTTGGTTACTTTCGGATCCAGCTAAAGCAGGATTTGTAGATGGGGAAACTATTGTGATTTCTGGTGGGGATGTAATGCGATGAGTAAATACTGTGTAATCGGAGCCGGCCCTGCTGGCCTTGCTTCAATGAAGACTTTGCTTGACGCTGGTCTTGAATTTGATTGTTTTGAGCGCACCCAAGATGTAGGTGGGCACTGGAACACGGATTACGAAGCACTTCACTTAATTACTTCCAGCAAAGTTACGGGCTATGAAGGACATCCAATGCCCGATGATTGGCCGATCTTCCCAAGTCGAAAATTGATGCTGCAGTACTTCGAAGATTTCGCGAAAGAATTCGATTTAAAGAAATACGTTTCTTTTGGAGTCTCCGTTGAAAAAGTGACACCGCTGCCGTCGGATGGCCCAACTGGATCTGCTGGCTGGACAGTAACAACAAGTGATGGCAAGACCGATACTTATGAAGGCGTCTTTGTAGCTAACGGTCACTTGTGGGATGAAAAGCGAGTTGAGTTTCCGGGTGAATTCACTGGAAAAACGATTCACTCCGGAAGTTATGTCAGCACCAAAGATATTCAAGGTACCCGCGTACTAGTAATTGGTTCTGGAAACTCTGGGTGCGACTTAGCTGTTGACACCGCACAAAATCATTTTGAGACTGACATTGTGATTCGTCGCGGACATTTCTTTCAGCCAAAAACTTTCTTTGGTGTTCCTCGTGCGGAACTTGGTTGGATGCAAGAATTCACCTTTGAGGAGCAAGATTTAATCGCCCGGCTAATGATTCGATTGTCAGTTGGCACTCACGAAAATTACCCAGGGATGCCAGCGCCTGATCATCGAACTTTGGCTGACGGTCCGCCAGTTGTAAATCAATTACTGCTTTATTGGATTCACCATGGCCGTATCGCAGTAAAGCCTGGAATTGAAAAATTTGCCGGCAACACAGTTCACTTCACTGATGGCACCAGCAAAGACTACGACACGATTTTGTATGCGACTGGATTCCATGCTTCGCTACCATTCCTAGATGAGGAACACATTAAGCGTCGTGACGGTGTTCCGCTTCGAGTTGGCGCTGCAGTAGTTCCACTTGGACTAGAAAAGTTTTATTTGATTGGAATGATTGGTCCGCGCGGCCCACAACCTCCGGTTTATCCAGTTCAAGCGCAGCTGGCGGTTGAAATGATTCGACTTCATCAAAATGCTGGTGGCTTCCAACCCATTGCTGGTCCACTTGAGAAACTGCAAGATCAGGAATCGCGCATTGATATTCTGCGCCCGATTTGGCTCGAGCAAGTGGAGCACACAAAGTCAGCGCTTAGTTTCCTTGCTGATTCCCAAAAGGCGCCCGTTACCGCATGAGCGAATGGCTCGGTCTTGTTGGTCGAACAGCCGTAATAACTGGAGCTGGCAGTGGAATCGGTAAAGCTGTTGCAATTGAATTAAGTACAAACGGTGTGCGCTGTGTAATTTTGGATCGCTCCCAAGAACTTGTTGACGCAACTGTTTCTGAGGTCTCAAAAGCCGGATTTATGGCAACTGGCGCGGTATGCGATGTTACTGATGAAGTCGGGATTGGCCAGGTCGCAGCAAACATCAAGCAATGTGACATTTTGGTAAATGCTGCTGGACTTGTTAGGCCTGGCGCCCTTGCTGATCTAGAAACATCGCAATGGAATGACTTACTTAAAGTGAATCTAACTGGCTACTTCTTGATGGCTCGTGCTTTCGCCCCACATTTAATTGCATCCGGTCATGGGGCAATGGTTCATGTTGCATCCATTTCAAGTACTAACCCACAAGGCTCAAGTGGCGCCTACAGTGTCAGCAAAGCCGGCGTTGTGATTATGTCAAAGCAGCTCGCATTTGAACTAGGTCCACAAGGTGTGCGCAGTAATACTGTGAGTCCTGGCTTAGTTCGCACTCCAATGACAGAGGCTTATTACCAAGTGGGCGATGTGGCCCAGCGCCGCGATACTGCGGTGCCAATTGGTCGAGTTGCAAAACCCAAAGACATCGCAGATGTAGTGACGTTTTTAGCAAGTGATCGGGCGCGCTACATCACCGGCTCTGACATCGTTGCTGATGGCGGTTTTGCCCAGACGCTAATGAGTTCGGTGCCAAGACCTGGGTTTGGGGACTAGTCTTTATTTCTAGCCAAAAACGAACTGGGGTCATTATGGCATTGCCAAAAGTGGTAATTCTTGGCGCCGGATTCGGCGGCCTAACTGCTGCTCGCGCCATGACGAAATTCGCAGATGTGACATTGATTGATCGTCATAATTTTCAGACATTCTTGCCATTGCTCTATCAAGTATCAACGGCTGGATTAGCCGCAGATCACGTGGCGTATCCAATCCGTGGGGCACTTCGCAAAACGAATGTCCAGTTCCGCATGGGGACCCCAGAAACACTTAATGCTTCTAAAAATGAGTTAACGCTTAATGATGGCTACGTAGTTAAGTACGATCATTTAGTTCTGGCGATGGGTTCAACAACAGCTGACTTTGGAATCCCTGGAGTCTCCGAGAATGCACGCGGGATGAAAACGGTATTCGAGGCACTAACAATTCGATCTGAAGTTATGCGCGCCTACGAAGTGATGTGTCGACAAGACAATACTGAGACTCTCGATATCGCAATTGTTGGCGGCGGCCCAACTGGAGTTGAAATGGCAGGGGCTTTCGCCGAACTTGTTCGGGGCCCATTAAGTTCTGATTTAGCGCAGGCAGCGAATCGAATTCAAGTTTCAATTATTGAAGCTGGACCACATCTGGTTCCATCATTTTCTGAATCACTTTCGAATAAGACTAAAGAAGGTTTAGAAAAACTTGGTGTCAAAGTTTTACTGAATACATCAGTGAAAGAAGTTTTAGCAGATTCCATAATCACTACTGAGGATGATGTTATTTCGGCTAACACGACAGTATGGGCGGCAGGTGTAAAGGGTGTTCCTGCTATGGATGCATTGAACATGCCAATCATGCGCGGAAGAATAGATGTCACTTCAACTTTGCAAGTAACAGGTTATGAAAACATCTGGGCACTTGGCGACATCGCAGGTGTTGCTGGCAAGGATGGATATTTATTACCGATGGTTGCCCCAGTTGCCATGCAGCAAGGTAGATTCCTTGCAAAACAAATTCAATCCTTGGTAGATGGAAAAGCGCTCAGCAATTTCCTTTACAAAGACAAGGGTTCTATGGCAACCATCGGTCGCCATAAAGCGATTGTTGAAGTTAAAGGAATCCGTATCTCTGGCGTTGTCGCTTGGTTTGCTTGGCTATGGTTGCACCTTTTCTACATTCTCGGTGGGCGCAACAAGATCGGAACTATGGCCGATTGGACCTGGAACTACCTGACATTTGACCGCGGCAACCGACACATTATGGATTCGCATTAGTCGCAAAAAGGCAACAACTTGAGCCAAAACGACCGCTAAATGAGGCGCTACCTGAACGTTAGCAAATTCACTTACATTTCGGCGTTTTATACCGTGGAAGGACCCCATTTCTCGGTCCACGTGATTTGAGAGATTTTTAATTGTGTGTGCATGTGCAACTCTGAGCGTACTCGTTGGGTGTTTGGTAGTCCAGGCTTGAGTGCTGGTGATAGGCGTTATATTCTTGCTTCCAGTCGGTGATGATCGCGCGCGCTTCGTAACTATGGTCGAAGGAGTTCATGTTCAAACACTCGTCCCGGACGCGATTGTTAAAAGATTCAATGAACCCGTTGCGCCAGGGTTGCCCGGGTGGAATGTAATGGATTCCAAGCTTTTCCGCAGCGAACTTTTTTAGTGCTTTCGAAATGAACTCGGGTCCGTTATCGCACCGCAACACCTCAGGTAGTCCGCGTTCGGCGATGATTTTTTTCAAATATTCAATAACTTTTTCACTCGTGATCGAGCGGTCAGTAATGTCAAGGAGTGATTCACGGGTGTGTTCATCAACCATGGAAGCGATCTTGATTGGGGTTCCATCTTGGAGAGAATCGAACTGGAAATCAATCGCCCAGATCACGTTTGGCGCGCACGCTTTAGTGATTGGGCTGGTGCTGGTCCCCCCACGTTTACGGCGGGGTTTGCGTGGCACGCGTAGGCCTTCCTCGCGCCACACGCGTTGCACTTTCTTACGATTGACCACATACCCTTCGGCACGTAGATGGGCCCAAGCCCTGCGGTAACCCTTACGAGAATTACGCGGCAACCCTGCCCATTCACGTAACAAAGTTCGCAGCCACCTGTCTGGGTCCGATGGTGTTTCGCGTGCCAACGGCCTGCGCCAAGTTGACCTGGGGAGCCCAACAACTTTGCATGCTGCCCGCTCCGAGACAACAAAAGTGTCCAGGAGCAGGTCTACGGCACGCCGTTTCGCTGTTGGGCTCAGAATTTTCCCTTAGCGAGCTCCTTGAGCATCAGCTTCTCAAGTTCGGCCTCAGCGACGAGGCGTTTGAGTTTGCTGTTCTCCACGCGGAGTTCTTTTAACTCTTTGGCGTCAGAAACGCTCATGCCGTCATAGCGTTGCCGCCACTTGTAATACGTCGCCGGTGAAATCGCGACCTCACGACAGGCTAGTTCCACGGTTAAGCCCTTCCCGAGGTGTTCATCTATGCGCTGCAACAACCGGACTATGTCCTCCGGCGAATGATGCTTCCTACTAGTCATAACAACCGAGCCTTCCCACCCGCAAAGGGTGAACTAAGACTCTCAAATCACGTGGACCCACTGCAAGGGGTCATGTCATCTCTGGCGCACTGACCTTTAAGAAACCAGGTGATTGCTGGGTGCAAGGCACGGTACAACAAGGTAATCGCTATAACTCAGCAAGTAACAAAATTAGGATCACGGTAACTAAGCGAGAGCAGACACTGTCATTCAATGATAAAACTGTTGTCATTTCAAATGGCCTTAATACCCCGATGTCAGTTGTCACTGATGCCACGACAAACGCTGTGGGCGTGGTCCCAACGTACCGAGTAGAAATTCTGGCTAATACCGCAAGTTGCACGGTGGACGCTGTTTCTGGCTTAGTTACTTTCACTCAGGCTGGCGAGTGCACCATAACAGCGGAGGTTGCAGGTAATAACTTTTGGAATGCTAGGTCGGTAAGCAAGAAACTAAATGTTGCTGCAGCTCAACTAAAGTCACCGTCGCCAACACCATCTGCATCTCCAACGACCGTACCTACATCCCCAACGACCGTACCTAGGAACACGCGACCCACTCCAAAGCCGTCAACACCAAAACCTATAGTTACCGCGCCGTCCCAAACCCCATCTTTGAATGCGACGCCGATACCTAAAGCAAATCTGCCTATTCCGACAGCGAGTTCGCCAGTTATATCTTCGCAAGACACCATAGATCTAGGTGGTGGAGTTCAAAAATCTAGTGGCAATAGTGGGACGTCCAGCGTGAGCGATAAATCTGCTGGCCAACGAACTATCGGTAAATTTGCCGATGAAAAAATGATTGGATTTGCGCCAAGTGCAGGAATTCGAATTGAAGTTATTGGAGCCCGCACCACAGGTCAATTCGTTGTCGTGCCTGGTACAACGGCTGATCCTATAGCGGTAGCAGCGGCTTTGGAAGAGTCCAAGAACCGCACGGCTACTAATTTTGCCAGCATCACAAGAGCTCAATCAGTAGCAACCCCCAGCAATGACAAAATAATTGGTGGTAAGCCGTCATTGGACGCAATTGAAATTTTTGCATCCTCTGGTTTAAAAGAACCGATCACCGTAGGAGATTTAAATTTAAAACCAAGCTCTAAGTGGTTAAAAATTAATGTCTCTGTGGATACGTACAGGCCAGGAACTATCGTGTACCTCGCCGTTACGACACAACCAGTTATTTTTGGCGCAGCAATTGTCGATAAATCAGGAAAGGCAAACTTCTCTGGCTTCTTACCTATTGATCTGCTTGAATCAGGCGGTCACAACATTCGCATAGTTGGGGTGCGCCTACTTGACGGAATCTCAAGTGATGAAAACGGCGGAATTAGAGTGATGGATTCTACCCTCTTGGAAATCCAGCGCTTTGATCAAGGAACTGAATCCACTGTCAAAATGTATGGTGCAAATACAACTGATGGTTCTCATCTTGCAATAAGAGTTATTCCCATTCTTAAAATAGTTCCGTGGTGGACGATTTGGCTCGCTGCTGGTTCATTACTCTTTCTCATCGTCGCACTGTGGACCAGAAAAGTGACAACAAAAAATCAAAAAAGAATTGCTTCTCTCTTGATGGTTGCCTCGACAATTCCAGCACTTGTGCTGGGTTGGACAACTGCAAGTTACGGCATCATGGGCCTTGGCGGCTTGTTTTTAATCTTTGATCTACTCGTAGTTCGATTTCTGTCATTCTCTAAATCTAAAGCCAAGCCGACAAATATAGTTGACTCGACCGTGGGTGCCTAGCCTTCGCGGATTGGCAATAACTACCTAGTTTTCGGTATTCTTACGTAGTTGTCGTCAGGCGACATGGCAGATTGCCCGAGCGGCCAATGGGAGCGGACTGTAAATCCGTCGCGCAAGCTACGAAGGTTCGAATCCTTCATCTGCCACTAGAAGGCGCTGGATCCGACGGGATCTAGCGCCTTCTTTTACGTTGCTTTCCAAGCGATTTTAAATAGCGCACTTGGAATAGTTTTATTAAGTAATTTAAGAGCGTATGGTGAAAAGTAAGGCATACATTAGGTGAGACTTACTTTTTACTAAGGAAAGGGTGCTCATTATGGAATTTATTCTCTGGATCTTATCCATCGTGCTCATAGTAAGCGGAATATTGCGAATTGTTAAGGGCGAAGTTTTGTTAGGAATTGTTTTTATCATTGTTGGGCTACTTGTTGGCCCAGGCGGTACCAGCGTCTTTAGGTAATTACCATCAAGTAGTCCCGGTTTTGAGATCTAACTTCAGCACAGTTTGCAATAAAACCTGAGCGCCATTTGTTGACCACACTTGAGTTATGTCCTCATCCTCAGCGTGACTTATGCCCTTATCGCAAGGAATGAAGATCATGGCTGTTGGCATAACAGCGGCCAGTTGACACGCATCATGGCCAGCGCCAGAAAGCATTTGCTTTCCTTTGAGGTTAGTTGCTGTCACTGCCTGCCTCACGATTTCAATTAGATCTGGTGTGAAATTGATCGTCGCAGAATCTAGTTCCTGCTTAATCTCAACCTCAACTAATGATGATTTCTTGATTTCGCTAATTGCGGCGTGAAGTTTTGTTGTCATTACATCAAGCACTGCGCCTTCTGGGTGACGAAATTCGACCATTAGTTCAACATGTCCAGGAATAACATTTGGCGAGTTAGGCGAAACTACCAAGTGCCCAACTGTTGCCCGTCCTAAGTTTGGTTCCTCGAGTCCGATTTGCTGCACAGCTTTTACTAACGCTGACGCGGCGACAAGGGCATCTCGCCGAATTTCCATTGGGTAAGTGCCAGTGTGACCTGATTGACCAGTGAAATTAACGCGGAACCAGCGCATACCTTGCACCGCGGTCACGATTCCAATGTCTAGATTTTCATCTTGGAGAATTGGTCCCTGTTCGATATGGATTTCGAGATATGCGACATGTTCAGTTGGCTTAACAACATCAGTACCTGCATAGCCAATTGCAGCCAGCGAATCACCAAGTTTTTCACCTTCAGTATCAACGCGGCTCAGAAGTTCAGCGGCAGAAAACTTTCCAGCAAAATATGCAGCGCCCATCATGGCTGGCGCAAAGCGGGCGCCTTCTTCATTAGTCCACACTGCGAGTTCTATTGGGTGAGACGTTTGGGTATTTGAAGAATGAAGCGCGCGCAGTACTTCGAGTCCTGCCATCACGCCGTAAATACCGTCGTACTTACCGCCAAAAGGCTGCGAATCTAAATGCGATCCAACCAAGATCGCTTTAGCTGTCGCATCATTTCCAGCTCGGCGCATAAAAGTATTGCCAAGTGCGTCGATGCGAACGGTGCAACCTATTTCTTTAGCTGCAGCAACTACATAATCTCGGGCTTGACCATCAGATTCGGATGCAGCGAGGCGATTTAGGCCGCCTGCAGGTGTCGCTCCAAAAACAGATATCTCTGTTAACGATTTCCAAATTCGATCTGAGTCAATGTTTAGTGAATCAAGTTTCTTGTCAGTCATGCCTAGGACTTGCGTACGTAATGGAAGTCGCAATGGGAATCGCCACCCATGATGGTTTTAGTGCGAGTGATTTCGATACTTGGGTCGTACCCAACTATGAATTCAAAGTCTCTTGTGCAGGAAAGAAGATTTCCAATTTCAGCAAGACCCATTTCTTGGTACATCTCGGCATAAGCGCAACGCGTTACTTCATAGGTGTAGACCTCTTCAGATTCTTCAATCACCGTAGTGACTAATGCATCGTCTTGTTTCCATAAATCTTGGATCGCGATAAAAGTGAGTAGATTCGCGCCATTGGGTTCGGATGCTGCAAAACGAGCACCAGCTTTTTGGGCGTCTGCAGTGATTGCTTCGCGGATAATGTCAGAGGCGCGCTCTTGTCCAAGTTCGCGCTTCATGATCTGGTAAATCGGGTCAATGATGTTGGCTTCGATCCGGCGCCGCTGCAAAATACCTAGTTGGTCATCTTGCGCTTGGGCTTTCACGCTTGAATTGTCACCCGATGTTGCCATGATTTTTCTCCCAATTTCCAGAGGTTTTCTCAATCGTAGTAGCCACACGGAAAATGGCTGTGCCAAAGGGTTGCAGAAAATCGCTCCAGGGGATGTTTTTGCTCAATTTCCCTGCAATGGCAGGTATTCGGTACGCTAGCGGAGCGCAGAAATGTGTGTCTGTAAGAAAAGACTGGCCCCCTTGGCACAGTGGTAGCGCACTTCCTTGGTAAGGAAGAGGTCGTCAGTTCGATTCTGACAGGGGGCTCTAATGCCGTGTTAACGCACGGTTTTAAGCCGGGGTAGCTCAGCTTGGTAGAGCAAGCGGCTCATAATCGCTGTGTCGCCGGTTCAAGTCCGGCCCTCGGTACTAAAAAGGCAAGACCAGATACACACCATGTGTATCTGCTCAAACGAAAGGCAAGAACATGGCACGTAACGATGTTCGTCCAAAGATCACTTTGGCATGCGAAGACTGCAAAGAGCGCAACTACATCTCGCGTAAGAATCGTCGTAACGATCCTGATCGCCTAGAGATCAAGAAGCATTGCCCACGTTGCAACAAGCACACCACCCATAAAGAAACACGTTAATTAACATTCGTTAACTGTTAAGGGGAATCCCATGGGAATGAACCACGACATGATCGGTCATGTCTATCCACGTTCAAAGCCTTACTTAGTGACGTCAGAAAACATCTCTGCATTTGTTGAGGCTTTGGGGGATTCAAATCCTGCATATGCAGATGGCATAGTTGCACCACCAACTTTTTCAATTGTGGTAACCATGAATGCAATGGATACCGCGTTCCATGATCCGGCTTTGCAATTGGACTATTCACGTCTTGTGCATAGCGATCAAAAGTTTGAATATGTCCGTCCGATTCGCGTAGGTGATGAACTTACAGTTAGTGCATTAGTTGAAGAGATCAAGCCGTTGGGAACGAATGAAATAGCGACCTTTAAGACGGATGTTTTTTCAGGTGACGAACTTGTAGTCACGGGCTGGTCAAAAATAGTTGTGCGAGGACCAGAAGCATGACACTAAAGATCTCAGATGTTTTCATCGGCCAAGAACTTCCGACATTAGATTTAACATTTACTCGCGCGGATTTAGTTGCTTACGCGAATGCTTCCGGTGACCAAAACCCAATTCATCAGGATGAAGCATTTGCTAAGTCAGTTGGGCTGCCAGACGTGATTGCTCACGGCATGTTGACCATGGGTCGAGCAATTCGGGTGGTCACAGATTGGGTTGGGGATCCAACAGCCGTCATTTCCTACTCAGTCCGAATGACCCGTCCGGTAGTTGTGCCTAACACTGCCAAAGGTTCAATTGTTAGCTTTACTGGAAAAGTTGCACAGATTAATGACGATGGCACCGTTCAAGTTGATCTCGGCGCAGTTTTTGGTGACACAAAAGTATTAGGTCTAGCAAGAGCAACTGTTCGACTAGCACAATAGGAACATGATGCGCAGCCTTGCGGAACTGACAACATTGCGCGTTGGTGGCACGCCTTCATCACTGACATCCGTAGTAACTGAAAATGAACTCATTGCAGCGCTAGCAATTGCTGGCCCTGATGTGCTCATTCTTGGTGGCGGTAGCAACCTTCTAGTCAGTGATGATTTTGCTGGCGAAGTTATAAAAATTGAAACCCAAGGTTTTGTAAACGATGAATCTGCGTGCGCAGGTGCCTGGGTCACTGTTGAAGCAGGACACAACTGGAATGATTTTGTATCCGCCGCAGTTACTAATGGCTGGACTGGAATCGAAGGACTAGCAGGAATTCCTGGCACAGTTGGCGCAACTCCAATACAAAATGTTGGGGCGTATGGACAAAGTGTCAGCGAAACGATTGCCCAAGTTCGCGCCTGGAATCGTAAGACTAAAAAAATAGAAATTTTGTTTGCCGCAGACTGCGAATTTGGTTACCGAACCTCGATCTTCAAAGCTAATCCAGATACTTGGGTAATTCTTAATGTCACGTTTCAGTTGCCGCTTGGCACCATGTCCGCGGCGATTACTTACGACGAGTTAGCAAAAAAACTTAAAGTAAATCTTGGGGATCGAGTGCTAACAACAGATTTGCAGCGCGCAGTATTGGAACTGCGCGCCGGAAAAGGAATGGTGCTCGATGCCAGCGATCATGACACTTGGAGCGTAGGTTCGTTCTTCATGAATCCCCGAGTTGCCCAAGCTCCAGCCGGCGCCCCAAATTGGATAGAAGTAAATGGCGCAGTGAAAGTTAGTGCCGCTTGGTTAATTGAACAGGCTGGATTTAGTAAAGGCTTTACTTTAAATGGTCGCGCTGCACTTTCTGGAAAGCACACTTTGGCGCTCTCAAACCAAGGCCAAGCAACAAGTGCGGACATTTTGGAATTAGCTCAACATATTCGTGATGGTGTTTATAAAAAGTTTGAAATTGAACTTAATCCAGAAGCGCGGTTTGTCGGCTTAGCGCTTTAACCCTGAAATAAATAAGTCGTAGAGTCATTTACTAATTATCCTGGAACAGGCATAAGCAGTCAGGAATCTATCCGATGACATAAGGGTTGCAAATGTTGAAATCCCTTGGCAGTTGGTCGCTGGAATGCGTAATCGATTAGCGCATGAGTACTTTCAGATATCTCGAGAACAAGTTGATTCAGTAATTAACGATCATCTTGAGCCCTTTGCAGAGCAATGCAAAATTTTGCTTTTGGAGATTAATTCGATTTAAAAGGTACGCAAGTAAAAATTTTAAACAAATCGGCTAAAGAATTTGCGGTTGTTCGCAACCAATCGATACAACCCAGCGGCCACCCAAGACATTGGTGGGATAAAAGTCAGCCAACCGATTAACGACCAGAAACCTTTGTGCATCCGCAACACTTTTCCGACTGCTTTGGCGCCACTGTATTTAATGGTTTGGGTTCCCACAAACTCAATCAACCAAACAGAATGCGTCAATTGCGCCGGTGTTAAACCGTAGGTTTCTTTCAGTTCATTGCTTGGCACATTTGTCCAGCCACTTGAAACTAACTTCTGTAACTTTCCAGCAGTGCGCTGACAGAAGCCACATTCCCCATCAGTGATTAGTAATGCAGTCATAACAACATCGCCTTCAATTACCCCATGAATGGGTATTGGTAATTCTGAGCTGGCACCATAGTTTCCTTGATGCTGCGATCACTAGTCCAGCGCATCAAGTTAATGGCTGCGCCAGCTTTGTCGTTTGTTCCGGAAGCGCGACCACCACCAAATGGTTGCTGACCAACGACTGCGCCGGTTGGCTTGTCATTGATATAGAAGTTGCCGGCAGCAAAACGAAGTGCTTCCGACATTTCAGTAATCGCATCACGATCTTGGGCGATGATCGCTCCGGTCAGTGCGTACTTAGCCACGCTTTCCATCTGAGTTAAAGCGCCGCGCCAGTTGTTATCTTCGTAAACATAAATCGCAAGTACTGGGCCGAAGTACTCATCAGTGAAGAATTCCGCAGTTGGATCGCTGCCAACAAGAACTGTCGGACGAATGAACCAACCTTCACTGCCGTCATACTTGCCACCCGCAGCAACTTCGATTGTCTTGTTGGCATGTGCGCGATCAATTGCGCCAGTGACTCGCTTGAATGCCTTTTCATCAATGACTGCTGTCATGAAGTTACTGAAATCGGAGGCATGACCCTGCTTAATGCCTTCAACTTCTGCCAGGAAGTCATCTTTGATCGCATTCCAAATACTGCGCGGCACATAAGCGCGCGATGCAGCCGAACATTTTTGACCTTGGAACTCAAAAGATCCGCGAATCATGGCGGTAATTAAAGTACGGTGCTCAGCTGATGGGTGCGCAAAAATAAAGTCCTTTCCGCCTGTTTCGCCAACTAAGCGCGGGTAGGTTTTGTAGTTTTCAATGTTGTTGCCAACGGCTTTCCAAAGGTGCTGAAATACCGGAGTCGAGCCGGTGAAGTGAATACCAGCAAGGTCGCGATCCGCGAGCGCGACATCAGAAACCGCAATGCCATCGCCAGTGACCATGTTGATCACACCTGGTGGCAAACCAGCAGCCATTAACAAGTCCATGGTTAGAGAGGCAGCAACTTGTTGAGTTGGCGAAGGTTTCCAAACAACAGTGTTTCCCATCAACGCGGGCGCAGTTGGTAAGTTTCCTGCGATTGCTGTGAAGTTAAACGGCGTGATCGCGTAAACGAAACCTTCTAATGAACGATGATCAGTTCGATTCCAAACTCCAGGGGAGGAAACAGGTTGCTCTTGCAAAATTTGACGGGCAAAATGCACGTTGAAGCGCCAGAAATCGATTAGTTCACAAGTTGAATCAATTTCTGCTTGGTAAGCAGTCTTTGACTGACCCCATACAGTTGCTGCCAAAATTTTATTGCGCCATGGCCCAGACAATAAATCTGCAGCGCGCAAGATAACTGCAGCGCGCTCATCGAATGGCAAGTCGCGCCACATCGGCGCAGCAGCTTTTGCAGCAGCAATCGCATTCGTTGCATCCGCGTGTGTTGAGTTACCGGTCACGCCAAGAACACGAGAGTGTTCGTGTGGACTGCGCACCTCAATTTTCTCGCCCGTTGCCATCACTCGTTTTCCGCCAATTACATTTGGCAGCTCGTGCTGGGTTGCAACTAGGTCCTTAAGACCCTGTTCTAGCCCGGCGCGCTCTGGTGTGCCCGGGGCAAATGTGCCAATTGGCTCGTTGTAAGGAACGGGAACTTGTGTGACTGCATCCATGAGTACATCCTGACACTTACTTATCAATAGGCAACAATGGACCTATGCGAGTTTGGGTTCCCGTTTCTATTGAGCAATTTTTGGTTTTTGATAAATCTGGCACCCTTGAAGTGCCCAATGGATATGCAGTAACGCAAGCCTTTGCCAAAGAGCAATCCGATCAAGATGAGGAAGTTCTAGAGGACCAAATCTTGGAAATTGCGAGTCTAGGTAAACCCATAGTTTTGGTAGTGCAAGCATCAGCAACAGAGCTGGCCGGCAGCGGTGGGGAAGTCACTTTGACCCAAGTTCTTAGCCAGGGCCTAATTCAGGCTATTTTTGCTAGTAGCCCCCAAGAACCTGATGAAATGCTCTGGTTTGGGCCAACTGAGCGCCCCGAAGTTAAGGATTTCCTGGGCCTTGATATTGGCTCATAACTTGCCCCAAATTGACCTAAAGTCAATAACTGCTTAGATTTGGAGTTAGCACTCTAAAGCCTCGGGTGCTAATTCAAATCGAGAAATAATCAGGAGACACGACGTGTCGGTCAACATTAAGCCACTTGAGGATCGCATCCTCGTTCAGTCACTAGAAGCCGAGCAGACCACCGCTTCCGGTTTGGTAATCCCAGATACTGCCAAAGAAAAGCCACAAGAAGGCAAAGTAGTTGCAGTAGGGCCAGGTCGTTTCGATGAAGACGGCGAAAAGCGGATTCCGCTTGACGTTAAAGTCGGCGACGTAGTCATCTACTCCAAGTACGGCGGCACTGAAGTTAAGTACAACGGCGTTGAGTACTTGCTACTTGGTGCCCGCGACATTCTCGCAATCGTCGAGAAGTAAGAAATTTGCGATAGCGCCTCGGTCCAAGCATCGGGGCGCTAATCAAAACCCTTAAGTTTTGGTTGCCATTGGGCGACCTTCTGAAATACCGATTGCTAGCCAGTGATCACATAAAAATTGGAGAAATACAAAATGGCAAAGACCGTTCAATTCGACGAAGAAGCTCGTCGCGCGTTAGAACGTGGCGTTAACGCTCTGGCTGATGCAGTGAAAGTAACACTTGGACCAAAGGGTCGCAACGTTGTCATTAGCAAGGCATGGGGTGCGCCAACAATCACAAACGATGGTGTGACCATCGCGCGCGAAATCGAACTTGAAGATTCTTACGAGAATCTTGGCGCGCAGCTTGCCAAAGAAGTTGCTACCAAAACAAATGATGTTGCCGGCGACGGAACAACTACTGCAACCGTGCTAGCCCAAGCACTTGTGCGCGAAGGACTAAAAGTAGTTGCAGCAGGCGGTGCGCCAGTTGAACTTAAGCGCGGTATCGATGCTGCAGTGAAAGCTGTTAACGAAGAATTGCTGAAGCAAGCCCGTCCAGTTGATGGCAAAGAAGGCATTTCGCAAGTTGCTGCCATCAGCTCCCGCGACAAAGTAATTGGCGACATGATCGCCGAAGCTTTCGACAAAGTTGGTAAAGACGGCGTTATCTCAGTTGAAGAATCCAGCACAACTGCAATGGAACTTGAATTCACTGAAGGTATGCAATTCGATAAGGGCTACATCTCGCCTTACTTCGTAACAGATGCAGACCGCATGGAAGCAGTTCTGGATAACCCAGCCATTCTTTTATTGCAGGGCAAAATTTCTAGTGTTTCTGACTTGCTTCCAATCTTGGAAAAAGTTTCAGCAGCCAGCAAGCCACTTGTAATCATTGCCGAAGACGTGGATGGCGAAGCGCTTTCTACTCTTGTGGTGAACCGAATCCGTGGCACTTTCTCCAGTGTTGCAATCAAGGCGCCTGCGTTTGGCGATCGTCGCAAAGCAATCTTGGAAGACATTGCAATTCTTACTGGCGCACAGGTTGTATCTGCTGATGTCGGCTTAAAGATTGATCAAGTTGGACTAGAAGTACTAGGCGCGGCGCGACGCGTTGTCGCCACAAAGGACAACACAACCATCGTTGATGGCGGCGGCGACGCTTCTGCAGTTAACGATCGAGTAGCTCAGATCAAGCGTGAGATTGAAAACTCAGACTCTGACTGGGATAAAGAAAAGCTTTCGGAGCGCTTAGCAAAACTTTCTGGTGGCGTTTGCGTAATCAAGGTTGGCGCACATACCGAAGTTGAACTAAAGGAAAAGAAGCACCGTATCGAAGATGCAGTTTCGGCAACCCGCGCTGCAATCGAAGAAGGCATTGTTTCTGGCGGCGGATCTGCATTGATTCACGCCTCCGCAGTTCTAATCGGTGACCTAGGTCTAACTGGCGATCAAGCTATTGGCGTTCAAATTGTTCGCCGTGGTGTTGTTGAGCCACTTCGTTGGATTGCCGAAAATGCAGGACTTGAAGGCTACGTAGTAGTTGATCGAGTTCGTGAACTTGGCCAAGGTCAGGGCATGAATGCAGCAACCGGCGAGTACGGCGATCTAGTTGCGCAAGGCGTTATTGATCCAGTGAAGGTAACTCGTTCCGCACTTGAAAATGCTGCCTCAATTGCAGGAATGCTTTTGACCACTGAAGCACTTGTTGTGGAAAAGAAGGAAAAGGCTCCTGCTGATGCATCGGGTCACGGTCACGCCGGTCACACGCACTAAGCGTTTGAATTCCTAAATTTAAAAAAACTAAAGGCCCTGGAGAAAATGAACTGAACCCCATTTATTGGAGTTCTAACTGAGAGTCAAGGGTCAGCCTATTAAGGGACTGGGTTCGGTATTCAACCGGACTCAGTCCCTTTAGCTTTAGCCTGATTCGATCGTTGTTAAACCAGGTCATGTATTGGTCTAATTCTGTTTTGAACTGATCGATACTTTTGAAGCTGCGTTGACGCAAGAACTCTTCCTTGAAGTGTCCAAAGAAATTCTCGGCAACAGCGTTATCCAAACAATTTCCTTTTCTTGACATTGATTGTTTGATTCCTTCTTTTGCTAAAGCTTCTTGATAAGCAATATGTCTGTATTGCCAACCTTGATCTGAGTGCAAGATCGGTTTTTGTTGACCCTCTATTTTCTTAAATGCTTTATCTAACATTCCAGTTACTAACTTCAGCGATGGCGATGGCAGTAGTTCATATGAAATCACTTCGCCATTAAATAGATCAATGACTGGTGAAAGATATTGTTTTTGACCCAGAACCCTGAACTCTGTTACGTCAGTAACCCATTTCTGGTTTGGCGCTTTAGCCTTGAAGTTTCTATCCAACACATTTGGCGCAGTTACTCCAACTCGCCCTCTGTAAGAGACGTATTTCTTTTTGCGAACCAAGCAGGTTCGATTTTCTTCATGCATCAAACGCAAGATGGTTTTGCCCGATAAGTGCAAGCCATGCTTGTTTGCTAAAACACTCCTGACTCTGCGGTATCCATAGGCTTTATAAGAGGCATCGAAAATCTGGCAAAGCACTGGTCGCACGCTTTCATAGCGGTCAACTGGCTTGGACTTATTGCGCTGGTAGTAATAAGTGCTTTGCGCAATGCCGATAATTTCGCATAGTTTGCTAACCGGATATAAGTGCTCTAATGACCTTACGGCTTGCGCTGTTTGAGCAGCGCATCCTTTTCCTGCATTAGAGCTTGGAATTTTTTTAGGACGGCATTTTCCATTTCTAGGAAATACAAACGTTCTTCCAAAGACTGTTTACCCGGATCTGATTCTTGGGGGCGACGGCCCTTGGGCTTAGCCGCTAGGCCGTCAGCACCGTTTGTTCGATAAAGCGCAACCCATTTATTAAATAGACTGCGATTACTAATTTCAAATTCGATCAAGACATCTGTAATTGAAGTGCCAGAGAGGAATTTCTCTACGGCCGCCAACTTCAAGGCTTGGGAATATTGTTTCTTTTTACTCACAATATCCAAGACTAGAAGTAAACCTTGGCGATGTTTGTCTTGCCAAATACGAACTGTCCCCGCTGGAACACCTAGGTGAGTTGACACTGCTCCACAACCAAAACCCGCATCGAAAAGCCTTCTAGCTTCGATGCGGGTTTCAATCTGGTGCTTAACCCTTTTATCCATGAATTGAATCCTTCTGTTAGGACTCTTAATTACAAGTCCAACTTTTGGGGTTCAGTTCAAAAATCCAGAGCCTTTAGTTTTTTAAAAGTCGTATTAAGAGATGCGGTTCTTAGCGGCGCGCTGTGCGTAGAGTGCTTCGCGATCTTCTTCGCCAAGGCCGCCCCAAACGCCGTATGGCTCTCGAGTTTCTAACGCATGTGCCCGACATTGCGCCATTACTGGACATGCAGCGCAAATCGCCTTGGCAGTAGAAACTCGTCGCTCGCGCGCGGAACCACGTTCGCCGTCTGGATGGTAAAAAATATCAGAATCTAAACCGCGACAGGCAGATTCTAGTTGCCAATCCCAGAAATCTGCGTTTGGTCCAGGCAATCTCGAAAGATCAGCCATGACTTACCTCCTGATGAAACTTCTGTTTCTTAGTTTCGACTCTAGAACCGTTTCATAAGTTGGTCAAGCAAAATCACTGAACTGGTTTTGGCGAGTTCGCCCAAACTTCTTGAAAAACCCAATTAATTCGGGAAACTTCAATGTCTCAAGGTGCGCAATCCGCCAAACCACATAAGAATGAGGTACATGTCACAAACCGCGCCACCTATTGAAGTCGGACTTACGGTTGCCGCCGTAGCCCGGCGCATTGGTATCGCGCCCGCCACGCTGCGTACTTGGGACCGCCGTTATGGACTTGGGCCAACGGTTCACCAAGCGGGATCCCACCGCAGGTACTCAAGCGTTGACGTAGCTCGCATTGATTTGATGCGAAAGCTCATGCTTAACGGAGTTCTTCCGAGTGAGGCTGCCCGAAGCGCGTTAAGTCAAGAAGTTTCTCCCACTAGTTTGGTTCAAGGTGGCACCGAGTCAGAATCAAAAGTGGATGCAAATCAGGCAACTCCGAGCAATGTAATTCAGCTGGATGGCCCAAAGGCAATCATTCGTTCACTTAATAGAGCAACTTCTAATTTGGACGCAAGTGGCTGCGACCAAGTTATTGCCAATTCCATCAAAACCCATGGTGTGGTCTGGACTTGGGAACAAGTTTTGTTGCCAGTGCTAATTGCGCTTGGTCAAAAGTGGGCTGAGACTGGCGAAGGCGTAGATCAAGAGCACCTATTAGCTGAGTCGATAATTGGCCAATTTAGATACATGGCAACGCAAGTGACTGAACCACAAAATGCTCGACCAGTCTTACTTGCTTGCGCCCCACATGAACTTCACACCATTCCAATTTTTGCGCTTGCAGCGGCTTTGGCTGAACAAAATATTTCAAGTCGAATTATGGGAGCTCGAATGCCTGCTCAGGCACTAGCAACTGCAGTCAAGAAATTGGGTCCAAGCGCGATTGTGGTTTGGTCGCAAACTCTTGGAACAGCTGATACTTCGATTTGGAATTTAGTTGAGCCAATGCGCCCAGGGCACCTGCGAATCTGCGCTGGCCCAGGCTGGCAAGAGGCACTTCCAGATGACGTAACTAAACCGATCGATTTCACCAGCACTTTAGTTGCCCTCGTGGCCGCATCAGGGCGTTAGTTTGAAATTGTGGCCCTTTTTGGTCATGACCTATTTCGCGGTAACCTTGAGAAATTCAGTTATAGGAAGCTCGTCTCGGTGCTAGTAAATGGCTCGGAAAACCTTCTTATAAGAAAGGTGATCCAATGACAATGACGCAGGGCATACCTGAAAAATTTGCCATGCTGGGCCTTACTTATGACGACGTACTGCTGCTTCCCGATGCCAGCGATGTAATTCCAAGTGAAGTTGATACCAGCGCCAAGTTAACCCGAAAAATTACGCTTCGCATACCTCTTCTTTCTTCGGCTATGGATACCGTGACTGAATCCCGAATGGCAATCTCCATGGCACGCCAAGGTGGACTTGGAATTTTGCATCGAAATCTTTCGATTGACGATCAAGTAGCCCAAGTAGATCTTGTTAAGCGTAGTGAAGCTGGAATGATCACAAATCCAGTAACTTGCAGCGCCACAGATTCATTGGCTGAAGTGGATCGACTCTGCGCTAATTATCGAATCAGTGGATTACCAGTTGTTGATGCCGATGGAAAACTAATCGGAATTGTCACTAACCGAGACATGTGTTTTGAAGATGACAAAAATCGTAAAGTCGGCGATGTCATGACCAAGATGCCACTTATAACTGGAACGCCTGGCATGGCTGGCGAAGCTGCTTTAGAACTTTTGCGAATTAATAAAATTGAAAAACTTCCACTTGTCGATAAGTCAGGCAAATTGACTGGCCTTATCACTGTTAAAGATTATGTAAAGAGTGATCGCTACCCGCTAGCCACAAAAGATGAAGCGGGACGCCTCATGGTTGGCGCTGCCGTAGGTGTTGGTGAGGATTCATTTGCGCGCGCGATGGCTCTTGTCGAAGTTGGACTGGACGTTGTTATTGTCGACACCGCACATGGCCATCAAAAAGCTGTGCTTGAAATGGTTTCCCGTCTCAAGAAGTCAGCGAAGATTGAAGTCATTGGTGGAAACGTTGCAACTCGAAGTGGCGCTCAGGCACTTATCGATGCTGGCGCAGATGCCGTAAAAGTCGGCGTTGGACCAGGTTCGATCTGCACTACGCGCGTTGTGGCAGGTGTTGGCGTGCCGCAGATCACTGCAATTTATGAAGCATCTCTTGCTGCTGGGCCAGTAGGAATTCCCGTTATAGGTGATGGTGGCTTGCAGTACTCCGGAGATATTGCAAAAGCAATTGTTGCTGGCGCTGACACGGTCATGCTTGGTTCGTTGCTCGCAGGTTGTGAAGAAGCACCGGGTCAATTAGTTTTCGTTAACGGCAAGCAGTTCAAGCAGTACCGAGGTATGGGTTCCCTTGGGGCAATGCAATCTCGCGGGACTGGCAAATCTTATTCCAAGGATCGTTATTTCCAAGATGATGTTTTATCAGAAGACAAATTAGTTCCAGAAGGCATTGAGGGCCAAGTTCCTTACCGCGGTAACTTGGCAGCAGTCGCGCATCAGTTAATCGGTGGACTTCGAGCTTCGATGGGTTACGCCGGCGCAGCAACTATCTCTGACTTAAAACAAAATGGTCGCTTAATTCGAATCACTACCGCAGGACTTAAGGAAAGCCATCCACACGACGTGCAACTAACCGTAGAAGCACCGAACTACCAAGTTCGATAGGGGACGAAGATGTCAGATGTAGAAATTGGGCGCAGTAAGCGCGCTCGCGTTGCCTATTCTTTTGATGATGTTTCCTTGGTACCAAGTCGGCGAACTCGCGATGATGAACTAGTTTCGCTTAACTGGAAAATCGATGCATATTCATTTGAGCATCCAATTATTGCTGCGCCAATGGACTCGGTTGTTTCACCAACCTCTGCTGAAATCTTTGCAGCTAATGGCGGATTGGCAATTCTAAATCTCGAGGGCGTCTGGACTCGTTACGAAGATCCAACTGGGGTGCTAAACGATATCGCAGCGCTTAATCCAAAGGAAGCAACTGCGAAGCTGCAAAAGATTTATTCCCAGCCAATAAAACCAGAATTGATTGCAGCTCGAATTCAAGAGATGCGCAAAACTGGAATTACTGTCGCAGGTGCGCTCAGCCCGCAACGCACTGCGCAATTTGCAAAACAGGTAGTTGACGCTGGGGTAGATATTTTCGTTATTCGCGGTACGACCGTAAGCGCAGAACATGTCGGCAATGGTGGCGAGGTCCTAAACCTCAAAGAATTTATCTATCAACTTGATGTTCCAGTAATCGTTGGCGGCTGCGCTACTTACGCGGCCGCGCTGCATTTGATGCGTACCGGAGCTGCCGGAGTACTAGTTGGTTTTGGCGGCGGCGCTGCACACACGACTCTTGATGTACTTGGTATTCGGGTTCCGATGGCTAGCGCACTTGCAGATGTTGCAGCAGCTCGTCGGGACTACTTGGATGAATCTGGCGGTCGCTATGTCAGCGTTATCGCTGATGGTTCAATGGGACGAAGTGGCGATGTTTCAAAGGCAATCGCACTCGGAGCGGACGCCGTAGTTGTTGGATCAACATTTGCGCGGGCAACTGATGCGCCTGGTCGCGGCAAGCATTGGGGACTTGAAGCTACACATTCAGTGCTACCTCGCGGTGAACTAGTTGATCTGGGAACAACGGGAACTTTGACAGAAATTATTTCTGGCCCTTCACACACGGCTGATGGCACTATGAATATGGTTGGCGCACTTCGCCGAGCAATGGCTACTTGTGGCTACTCAGATCTAAAGGAATTCCAACGTTGTGAAGTAGTTGTTACACCTAACTAATTGCATTTAGGTAACCTTGCTTTGTGAGTACTCTGACTACTGCTAATGAAACTCCAGAGTTTCTTTATGCCACAAGTGGAGAAATTTTCCGGGCAGAAAGTCCATTTCCTGGCGTCGAGATTGCGCCTACTCCGATTTCCACCAAGGCCGATGTTGTCAGTGCAACCGCGGTTGCACGCGCAGCTCAGTTAGCTTGGTCGCAAACTTCCCTGAAGCACAGAGTTGTGATACTTAACCGCTATCACGATTTAGTTTTGGAACATCAAGACGAACTTGCCAGCATCATTCAACGTGAAACTGGCAAGGCGCGGGCACATGCGGTCGAAGAAGTTTTGCAAGTTGCAATGATTAGCGCCTACTACGCAAAGAACGCAAAGAAATTGTTAACTCCAAGCAATAGGGCTGGTGTCTTACCCGTTTTAACTCAAGTGAAAGTTATGCCCGCCCCAAAAGGCGTCGTAGGAATTATTTCTCCGTGGAATTATCCGTTTACTCTTTCTATGTGTGACATTCTGCCCGCAATTCTGGTCGGTAATACTGTCGTGCTTCGCCCCGATGAGCAGACCATGTGGTCAGCAATTCGTGGCCTGGAATTGCTATTCGAAGCTGGGATTACTAGCGGCGTTGTCACAATGGTTAGCGGTCCAGGTTCAACAATTGGCTCAGGCTTAATTGATCAAGTCGATTACGTTTGCTTTACGGGCTCAACTGCGACTGGACGAATTGTTGGCGCGCAAGCGGGCGCTCGATTAATTGGGGCATCCCTTGAACTTGGTGGGAAAAACCCAATGATCGTTTGTGCAGATGCAAATCTAAATAAATTCCTCGACATTGCAACTCGTGCCTGCTTCACATCCGCTGGACAACTCTGTATCTCGATTGAGCGAATGTACATTCACGAATCCATCTATGAAAAATTCCTCGCAGCATTTGTTGTAAGAGTCAGAGAATTAATACTTGGCGCGGGAGTTGGGTGGGGCTATGACGTTGGGTCACTTGTAGGTCCAGCGCAACTTAGTCGGGTCACCGAAGCTGTATCCAAAGCAGTTAGCCAGGGGGCAAAAATTGAAGCAGGTGGCGGACATCGACCTGAAATTGGACCGTATGTTTATGAGCCCACCGTGTTATCTGGTGTGACAAAAGTAATGGAAATTAGTACAGATGAAGTTTTTGGACCATGTGTTTATGTGCAACCGTTCAAGACAATTGAGCAGGCAATAGCTCTTGCCAATGATTCAATTTTTGGCCTTTCGGCTTCGGTAATTACGGCAGACACAAAATTGGGCAAAGAGATTGCAGTACAACTAAGAACTGGCAGTGTAAATGTTAATGAGGGCTTTGCCTCGGCATACGGTTCCGTTGATGCGCCGATGGGTGGAATGGGGGCATCCGGACTTGGTCGTCGTCATGGAATTGAAGGATTGCTCAGATTTACCCAACCGCAAACTATTGCCACTGCTCACGTTGCAACTTTGAGTCCAAAGCTTGGCCTAAGCGAAGAGCAATGGTCTGGAATACTTGTTAAGTTTCTGCGGATTATGAAAGCACTGCGTTTACGTTAGATCCTGCGCAATGCTTTGCCCACTGGTCGATGTGAAAGTAATTCAATCCTCCATACTTTTCGATCCAGATAGGCCAATAGGCTAGGTATGTGTCTGAAGCCCGCCCAGTACTCGTAGTAGATTTCGGCGCGCAATACGCTCAATTAATCGCTCGCCGCGTGCGCGAAGCAAACATATATTCCCAAGTTGTGCCAAGCACTATGCCGATTGAGCAAATGTTGGCCATGAATCCACTCGCAGTGATTTTGTCTGGCGGACCGTCCAGTGTTTATGCCGAAAACGCTCCTCAAGTAGATGCCACATTATTTGATTCTGATCTTCCAGTATTTGGAATCTGTTATGGCTTTCAAGCCATGGCTGCAGCTCTCGGTGGCACAGTTGCTAAAACTGGCCTCTCAGAATTTGGTGCGACTGAACTTAAAGTAACTGGTGAAAGTTGCTTATTCTCGGGACTTCCAACTCTGCAAAATGTTTGGATGAGTCACGGTGACAGTGTGCAAGTTGCGCCAGCTGGGTTTTCCGTAACTGCTTCGAGCGCAGGTGCGCAAGTTGCTGCATTTGAGGATTTATCTCGAGGTCTTGCCGGAGTGCAATTCCATCCTGAGGTTATGCATACTGAGCACGGTCAAAAAGTTCTTGAGCATTTTTTATATGACATCGCAAAATTGCAACCAACTTGGACGTCAGCCAACATCGTGCAGGATCAGGTTGCCCGCATTAAAGAACAAATTGGTGATGCTCAAGTTATCTGTGGCCTATCTGGGGGAGTTGACTCTGCAGTTGCAGCAGCGCTAGTTCACAAAGCAGTAGGCGATAACTTAACGTGCGTCTTTGTTGATCACGGATTACTTCGCACTGGAGAGCGCGAACAAGTGGAGCGCGATTATGTGGCAGCCACAGGTATCAAGCTTGTAGTTGTGGACGCAGCCGATCGGTTTCTAACTGAATTAGCTGACGTAACAGATCCAGAAACTAAGCGCAAGATAATTGGTCGGCTCTTCATTCGAGTTTTCGAGGATGCCCAAAAAGATCTAGTAGCACAGTCGGGTAATTCTGGAAAGCCAATTAAGTTCTTGGTACAAGGAACGCTTTATCCAGACGTAGTTGAAAGTGGTGGTGGCACTGGCGCTGCCACAATAAAGAGCCATCACAATGTTGGTGGCTTACCTGAAGACTTAGATTTTGAATTATGCGAGCCGCTCCGAGAGCTATTTAAAGATGAAGTGCGAGCCGTTGGCCGTGAACTTGGTTTGCCCGCTGCCATGGTCATGCGCCACCCCTTTCCAGGTCCAGGACTTGGCATCCGAATTGTTGGCGCAGTTAGTAAAGAACGTTTAGATATTTTGCGCGCTGCCGATGCAATCGTGCGCGAAGAAACAACACTTGCGGACCTAGATTCCGCAATTTGGCAGTTTCCCGTTGTACTTCTTGCAGATGTGCGAAGCGTTGGTGTCCAAGGTGATGGCCGAACTTATGGCCATCCGATTGTGCTGCGCCCAGTATCAAGTGAAGATGCCATGACAGCAGACTGGACCCGCTTGCCATACGAGGTGATTGCAAAAATTTCAAATCGGATAACTAATGAAGTACGTGATGTGAATCGAGTAGTTTTAGATGTAACAAGTAAGCCACCTGGCACGATTGAATGGGAATAGATATGGAACTGTTTTATAGCGCATGAGTCGTTTTGCACTTCGTTGGTATCGGTGCCATTTTTTACGGATTCTTTAAAGAACTTGTTCGCAAGACTTATGGCGTTAACGTTGCCATGCTGCATGGTGCAAGCACCCAGCTTTTAACTGGAATTATCATGGTTGGGCTTCACGAATCAAGCGCAGTCGCATCTGATGAAGTTCTGGACATGACCAAGATAACTTTGAAGTTAGTCATTTCTATTGCGGTAATTGCTGCCTACTCAATAGGCAAGCGCCATACTGGAACAAAAATTTACTGGGCACTAGTCGGCGGACTCACAACTGCAAACATAATTACCGCTGTAATTTTGTAACTTAATCTGGCAATTTAATTTGCCGAAAAGTCTCGGCTAATTTACCTTCGGCAAAATCTGCAACTTCTGCTTGCATAGTTCCCCAACCATGCAACATGTCCTCTAGCTCTTCCATGTGTGAAGTCTGACTTGCGTGCGCATGTAATGCCTGAAGCTTTATTGGAAAAGTTTCTGTCATGTCGATCCAGTGATTTGGTTCAGGATGACCTTGCAACCAAAGCCAAGTGACGATCCACGCTTCCAAACCTTCATCAAGGCGTAACTCTGGATAGGCATATGGATTGCGAACCGCTGGATAAAGCGCGCGAGTTGTTGCTTCCCCAGCAGCCATGTGATCTGGATGGCTGGCAGGCAACCGCTCCCAATTTCGCTCTGGGGATTGGGTGATAACCAGTTGCGGTTGAACTTTACGCATAACTCGGACTATGTCGCGCTGTAATTCATGACTTGCCTCTAGGTAGCCATCCTTGTACCCAAGAAAATGAATGTCAGTCACGCCACAAAGTTTGGCTGCTGCTGTCTGTTCGGCACGTCTAATTCCCGGAATCTGCGACCGATCTGTGCTGTCATCAAACCCACCAGCATCGCCGTCAGTACAAATGCAATACGTTACTTTGATCCCCGCTTGAGTCATCATTGCGATAGTTCCACTTGCGCCAAAATCAATATCGTCGGGATGCGCAGTAACAACGAGTACTCGGGTCACGCCTTCAGGTATTCCAAAATTTGTTTCATCAGTGTTCGTAGAAGTCATTAAAATAGTCTATTTCTTTTCGTCCGTTTTGGTTTATGCCGTAAGCGCAGACTTCAGAGCACTTACGTAGACTGTGCGTGTGCCCTCTGACTTACTTGATGATTTAAACGAGCCACAGCGACAAGCAGTAACCCATGCGGGATCGCCGCTACTTGTTGTCGCCGGTGCTGGCTCGGGGAAGACTCGAGTTTTAACTCGCCGAATTGCCTACCTTTTGGCAGAGCGAAGCGTTGCACCGAGTGAAGTTTTAGCAATCACTTTCACCAATAAAGCAGCCAATGAAATGAAAGAGCGCGTGGCTCACATAGTTGGTCCCATGGCGCGAACCATGTGGGTGTCCACTTTTCATTCTGCTTGCGTTCGAATACTGCGAAACGAAGCTAAGCGACTAAATCTAAAGTCCTCATTCACTATTTATGACACTGCAGATTCAGTTCGCATGCTTACTTTGGTCTCTAAGGATCTTGGGATTGATCCAAAGTCCTATAGCCCAAAATATCTCCTTGGACAGATCAGTAATTTGAAGAACGAATTAATTGACTACGAAGATGCAATGAGTAAGGCAGTAACAGCGCAAGAACAAACGGTTGCACAGGCCTACGGGGAATATCAACGTCGATTGATGCTCGCAAGCGCTGTTGATTTTGATGATCTCATCGGACATTCCGTTGCCTTGCTACAAGCATTTCCAGATGTTGCTGCTCAATATCGTCGTAAATTTCGCCAGGTATTAGTTGACGAATATCAAGACACTAACCATGCTCAATATGTTTTGATTCGGGAATTAGTTGGCACCGATCAAGACGGCATGCCGCCTGCAGAGTTGTGTGTTGTTGGTGACGCAGATCAAAGTATCTATGCATTTCGAGGCGCAAATATTCGAAACATTGTTGAATTCGAGCGGGACTATCCAACTGCTCAGACTGTAGTACTTGAACAAAATTATCGATCCACTCAAAATATTCTGACCAGTGCTAACTCAGTAATTGAAAAGAATTCTGGTCGTCCCGTAAAACGGTTATGGACTGCCGAAGGCAGCGGCGAAAAGATTGTGATTTATACAGCCAGTGACGAGCATCATGAAGCTGATTTCATTGTCAATAACATCAGCGATTTAATTGATAATCACGGATTTGAATATAAAGATGTGGCAGTTTTTTATCGCACAAATAATCAATCTCGCAGCGTAGAAGAAGTATTTATTCGCCGAGGATTACCGTACAAGGTTGTTGGTGGCACTAAATTCTATGAACGCAAAGAAATTAAAGATGCCCTTGCGTACTTACGAGCCGTTTCAAATCCGGAAGATGACGTTTCAGTACGGCGCATTCTAAATACGCCACGGCGGGGCATTGGTGATAAAGCCGAAGAGGCAGTTGCTGGATTCGCCCACCGGGAAAAAATTACATTTAGTTCAGCCCTAAACAGGTTGCCCGAAATTCATACTTTGCCAACGCGTTCGGCAACTGCCTTAAATGAATTCAATCGATTACTTGGAAATTTAAGAACTTTGGATGAATCTGGCGCCGGCCCTAGTGCTATTTTGGCGGCTGCAATGGAAGCATCAGGTTACTTAAATGAACTAACTGCGAGCAAGGATCCGCAAGATGAAGTGCGGGTGGAAAACATCGCTGAACTCGAAAATGTAACCCGGGAATATGAAGAACAATTTCTTCAAAATAACGAAACGGATGAAGTTGCAACTTTGTCTAACTTTTTAGAACGAGTCTCACTCGTCGCGGATTCAGATCAAATTCCAACAGATGGACAGCATGGTGGCGTAGTAACGCTAATGACGTTGCACACCGCTAAAGGACTTGAGTTCCCAGTTGTGTTTTTAACTGGAATGGAAGAAGGAATCTTCCCGCATCAGAGAGCTTTAGGTTCAACTGTAGAACTTGAAGAAGAACGACGCCTTGCTTATGTTGGCATGACTCGAGCCATGAAGCGTCTTTATTTGTCGCGCGCAGTCGCGCGCTCTACTTGGGGACAGCCAAATTACAATCCAGAATCAAGATTCTTAGCTGAAATTCCTGCGGAACTTGTCGACCGTCAGGGCGAAGAACCAGGTCCACTTGGGCTTTCTGGTTCTGGGTACTCGAAGCCACAAAGACGCGACGAACCTGTCATGGTTTTATTGGTTGGCGATCGAGTGCTGCATGACAAATTTGGAATGGGAACTGTAATTTCGGTAATTGGCGAAAATGAAAAAGCGGAAGCGACCATAGATTTTAAAAGTGCTGGCGAAAAACGATTGTTACTTCGTTACGCCCCAGTTGAAAAACTTTAAATTAATTTCTAAATAGCCAATTCGTTGGATTCTCGAAGAGCCCATCTTTCATAACTTCGAAGTGAAGGTGCGGTCCAGTGGTATTTCCGGTGGACCCAGACTTTCCAATGTCTTGACCTGCAATTACTGCCCCTGAAGTGCGATCAATCTTTGACAGGTGGTTGTAAGTAGTTATGTAACCATTGCCATGATCAATTTCGATTCGGTAGCCATAGGCCCCGCCCCAACCCGCACTTATGATCGTGCCATTGGCAGCAGCTAAAACTGTGGCACCGCTTTTTACGCGGAAATCCAAACCAGTGTGCCAGCCAGTTGCCCAAATATTTCCGCGCTGGCCATAGCGTGCACTCAATTGGTAGTTGCCTTCAATCGGCACAACTATGACTCCTATTTGGCGAATTCGCTCCGCTTCCAAAAGTGCGGCCTGCACTTCGGCTTCGGCTTGAATTTTGGCATTCTCAATAGCTTGTTGTTCGGATATCAAAAGTTGCGCTTGCTGGATTTTTTGATCTTGCGCTTGGGAGATCAATGAATCAAGTTGATCTGTCGTTGCCGCTAATGCTTGCAAGGATTTACGTTCAGTGCTGGAAACAGTTGGAGTTGTGTCAATCACGGCGGTAACATCGTTCACCGGATTGCTTGCAGTTGAGGCTTGGGCCAAAATTTCGGATTCAGCTAAAGTTTGTCGATCATCTGATCGACTTGCTGCTTGGGCTCGGATAACACCGCTGGCTGTTTCGATTTGGGTTACAACTGGCTGGGAAGCCATTACTGGAGCAATTGGATTTTCAAAAACGCTCACGTCGCCGACTTGAACTATTCCACTAACTGTGGAACCTGAGGTTAAAACGACCGAACTGATGCCAGCGATCCCGAACATACTTCCGATTTGTTTTCCGGAAACTACCTTCTTTTTAGGAGCAGCATGACGCGCGGCGCGGTGACGACCGCGTGGTGCTGTGCTCATGCATAAACCCTATCGATAGCAAAAATGCCGATTCTATAAGTCTTTTCTACCCGATTATGGGGACCAAGGGAAATGAAATCGCCAATTACAAGGTTTACCTCGTGCCAATTTCCTCAGAACCCATTGGACAAAATTGGAAAATCCCCAATTTCCTCAGAACCCATTGGACAAAATTGGAAAATCCCCAATTTTGCCGTATTAATAAGGAGTGGCGCCAATTCGCATAGTTATAGCCAAACCAGGCCTGGATGGGCATGATCGTGGCGCAAAAGTTATCGCCAGAGCGTTGCGGGATGCAGGTTTCGAAGTTATCTATACAGGATTGCATCAGACGCCAGAACAAATCGTGCAGACTGCAATTCAGGAAGATGCAGATGCGATCGGAATGTCGATTCTCTCTGGTGCTCACTTAACTTTGTTCCCAGCTGTCATCGAATTACTAGCAGCCAAGGGTGCATCTGACATTGTGGTTTTTGGTGGCGGAGTTATTCCAACCGACGACGTTACTCAGTTACATTCATCGGGTGTCGCACACGTATTCACACCAGGCACTCCGATAAGTGATGTTGTCGAATGGGTTAGCGCCAACGTAGGTGTAACTAACGTTCGATAAGCTTGGGTTACCAACTAATCGGGAAGTGGCGCATTAACTGTGGATCTTTATGAATACCAAGCCAAGGAATTATTCGCAGATCATGGCGTAGCAGTAGTACCAGGAAAAGTTTGTTTCACTCCCGACGAAGCCCAAGCAGTTGCAACGCAAATTGGAACAATGGTTGTTGTAAAGGCGCAAGTAAAAACTGGTGGTCGCGGCAAAGCTGGTGGCGTAAAACTTGCTAATAATCCAAGCGAAGCGCGCGATCGCGCCCAAGACATTCTTGGATTAGACATTAAGGGCCACATAGTTCATAAAGTTTTGGTTGCAGAAGCTGCAGAAATTACCGCAGAGTATTACGTTTCATTTTTACTAGATCGAACAAATCGCACCTTTCTTGCAATGGCAAGTGTCGAAGGTGGCGTAGAAATCGAAGAAGTTGCCGTAAATAATCCGGAAGCACTTGCCATGATTCGCGTTGATGCAATTGAAGGATGCACTGTTGCCAAGGCAACAGAAATTGCTGATGCTGCGAAATTCCCTGCGGAGGTTCGTGAGCAAGTAATTGAGATGCTGTGCAGCCTATGGAAAGTCTTGGTCGAGGAAGACGCAACATTGGTCGAAGTGAATCCACTAGCAAAGGTTGCAGATGGTCGCGTACTTGCCCTAGATGGCAAAGTTTCGCTAGATGACAATGCACAGTATCGCCATGAATCACACCTTGCTCTAATCGATAACGCACAAACTGATGCGATTGAATTGCGGGCTAAAGAATTTGATTTAAATTACGTTAAGTTGCAGGGCGAAGTTGGAATCATCGGAAACGGCGCCGGCCTTGTTATGTCCACGCTGGATGTTGTTGCCTATGCTGGCGAAGAATTTGGTGGGGTCAAACCAGCCAACTTCCTAGACATTGGTGGTGGTGCGAGTGCACAAGTTATGGCCAACGGACTAGATATTGTTTTGGGTGACCCAGAAGTGAAGGCCGTTTTCGTAAATGTCTTTGGTGGCATTACTGCTTGTGACGCTGTTGCAAATGGAATTGTGCAAGCAGTTGCCATGCTTGCTGAGCGCGGCGAACCAATAACCAAACCGATTGTTTGCCGCATCGATGGAAACAACGCAATTGAAGGTCGTCGCATTCTTGATGAATCAGGAATCGCGTTAATAGAACGTGTTGAAACTATGGATGATGCAGCTCGCCGCGTCGCCCAACTAGCTGCTGGTAAGTAGGAATTCTGATGGCAATTTTTATAACTGCGAATAGCAAAATTTTGGTTCAAGGAATGACGGGATCTGAAGGCACGAAACACACCCGTCGCATGATCGCCAGCGGAACTAACGTCGTTGCTGGCGTCACCCCTGGAAAGGGTGGCCAAGAAGTAGATGGCATCCCGGTCTTTGACAATGTAGGCGAAGCCATGGCTGCAACTGGCGCAGATGTTTCCGTTGTTTTTGTGCCACCAAAATTTGCTAAGGCCGCGGTAATTGAAGCGATTGATGCACAGATACCACTTTGCGTAGTTATCACTGAAGGTATTCCAGTACATGACACTGCAGTATTTTTTCAGTACGCAGAAAATTCTGGAAATACGAGATTAGTTGGTCCAAACTGCCCAGGTCTAATTAGCCCAGGACTTTCCAATGCCGGAATCATTCCAGGTGACATCACGCAAAAAGGTCGCATCGGATTGGTCAGTAAGTCTGGAACTTTGACTTACCAAATGATGTTCGAACTTCGTGATCTTGGTTTCTCAAGTTGTGTTGGAATTGGTGGCGATCCAATAATCGGAACTACACACATTGATTGTTTAGCTGCTTTTGAGGCGGACCCAGAAACCGATGTAATCGTGATGATTGGTGAGATTGGCGGCGACGCCGAAGAACGCGCTGCAGCGTTTATTAAAGACCATGTAACTAAACCAGTAATTGGTTATGTTGCAGGTTTCACTGCGCCAGAGGGAAAAACCATGGGCCACGCGGGCGCAATTGTTTCTGGATCATCTGGAACAGCAGCCGCTAAAAAAGATGCTCTCGAAGCAGCCGGCGTGCGAGTGGGTAAAACTCCAAGTGAAGCAGCGCGCTTAGTTCGTGAAGTTTTAGCCAGTCGCTAGAGCCGTGTCGGTTAGCCTTTTATTAAGGGCAAACTGGGACGATTTTAAATGTGGCTAATGCACTGTCAGGAAAAAAACCAAAGGGCGTACCACAACGTCAATGGCGACGGCCTGTTCCAGAAGAATACATAAACCACTATCCACCGCTTATCTCTGCCACTATCGCGGCCGTCGCGGCAGCAGTTATTGGCTATGTCATAACGCTTGGCTTTGTAATGGCTGTTTGGTTAGTTGCAGCGCATGGAACTGAGTCCACGCTAACTGTGATGCGGGCAGCCGGTGTAGCTTGGCAAGTCTTGCATTTAACTCCCGTTGTCATAGGAAACGTCGCACTCGGTGTATTACCTTGGGGATTCTTAGTAATACCAATATTAATTATTTGGAGAGCTACGCAATGGGCGTTGAAAAGTGCACAACCTAAAAGTGCCATCGACTTTGTCCGCGTTTCATTATCATTAAGTGCAATTTATTCTGTGCTGGCATTTGGCCTTAGCTTGATCTCGAATACAACTGGCTTAAAAACCTCAGTGGATTCAAGTGCACTGCATGCTTTTGTGTTGGCACTTGCTGTCACTTTGGTTTGCATAATCACATACGCACCGTCTCGCACTATCGTCACTGATGCGTTACCAAGAATAATTGTTAATGGAATTCGCCCAGCTTTCATTGCATTTGGCTTACTTTTTACTTTTGGATCATTACTTACATCAATTTCGCTAGCACTTCACTGGGAAGAAATGCGGGCAGTAACTTCATTGATGGCCCCCGGTGCAATCGATGGCTTGTTTATGACTTTGCTTGGCGTTGGATATTTACCAACCGTTAGTGTTTGGGCTTTGTCATACATACTCGGTCCAGGAATTCTAATTGGTGGCGGTGGCGTAGTTACCTCACAACTAACTAGCCCTGGCGCATTGCCAGCATTTCCCTTGCTATCAATTCTGCCCAATGAAACTCCACCGTTTGCCTCTTATCTAATTGCTATCCCAGTTTTAATTGGAGTTGTAATTTACTTTTTAATTCCGCGGGAGAGATGGGTTGCCCAAGGTGACTCCCTTGCAGTAGCCATGTCATTTGTATTGCGCTGGCGCGAAGTAGTTACGTTAATTTTTTCCTTAGGAATCCTTGGAATCCTTTTGTGGCTTGCCACAGCTGTTTCAAGTGGCGCACTTGGAACCAGCTTTTTGAAATTTGTAGGTCCCATGCCAAACCAAGTTGCGATTGCGGCGATTTCAATTTGTGGCTTGGCTGCGCTTTTGACCATGGTGCTACCCCGTTTAGTTTTATCGATTATTCACTGGCTGACTCATCGAGAATTTGCCACGAAATAGAATTGAAACTGTGCCCAATCTTCGTGTAGTAGTACTAGCTTCTGGGGCAGGCACACTTTTTGAAGCACTTGCACTTCGAGCCAATGAGATTGGTATCGAAATGATTGGACTTGTTACAGATGCAAAAGTTGCTGCTTGCGATCGTGCAGCTGCCCTCAATATTCCGGTCACAGTGATACCAATGGTTACGGATCGAGCAGATTGGGACCTCTCGCTTGCAACCGAATTAAATAGATTGCAGTCTGAGCTAATTGTGTCTGCAGGATTCATGAAGATCCTGGGACCAAAAGTTCTGGAAAGTCATATGGGTCGAATAATCAATACTCACCCAGCACTGCTTCCACTATTTCCTGGCGCACATGCAGTTCGTGATGCATTGGCGGCAGGCGTATCGGAAACTGGTACAACTGTGCACTTTGTTGATTCTGGTATCGATACTGGACCGATAATCGCGCAACAGCAAGTTATGGTTGAGCCAGATGATACTGAAGCACTTTTACATGAACGCATCAAAGAAGTAGAGCGAGAGTTACTTGTACGAGTGGTCCGTGACATTGCAAATGGAAACATTGAGCTTGGGAATGCGGTGCACAAATGAGCGAACATCGCACAATTAAACGCGCACTTATTAGCGTTTATGACAAAACTGGCCTAGTTGAGTTGGCTCAAGGCCTACACAGTGCTGGGGTAGCTATTGTTTCCACTGGGAGCACTGCGGCAGTAATTGCAGAGCTCGGGATTCCAGTCACCCAAGTAAAAGACGTAACTGGATTTCCAGAATCACTCGATGGTCGGGTTAAAACTTTGCATCCAAATATCCATGGCGGCTTACTGGCAGATGTGCGCAAACCTGATCATGTGGCGCAATTAAGTCAACTGGGTATCGAAGCTTTCGAACTTGTAGTCGTTAACTTGTATCCATTTGCCCAAACAGTTGCCTCGGGCGCCAGCATCGAAGAGTGCATCGAGCAAATAGATATAGGTGGCCCGGCTATGGTTCGGGCGAGTGCAAAAAATCATGCGAACGTTGCGGTCGTAGTTGACCCAAATTCATACGACGCGGTCTTAACTGCCATTCAAGGAAAAGGATTCAGCAAAAAAGATCGAATCGCACTGGCGACCTTAGCGTTTCAACACGTTGCCCAATATGACGTTGCGGTGGCAAGTTGGCTTGGCTCGGTAGTTTTGCCAGATTCGGATCCTGCAACAAGTGGCTTTCCCGCTTGGTTTGGCGGAGTTTGGGAACGCGCACAAACTTTGCTTTACGGCGAAAATCCGCATCAGGAAGCTGCGTTATATGTCTCAACATTTAGCGAACCAGGTATTGCGCAAGCGGAACAGTTACACGGCAAAGAAATGTCTTACAACAATTATGTTGATTCAGACGCGGCCTATCGGGCAGCTTATGATCACTTGCAACCAGCCGTAGCAATTATCAAACATGCAAATCCATGTGGTGTTGCTACGGGGTCAGACATTGCATCGGCTTACGAGAAAGCGCATGCTTCGGATCCAGTATCAGCATTTGGTGGAGTGATTGCGGCTAATCGAAAAGTCACAAAAGAAATGGCAATGGCTATTTCGCAAGTATTTACTGAAGTGATTTTGGCGCCAGATTTTGATGCTGCAGCACTGGAAATTCTGCAGGCCAAAGTCAACATCCGAATTTTGAAAGTATCGCCACCAAGTGATCACGTTCATGCTGAACTGCGACCTATCTCAGGCGGCTTGCTGTTGCAATCCCAAGATCGTTTCCAGAGTGCAGGCGACAAAGTTGCCAGCTGGACTTTAGTTTCAGGGACAGCGGCAAAGCAGGAAACTCTGGCAGATTTGGAATTTGCATGGCGCGCAATTCGTTGCGTTAAATCAAATGGAATTCTATTAGCTAAAGATTTAGCGGCCGTAGGAATTGGAATGGGTCAAGTCAATCGGGTTGACTCAGCTCGATTGGCAGTTTTACGTGCTGGCACACAGCGCGCTGCAGGAAGTGTTGCAGCAAGTGATGCCTTCTTCCCATTCGCTGATGGTCTGGAAGTGCTGATAGACGCAGGTATTACGGCAGTGGTTTCGCCAGGTGGTTCTGCGCGAGATGCAGAAGTTATCGCCGCCGCCGACAATGCGGGTATCACCATGTATTTCACAGGAACTAGACATTTCTTTCATTAACGAAAGGGATCCTAGGCCTCCCACCTAACTTCTTAAATAACTGGCAGGATAGGCAAGTTATGAAAAATTTCGTAAATAAGCAGTGGCCCATTCTTTTGGTTTATTTCGGGATCTTAATTTCCCTAGCAGTTGTGGTTTTTGTTGACTTCAGATCCGGCGCAATTTTGTTGTCGTTAAATGTTTTGCTGGCTTTTTTGTTTAGACTTCGGCTACCAGATTCAAAAGCAGGTTGGCTCAGGATTAGACGTCGCCGCATTGATTTGACGGTTCTTGCAACACTTGGAATTTTGTTATTTATCTTGGCATTAGTAGTGCCACAGGGGAGCAAGTAATTTCATGATCGAAACAACTGAAAAAAAATCGGGAATTAAAGTTTCACATATCGTAATTACATTTATTGCATCTGTGATTATTACCGCACAATCATCAGTAAATAGTGAGCTAAATACATTCACCGATTACCCGCTGGTAACTGCGCTGATAAATTTTGCAACTGGTCTGCTGATTCTTTCCGCAATGATGTTAATAAGTCGGCCAATACGTCAGGGATTCTTTCGAATCCCAAGTCTGATCCGAGCTGGAACATTGCGTAGATGGCAATTACTTGGTGGATTATCTGGTGCATTTTTTGTCTCGACACAAAGTGGATTGGTTCAAGTTATTGGAGTAGCAATTTTTACTGTTGCCGTTGTTGCGGGTCAAACTTTTGCAGCGTTACTCGTTGACAAATTTGGAATTGGACCGGCCGGCAAGCAGGCAGTGACATTGGCTCGAGTTGGCGCGGCGATTTTGGGAATCCTTGGCGTAATAGTGTCGGTTTTAGGTCAAGGTTCAACAAATGAGGTGGCATTTGGCGCTGTACTTGTTGCGTTTGCAGCAGGTGCACTTGTGGCAACTCAGCCTGCGCTCAATGGACAAATTGCTAATTTCACCGGTCAGCCTGCCGCAGCCGCGATGGTCAACTTCATAGTTGGCTTTATTGTTTTGATAATTGTTTTTGGAGCGAAGCAACAAATCGCGCCGCAGGCAATCATAGTTCCGCCGATGCCTTGGGAGAACCCAATAATTTGGCTGGGTGGACCATTCGGAGTAATTTTCGTCTTGACTGCGGCGTTCATGGCAAAAACCCTTGGCGTTTTCTTATTCACTTTAACTTCCGTAGTAGGTCAACTGTCGGGGGCGATCCTGATGGACGTTGTTTTTCCAACAGCAACCACAAACATCACATGGCAATTATTAGTTGGAATATCGATGACTGGCGCTGCCGTTGTCTTAGCGAGTGGAAAGCAAAAAGCTAAGAATAAGTAACACTGTCTGCAAAAGACTTCATATCAGGAAAAACTGCATCTGGAGCTGCGCTAGCTTGCGGAGCAGCTCCAATTCCTCTGCGCTTTATATGCACAGTAGTCATTCCGATACTTTTTGCTGGAGCGTGGTCATGAAACAAACTTTGAGCCACATGCAGAATTCGATCTTTTGAGATTCCAAGAGTTCGTTGAATTTTTTCATGGGCAAAATGGAAGTTTTCAATGTTTGGTTTGTAGGAGCCAACCTGGGCTGCCGTAATTACTTCGTCAAAGGTTATTCCAAGTCGAGCAGCTGATGCTGCAAATAGATCATCATCGCAATTTGTGATGACTACGAGCTTGTACTTCTTCTGTAGGGAACTTAGGGCTTCGTGCGAATCAGAAAAAGCGGGCCAATCGAGAACGCTCGCACCAAATTGCGCCTCTTGTTCCGGCGATACTTCCAAATCAAGTTCGGTAGCCAATAAGCGCAAAGTTAGTCCGAGAACTTCGCGGTAATTCTTATATGGAACCTCAGCAAGATGCTCATTGAAGGCAAATCGTTCGAGCAATTGCGCATCCGATACTGATTCGATTTCTGAGCCGAGAGCCGACCTAAGGCCAGATAAAATTCCAGATTCCCAATCGATTAATGTGCCGTAGCAATCAAAAGTTAAGGCATCAAATGCGTCGTAATCAATCAAGTTCACTCCAGGGTTAGGTTGTTGCCACCAATCTAGTTGCCGGGCAAATCCTGATGATTTGCGGACCAGATGAATCAGTTAACGCTGGTGTGGGCTAGAATAAAAGTGTCTTGACGTCAAGATACTTTCACTTTAAGGATTTTTTATGGCTGGCAAAGTAACTGTTGTGGGCGCTGGGTTCTATGGCTCAACAACTGCGCTACGAATCGCAGAATACAACATTGTGGACACGGTGGTTTTAACTGACATCCTCGATGGAAAAGCTGAGGGCTTAGCTCTTGATATGAATCAGTCTCGCGCGATCGAGGGATTTGAAACCAAAGTGATTGGTCAAACGACAACTGTTGAAGGCGCAGGTTATGAAGCGATTTCAGGCTCCGATGTAGTTGTTATTACAGCCGGGCTTCCTCGCAAGCCTGGTATGAGTCGCATGGACTTGATTGAAACTAACGCAAAGATTGTGCGTGGGGTAGCGGAGAATGTTGCCAAGCACGCACCGAACGCCGTGATCATCGTAGTTTCAAACCCACTTGATGAAATGACAGCGCTTACTCAACTCGCAAGCGGCTTTCCTAAAGAGCGAGTGCTTGGCCAAGCTGGCATGTTAGACACAGCGCGCTTTACAAACTTTGTAGCGGAAGAACTAAAGGTTCCAGTTTCCAGTGTTAAGACTCTAACTTTGGGTTCACATGGCGACACCATGGTTCCAGTGCCTTCACGCTGCACCGTGGACGGTAAAGCGTTAGCGGATTTATTAGCAGCCGAAAAGATTGACGAGCTAGTAGTGCGCACTCGTAATGGTGGCGCAGAAGTTGTTGCGTTGTTAAAAACGGGCTCGGCTTATTATGCACCGTCAGCAGCAGCAGCGCGTATGGCGCGAGCAGTGATTGAAGATTCTGGCGCAGTTATGCCAGTGTGTGCTTGGGTTGATGGCGAATATGGAATTAAGGGTGTTTACCTGGGAGTAGAAGCCCAAATTGGCAAAGGTGGCATACGCAAAGTTGTTGAAACCAAGTTAACTGATAGTGAACTTGCTGAACTTAAAGTTGCTGCCGAAGCTGTCCGAGAAAAACAAGCCGATGTAGCGGGTCTATAACTTATGTCGAAAATTAAAGTAAAAGGTACTGTCGTTGATCTAGACGGCGACGAGATGACTCGCATAATTTGGTCCTTTATTAAGGAACAGCTAATTCTTCCGTACCTAGATATAAATATCGATTACTACGACCTAGGTATGGAAAATCGTGATGCAACCGATGATCAAGTAACAATCGACTCTGCAAATGCGATCAAGAAGCATGGCGTTGGCATTAAATGCGCGACGATCACACCCGATGAAGCTCGGGTAGAAGAATTTGGATTAAAGAAAATGTGGAAGTCGCCAAACGGCACGATTCGCAATATTCTAGGAGGCGTTATTTTCCGGGAACCAATCATCATCAGCAATATTCCTCGCCTTGTTCCAAGTTGGACCAAGCCAATCATCGTAGGGCGTCATGCGTATGGCGATCAGTACAAAGCTACAGATGTAAAAATTCCAGGTGCTGGCTCGTTAACTATGACCTTTACCCCGGCTGATGGCGGGGAACCAATGGAATTGAATATTTTCGATTTCCCATCTTCTGGTGTTGCCATGGGCATGTACAACTTGGATGAATCAATCCGCGAATTCGCTAGAGCTTCGTTGCGCTATGGCTTAAATCGTAATTACCCAGTTTATCTTTCGACTAAGAACACAATCTTGAAGGCATACGACGGTCAGTTCAAGGATATATTCCAGGACGTGTTCGAAACTGAATTCAAAAAAGAATTCGATGCAGCTAGACTCACTTACGAGCATCGCCTTATTGATGACATGGTTGCCTGTGCTTTGAAGTGGGAAGGTGGCTATGTCTGGGCTTGCAAGAACTACGACGGAGATGTGCAGTCTGACACCGTTGCTCAAGGCTTTGGATCACTTGGCTTAATGACATCAGTACTCATGACACCGGATGGTAAGACCGTGGAAGCTGAAGCTGCCCATGGCACAGTGACTCGTCACTATCGCCAGCATCAGAAGGGTGAACCAACGTCCACCAATCCAATTGCCTCAATCTTTGCTTGGACTCAAGGATTAGCTCACCGCGGCAAGTTGGACGGCACACCTGAAGTAACAAAATTTGCTGAGACTCTTGAACGCGTGTGCATCGAAACTGTGGAAAGTGGAAAGATGACCAGCGATCTTGCGCGCCTAATAAGTAGAGATCAGCCTTACTTAACGACGCAAGAATTCCTTGCTGCAATTAATGAAAATCTGCAGAAAGCAATGTCGGCTTAATTTATGCTCGGTGTGATTTCGGCGAATGCCAATGGAGTTCGGGCATCTCTTAAACGTGGTGGGTTTGACTGGATTAAGTCGCAACTTGATTCTGGTGTTGCTGATGTAATTTGCTTACAAGAGGTTCGAGCCACCACTGAACAATTAAATGAGGTACTAGCGAGCGCTGGGTTATCCGACCTTCACATTGCTCACGATTCCAGTGCCCGGTTAGGCCATGCGGGTGTTGCTATCTTGAGTACACGAACACTTTTGAACATTAAAACTGGTGTTGGTCCAAAAGAATTTGCTGACACGGGTCGGTGGGTGCAAGCAGATATTGAGACTAAGAAAGGCCCAATGACAATTGCTTCGGTTTACGTTCATTCCGGCGATGCCGAAAAACCAGTCCAGTTAGAAAAGTATCGATTTTTAGATGCGTTGACTAAGAAGTTTCAAGCAGCTCAAAAAACTGATGGCTTATTTTTGGCAAGTGGGGACTTCAATGTTGGACACCGGGAATTAGATATTAAAAACTGGAAAGGCAACGTCGCTAACTCTGGTTTTTTGCCAGAGGAACGTGCCTATTTTGATAAGTGGTTTGAAAAAGTTGGTGTTGTTGATTTGGGTCGTCGGGTTGCTGGCGAAGTTGAGGGTCCTTACACCTGGTGGTCTTGGCGCGGTCAGGCATTCGATAACAATGCTGGCTGGCGCATTGATTACCACGTTGCAAATAGCGCTTTAGCCCCACATTGCACCGACGTTGTTGTCGGACGAGCAAATACTTATGCCGAGCGTTGGAGCGATCATGCGCCAGTGACCGCGCACTTTAACTTGTAG